>Ga0302322_100003084_pt1 | contig 14206 bp, 14 predicted proteins | sample Fen_T0_2_FD_203757 | JGI IMG/M metagenome (GOLD analysis project Ga0302322, IMG submission 203757) | Peat permafrost microbial communities from Stordalen Mire near Abisko, Sweden - Fen_T0_2 | ecosystem: Environmental > Terrestrial > Soil > Wetlands > Permafrost | place: Sweden: Abisko... | reverse complement strand
ATCGCGCTGTTCGGGGTCGAGGCGGCTGAGTGCCTCTCGGACCTGCTCACACTCCGTCGAGGCGCTCCGGTCGTGGCGCCGAGCGTTGCGCGCGGCACGGCGGCCGAGCGGGCTGATCGGTGCGCTTGGTGCCGGTTGGCTCGCGTCGTGGGCCGAGCGCAGTCGGTCCACTGCCCGACGGTGCGCCATGGCCATGATCCATGCCATCGCGCTGTTGCGGTCGGCGTCGAAGCTGGTCGAGGTTCGCCACACTTCGAGGTAGGGGTCCTGGTCCTGGGTGACCTCTTCGGCCTGGGTCGGCCACTGCAGGATCCGGACGGCGAGCCCGTACACACGTGGAGCGGTGGCGTCGTACAGGGCCGCGATCGCTGTCTCGTCGGTGCCCGCGCTTCGGTAGATCAGCACGGCGGGTTCCCGCGACCCCGTGCTGGTCACGAGTTCGATGATCGGGCCGCGCGCATTCACGGTGCGGAGGCCCGATGGCGACTCCGGCGCGTCGTCCATGGCTCTGGACATGTAGTCATTCCCTGACGAGATCGAGCCCCCTGCTCTGATGGACCACGGCATGTCGGGGGCGAGGAATGACAGTCGGCGGGCGAGTCCGTGAAGGACACCCCTGCAAGGGCTGCGCGTTCAACGCGCTACCGGGGTCCGGGGCAGCACCATGAGGTGGCTGGTCACACCAAGGTACGACCGCAGCCCCCGGCGAGCAAGCCCCGTCGCCCACGGGACGTCATACGAGGTGAGCCGTCTAGGCCACGGTTCGTATGACGTCCTGAGGTCCGCGCGCGACAGGGATGCCTCATGCGGCCCTCTGTCCGCTACCCGAGCTGGTCGCGGCGGCGGGTCAGATAGGCGGTCTCGGCGGTGTTGCCCGCCAGCTCGATGGCTCTGTCGTACGCCGCGCGTGAGTCCTGGCTGCAGCCCAGCCGGCGCAGCAGGTCGGCGCGGGTCGCATGGTAGGCGTGATAGCCGGCCAGCTGGTCCTCGAGTCGATCGACGGCTGCCAGTGCCACCTGCGGGCCGTCGAGCTCGGCGACCGCGACGGCCCGGTTGAGCGCGACGATCGGCGAGGGGTCGAGGTGGATGAGCTGGTCGTAGAGGGCGACGATCTGCGACCAGTCGGTGTCGCGTACGTCGCGGGCGGAGGTGTGCACGGCGTTGATCGCGGCGAGGATCTGGTAGCGACCTGGAGCCACGCCGGCGGCCAGACGCTCGCGCACCAGTCGGTGGCCCTCGGCGACCAGCGCCGCGTCCCAGTCCCCCCGGTCCTGCTGGTCGAGGGTCACCAGCTCGCCGCTTGCCGAGACCCGGGCGGTGCGGCGAGCCTCGGTCAGGAGCATGAGCGCCAGCAGCCCGGCCACCTCGCCGTCCTCCGGCATGAGGGCACGGATCAGGCGAGTGAGGCGGATCGCCTCGGAGGTCAGGTCGTGACGTACGGGGTCGGTGTCGGGGCCGGTCGCCAGGTAGCCCTCGTTGAAGACGAGGAAGAGCACGGCCAGGACGCCGGAGACGCGTCCCGGGAGATCCTCGGCGGACGGCACCCGGTAGGGGATGCGCGTCGCCTTGATCTTGGCCTTCGCACGGGTGATCCGCTGCGCCATGGCGGTCTCCTGCACCAGGAAGGCACGGGCGATCTCCGGCACGGTCAGGCCGCCGACCATGCGCAGCGTCAGAGCGACACGGGTCTCCATCCCCAGCGCCGGGTGAGCGCAGGTGAAGATCAGCCGGAGCCTCTCGTCGTCGATGGCGCCGCGAGGCTCGGGCGGGTCGTCGTACCACATCTGAGCCTCCTTCTGCTTGTCACCGCGTTTGCTCTCGCGCCGGATCCGGTCGATGGCCTTGCGGTTGGCGGTGGTGGTCAGCCAGCCACCGGGGTTGGGGGGTACGCCGTCGGCCGGCCACCGCACGAGGGCGGTCGCGAACGCCTCCGCCGCCGCCTCCTCCGCGATGTCGAGGTCACCGAAACGCCTGGTCAGGGAGGCGACCACCCGGGCCCACTCCTCCTGGTGTGCCCGGGTGATCGCCTCGCGGACGTCGACGGCGTTCACAGGAAAGGCCGCACCTCCACCTTCCGATGGCAGGCCTTCGATCCCTCGGCGGCGAGCTTGAGCGCCACGTCGAGGTCGGGGGCCTCGATGATCCAGAAGCCGGCGAGGAGCTCCTTCGACTCCACGAAGGGCCCGTCGGTGAAGACCGCCTCCACACCCCGGTTGTCGATCACGGTGGCGGTGCTGGGCGAGTTGAGGCCGCCGGCGAAGACCCAGTAGCCCTCGGCCTGAAGCCGTTCGTTGAACACGTCGATCGCAGCCATCTCGTCCGGGGTGCCGGAGTTGGTCTTGTCGTCGATCACGGAGAACAGGTACTGCATCTCGGCTCATCTCCTGTGGTTGGGGGACGCCCTGCGTAGGCGCCCGCTCACCCCTGCTACGAACGGCTCTGCTCCGATCCGACACCGCCTCCCGGGTGTCTTTCAAGGACTTCGTGGTACGCCGTTCCCCACGGTCGAGGTCGAGCCGACCAGGGAGCCGGTCGGTGCTGCCGCCTGAGCAGCCTGCCCGGGTCGCCTCGGGTCAGAGACCGGCGACGGGCGGCAGGGTCACGACCTGCGAGGCATAGCTCAACCCGGCTCCGAACGCGATCAGCAGGGCAGTGTCCCCCACGTGCGCCTCGCCCCGGCGAAGCATCGCCTCGATGGCCAGAGGCACCGACGCGGCCGAGGTGTTGCCGGAGTCCTGGACGTCGCGCGCAATCGCGATGCCCTCCGGCAGCTTCAGGTTGCGGGCCAGGGTCTCGGTGATCCGCAGGTTGGCCTGGTGCGGGATGAAGGCGTCCAGGTCGGTCATCGTCAGGCCGGCGCCGTCGATGGCCTCGCGCGCAACGTCGGCCATCGCGAACGGCGCCCACCGGAAGACCGCAGTGCCCTCCATCCGCACGACCATCGGGTGATCGTGGTCGATGTCCGCGCAGCCCGGCTCCTGCGTGATCACGTGGGACTGCGAGCCGTCCGAACCCCACGCGACGGGACCGATCCCGGCCTCGTCAGCAGGACCCACGACGACCGCGCCCGCCCCGTCCGCGAAGATGAAGGCCGTCGACCGGTCGGTGGGGTCCAGGAACAGGCTGAGCTTCTCGACGCCGATGACCAGGACATAGCGCGCGTTGCCGCCCCGGACCAGGTCCGAGCCCACCGACAGGGCGTGACAGAAACCGGCACAGCCCGCTGACACGTCGAACGACGCCGCGCGCGAGCCCAGCTGGTCGGCGACCAGCGGCGCCGCAGCCGGGGTGTGCTGCGCGTGCGTCGAGGTCGCGACGATCACCGCGCCGAGCTCGTCGGCTTCGACACCCGAGACGTCGAGCGCCCCCCGCGCCGCCCGCGTCGCCATCTCCACCAGGGTCTCGTCCTCGTCGGCGTACCGACGGGTCCGGATGCCCGAGCGGGTCTGGATCCACTCGTCGCTCGAGTCGAGCACCTCGCAGATCTCGTCGTTCGTCACCACGCGCTCCGGCCGGTAGGTCCCGAGCCCGAGGATCGCAGTCGCTGCCGCGCCCGACCGCTGACTGATCTTCGCCATCGTGGTTCCCTGCCTTCTCTCCGGGTGGTCAGTCCGAAGGCTACGACCACCCGCGCGGTGCGAGGCGGGCCGGGAGGAGCGCGGAGGCTGCGGAACCCGCATCTACGGACGCGCGACCGCGGGTACCGGCATGATGAGCCTGTGGCGCGGGGACTGCGACGGGTGCGACTCCTCGGTGCGGCGACCCTGATGCTCCTGTGCGCGGCCTGCGGCGGGTCGCCCAGCCCTGACATCACCAGCAGCGCGTCGTGTGTCGCCCCCTACCTGGATTCCGTGCCTCCGAACACCTCCACGGTCGAGGCGGCCGAACCCGTTGCCCCTGGCGACAGCCTGACGATCTACGGGCACTGGTACACGAGCACCTGCAACGACACCGGACCGGGCGATCTGCTGCAGCCCCTGCAACCCGTGCACCTCACCCTCACCTGGCCGAGTGGCGCTGTCGATGACCTGGGCGAGTTCGTCCCGGGAGGTCAGGACATGGGCTTCTCGGTGGTCGTGCAGGTGCCGGCCGGGACACCGGCGGGCGTCGCGAAGGTCCGGGACGACCAGGAGTACCCGTCGACCTACCGGTTCCGCGTCGGCCGGACCGCCAGCTGAACGACGCCTGGTCGAGGTGCCCGTCAGCTCGCCTTCTTGGCTGCCTTCTTCTCGGTCTTCGCGGAGCTCTTCTTCGCCGCCGTCTTCTTGGCGGCGGCCTTCGTGGTCGGCTTCTTCGCCGGGGTGTCGTCGTCGGACTCGCCGCGTGCGGTCTTGGCCGCGTCGACCGAGCGCTGGAGCGCGGCGAGCAGGTCGACGACTTCGCCGGAGGACTTGGTGGAGGTCGGGGTCTTCTTGACCTCGCCGCCCTCGATCTTGTTCTTGACCATCGCCTCGACGGCCTCGGCGTAGTCGTCCTCGAACTCCGCGGGCTCGAAGTCACCGGCGAGCGTCTCGACGAGCATGTTGGCCATCTTCACCTCGGCTGGCTTCACCTCGCCCGCGTCGACGTTGAAGTCGGGCGTGCGGATCTCGTCGGGCCACATCATCGTCTGGAGCACGATCACGTCGTCCTTGACCCTCAGCACGCCCACCGACGTCCGTTGCCGGAGAGCGACCGTCACGACGGCCATGCGGTCGGCGTCGAGGAGCGCCTGCCGCAGCAGGGCGTAGGGCTTGGCACCGGTCTTCTCGGGCTCGAGGTAGTAGGACTTCTCGAAGAGCATCGGGTCGATCTGGTCGCTGGGCACGAACTTCTCGACCGCGATCTCGCGCGACGACTCGCTCGGCAGGGCTGCGAGGTCGTCGTCGGTGAGGATGACCATCTCGCCGTCCTCGGTCTCGTAGCCCTTGGCGATGTCGGCGTACTCGACCTCCTCGCCGTCGATGGAGCACACCCGCTGGTACTTGATCCGGCCGCCGTCCTTGGCGTGCACCTGCCGGAACGACACGTCGTGCGACTCGGTGGCGGAGTACAGCTTCACGGGCACGCTCACGAGCCCGAACGACACCGCGCCCTTCCAGATCGCACGCATCTCATACCTCCGTGTAGACGTCGACGGCGTCCAGTATCGACCAGCGACGCCCCGAACGCACGCAGTGCTAGAACCGCTCGGTCAGGTGCGCCCGGCCGGGCGGCGGCTCGTAGGGCTCCGGCCAGATGTTCTCGACTGTTCTCGACGCGCGTGATCAGCCCGTCGTCGCCGAAGCTGAAGAACGTGATGCCGAGCATCTCCTCCTCGCCCACGGTGACGTCGAGGACGCTCACGCCGCCCTCGTCGTCGGCGATGACGCGCCGGACCTCGAGGTGCCAGTCGCCGGGGTGGTCGTCGAAGAAGCGCAGGAACCCGTCGCGACCGCCGACACGCTCGCGCGTCTGCTCCATCTCGTAGACCATCTCGGGCGCCAGCACCTCGGCCAGGGCGCCCCAGTCGCGCGTCTCGGTGGTCTGCCAGAAGCGCCGGATCGTCGCCGCGTGCTCGCTCATGCCGCCAGCGTGCCGGCCGCCGCCGACACCCGGCGCCGCCGACCCGGTGCTGGAAGGATGCCGACCATGCGTCCGATGCTCGCCACCCGTGGCACCCACGTGCCGACGGGGGAGGAGTGGCAGCACGAGGTGAAGTGGGACGGTATGCGCGTCCTCGTGCAGGTGCAGGGTGGCGTGGCGCGGCTGTGGAGCCGTAACGAGAACGACGCGACCGTCTCGTTCCCCGAGCTGGCCCGGATCCCGGTCGACGACGCGCTGCTGGACGGCGAGGTGGTCGCCTTCGCCGACGGGATGCCCAGCTTCGCCGCACTGGCTGAGCGGATGCACGTCTCGCGTGCCGACCGGGCGCGGGTCCTCGCGGAGCGTCTTCCCGTGACGCTGCTCGCCTTCGACCTGCTGCGAGTCGGTGACCGTGACCTGATGGAGGAGCCGCTCAGCACGCGGCGTCAGGCCCTCACCGATCTCGACCTGCACGACGACCGCTGGCAGACCCCACCGGCGTACGACGACGGGCGGATGCTCTTCGACGCCACGCTGCAGCAGGGGCTCGAGGGGATCGTCAGCAAGCGCCTCAGCAGTCGCTATCGGCCCGGTCTGCGCAGCAAGGACTGGCTGAAGTTCGCGCATCGCCGACGCGACTCCTACGTCGTGGGCGGGTGGCGTCTCGAGACCGACTCACAGGAGCGGCTCGGGGCGGTGCTCGTGGGTGAGCCGACCGCCGACGGCCTGCTCTACCGTGGCCGCGTCGGCAGTGGACTCGCGGGCAAGAAGGCGGTGCTGCTCCGCGAGCTCCTGGAGGGCCTCACCCGCGCTACGAAACCCTTCGCCGACGAGGTGCCGAGGCTCGACGCGCTGGGTACGACGTGGGTCGAGCCGGTCCTCGTCGTCGACGTCGAGTCGCTCGGTCCGTCCGCACAAGGCCGGCTCCGCCAACCGTCGTACGTCGGAGTCCGGACCGACCAGACCCCGGAGGACCTCACATGTTGACTCTCACCGCCTCGGTCACGACCGCGGCCGCCCTGACCCTGCTCGGACCGGCCGCCACCGCGGCGGACGCCCAGCAGGTCACCCTCGGCGGCGTCCGCGTCGCCCTCCGCCCGCACACCACCCAGGTCGTGACGGTCGACCACACCCGCGGCTACCACGCGCACATCGGCTACTGGACGCTGCAGGACGGCCGCTGGGGCCGGGTGTACGACGTCCGCGACGGCCGGATCGGGTACGGCGGGCTGGCCCGGCCGCAGCACCGGGTCCAGGGCAGTGGCACCACCCCGCTCGGCACCGTGCGGCTGATCTCGGCGTTCGGCAGCCACCCGCGTGGCGACGGCTGGGACCTGCCCTACCGTCGTATCCAGCGCGGCGACTACTGGGTCGAGGACAACCGGTCCCGCTTCTACAACCGCTACCGCAACAAGGACCACGGTGGCTTCCGCTGGTGGCTCTCGTCGAGTGCGGTCAACAGCTCCGAGCGGTTGCGGGACTTCCCCGGCCCGTACGAGTTCTCCATCGTCACCAGCTACAACTACGCCGCGCAGGTGCGCCACCGCGGCGCCGGGATCTTCCTGCACGTCAACGGACGTGGCGCCACCGGCGGCTGCGTCAGCGCGCCGCGGCCCTTCCTGCAACGGATGATGTGGCGGCTCGACCCGGCCAAGGACCCCGTGATGGCGGTGGGCCGATGAGCCCCAGCGGGGAGGAGGTCCGCGTCGACGTCGAGGGCCGGACCCTCACCTTGTCCAACCTCGACAAGGTGCTCTACCCGCGCACGGGCACCACCAAGGGTGAGGTGATCAACTACTACGCGCAGGTCGCGCCGGTCCTGCTCCCGCTGCTCCGGGACCGCCCGGTGACCCGCGTGCGCTGGCCGCACGGCGTCGAGCGTGACCGCTTCTTCGAGAAGAACGCCCCCGCCGGTACGCCGCGCTGGGTGCGCACCGCGGACGTGCCCACGACCGGGTCCCGGGGCGAGAGCCGGCACGGCGACCGCCTCGTGTACCCGGTCATCGACGACCTCGCCACGCTCACCTGGGCCGCCAACCTGGCCGCCCTCGAGCTCCACGTCCACCAGTGGACGGTGACCAGGCAGGGCAAGCCCCGCGGTGCCGACCGGCTGGTCGTCGACCTCGACCCGGGTGAGGGCGCGGGGCTCCACGAGTGCTGCCGGGTCGCCCTGCTGGTGCGTGACAAGCTCGCCGAGCGCTCGCTCGACGCCCGCCCGGTGACCAGCGGCAGCAAGGGGATGCACCTCTACGCCCACCTGCCCCGCCGGAAGGACTCCGACGCGGTCACGGCGCTGGCCAAGGAGCTCGCCGAGGAGCTCCAGGGCGAGCACCCCTCGCTCGTCACCGCGACGATGACGAAGTCCAAGCGCTCGGGGAAGGTCTTCCTCGACTGGTCCCAGAACGCCGGCTCGAAGACCACCCTCTCGCCGTACTCCCTGCGCGGTCTCGAGCGCCCGACCGTGGCGACGCCGGTGACCTGGGACGAGGTCGCCGACGGTGCGGAAGACCCCCTCGGTCTCGAGCAGTTCCGGTACGAGGAGGTCCTCGAGCGGGTCGAGGAGTACGGCGACCTCTTCACCGCCTGAGGCCGCACACCACGCCGTACCGGCTGTTTACCATTCCGTGCAGCCGACGTGGCTCGATCGTTGCCTTGTCTTACGTACGGTTGGCGGTGCCCGGCTGACACGCGAGCTCCAACCCGTGTGGTGCCGGAGGCTGCCGACCGACCGGGGGGTGGGGTCGGCTGAGCCCGTGGACCGCCCGTAGTCCCCGCTGCGGGCGGACCATGCTCTCTCCCGATCTCGGAGGCGACGCTCGCTTATGCTCCGCAGCATGCCCCAGCACCGTGTGCTCGTCGTCGAGGACGAGGAGGAGATCGCGTCTCCGCTGGTGCACACGCTCGAGCGCGAGGGCTATCTGGTCGACCGGGCGGCTACCGGCCGGCGAGCCGTCGAGCAGGCGACGGCGCACGGCCACGACATCGTGATCCTCGACCTCGGCCTCCCCGACATGGACGGCCTCGACGTCTGCCGCGAGCTGCGCCAGGGGGGCTACCAGGGGGCGGTCCTGATCCTCACGGCCCGCTCCGGCGAGCTCGACCGCGTGGTCGGGCTCGACTCGGGCGCCGACGACTACCTCGGCAAGCCGTTCGGCCTCGCCGAGCTGCTGGCCCGCCTGCGCGCGCTGCTCCGACGTACCTCCGCGTCCGGCCACGCGCTCTCGGGCCGCCAGCTGCTCGTCGACGTCGAGGCCCACCGGGTCTACGTCGGTGACGACGAGGTGCCGTTGACCGGCAAGGAGTTCGACGTGCTCACGGTGCTCACCTCCCACCGCGACAAGGTGGTGTCGCGAGCGCAGCTGATGGCCGATGTGTGGAGCGAGGGGTGGTACGGCTCGACCAAGACCCTCGACGTCACCATCGGCCGGCTCCGTCACAAGCTCGAGAACGCCTCGTGCGTCGACCGCGTGGTCACCGTGCGGGGCATCGGCTTCCGCCTCGAGAGCAGCTGACCCGCTCGGCGGTCGAGCGGAGTCACGACCTCACCCGAGGAGCCGCGCGACCGTGTCCCGCGCGTGCTGGGTCATCGCGGCGTCGACACCATGCCGGTCGCCGGTCAGGAGCAGGTCGTGGAGCAGTCCGCGCGCGACGGCGAGGTCGAGCCGCGCCTGGGCTCGTGCCTTGCGAGCCGGTACGCCGCGCGAGCGCCACATCGCGGTCAGGGCGTCGAGCCAGGTGGTGACCAGGCTCGCCCGCAGTTCGGCCGCGTGCGGGAGGCCGAGCATCGCGTGGCTCGACAGCTCGAAGAACAGCGGGCCGTAGACCAGGGCGTCGTCGGTGACCAGGCGCCAGTGGCGAAGCCCGGCGTCGAGGGGGTCGGGGTCGGCTCCGGCGTCGTGGACCATCCGCGCGAGCGTCTCGCGGGCCCCGCGCTCGACCGTGTCGACCACCGCCGCCAGCAGCCCTTCGCGCGAGCCGAAGTGGTAGATCAGCATCCGGTGGCTGGTCCCGATCGCCTCGGCCAGGGCCCGCAGGCTGGTGTCGCCGACGCCATAGGCGGCGAAGTGCTCGATGGCACGCTGCAGCAGCGCCTCCCGACCCGTGGCCGGCGGCGTCACGCGGCCTCGGCCGCGACCTTCAACGCCTCGGCCTCGAGGTCGACGTACTCCCGGACCTTGCGGCCCAGGATCAGCGACACGACTCCGCTCAGCCAGCCGCTCTGCTCGAGGTCCAGCGTCAGCCGTGAGGTCCCGTCGGCCTCGGGAGTCACGTGGTGACGGGCGACGATGCGGACGCCGGGCTGCGCGCTGGCCCAGGTGAACGTCTCACCCTCGACGACCTCGCTCACCTCCCAGTCGCCCGCGGCCAGGCCTTTCTGCTTCACGTGGGCGCGGCTACCGACCCGTAGGTCGCCATCGTCGAGACGGCGTACCTCCTGGTACGTCGGGATCCGGTCCGGCCAGCGCTCGAGGTCGCTCAACACCTTCCAGACCCGGGCCGGCTCCGCGGCGACGGTGAGGGACTTCCGGTACTCCATGACTCCTCCTTTGTACCGAATGGTACACAACGGGTGTCGCATCCGCAAAGGGTGACGTTCGACCCTGCCGATGGGTGGTGCGGACGCGAAGAATCGAAGGTGACTTGTGGCTGGAGGAGTCCGACATGAGCGGGAAGCAGAACCTCGCCGCCTCGATGGGCGGCTGGAGCGTGCGCCACCGGGTGGTGGCGGTCATCGGGTGGCTGGTCTTCGTCGGCGTCGCGATGGCGGTCGGCTCGGTCTCCGGCCAGCGGACGATGACCCAGGACCAGTACGCGACCGGGGACTCGGCCCGGGCGATCCAGATTCTCGACCACGCCGGCCTGAAGACGCCGGCGAGCGAGCTGATCCTGCTGACGGGCCGAGGTGGGGCGACCTCGCCGACGACCCGAGCCGCGGTGACCGACCTGATGACGAGGCTGGAGCGGACCGACGTCGTCACCGGAGTAGTGGACCCCTACGCCCAGCGGCTGGTCTCGGCCGACGGGCGGTCCGTGCTGGTGAACGTGTCGATGAGTGGCGACCCGATGACCGCCGCTGACCGGGTGCAGCCGATCCTGGACGCGGTCGCCGCCACGCGTACGGCGCATCCGGATGTCACGATCGACGAGTTCGGTGACGGCTCGGTCAACCAGTGGTTCAACGACACGATCGGCAGGGACTTCCAGCGCGCCGAGTGGACCGCCGTACCGTTGGCGCTCGGGATCCTGCTCGTGGCCTTCGGCGCCTTCCTCGCGGCGATCCTGCCGGTCGGCCTGGCGCTGACGTCGTTCCTCGCCGCCAACGGGTTGCTCGCCCTGGTCAGCCACCGGCTGCCGCTGGACAGCTCGACCAGCTCGGTGATGCTGCTGATCGGGCTGGCTGTGGGCGTCGACTACTGCATGTTCTACCTACGCCGTGAGCGCGAGGAGCGTGCACAGGGACGCGACCCCGAGACGGCGCTGCACATCGCCGCCGCGACGTCCGGACGCTCGGTGCTGGTGTCCGGGATGACCGTCGTCGTGGCGATGTCCGGCATGTTCCTGTCGGGCATGCTGCTCTTCGACGGCTTCGCGGTGGCTGCCATCCTCGTCGTCCTGGTCGCCGTGCTCGGGTCGGTGACCGTGCTGCCCGCCCTGCTGTCGCTCCTGGGCGACCGGGTCGACTTCGGGCGTGTCCCGGGCCTGGCCCGGATGCGGCGGCCGACCGGTGAGAGCAAGGTCTGGGGCGCGATCCTCGGACGGGTGCTGAAGCGACCGGGTCTGTCGGTCCTGGGCGCGGTGGCGTTCCTGGTCGTGCTCGCCACCCCCGTGGTGGGCATCCACACCGAGCAGCTGGGCTTCGACAAGCTGCTGCCGGCCGACGCCAGCATCATGCAGAGCTACCACCGGATCACGGCGGCCTTCCCCGGCGGGCCGAACCCCGCCCGGGTGGTCGTGAAGACCTCGGACGTCAGCAGCCCGGCCATGACGGCCGCGACCGCGAGCTTCCGCACGAAGGCCCTCGCGACCGGGCTGTTGCGCGACCCGATCGTGGTCACGCCGCACCCCGAGGCGGGGCTGCTGGTGGTCGACGTACCTCTGGCCGGCAACGGGTCGGACACCACGTCGGTCCGCGCGCTCGAGACGCTGCGAGGTGACGTCGTGCCGGCGACCTTCGGGCGGGTGCCCGGCGCCGAGACGCATGTCAGCGGTCAGCTGGCGTTCTCGGAGGACTTCAACGCCCAGCTCCAGCGGTCGATCGTGCCGGTGATCCTCTTCGTGATGATGATGGCCTTCCTGCTGATGCTGGTGGCGTTCCGCTCGGTGACGATCGCCGCGGTCTCGGTGTTGCTGAACCTGCTGTCGATGGCCGCGGCGTTCGGCGTGATGGTCGCGGTCTTCCAGCACGGCTGGGGCGCCTCGCTCGTCGGCGGCGGCGACGTCGGCGCGATCGAGTCGTGGATCCCGTTGTTCGCGTTCGTGATCCTCTTCGGGCTGTCGATGGACTACCACGTGTTCGTGGTGTCGCGGATCCGCGAGGCCCATGACCGCGGGCTCTCCACCCAGGACGCCGTCGCGCACGGTGTGAAGATCTCGGCCGGTGTCGTCACCAGCGCCGCGGTGATCATGGTGGCCGTCTTCGCGGTCTTCGCCACGCTCTCGATGACGACGTTCAAGCAGCTCGGCGTCGGCCTGGCGGTCGCGATCCTCCTCGACGCCACCGTCGTCCGCGCCGTCCTCCTCCCGTCCGTGCTGACCGTTCTCGGCGACCGCACCTGGTGGCTCCCGGGCTGGCTGTCCTGGCTCCCCGACCGCGGCCGCGTGCCGGCAGTCGAGGAGGCTCCGGCTCCGGGCGAGACGGCAGCTGCCGCGGGCGCGCACCGGGACGGGTGACCCGGGCGGAATCCGTCCTCCGGCCCTACCGTCCCACCACCTCACGCGGGAGGCTGACACTGAGGAGAGGAGGGATCGCGATGCCCAGCGGAACTCTCAAGCGGATCCACCCGGTCTCGACCCGAAGGGCGAGGTCCTACCGGCGTCACGCTGCGGGCCGCCACCACTGGTGGTCTCGTCCGGCGCACCGTCACGTGGCGCGCTGACCCGCACCGTGATCCGCTGACCGGCGTCACTCGAGTCACCTGACGCCTCACCCGTCGCACATCATCCACAGATCGGTGCGAGGGGCTTCCCGCAACCGTGATCGCAGACGTACCTTGCGAGGACAGATCTCTTGACTCGGGGAGGGATCGGCAATGTCGGTCATTGCCACAGACGCCCACGCGGGCCTGGTCGAGTCGCTCGACCAGCGGGTCCGCGAGGCCGTCCGCCGCGAGGGTGTCGACCCGCAGCGTGACGCAGCCGTCGTACGACGCCTCGCCGAGTCAGTCGTCCGCGCTCATGACGACCGCAGCCTCACCGGCGCAGTGGTGCCGGTCGCCGACCCGGAGGCGATGGTCGGCGAGCTGGTGGCCCGCGTCTCCGGCTTCGGGCCACTGCAGCCCCTGCTCGACGACCCCACCGTCGAAGAGGTGTGGATCAACGACCCGAGCCGCGTCTTCATCGCCCGTCGCGGCCGGCACGAGCTCACCAATCTCATCCTCACCGCACCCCAGGTGCAGGAGCTGGTCGAGCGGATGCTCAAGAGCAGCGGTCGGCGGATCGACATCAGCCGCCCCTTCGTGGACGCGATGCTGCCGGAAGGGCACCGACTCCATGTCGTCCTCGAGGGCATCAGCCGAGGCTGGTCGGCGGTCAACATCCGCAAGTTCATCCTCACCGCGGCCCGCCTCCACGAGCTGGTCGAGCTGGGCACCCTCACCCCCCGAGCCGCCGCGTTCCTCGAGGCCTCCGTGCGCGCCGGGCTCAACATCCTGATCGCCGGCGCGACCCAGGCCGGCAAGACCACCCTCTTGAACTGCCTGGCCGCCGCCATCCCCGGGGGCGAGCGGGTGGTGAGCGCCGAGGAGGTCTTCGAGCTGCGGTTCCCTCACCCCGACTGGGTCGCCATGCAGACCCGTCAGAGCGGGTTGGAGGGCACCGGCGAGATCCGGCTCCGCGACCTGGTCAAGGAGAGCCTGCGGATGCGGCCGAGCCGGATCATCGTGGGTGAGGTCCGGGCGGAGGAGTGCCTCGACCTTCTCCTTGCTCTCAACGCCGGCGTCCCGGGCATGTGCACCCTCCACGCGAACTCCGCCCGCGAGGCACTCGTCAAGATGTGCACGCTGCCCCTGCTGGCCGGGGAGAACGTCTCGGGCCGCTTCGTCGTCCCGACGGTGGCTGCGAGTGTCGACCTCGTGGTCCACCTCGGCATCGACCCCCAGGGGATCCGCCGGGTCAACGAGATCGTCGGCGTGCCGGGCCGGGTCGAGAACGACGTGATCGAGATCGAGCCGATCTTCGAACGCACCGACGACGAGCTCCGGCGCGCGGCCGGGATGCCGCCGCGCCCGGCTCACTACCAACGGCTCGGCCTCGACGTGCACGCCATTCTCAACGAGGCACGCTGATGGGCGTCCTGGTCGGGCTGGGCGTCGGGCTCGGGCTGCTCCTGGTCTGGTCGGCGTTCGCCGTGCCGCTCCGTGCTCCCCGCGTACGCCGGCCCGGCCGACGTATTGCCGAGCTCCTGGCCGGCGCGGGGCTGAGCCACGTGTCGGTGGCCGCGTTC
>Ga0302322_100003083_pt1 | contig 14206 bp, 13 predicted proteins | sample Fen_T0_2_FD_203757 | JGI IMG/M metagenome (GOLD analysis project Ga0302322, IMG submission 203757) | Peat permafrost microbial communities from Stordalen Mire near Abisko, Sweden - Fen_T0_2 | ecosystem: Environmental > Terrestrial > Soil > Wetlands > Permafrost | place: Sweden: Abisko... | reverse complement strand
CGGCCAGCAGGAACATGAGCGCGAGATAAAAACCGGAGAATGCCGTGGCGTAAACATTCGGAAACGCGGCGAACAACGCGCCGCCGCCGGTGACGAGCCAGACTTCGTTGCCGTCCCAAACCGGGCCAATGGAATTGAGCATGACGCGGCGCTCTTCATCCTTGTTCGTGAACAGGTGCAGCGCGCCGACGCCGAGGTCGAAGCCGTCGAGCACGGCGTAGCCGGTGAGGAGCACGCCAACGAGGATGAACCAGATGGTGTTCAAATCGAAATTCATAAATTCAGGGGAAAAATTATTTCGGCCTTGGTCATGGCTTCTCCGGCAGGGCGAGTTTGCCGGCGGGTATCAAATCATCCTCATGCGGTCCGTGCTGGATTTTGTCGTTGAGCAGGTAGATGAACACCGCGAACAACAGAAAATAGATGAAGGTGAACATGATCAGCGACGTCAGCACGGCTTCCTTTTTCACCACGGCGGACAGTCCTTCCGGCGTGCGCATCAGGCCATAGACGAGCCATGGCTGCCGGCCGACTTCGGCGGCAAACCAGCCGAGCTGGTTGGCCAGCTGCGGTCCGAGCACGGAGAACACCAGCAGCCACAGCAGCCAGCGGCGCTCGTGCAGGGTGCCCTGGCGAAAATAGAGAAAGCCCAGCGCGGCCACGCCAATCAGGGTGAAGCCAATGCCCACCATGCCGTGGAAAAACAGGAACGACGCCGTGACCGGCGGCCGGTCTTCCGGCTTGAATTCGTTCAACCCGGTGACGGGCGTATGAAAATTGTTGTGCGCGAGAAAGCTCAACAGGCCCGGGGCGGAAATCCCCACGACCCGTTCATTTTTTTCATCCACCCAGCCCGCCAGCACGAGGGGCGCGTTGGAGGTGGTCTGGTACAGGCCCTCAAAGGCGGCCAGTTTGGCCGGCTGATTTTTCCCCACACCCTGGGCGCTGCTGTGGCCGGTGACGGCTTGCAGCAGCGTGGCCACGAGCGCCACGACCAGGCCGAGCTTCAGTGATTTGCGGGCAAATTCAACGTGCCGGCCTTTGAGCAGATACCACGCGCTCACGCTGACCACGAGGAAGGCACCCGCACACCACGCCCCGCAGAGGGTGTGCGCCAGGCGGTCCATCGAAGAGGGATTGAAAACCAACTGCCAGAAATCCGTGATCTCGGCCCGCGCATGCATCCCTTCGCCGACAATGTGATAGCCCGCCGGGGTCTGCATCCAGGAATTGGCGACGACGATCCAGACCGCGCTGAAGTGGGCGCCGAGCGCGACCATGCACGTCGAGAAGAAATGCAGTTTGCGGCCGACCTTGTCCCAGCCAAACAGCAGGACCGCGAGAAAACCGGATTCGAGGAAGAAGGCGAAAATGCCTTCCGCCGCCAGGGCGCTGCCAAAGACGTCGCCAACGAAGCGCGAGTAAGTGGCCCAGTTGGTGCCAAATTCAAATTCCATGACGATCCCGGTTGCGACGCCGATGGCGAAGGTCAGCGCGAACACCTTGGTCCAGAACCGCGCCAGCTGGTGGTAGACCGGGTTGCCGGTTTTGAGCCAGGCGCCCTCCATCAGCACCAGCATGATGCCCAGCCCGATGCTCAACGGCGGATAGATATAGTGAAACGCGATGGTCGCGCCAAACTGGATTCGGGAGAGGGTCAGGACATCCATAATAGGCAGTTAAAGTTGTACAGAAATTGCAGCTTGCCAACCGTTTTTTGCGGTTTGGCGCAAGGTATTGGCTGCACTGAACTTCATTAGTAGAAAGGGTTGAATAATCAAGGGGTGAGGTTCAAACCTAGAAAAAGCAATTCAACCACGGATGGACACGGATGGACACGGATGGACACGGATGGGGGAAAGACTTTTACGCGAATTACGCGAATGAACGCGAATTATTTTGGGAAGGACGCGCTGCGTTGAACGGTTGGAGTTCAACGCCATTTTCACCACGGACGAATGCGGATGAGCACGGCGGCAGACGAGGTGGATCGGGCGCGTCATTCCATGCGCGCCGTTCCGTTGCAAGCGATGCCCCGGCGCGCACGGAGTGACGCGCCCTACCAACGCAATGAATTCGTTTATCCACTTGGCTCAATCGCATGTTCGATTACTGATGCACACGGATAGGACTTGCAGCCCAACCGAGGATTGCCCGCAGGGTGAATAGATCACCAGGCTAAAAATGGACATCATCTCGAAGAAATCGTCTTTTTATTCGATTTTTTGTCACCTCTTGGCCCTTTTCGGGTGCTTACCGGGTGAATATGATGACGACCGAAGCAATGCGCACGATGGAACTCAACGATGCCGAGTTGGTGGCCGAAAGCCTCGGCGGAAGCCGGGAGGCATTTCGCCAGATTGTTGAGCGGTATCAAACCTTGATCACCTCGCTGGCATATTGTGCCACTGGTAGCGTGAGCCAAAGCGAAGACCTGGCCCAACAGACCTTCGTGAACGCCTGGAAGCAACTGGCGGACTTGCGCGAGCCCGAGAAGCTGCGGCCCTGGTTATGCAGCCTCACCCGTTTTCTCATCAGCAAGGAATTCCGGCGGCTGGGGCGCGAACCTGCTCACGCGGCGGAATCGCTGGAGTCGGTTGATGAATGGGTTTCCCCGGAACCGTTGCCGCCGGACCAAGCCATCAACGAGGAGGAAAAGGCGATTCTTTGGCGCTCGCTCGAACGCCTTCCGGAGATTTACCGTGAACCACTGGTTCTTTTTTACCGCGAGAATCAGTCCATCGAGGCCGTGGCGCATGATTTGGGATTGAGCGAAGATGCGGTAAAGCAACGGCTGTCTCGCGGGCGAAAACTGTTGCAAGAGCAATTCCTCGCCTTTGTCGCGGGCGCGTTGAAACAAACGACTCCTGACAAAACTTTCACGCTCGGCGTGATTGCCGCCCTGCCGCTACTGGCCAGCACGGCCAAGGCGGCGACGGCCACCGCTTCCCTGGCCAAAGGCGGCTCGGCGGCCAAGGCAGCCACCGGAGCAGGAATTTTGAGCGCCTTGCTTTCGGGAGCTGCAGTGATCCTCTTTTCCTTGTTTGGAGTGTTCGGTTTCTTTGGGCGTTGGCTCGGTCGCAAAATGGGACGCACCGGCGAGCAATCTCCACTGGGACGCAAACGCATCATCCAGTTTTGGCGGACACTGGCCGTCGGTTTCGGCTTGTTCGTTCTGCCGTCGGCGCTGATTCCCGATTCGATGCTGCATGCTTTTCCGTGGCTTTTCGGCGTGGAAACCTGGTCGCTGACGTTCTTTTATCTGTTGGTAGGGACGGCCTGGCTCATTTGGATTTGCCAACGACGGCGGGACGGTCGACCACCGGTCGAGGAAAAGCCGGAAACGAATCACACGGCCGCCAAATCCTACAACACCTGGGTGATCCTGGGGATGATCGGACCGGCCGCGATCGTCGGCATGTTTGGGTGGGCCGTGTTTTTCTCAGATCAAACCTGGACCAGCATCGCCATTCCCGAAGCGGAGGCGCGAACCATCATTGCCGGGCACGCGGATGGCCGCTTTGAGATGTATCAATACAAGGATGGCTCGAAATCGCTGCTCATCAGGTTGCCCGGAGATCACCGGATCGCCAAAATAACGCCGGGGACGGATTCGCTGCAATCCGCCGTGCTGGCCAAAGGGATGGCCTGTCCAACACTCCTGGAAGATCAAGATTTTCACAATGGCGGCGTGCGCGGATGGCTGGTGCTGCTGTCAACTTTCATCGTGGTGGCCGGATCGGTATTGCTGCTGCGCCGGCCGGGAACGCAAAAATTTTACCAGCAGGAAACCGCCACGCCGCGGGCTGAGCGGAGAGAAAAGCGGGTGCTGGCCACCTGCGCCGCCCTGGGGTTGATCGGCCTGAGCCTGCTGTGCTTGCTGTTCACGCTGGCTCATCAGACTTTCGCCCAATCCGTTTCCGCCGTGACGGCTCAAAAAATCATCATAGAACACAAAAACGCACGGTTCGAAGTCTTCCAGAATGATGACGGATCAAGAGAATTGTTTATCACTCCGCCAAACAGCCGGCATTATCCCGGCTTCATTGCCCCAGCGGATGACTCCACGCTTGCCTTGCTGGCGGAGCAAAAGCTTGCCTATAAAACCTATGTGCAAGGCCGTGATTTTGGATATCGCAGCCCAAGCCCTTGGATATTATGGTCAGGCATTATCCTCCTGCCAATCGGTGCCGCCTTCCTGATGAAGCAAGCATGGAAAAAGGATCCCGGATTGCCGACTTCTGGCCAATCCAGCCGTTAGCGCATTTCCATCAAAGCTCGAGCCTTGGCCCGTTCCGCTTCAGCGGAGTTTTTGGCCGGGGGAAAGAGCATTGCGACCACCGTCCGGCTGGCCCTGCGGGCCTGCCCGGCCGGGCGGTGGGAGGTATTCAAGCCTGAATCGCCCGTTGCCATGACATTGCTTTTGCCCCATTTTCCCCGTCGCGGTGTCGCGGCTGAATTGATTAATGTTGATCCATGACTAGCGGTTGTGTATCCAGAAGCAGTTCTCTTGATTATGAATAGTTTACAAAAAGTCGAAAAACGTAACAATGCATTCTGGATACGCGAACCGGGAGTGGCTTGACCCAAATTAGCCGGCATCACACGGTTATGAATTGCTCCAAATGTCAGCAGCAGATGGAAGCCGGTTATACTACGATTTCATCAAGCGGGATCGGTAGTATCTTATTTGGCATTTCGCGTGAGCATCTTTGGTTTAGGACAGATGACAAGCCTGCTGAGATGGTGCTCATGTCGAGAGTGGAGCGACCTTGTTTCCGCTGTGTTCAGTGCGGATTGATGGTTATCGAAGGTGGCGCTGATCGGGCTTCAGCGAGTAAAGGACGAGTCATATGATATTGCGGCATAATCAATCAGTAGCCGGAGCCAACGTGGTTCGGCGTCTCGGTTTTGCGCTTGAGCGTTTTGATACGCCACGTCACAGTTCCCACGTGATTCAGCTTTTTTGGTTAGGCCGCACCACAGACTTATGAAACACATGGCCTACATCTTAGCACTTGCCACGTCACTTTTGATGGCGGGATGTTCAGATTCGCCCAAGCCATTAGATTCTGGCACGGTTGTTTCCGGCACGGTTTGGCAGCACTCGCTGCATTCGGCTGTGAGCGAGAATACTGGCAGCAATATTCCAAACGATGCGCGAGCAGATGTTTTCGAGGGCCTTATCATCATTCATCTTGCTGACGGCAGCAGGCAGATTGTGCCGATGGATTATGTCACTAACTTGAAGCTCAAATGATAAGGGAGGTGCGGCCTAATCATTCGCCGGATCCAATGCAAGTTGTGTTTTCAGGTTCACGCTTGAGCGTTTGGATTCGCCATGCCGTAGTTCCCGCATGGCTCAGCTTTTCTCGTTAGGCCCCCGAGCGCATGATTACTCTCGCCAAAGCATTGATTCAGGCGGCAGCCTTCATTGAGTTGTCGAGCGATGACACCGTCAATCCCGATGATGCAGTGAGAGCGCTGGAGGACATCGCAGCCACTTTGCAGTCAGCATCGCGTGATGAGGTTGCAGCGATTCGGGCGGCTGTCCAAGAGTTGATTGCAGAGGAGCGAGCGAGTTTCGCCCGCGCCGATGCGCTCAGGTTCTACGAGCATTTTTTGGAGAGCGTCGGTTTGGTTGATATATGAAACGTTGGACATCCATCAAATACCGGGATTTTTACGACATCCCGCGCATCTTTTTGGCCGAGAGTCAGGATCGAGTTTTCCTGTTCGACTGTCCGTTCAACGAGGAAAAGGATGAATATGAAAAGACGTTCAGGATCTATCTGATGCCACCAATTGGCGAACAGGAGTTGGCCGGGAGTTGGAAGAACCTCCCGCAAAGGGCGACCCGGTTGTTCGGAGAAGTGGGGATCTCGGAAGTTGAATTTGACACGACGTTTCGCCGACAGGTGAACCTTGAATTTTTGGGTCGTTTTGGCTTCTGACTTCGCCCTATGACGAAGATTTGATGGGACTCGACACGCCAGCCATAGCACGCATGGTACCAAGAAAAATTTAAGCCTGAAACGTCCGTTGCCAGGACATTAACGAGGCGTTAAAGACGCGTTAAAGGTCAATTGTGTGTGGCGTTTTGTGGCGAGAATGGTGTTTAAAGGCACCTTGCAGGCGACTAGCAGCATCGCCAAACAACAGAACACGCCAACCTAAGAATAGTAAAAAATTTGCCGACGGCGACTGTTAGTCGGCATTCTTTATATGAGAGACTGCCGAAAGCGCCTGAAGCTGAATCACCATAAGCCAATTTGAAAGCCAAATTAAAAAGCCAGGTGTCGCCACGACAACCCGATTGGCATCTCGAAATACGATACCAGCAACACACGACGAGAATGAGCCATGAGCCAGAGCGTTACGAATAAGTCGCAAATAATCAGATTTCAACAACTTGTGAACCTGCCCGCAACATGGTTTGCCAGACCTGGCACCGTTTGCAACAAGTTCTTTCAACATGCCCTGCTGGATATACACCAAAGCCACATACAGCCGCAATACGAGCGACCCTTCCACGGCAAGCCTAGCTTTCATAGGAAACGGTATATTGAAATGCTCGTCGAATGGAGTCGTGGGAAGTCCATCACGCCGCTGGTCGAGAGAACTAGCTAGGGAAAACCACAATACGCCGCTCAACAGCTCATCAAATTCTTGGTCTGAGGACGATCCAACGTTGGACAACTCGCGCATTAAGTCGTCGTTTTTCAGCCGGGTGGCAATCTCATCAAGAACCCTGCGAGAGTCAGCGAATTGTTTCAATAGCGATTTGTCACTCATGGCTTTAAGAAGTACATCCCGATCTCTTGATGGCAATATGTCCGAGCCGACAATCTGAGTAACATCAAGCCCAGCCGGAGGACCTTCGCCTGGCATCCCATACATCGCATAAAAACGGCGAAGCAGGTCGCCAGTGCTGTCAGAGGAAATGCTCATTTTGTTACGTTCCGGCCTTGATTCTGTAATCCAAAACGTTCTTGAATTTTTGAATGCGGTTAAATTTCAAGGTATTGAAATACGTTAGGCGAAAGAAGAAGAAAAGCAATGCGCCAGCCGATGTGCGATGTCTGCCCGGATAATGCGCAGGGTAATTGCCGGCAGTTTGCCTGCTGTCAGAAGAGCATTGCGGTCACCGTCCGGCTGGCACTGCGGGCCTGCCCGGCTGGGCGTTGGGGGATTTTTAAGCCTGAAACGCCAGGACATTGCTTTTGCCCCATTTTCGGGTCGCGGCGTCGCGGCCGAATTGATTAATGTTGATCCAGGACTGGCTGTTGTGTATCCACTGATTATGAATAGTTTGCAAAAATTCGGAAAACGTAAAATCGTATTCTGGATACGGGAACCGGCGGTGGCTTAACCAATGTAGGCGGCATTTGCACATCATGCGCAAAGCGTTACCCATAATTTTCATCACCATCGCACTGATTGTTGTCGGTTTGTTTTTCTTTCATCGGTGGGCGCTGCATACTTTTGGCCGCAGCTACGACCCAAACAATAGCCTCGACTTACAGAAGCTCATGGCGATGGCTGACGATAGCCTTCCATTTCGTGACGCTCTGGAGCGGTTCAGGCACGACCACGGCGGCTATCCAGCGGCAGTTACCAACCTTTTTCCGGCATATTTACACACCACAAATTCGCCGGAAGATTTTTCAGACTGGGCTGGATGGCGGTATGTTGCAGCAACGACCAACAGTTACACACTTCATTATCAAGCTAATTGGGATGATGGATTGTGGTATGAACATCTGGCATCTGAAACCGACCATTGGCATTATTCTACCAGTGTCACGAATATAAATTTGACCCCGAAATTTGAGCAGAGATGAAAACGCCGCCTCACCAGCCGCCGGAACCTACGCCTATTGGTCATCGCCGTTCCGCGTCTCTCAGCTTTTTTCGTTAGACGGCTATGCCAGGATTCACACAAAAAGACGACAGGTTCTATGTCTCTTACATCACCGGACCATCTCATGTTTTGCTTGGACTTGCTTTTGGGCAGTCACGCGCGGAGCCGGTTATGATTTGCGAGTCGAAGTCTAAGCAATGCGATCACCACCCTCTCGAGGAGCGACTGATAGGCGAGGCAGTCATTGCGGGAGTTGCAGCAGCCAGCAGAGAGTTGCATCCCACAGAGATTATTTACGTCGGGGACGATTCACCTCGATATGAGATTTATCAGCACTGTGCTTTCCTGCTTGCGCAGCGGGTAGCGTCAGGAGCAGAGTTTCAGGAGAGTTTGTGAGTGCGCTGCCTAATCCCCAAAGGATGGGTTTGACCGGAGCGCGGTGAGATTGTGGACCTCGTCGAGGGATGAACGCGCGGAGCGTCAATTCCATCCGGTGTTGAACCGTTTTCCTGAAGGTGTCCTGCTTGCCTTTCGAGCATTTCCATCAAAGCTGTAGCCCGGATATTTCACAATCGTTTCATTCGCACAAGGCTTCAGCCCGAGGAGGCAAGGCAAAACGAACTTGGGGCTACGGCAGCGTCTGTGACAGGGGGCCGGAAGCCGTTAAAACGGCTGTGGTGGCCACCGCCAGCCCGCCACCGGGCTGGAAGCCCGGTGCTAATGAAAGGTAAACAAACAGCCATGCAATATCCTGGCCAGAACATTTCCAGCAAACCTCCTAACTGCGGGGAACGGTGGGTTGGGGCTTGGTTGGCAACAGCGCCTCCAGTTGTTGAATCAACGCCTCCCTGGCAACCAGGCCAACCACCGAACCCGCGGTGATGCCGTGCTGGAGAAACAACAGCGTCGGCAGGCCGGTAATCTGATATTGCTCCGCCAGTTTCGGCGATTCATCCACGTTCACTTTCACGAACTTGATCCGGCCCGCATATTGCTCCGCCAAGCCGTCCAGCATCGGCGACAGCGCACGGCAGGGGCCACACCAGGTGGCGTAAAAATCCACCACGACCGGAAGCTTGGTTTGGGGCACTTCCGAGGCGAACTCCGCTGCGGTGAGGTGTTGGACATTGGGAGTGGACTGATTCATCGCGGCGGCATTTTGACCGCCGTCGGCGACCCAATAAAAAACGAGTCCCAACACCGTCCCGTAAAGCGCGCCGCGCCGCCAATTTGCCGTCAGCGGGCAGCCACCAGATTTGCAACTGCCAAAACACCCCAGGCCGGCCCCCACCCCGCCGCCAAGGAGCAGGTAAAGCAACAAGTTCATATGGTTATTGGGCCAATCCGCCGGGCTGGGAGGCCAAAAGTTCCGTGGCCGTTCCCACACAAATTTCGCAGGGATGGGTATTGGCCGCGCGCATTTCCTGGCAGTAGATCGAACCGAGCCGGGCGGCAAACGCCTGCTGCAAGGCAGCGGCGCGGTCGGGTGCCACCTGGCAGGCGGCGTGGAGGGCACCGCAGCGTCCGTTGGGGGCCCGGCCGCCGCCGAACGGCTTGAAATCGGCGAGGGCGAGGGTCGTATCGCCGGTGACTTCGCGCCAGGCGTAAAGCACGGCTTGGGCGCAGTTGAGGCGTTCAGGCGGCTGGCGGAAAACTTTCAAAGCGTGTTCTTTCATAACAGGAATGAGCCGTGAGCGGCTTAAAAGTTACAACGTCAGGTGGATTTGCGCTGGCAGCTACGCCCCGGAGCGTAGCGAGGTGGCAAGCGAGAGCACGCCTGGCCAAGCCGGTAGTTTCAGACCGACGGACGTGGCGATGGTCGAAGACGGCCGCGCACACGGTCGGATGGCATCCTTGCCCCGACCAAAGCGGCGGAGGGCCGCCGCAGTCCAAGACGCTGGCGCGCGGCGTCACAAGCCTGGCGAAGGCGGTGCGTCTGGGAGCGCCGTGGCGGCTACGAAGTAACGAAGCGCAGCGCCAGGGAGGTTGTTATGGTTTGGCAAAGGAAACGACGTAGTGATTTCCCAATGTGTCGTCGTAAGCCATGAAAATTCCCAAGACGTTGGACCAGTTCACGGACGCGCCCAGGGTGTGATGGGTGGTGCCGGGGTCGAGCGTGGGCGAATCGTAGATCCGGCTGCCATCCAAGGCCTGAATTTCGACGATGATTCCGGTCAGGTAGGCCGGCGCTCCGGGCAGCGCGGCGCCGGTGGCGGCCTGCCGGTATGCCCAGGCCACGCTTTGCACGACATCCCCGCTCACGGTCACGGTGGGCAACGGCACAACCAACCGCGCCGCCGCCTGCGGATCGGGGACAGTGTAGCTGATGTTCGTGCCATGATAATTCACCGTCCACGTGCCGCCGGGCGCAAGGGCGGGGCTATAAATAATCGGCGACTGATAAAAGGCATCCGAGCTGTTGACGAAGGAATTATTGGGATCGCCCGGGGTGGAGTTCAGGCCAGCCCCGGCCGGCCCGGTGAAATAGACGTTGGTAACGGCGGGGAGATGGTAATCATCCTGCACCCGCACAGCCGCCGAGTAGCTGTTCAAGATGACCGGAAAGCTCACTGCGGGCGTGTAGCCGCTGCCGAAACCACCGGCCTGGGCAAATTCCAGCAGGTGAAAATCGATGGTGGCGCCGAGGCGATTGCCGACGACCGCGCGATAAAACAACTGAGGGTTGTTGGTCACCCCCTGCGGATCGAGCAAGGCGACGACATTGGTGGCATCACTGCTGGCCGTTCCCCGGGACTGCCACGACAGCAGATTGGTGGAGGTCTCAATGGTATAGACCTGGCCCGGCACCACTCGGAGCAGGCCTTGAAAAAATCCGTCGGCAACCGTGGCCTGGGTGAACCGTGGCGGCTGGGTGCTGGTTGGGATGGAGGTGGCATACACATCCCCCCCGGTAAAGCCTGCGACATCGCCGGACGGGCTCAGGATAAAGGCGCCATAGGTGGCGGTCAGGACAAACCGAGAGCCGTCGAAGAAGACGCCGTTCAGCGGCAGCAGCGGGGAATTCGTTCCCTGCGGTGGGAAGGGCGTGAAGATGGGGCCGATGGCGGCGGCAGAGCGATCGAGAAACCGCGCATGAATCGTCCGGTCCGCATTGGTGGTCGTGGTATCAAAGCCCCAGGCGAGCAAATAATTATCGCCGTCAAAGGCCAGCGCGGGAAACGAGGCGAGTTCGGTTACCAGCACCTGTTCGCCGCCCAGGGCGACGCCCGCCGGGGAAAGGAACCGGCCGCAGAGCTGCCAGAGAGCCTGGCCGGAACCATTGGTCTGCGTATCGCGATCCCACACCACCAAAAAGTTCGTGCCATCAAAGCCGGCCGCCACCGGATTCTTATCCAAGGACGGCGTGGTGTTCAACTGCACGGGGGTGCCGGCACCGCCGCCGGGAGCGAGCAGCATGCCGTAGGTGTTGTTATTGTTATTGTTGCCACTTTGCCAGACGATGAGGCAGTTGGTTTGTCCAAAAGTCACGGAGATGTTGCGGTCCCCCACCCCGTTGGCCAGCGTGAACAGGTAGAACTCCGACCCCTTGAGCGTGCCGGCGGCTCTCACCCATTGCCCGTAAAAATCGCCGCTCGCGGCGTCCTGCCAGACCACCAGAAAATTCGTGCCTTCGGAGACGGCGGCCTGGACGTATTGAAAGCCGTGGCCGCCGACGGCCGGCAGCAAGGGGAACTTCGCGCCGCTCAGACTGCCATTGGTGTCAATGAGCTGGCCGAACATGGTGACGCCGGAGGCGAGCGAACGATCCGACCACGCGACCAGGCAATTGGTCCGGGCGCCGGCGATGGCCACGGCGGGCGGAAAACCGGGGTTGGCTCCGACCAGCAGCGGGGCGCCCACCAACTGGCCGGCGCCGGAAACCAGTTGGCCGGTGATATTTGTGCCGACCACATAGCCCACGAAGTAATTGGTTCCGAGCGCCACGGCGCCCCCCGAAAACTCCAGCACCGCCGGATTGGTCGCCACCGGGAACACTGCCGCTGGCACCGTGCCGCCGATGACCACTAGAAACAACAGGAGGGCGACAACCGGGGCTTTAAGAATTCTTGTCATACAAATAAAGGTGGGGGGTTCGCTTGATAAGAGTCCAAATCGGGCCGGGCGTCAAGTCCGGCGAAGCGGCCGAGCCGGGCAAGGTGCATCGGAACGCAGTCCTTGTGCTTACATCATCGCAACCGCAGGCAGTGTTTCAAGGCAAAGGATGATCAGGCAGCACCGCTCCCCTGCCCTACGAACCTCAAAATCGGGCTGTTGCTTTATCAAAAACTTGCGCATTTCGAGGTTGCAGGGTTCAAAGCGCGAACTATTACGGTTGGGAGAATTCTCTCGCCGCTCGTTCCTCGCGGGGCGAGAGGACCGGAGGTGCAGGCGGGGTTCGCGTGGCTTGGCGGTGGGAATCGGGTTCGCGGTGTGTGCTCCACATGGGCGGCCAAGCCGCCGATCCGCCCACCGGCACGGGGTGTGCCAGTAGCAGGGCAGGCGGGCTGCCAGCCCGCGATACAGCCGACTGCCAGTCGGCGCTACGACGGAGATCAATCAGGCCAGGCTTCGGCCAACGGCTGACGCGCTACTCACGATCAGGTTCAGGGGTTCAAAGCGCGAACTATTACGGTTGGGAGAATTCTCTCCCCATTTTGCTAAATCATATCGCCGGCCATTCGTTACCGACGCTTAGGGCGCGCCGGCGACAATTTTCCGGGCGCGCGCGAACGAGCCGAGGTTGAAAGCGTTGGTGTAGCCCAGGCCCTGCAATTTGGTTTTGGCCATGCCGCTGCGCATGCCGCTGGCGCAGTGCAAGAGCAGCACCTGCTGCTTGTCCTGCACGCGCAAAGGCACGGTGGTGGCGATTTCATCCAGCGGGATGTTGATGGCCTGCTCCAGGTGGCCGGAGTTGAATTCGCCGGCGGTGCGCACGTCGATCACCAAGGCGCCGTTTTTTATACCGGCCAGCGCGTCGCGGGCTGAAATCTGGCCGGCTTGTTTCATCAGGAAAATTCCCACGATGACGGCGGCAATGATGAGAACGGTGAGCCAGTTCATTGTTGCAAGGTACTCCGGGCCTGTTCGTAGGATCCAAGGTTAAAGGTGTTGGTGTAGCCCATCGCGCGCAATTTGGCTTCGGCCAGCCCGCTGCGATGCCCGCTCCGGCAATGGAGCAGGAGCACCTGCGCCCGGTTGGTAATTTGGCGGGGCAGACCGGCCTGGAGGTCGCCCAAAGGAATGTTGATGACGTTGGTCAGGTGTTTGGCTTGAAACTCGGCCACGGTGCGCACATCAATCACCAGCGCGCCGTTTTTAAGGTATTCCCGCGCGACGTCCGGCGACAGGGCGGGAGCGGACCGCACCAACAGGCCGAACCCTAAAACGCCGAGGACGAGGAGGCAGATAATTTTTTTCACAGGCTGATTATTTGGCGGCATGTTTTTCGTGCCATTTTTTGCGGAGCACGTCATGCAGGCGTTCGCGGCATTCGGCCGGGATTTCATAAGGCTCGCCGTTTTTGTAGAGGGTGATGGTTTTACGAATGTTATCCACGACGACCTGGCAGGGATTGCAGCCGGCCATGTGGCGCTCGAATTCCTCGCAGATGGCCGGATTCACGGTGCCATCCACGTATTCGTTCAACATTGCCAGCAGTTCTTCGCACTTCATGGATTTAAATTGTCTGAGAGGTTTGAGCCGCGAACGGGGTAAAAGTTACAAGTTCAAATTCAATGTTCATGTTGGTGATGACTCCGGATGAGGCGGCTGGCGGGGTCGCCGAGGGTCTGGGTCAAGTGCTCGCGCAATTGCAGCCGGGCGCGCAGGAGGCGGACTTTCACGTTGGCCTCGCTCAAATCGAGGGCGGCGGCGGCTTCCTTGACGGACAGCCCTTCCACATCGCGCAACAAAAACACCAGGCGATGCTTCTCATCCAGCCGCGCCAGGGCTTCATCCAGGAGCCGCTGGATCTCGTGTTGATGGATCAATTCCTCCGGCGACTGCCGCCAGTCGGCGATGTATTCGGGATGGGGAACGGCATGGATGTCATCGTCGTCGGGCGTTTCATCCAGGGAAACGGTGGGCAAGCCCTTGCGCTTGCGGATGAGCTTGAGGGCGGCGTGGCTGGCGATGCGGAGCACCCAGGTCGAGAAGCTGGCTTCACCGCGAAAACCATCCAGATGTTCCAGCACGCTCAGAAAGGTCTGCTGCGTAATATCCTCGGCGTCGTGCTCCTGGCGCAGCATGCGCATGGCCAGGCCATAAACACGCTGCTCATGACGTTGGGTCAAGGCCTCGAAAGCGTCCAGATCGCCGGCCTGAGCCCGGCGCACCAACTCG
>Ga0302322_100003081_pt1 | contig 14209 bp, 10 predicted proteins | sample Fen_T0_2_FD_203757 | JGI IMG/M metagenome (GOLD analysis project Ga0302322, IMG submission 203757) | Peat permafrost microbial communities from Stordalen Mire near Abisko, Sweden - Fen_T0_2 | ecosystem: Environmental > Terrestrial > Soil > Wetlands > Permafrost | place: Sweden: Abisko... | reverse complement strand
GGTGGTAGCTTCGCGTCGAAGCGCAACTCCGGCGCAAGGATTGCGCTTTGGCGCAAGACCTGCGCCGGCTCGAGGGAAGCGCAGAAAATAGCTGCGCGGTCACGGTCTACCCCGCACTGATAGGTGAAGCCGTCGGCGTTCCTTGACGCGGTCGATGCGTTGTAGCTCGCGCGCGATATCGGCAGCCCAGGCGTTGACGTCACACCAATCGCGATCGCCATTGGGCGATCCACCACAAATTTTCAAAAACAGGTCGCCCAGCGAACTCCAGACGCCTCGCTCGAATCCGCCAGCAAAATGCCGATGGTCTCGAACCTGGATTGCGTCGCGTGTGCCGGCCACCGCCGCGCCATGAGGAAGCGTGCGCTCGAGCAGCGCTGCGGCCTTCGAGCCAAGCAGGCCACCGCTCTCGTTCACCGAGCCGGTACTGAACAGCCACAGCGGCAGCTTCGGCAATTCGCCGGAGAATCTGCCCAGGAACTCGGCGGCTTCGGGTAACCACTCCTGGTCTTGAATCGCGCTACCTAGCACGACTGCTTGATGCGAATCGATGCGCTCGATTTGGTTGACCGATCGGACCACCGCCGCGACTCCTGCTTTCAGCAGGCGGTCGGCGATCTGTTGAGCGATCTCGGCGGTGGACCATTCTACGCCCACGTAGGCGATGAGCACACTCATGATTCACTTCCCGGATCGCTCGGACAGCCGCGCTTCAATCAGTCACTTTGTTGGCAACTCGCAGACGTGCAGCAGAGCGTTCGCGGCGCGAGCGGATCGCGAGTACGCCGCGAAGGGCCATGATGCCCTCGTCGATTTCGAGCCAACGGTGAAGCGTACGCTCTTCGTGCGCACCGTGCGCCAACAGTTGGGCGCGTAGTTCGTCAATCGCCTGTTTCTTGAGCGTATTGAGCTCGAGGCGTACGCGGAGAGTGAGCACGGACTGGCGAATTCGTCGATGCTCCGTCCGCAGCTGCTCGGTCTCGAGGCGATGAGCTTGGGCCGTAACAGTGAAAAGGAAATGCTCCTCGGCATCCAGGTGATCGAGCAGATTTTCCTCGAAGGCGATCCAGCATCGACGAAGCTCTGCCGTCGGTTGCGTCCCCTCGAGCGCAAGAGCAAGCTGCCCCAGCAGGTGCTCGTGGTCTTCGTGATCGTGTAAAAGTTCCCTCTTTACGTCCATGTCTTTGCTCCGCGCCTCTTCACTACCTTCCTCGAGGTAGCTTCAACAGGTGATCAGCAACATCCGTGCCGGCCCGGCGAGTCGGCCACTTGCAAAATTCCACGGCGCAGGACGCAAGCAGAACACAGAAGCGCTGCAAGACTTGCGCGGAGGCTATTGGCGGGCGCAAGTGCTGCGGCAGCGCTAACTTCGAGCGCACTAGCGCGCGAATCGGACCTCCCATGGCGGCAATTGCCGAGCCCTGGCCGGGTACGCACTCGCCAGTTCGAGCCAATATTCGCGCCGCCCTATGCCCGGGGGCACAACTTCCGAACGCGCTGGGCCTCTTGGGCCGAAATCTGCGGTCAGATCGACGGACTGGGCCAAAGCGAGCGCGTTGCACAATTGTACATAGCCCCGGCCTGTTTCAGGTTGCCTTTGCTGTACCTGAGGGAGACACGCGCTTCCCGCTGCAACTGATTCTTGTTGATGATAGACCCCGCATGTGGATATCGGGACGGGCATTCAAAAGCTGCGGGTCTTGCTGGTTGAGGACTCCCTGTCTGACGCAAGACTGCTGATTCACGAGCTCCAGCGCGGTGCCGAGGTCGTGGAGTTCGAGCGAGTCGAAGACGTCCAGGCGATGCGAGCTGCGCTCCAGGCGCAGGCCTGGGACGCCGTGATCAGTGATTGGTCGATGCCAAAGTTCAGCGGACTAGCGGCGTTGGCCTTGGTCGGCGAACTCGGGCTCGATATCCCATTCATCATCGTATCGGGCACAATCGGCGAAGAAGTTGCGATCGAGGCCATGCGCGCGGGTGCGCACGACTATTTGATCAAGGGCAACCTCAAGAGGCTCAACCCGGCGATCGAACGCGAGATCCGCGAAGCCCAAGTCCGGGTCGCGCGTCGCGCCGCGGAAGCCGAATTGGTCAGGGCAGCGCAGCGCTATCGGGCGATCTTCGACAATAGCCCGCTACCTACCTGGGTATGTGATCCGGACACCATGTCACTGCTGGCCGTGAATGACGCCGCCGTTCGCCACTACGGATACAGCGCGGAAGAGTTCGCGCACTTGACGCTGGAAAAGCTCGAGAGCGCCCCGCCTCGACCGGGGGGCAGTCTGCCGCCACCGGCCTCTTCGAGGGAGGGCCCCAATCCCGCCGTACGCCACAGAAAAAAGGACGGGTCGCTGATATGGGTCGAGCTTTCCGCGCAAGACTTGGAACTCGACGAGAGACACGCCCGGCTGTACGTGGCGCGCGATGTCACCCAGCGAAAAAACGCGGAGGAGCAGCTGCGAAAGACCGAGGAACAGTTGCGCCAAGCTCAGAAGATGGAAGCCATCGGTAGTCTCGCCGGCGGCATCGCGCACGATTTCAACAACTTGCTTTCCGTGATCCTCGGCTACACGAGCCTGTTGCTCGAGGAGCTGAAGCCGGGCGAGCCGATGCGCGCCGACATCGAGGAGGTCGAGAGCGCGGGGCAACGAGCCACCCAGCTCACGCGGCAGCTGCTCGCATTCAGTCGCAAGCAGATCCTTCAGCCCGTCGTGTTGGATCTGAATGAGGTGGTCGCGAACATGGAGCGCATGTTCGCACGACTGATCGGCGAAGACGTGCAAGTGTCGGTGATGACTGAGCGTAACCTCGGGAAAATCCACGCGGACGCCGGTCAAGTCGAGCAGATCTTGATGAACCTGGTGGTCAACGCCCGTGACGCCATGCCCGGGGGTGGCCGGCTGACGATTGAAACGATGAACGTCGAACTAGACGCCGCGTACGCGGAGGCCCACATCGGGGTCGAACCTGGCTCGTACGTGATTCTGGCGGTGACCGACACCGGTACTGGTATGAGCGCTGCCGTGCAATCGCGGGTATTCGAGCCGTTTTTTACGACCAAAGGCACCGATCGCGGCACCGGGCTCGGGCTGGCGACGGTGTTCGGCATCGTGAAACAGTCCGGGGGTCACATCTGGCTTTACAGCGAGCTTGGCGCAGGTACGACCTTCAAGATCTACTTTCCGAGAAATGAACAAGATCGGAGCGACGCGCCGGTTGCTTCGATGGAACCGGTCGTCTTGACCGGGACCGAAACCATCTTACTCGTCGAAGACGCGAAGCAAGTCCGAGACCTGGCCCGCACGATTCTGCGCCGCAGCGGATATAACGTGTTGGAAGCGCAGAGTGGGGGCGACGCACTGCTGACCTGCGAACAATATGCGGGGAAGATTCACTTGCTGATCACGGATGTGGTGATGCCGCGCATGAGCGGCAAGCAGCTGGCGGAGCGACTGGCTCCGCTTCGACCGGACATGAAGGTGCTGTACATGTCGGGCTACACCGACAACTCGATCGTGCACCACGGCATACTCGACTCGGGCATCGCGTTTCTGGAAAAGCCAATTACCCCGCCCACCTTGCTCCGCAAGGTGCGTGAGGTGCTGGGCAGGCCGCGTGGCGTGCCCGCTAAGAACTCCTGAGACTTGCTCGAGCCGCCGACGGCGTGCCCGGGGCGGTGCTTTGCCGGGGTCTTTGGTCCTGTTCAAGTCCGAAGCGGTACCAGCTGATTGGCGACTGGGCAGCGCGGCAGCGGTCTAACTGAATCGCCCGCGTTCGCGCAAATGGGGGCCTGAAAATCAAGTCGCTCGACAACGCGCGCCCACCGAGCGACTGATAGCGTCATGACGTCGATCCTCTTTCAGCCAACCAAGCTTGGTTCGTTGGCCCTGCAAAATCACATCGTGATGTCGCCCATGACGCGTTCGCGCGCGGGCGAGCACTCTGCGCCGACAGAACTCGCCGCGACGTACTACGAACAGCGTGCGAGCGCCGGGTTGATCATTACCGAAGGCACGTCCCCTTCGCCTAACGGCCAGGGCTACCCTCGAATTCCTGGCCTTTGGAACGACGCGCAAATCGCCGGCTGGGCGGAGGTCACCAAGCGAGTGCACGCCAAGGGAGCAAAAATGTTTGCTCAGTTGATGCATACGGGACGCGTATCCCATGCGCTCAACCTGCCCGAGGGTGCGGTGGTCCTCGCACCTTCAGCGGTTCGCCTCGAAGGCCAGATGTGGACCGATCAAAAACAGGCTCAAGATTATCCCACGCCGCGCGCGATGACCGAAGTCGAGATTCGAACGGCACTCGAGGAACACGTCACAGCAGCGCGCAACGCAATCGAGGCGGGCTTCGACGGTGTCGAACTGCACGGCGCGAACGGCTACCTCAGCGAGCAATTCCTCAACCCTCACACCAACCTGCGGACGGATGGATACGGGGGTAGCGTGGTCGCCCGCACTCGCTTCGCACTCGAAGCCGTCCGCGGCATGGCGGAGGCCATCGGCAAGGAGCGCGTCGGAATTCGCCTGTCGCCGTACGGCGCGGCCAGCGGTATGAGCCCGTACCCCGAGGTCGATGCCACATACCTGCTCTTGGCGCAGGAACTCAGCAAGCTCGGCATCGCCTACCTACACGTCGTCGATCATTCAGCGATGGGTGCTCCGCCTGTTCCGGAGTCGATCAAACGAACGATTCGCGAAAATTTCAAGGGAGCGTATATCGCCGCGGGTGGCTTCGATCGCGCGAGAGCGGAGAGCGTGCTCGAGAGCAAAGCCGCGGATTTGGTCGCGTTTGGCCGGCCATTTTTGGCAAACCCCGATCTCGTTGCACGCTTGGAACACGGCTGGGAGCTGGCGGCCGCGGACATGTCGAAAGCGTACACGCCCGGGCCTCAGGGCTACATCGACTATCCGGCGCACGGCGCCTGAGCTCCTCGGGTCGCCCCTGAATTACGCGGGCACCCCCGGGGTCGTGCGGCGTTTTGGCGTTAAGTCCGCTCTGGCAATGCGGCACTCTCGTCGTTGGCGCTCGGCTCGCCCCGGTCGGGAATCACGAAGCGCGTCGGAATTGGACGCCGAAGGCTGAGACGCTCGCGACGGAGTCGGTGACCATCAAAAAACTCTCGGCTCTCCGGATGGGGAGAGAGAATCTGGCACGTGCCTTTGCCCTTCGAATCGCCACGGCACGCGGGTACCCCAGCGCCTGTGCGGGCGCCCCTCGCCGCCGAAATCATACTTCGTGGACAAAGCATGATTTTCGGTGGCAAGAGGGCGACGAGCGCTCCTCTCCGGTCACGCCGAGATTCAGCGTCATGGTCATGGCGTCGCCTCCCGGCTCTCCGAGGCGGTCTCGGCGATCTTGATGACTCAGAAGCCGAACATGAACAGCGAGGCCAAATTGCCCGCTCGCTGAAGGAACGCCGCGCAGTCAGCTCGCCAACTCTCCTCGGCGTCGCACTGTGACATCGCGCCTCGTGCGTCGCTGCTTGGCTGCTTGGCTGCTTGGCTGCGGTCAGCTGTCTCGAGCTTCGATGGCCTCGAATAGCACGGCGGGGTCGATTGGTTTGCTGAGTTGCCTGCGGAAGCCGACCGCCTCACTGACCTGGCGATGCCGTTCCAATTCGAATCCGCTCATTGCGATCAAGCGGCAGCTCTTCAGCCCGGGGATCTCGAGTATTTCTCGCCCCAAGAAATAGCCGGATTCGTGGCGAATCATGATGTCGAGCAAGGCGACGTCGGGCTTGAACTCTTTGGCCACACGCAGGGCTCCGTCGACGTCGTGAGCGACGCGCACTTGGTGGCCGCGGCGCTCGATCAACAGCGCAAGCAACTGCAGTGCTTCTTCGCTATCATCGACCACCAAGACTCGTGCTGGGGTTGCGAGCATCTGCGTTCAATCTCTGCAAGATCCTGGCCGGCGCGCCGGATGCTGGGCTCAGCCAGCGCTTCTGGTGCCTCGCGAATTTTGCAGACGGGCGACGCGCTCGGACTGCTGCGCTCGACCCTCGGGCGTCGCTATCGTCGGAGAAGCCGCATTCGACCGGCGAAGCGACGAGTTCGCGCGAGCAAGGACGGCAATGTCCGCAGCCGGCGCGGGTGGGGGGAGCGCGGTACTTGGCCACAGGTGTACGCCAAGGCGACAGCGGCTTGCTATCCGAGTTTTCCACTCCGCCCTTCGTCGTAGAGGACGTAGTTCTCCGTACGACAACGAAACTTCAGGAGCGCCGAAATTGCGTTCTTGTGCGACTTCACGCTCGAGTTTTGGCTCGTCGAGCCCTAATCGAGGCGTCGCGAAACTCGACAGAAAAGCTGCCTGATTTCCGGAGCGCACACAATCGCGGCGTTTCGCGCACGGCGCGTTGCCGATGTCAAACTTTACTCCAGGAACCTCGGCGGGGGTCGTTCACTGAATTGTTCTACCAAGGAGGAACAAAATGCGCATTCAACCCGCTTCCAATCAACAAGTCCAAGTCGAACGCAAACCCCCGCCGGCAGCCAAGGCGGCGCCCGCGGCGAATCAGCCAGCCGCTACGGTCAACATCTCCCAAGCCGCGCTTCATGCAATCGCCAGTAAAGCCGACGCGGATGGCGACGGCGACGGCCGATAGCTGAACGACCAATCGTGGCTGTGGCGACAGGTTCCGGTTAGCGCATGACGGAGCATGTCGCCACACGTACGCGGCGACAAGCCGCGAGGCTCGTCGCAGCAAGTTCCACGGCGCGTGCAGCCGCAATGTACCGGCAGCTTGGCAACGTTCGTGTTCGATACGCGGGGCGCCCCTCAACTCGTCACGGCGGCCGCCGGATTGCCGGGAGGTGTAACCGCCGGGCGAGCACGGCCACTCCGCTTGACGATTTCGAACCACGCCACGCTGACACCACCCGCGCCGAAGCACAGGGCGACGTCGAGCGGCCCGAGCGGCGCGAAGCGAAACAGGTGAGCGAGCGGCGGTACATAGATGACGAGTGCCAAAAACAACAGCGCTCCCAACGTAACCGCCCAGAGCGTCGTGTCTTTGAACGAGGAGGAAGCGATGCGTCGAGACCACGAGCGGTTCGTAAAGATGAGCCCGAGATTTGCGATCAGGAAGGTCGCAAACGTGAGCGCGCGGGCCTCCGATTCCACTCGTCCAAGCTGAAGTGCCAGGGCGTAAACCGCGAGCACGGCAACGAGGACAGCGGCGCCCTGGGCGACGCTGATGCCAATGACTCGGCGACCGAACATCGCCGCCTGGGGCGCACGCGGCGGCCGCTGCATCACGTCCGCCTCCTCCGGTTGGGCCTCGAATACCACCGAGCACGCGGGATCGATCACGAGGTGCAGGAACGCGATGTGGATCGGCATGAGCACGAGCGGCCAACCCATGGCGATTGGCACCAGCGTCAGCCCGACGATCGGCAAGTGCACCGCAAGGATATAGGCCAGGGCCTTCTTCAGATTGTCGACGATGCGGCGACCCGTGCGGATGCCGTGGACGAGGGCCGCAAAGTCGTCTTCGAGCAGCACGACCGCGGCAGCCTCGCGCGCGACGTCCGTGCCGCGGGCCCCCATGGCAATGCCAACATGAGCGGCCTTCAGCGCAGGCGCATCGTTGACGCCGTCACCGGTCATAGCAACGATCTCGCCGTTGGCCGCTAGTGCCTGCACGAGGCTGAGCTTCTGCTCCGGGAGCATCCGAGCGAACACGCTGGTGTCCGCCACGCGCTGCCGGAGCTCCTGTTCGCCCAGCGTCGAGAGCTCGGGTCCGGTGACGATGCGGCTCGCATCGAGGCCCGCTCGATGCGCGATGGCCTGCGCGGTCGAGGGATAGTCGCCCGTGATCATGACCACCCGAATTCCAGCGCTTCGGCATTCTGCGACAGCGGCAGGCACGCCCGCCCGTAGTGGATCTTCGAGTCCCACGAGCCCGACGAAGTCGAAGTGCAAGGTGCCAGGATCTTCTGGGATCGCGGGTTCCGCGATTTGGGTGCGCGCCACCGCTAGTACGCGCAAACCCTCGGACGCGAGGTTGCGGACGTTCCCCTCCAATTCGTGGCGCGCAGCCGCGTCGAGGCTACAGAGCTTGGCGATCGCTTCTGGAGCGCCCTTTCCGGCGACCACGAGCTCGCTGCGACTCGGATCGCGCCAGATCTGAACGACAGCCAGCCGCTCGCGCGTCAACGGGTATTCTCGCACCAAGACCCAATCTGCGTGCAGGTGCTCGGTGCCCGCGAGCTGACCTTCGCCCAGCGCCTTGAACGCACGCTCCATCGGATCGAAGGGATCCCGACGGCTTGCCAGAATGCTGTACTCGACCGTCTCGTGCATCGACTCGGGGAGGGGTAGTGAGCGAAGCGTCTCGAGGTCGAAGCTCTGCCCGTTGGCTGTCATGCGGCTGACGGTCATTCTGTTCGCGGTGAGCGTGCCGGTCTTGTCGACACACAGCACCGTAACAGCGCCGAGTGATTCCACGGCCGGGATCCGGCGTGCAAGCACCTTGCGTCGCGACAGGCGCCACGCTCCCAACGCCAGGAACATCGCGACGACGACTGGAAACTCATTTGGGAGGATCGCCATCGCCAAGGTCAGCCCTGCGAGCAGGCCGCCGAGCGCGTCATGTTTAGCGAGCCCGTAGCCCAATGCTGCCATCAATGAGAGCGCACCCCCGACCCACGCCAGCTTGACCACGAGCCGCCGCGCTTCTGCCTGCAGCGGAGTCTCCTGTGCCTTGTCTTGCGTCTGAAGCGCCGCGCCAATGCGGCCTATCTCCGTTCGCGGCCCGGTCGCAGTGACACGTGCGATGCCAGCGCCGCCGACGATCAACGTACCGGCGTAGAGGAAGGGAAGATCTTCACCGCCGGGTCGGGCGAACGCGAGCGTGCCGTCCCAGACGCTCTTTCGCACCGGTATCGACTCGCCGCTGACGAGCGATTCGTCGACCGCGACGTTACTCGCTTGCAAGATGGCAGCGTCGGCCGGTACGCGATCGCCTTCTCCGAGCACGATCAGGTCGTCTTGCACCAGCTCTCGCCCCGCGATCCGAATCCGCTCACCCCCGCGGATCACCAGCGCGCGCGGGCTAGCCAAGTCACGCAGCGCGGCCAATGCGCGACCCGTCTTGCGCTCCTGAATCAAAGTCAGGCCCATGATGAAGATCACGAATCCCAACAACATGAACGCTTCTTGTCGGTCTCCGACTGCCGCATAGATCCCCCCGCAGACGAGCAAAAGCAGGGACATCGGCTCGCGGAGCAGGTTGAGGATGTCGACCAACAGTCCGTGGCCGCCGGGCGTCGGAAGTTCATTTGCGCCGCATTGCTCGCGACGTTGAATGACTTCGGCGGGGCAGAGCCCGCGGAGCTCGCCGTTCGAATCGGGTGAAGTTTCGGACATCAAATCGCCCTCACACGCAAGAAGCAAGCCGACGTCGATCCTTGGTTCACATCGAAGGTCTCGCGGTTGGTGGTGCCTGCGGCCGCGTCTTTTGCGTTCACGCGCAATCTTTGCGCGAGTTGGGGACGCCGACCTGCGGAGGAGCCGCCCAACCGGCCCGCTTCTCGACGAGTGCCAGCTGAACTCAGCGGAACTAAATGTGCACTTGCGGTAAATTGCGCAGTACCGTCGGCCGCCCGAGCGCAACGTGCCATGGCGGTACATTGCACTTTGCTCGCTGCTTCGATGCATGACTGACAAAACCGCTCGGGATAGCATGGACGTTGATGGCGATGCCGCGGCCGCCCAGGGCTTGTCGCGGGCTGAGGCTCTGCGGCTGCTGCAGGAGCGGGGGCCGAACGCGTTGCCTGAGGTCAAACCGACTGCACTTTGGCTGCGCTTTGTTCGCCAATTTCAGAATCCGCTGATCTATGTGCTGCTCTTCGCGTTGGCATTCGACGTCGGGTCTTGGATTCTGGAGGGCGCCGTCGGCGGCCCCATCGAGGCACTTGCGATCGGCGCGGTACTGCTCTTGAACGCGGGCCTCGGCACCTACCAAGAAAAGCGCTCCGAACAGGCGATAGCGCAGCTCCGAGCGATGGCGGCGCCGCTCACCTGGGTGTATCGAGACGGCGAGCTGGAGCACCTTCCAAGTCAGGTCTTGGTGCCGGGAGATCTCGTGCGCATCGAGGTGGGCGAACGCATTCCCGCGGATGGCACTCTGGTCGAGACCCTTGGGATGATGGTGGATGAGTCACTCCTGACCGGTGAGTCGGTCCCGGTCGACAAGATTCGTGCTCAGGAAACCTTCAGCGGCACGCTGGTGGTTCGCGGCAAGGGCAACATTCGCGTTACACGCACCGGCCCGAAGAGCAGCATGGGCAAGCTCGCGCAGCTGCTGACCGAAATCAAAGTCGAGAAGACCCCGCTCGAGAAGCGGCTTGCCGTGCTCGGTGCGCAGATCGCCAGGGGGGTCGGAGCGCTCGCTCTGGCGCTCGCCGTTGCTGGCATTGCTATCGAGGGTTTTGGGCGTTTCAAGGAGGTCATCCTGTTCGCGGTCGCGCTGGCGGTGGCCGCAGTCCCCGAAGGCATGCCCGCGGTGGTCACGCTAACTCTGGCCCTCGGTGTGCAGCGCATGGCGCGGCGAAACGCCGTCGTGCGCCGCCTGGCGGCTGTCGAGGCGCTCGGCTCCGTGACCGTGATCGCGACGGACAAGACCGGCACCCTCACCGAGAATTGCATGGTCGTCCGCGCGCTTTCGACCGAACTTCCAGACTACGCACGATCTGCGATGGTGCTGGCGAACGACGCGGATACGGCCGGCGGCGCGGGTGATCCGCTCGAGCTCGCGCTGCTCGAGCATGCCCGCGCGAGCGGCGCCGATGTCGCCGAGTTGCGTCGTTTGCAGCCCCGGGTGGGAAGTCGGCCGTTCGATAGCGAGTGGAAATTCATGCGCGTGACCGTCGAGCTCGATGGACAGCAGCGAAGCTTCCTCAAAGGTGCGCCGGAGGTCATTCTGGGGCGCTCCGCACTTTCGAGCCAGGAACGTACGCGATGGGAGAATGAGGCCGAGGCTGCCGCAGACAGTGGTCATCGCGTGCTGGCTCTCGCGTCGTCCGACGGCCAAGCCGAAGAAGGCCTGCGCTTCATCGGTTTGGTGCTGCTTTGGGATCCGCCTCGCAAAGAGGTTCCGGATGCCATCGCCAGGGCCCACAGCGCGGGCATTCGAGTGCTCATGATCACCGGTGATCACCCCGGCACGGCCAAAGCGGTGGCTCGGGAAGTGGGCATCGCCGCTGACGCGGCGTTGACCGGCGAGGACATCGAGCCGATGTCCCCGGACGAGCTGCAAAACGCCGCGCGCGCCTGCAACGTCTTTGCTCGCGTTAGCCCGGAGCACAAGCTGCGTTTGGTGGAGGCACTGCGCGCCGACGGAGAAATCGTGGCGATGACCGGCGACGGAGTGAACGACGCCCCCGCGCTGAAGCGTTCCGACGTGGGGATCGCGATGGGGCAACGCGGAAGCGACGTCGCCCGCGAGGTCGCCGACGTCGTACTGCTCGATGACAACTTTGCGTCCATCGTCGGAGCCATCGAAGAAGGCCGTAGCATCTACGACAATATCCAGAGCTTCATCCGCTTCACGTTTTCGACGAATGTGTCGCTGGTGTTGCTGATCGTGAGCGGCGCGGTGGGTTCTTACGCCATGAAGCTGCGCGACCCGTCGGGCATGCTGCTGTTGCCGCTGACGGCGGTGCAGCTCTTGTGGATCAACTTCCTCGGTGATGGCCCGCCGGCGCTGGCCCTGGCGCTCGACCGGAATCCAGGAGTCATGGCTCGTCCGCCACGACCTGCAAAGAGTGCTCTTTTGGACCCGGCCTCCACGCGTTTCATCGTGATTGCAGGCTTGTTCAAAGGGCTTCTCGGGATCTCGCTGCTCGTGATATTGCCGGTGCTCGGCTATTCCTTGATCGCCGTCCAAACCGTCATCTTTCTGTACGAGTCCATCGCCAAGCTCGTATCCGCCTACCCGTCGCGCTCGCTATTCCAGAGGCCGACCCGAAACCTGGCCCTTCACGGGTCGATCGCGTTTGGCGTTGGTCTGCAGCTGCTCACCATCGTCGTGCCCGCTTTGCGTCGGGTTTTGGCGCTTGCCTCACTCGACCTCCGAGGCTTCGCCTTGTTGGCCGCTGCAATCGCAGCGACCTACACCGTGGCCGAGGGTGCCAGTCGGTTGCTTCGCCGATCCATGCTTGCGAAATTCAACTCCCAACATGCGGTTCGAGCATGAAACGAGCCGGAACCAGGCGAAGTCGGCCGTCGACCGCCTCCTGGGCGCAGTGGGCGCAGCGGCCACGGTGGGCGTCGTGGCGCTGGCGTTCTTCGAGTTGGTGCCGCAGTGGGCGGCGCTGGTTTTTGCGGTTTGGACCGCTGTCTTGTTGGCTTCGTTCTCGGGTAGCGTCGCGCGTTTGGTGCGCCCCCCCGTTCGATCGCTGCCGGCGTCGCGGGCGCTCTCGTCGCGCTGCTGCTCGTGCCTCTCGGGCTCTTGCTCGTTTCGCTCGTGACCAGCGTTACTGCACTGCGTTCAGGGCACAGTGACGCGACCTGGTGCCGAATTGTCGCCGCTTTGGCTGTGACAACCGTTGCAGTCACCGGAGGTTTGGGGCGTGATCATCAGACGTTCCCTACCTTGGAACGTCACCTTTGCTTGGAACGGCGTCTTCACTTGAATCTCGGAGGAGAAGTTCCCTACCGCGTTCGGAGTGAGTGTGAGCGTTTTCCCGTCTGCGCCGATGATCACGATGCGAGCCCCGTCGGTCCCGACTTTGCTGTTGCACAGATCTGGTTCGTGGCCCGTTGGATAGACGGTACCGGCGATGCTGAAGATGGGCGCTTCTCCGCTCTTCTGGTGGCACGTCACGCAGGCCATGCCCGGGTTCATCGAGGCGGATTCCCGGTTGCCACCCGCCCAGCTGGTGGTGCTCGTGCAGGTGGGCATAGAAAGCAGCGGATCCATGCTCGGCGCTCCGCCCGCTCCGGTTGCACAGCTGCCCTTTGGATAGCCTTTCGAGATGAAGTCCTGAAGCGATGCAATGTCGCTCGCGGTAGCTGGAGTGCCGGGCGGTGGCGGCATCGTCGCACTCTGAATGCGTGTCAGCGCCCGTTCGGCGTAGGTCATGGCTGGATCGCTCGAGGGTGCGATCAGGTTCGCATAGCTGACGAGCGACGGCGCGCCTTTCATCGGCACCGAACCGTGGCAAGCGGCGCACTTGCTCGCAAGCATGGCCTGGACGTCGGCTGGTAGGGCAGCCACTGAGCACGCTCCGCCGGCCCCCGAACTCGAGTTTCCGCTAGCGCCGTCATTGCCGCCACCGCCGACTGCGTTGGAATTGTCGCTCGCCGCCCCGCTACAACCAACCAGTGGCAGCCAGATTGCCCAAGCGAGGATGCATTTATTCACGACGCCAACTTTCTCAAAGTGAAACCCTCCTGCTCGAGCAGGCAATCCATGAGTTCCACGACGGTCTCGAAACCAGGCATGCCACGTCTTGTTTTCTATCCGCCGAGTTGGCGCAAGGTCAGTCGCCGCGCTCCACCTCAATCGGCACTACGTGATTTGACGGCTCAGGCACGGCGAGTGATTGCTGCATGGTGTACAAACATGCGCTGTCGAACTACAGCCAGCTCTAGGCGGCGTGCACCGCTCACGCAGCGCGATCTACTGTCGCGCGATCGCAGCGGGCAAACTTCGATCGAAGCGTCGGCGCCCCTCCTGATGCTCACGCGTCAGGTATTGATAGGGCATCACACTTCGACGTTGATCGCAGCTGCGGTGGTGGGCCACCTGCGCGGGCTACGGCAAAGCGCTAAGCGTAGGCCTCACGTCGCGGAGCCGCCCTAGCTCTCGATCTCGCGACGAAAGCGACCGAGTAGTACTAGGCCGCCCACAGGTGCTGTGCGGCATACGCGCGCCAGGGGCGCCAGCGTTCGGCGCGAGCCAAAACTTCGTCTGCTTTGGGGCGAAGTCCGCGTTCGTCTGCAAGTGCGCGTATTACGCCCAAATCGGAGGCGGGGAAGGCGTCGGGCTCGCGCATCTGGCGGAGCGCGATGTACTGCGCGGTCCATTCGCCGACCCCGCGGATTGCGCGCAGCCGCTGTACGGCGTCTTCTAAGCCGCCGCTGCACGAGAAAATCTCGGGACTTTCGAGCAATGCGGCCGCGACGGCCGACAACGTTGCAGCGCGTGCTTTGGGCATGCCGAGTGTCGTCAAGTCCGCGTTGGCCAGCACTTCGGGTC
>Ga0302322_100003080_pt1 | contig 14210 bp, 17 predicted proteins | sample Fen_T0_2_FD_203757 | JGI IMG/M metagenome (GOLD analysis project Ga0302322, IMG submission 203757) | Peat permafrost microbial communities from Stordalen Mire near Abisko, Sweden - Fen_T0_2 | ecosystem: Environmental > Terrestrial > Soil > Wetlands > Permafrost | place: Sweden: Abisko... | reverse complement strand
ACGCACGTGCTCTTCGCGCGCAGCTTCCGGTGGCACTTCTTGGGTGCGCTGCTTTCTAACACGGCGGGGGTCGTGAACGAGCTCTGCGAGCTCGTTCACGCCGTCGACACCGACTCGGCGGCGCGGCGGCTCACGGTCCCGTGGCTGCTCGAGGTCAATCTCGCAGGCGAGGCATCGAAGGGCGGGGTGGGAGAGGGCGAGATCGAGGGCTACCGTGAGCGATACCCGTTGCTGTGCGGCTTGATGACGATGCCGCCGTTCGTGGAGGATCCCGAGGCGAGCCGGCCGACGTTCCGCAGGCTCGCCCGGCTCGCCCGCGACCACGGGCTGGCGCAGCTCTCGATGGGCACGTCGCAGGACTGGCGCGTCGCCGTCGACGAGGGCGCGACGCTCATCCGCGTCGGCAGCACGCTGTTTCGCCCGGCGTCGCGCCGCCACGCGTGAGGCAGGCCTGGGCGTGTCACACGCTTTGGCGCGACGCCGTCCGCGACTGAGATCCGCCAACTGGGATACCATCCGCGCGTCATGGCCTTCTCCGACGTCTGGAACCGCACGCTCGTCTACTTCGGGATCGCCGAGGACGAGGAGTGGGACGAGGACGGCCTCGAGACCCAGGAGGAGCTCGAGCGCGAGTATCGCTCCCGCTCGTCGCGGCAGAACGTCCGCCGCCTGCCGCGCCGCCGCGAGCCCGACGGGTGGACGGACGACAGCGCCAGCGTCGAGGTGGCGCCCGCGACGGTCGGCTCGTCGTCGTCGCGTTCCTCGTCGTCGCGAGCCCCGCGCGCGACGACCCGCCTGCGCTCGGCCGACACCGGCAAGGCGAGCGTCCACCTCGTGCTGCCGCGCAGCTTCAACGACGCGCAGCAGATCGCCGACAAGTTCAAGGACTCGGTGCCGGTGATCCTGAACCTCCAGAGCGCCGACAACGAGCTCTCGAAGCGGCTGATCGACTTCGCGAGCGGCCTCACGTACGCGCTCAACGGCAGCATGCAACGCGTCGCCGACAAGGTCTTCCTGCTGACGCCGCGCAACGTCGAGGTGTCAGCCGAGGAGCGCGCCCGCATGCTCGACAAAGGTGGTTTCTTCAACCAGGCCTGAGGCCTGATTGAAGAAACCACCGTTAGATGGGGAGTCCAGACGGGCGCGGCACCTCCGGCGTAACGTTCGGCGCCCTATCTAACGCGTCTCGTTCCCTGCGGGAGGCGACCCCACGCTTCAGCTGCGTCAGCAAATGTCGCCGCCCGCAGGGAACGAGACGCTTGTGACGAAAGCCCGGCTGTGGGCTCCGCCGACACTGTGCTCCTGCTCGCCGACACGGCGTCGTCCGTGCAGCAGTTCGTGTCGGTCTTTTTCGACGTCTACGTCCTCCTCATCCTCGCGTACGTCCTCACCTCGTGGATCCGGATGCCGTACGCCCTCCACCGCGTGCAACGATTCCTGGACGACGTCTGCGAGCCCTACATCCGGATCTTTCGCCGGCTGTTGCCGTCGGTCGGGCCTCTCGACCTGTCTCCGATCGTTGCCATCATCACGCTCGTCGTCGTCCAGCGACTGCTGGTCGGCCTGATCGGGCGCCTGCTGTAGAAGAAGAAGGGAGTCGTCATGGCACTTACACCCGTCGAGATCAGGCACATCCAGCTCAAGCGCGGCCTGTTCGGCTATCGGAAGGCGTCGGTCCATCGCATGATGGACGACATCGCCGACAGCTTCGAGACCGTCTGGCGCGAGCGCTCGCAGCTCGTGGAGCGGGTCGACGAGCTCGAGACCGAGGTCTCGCGTCACGTCGAGCTCGAGGGCCTGCTGCGCTCGACCCTCGTCTCGGCCGAGCGCGCGTCGCAGGATCTGAAGGAGGCCGCCCGCCGCGAGTCGGACGTGATCGTGGCGGAGGCGAATGCCGAGGCCCGCAAGCTGCTCCGCGACGCGATCACCGAGAAGGAGTCGCTGATGGGAGACGTGCGCCGTGTGCAGGCATTGCTGCGGTCGGCGCTCGCGGTGGTCGACGAAACCCCCGTCGAGGCCGCCGGGACGGGCAGGGCACCAGAGCAGCCCGAGGAGCAGCCCTCCGGCTGGACGATGGAGCAGCGAGGGCCTCAGGCCGCCCCCGTCGCCTTGCCGTCCGCGGGCGAGGAGCCGGAGGGGATCCGGAAGCTGGCCGGCTAGGGCGTCTATCCTAGGGGCATGGAGCCCCGCACGATCCGTCTCAATCTCCGCGTCTCGCCCGGTGCCGGGCGCTCGGTCGTCGTCGGGCGCCATGGCGACGCGTGGAAGCTTCGCGTGGCGGCACCGCCGGAGCGCGGTCGCGCGAACGACTCTGTCGTCGACCTGCTCGCGACGTCGCTCGACCTCCGGCGCCCCGATGTGCGGATCGTCGGCGGAGCCGTCTCACGCGACAAGGTCGTCGAGATCACGGGGCTTACCCTCGAAGAGGCGGAGCGGCGCCTCACCTCTGTTCAGAAAGGAACACCATGACCATCGATCTCGCTGACCGGCGGGCCGAGCTGCTTCGCCTTCGCGAGCGCATCGTCCGCGCAGCCGCCGATCTGGCGGCAGACGACGAGGGCGTGGGCGAGATCAACTCGGCCGCCGGCGACCAGCACATCGCCGACCATGCGTCCGACCTCGTCGACCTGGAGGTCGACCAGTCGCTCGGCGAGAACGCCGTCAACGTCATCGCCGAGATCGACGACGCACTCGGGCGCATCGAGCACGGCACCTATGGGAAGTGCGCCGTCTGCGGCGCCGTGATCCCGCAGGAGCGGCTCGACGCCGTTCCGTACGCCACGCTCTGCCTCGACGACAAGCGCCGCCTGGAGATCGGTTGAGCGAGCCCGCCCGCACGGATCCGCCGCGGCGGATCGACGTTCGCGTTGGGTCCTCGACGAACGCCCTGCAGCCGATCTCGAGCGCGGAGCGACGGCTCGGCGCGGGCCCGGCCCAGTGGGTCGCCCTGCTCGTGATCGCCGGGACGGCGGTCGTCGCCGACCAGCTGACGAAGTCGATCGTCTCGATGCGCCTGCCGATCGGCGAGGCGGTTGCAACGATCGGTCCATTCAGCATCCATCACGTCCAGAACTCCGGCATCGCCTTCGGCCTCTTCGCCCACTCGACGACGGCGGTGATCCTGCTGACGGCGGCAGCCGTGACGGCGATGCTCGTGTTCTTCAGCCGGACGGCGCAGCGCCATCCGCTCCTGCCCGTCGCCCTCGGGCTCGTGATCGGCGGCAGCGTCGCCAACCTGATCGACCGTGTCCGGCTCGGGCACGTGACCGACTTCCTCGACTTCGAGTACTGGCCGGCCTTCAACCTCGCCGACACTTTCATCGTCGTGGGCGTGGGGCTGCTCTTCGCCTCGTTCGTGGCGTCCGACCGAACGAGCCCACACCTTGGCACTGCTCCGCTTTCGCGTCCCTGAGCATCACGCGGGGGCGCGGCTCGATCGCGTCCTGGCAGTGCGCCCAGAGCTCGACTCACGCGCCCTCGCCGAGCGGCTGATTGCCGAGGGAGCCGTCCTCGTCGACGGTGAGCCCCGGGCGAAGAGCTTCCGGCTCGAGGGGGGTGAGGACGTCACGGTGGAGATCGCGGAGGCAACCGAGCTGCAGCCCGAGGCACTCGACATCCCGATCCCCTGGCAGGACGAGCACCTGCTCGTCGTCGACAAGCCCGCCGGCCTCGTCGTGCATCCGGCCGGCTCCACCCGCACCGGCACCCTCGTGCAGGGCCTGCTCGCGCACGGCGCCGAGGGGGGAGAGGACGACGACCGGCCCGGAATCGTCCACCGGCTCGACCGCGACACCTCGGGCTTGCTCGTCGTCGCCCGCTCGCCCGAGGCGTACGGGTTGCTCCAGGAGCTGATCCGGACCCGCAAGTTCGAGCGCAGCTACGCGGCGCTCGTCCGGGGCACGCCGAAGTCCGCCTCGGGCCGGATCGAGGCCCCGATCGGCCGCGACCGCCGCGATCGCACCCGTCACTCGCTCGACACCCCTACCCCGCGCGACTCGGTCACGTGGTTCGAGGTCATGGAGACGATGCCCGAGCACGCGCTCCTCGACGTGCTGCTCGAGACGGGGCGGACACACCAGATCCGCGTCCACCTGGGGGCGATCGGGCTGCCCGTGAGCGGCGACCCGGTGTACGGGGTGGCCGGCGATCTCGGCCTCGAGCGCCAGTTCCTGCATGCCCGGCGACTCCGCTTCACGCATCCCGTCACCGGGGCCGACGTCGACGTGTCGTCGGAGCTGCCGCGCGACCTGGCAGCGGCGCTCGCCCTCGCCCGCGGCTGATCGGCCGGCGCGCAGACCGCGGGCGGACGTCCGGTACCATTCGACGTCCACGTTCCATCAACCCGGCGATCAGCGCCAGGGGCGGTGGTGCCGAGGCTCCGCGATCGGAGCCCGGTTCCGTCCAGGCCCGCCGGAGCACGACATCCGCAACCACATCGAAAGGGGCTGGTCCCGTTGGCAGTCGTCTCCATGAAGGAGCTACTGGAGGCTGGAGTTCACTTCGGCCACCAGACGCGTCGCTGGAACCCGAAGATGAAGCGTTTCATCTTCACCGAGCGGGGCGGCATCTACATCATCGACCTGCAGCAGACGCAGCAGCTGGTCGAGGACGCATACGACTTTGCACGCAACATCGCCGAGCGGGGAGGCACGATCCTCTTCGTCGGCACGAAGAAGCAGGCCCAGGACGCCGTCCGCACCGAGGCGACGCGCGTCGGCATGCCGTTCGTCTCGAACCGCTGGCTGGGCGGCCTGCTCACCAACTGGCGCACCATCTCCGACCGGATCGCATACCTCCACGATCTCCGGCGCCTGAAGACGGACGGGCAGCTCGCACTGCTGCCGGCGAAGGAGCGCATCACGATGGAGGCCGAGCTCGAGAAGCTCGAGGCGAATCTCGGCGGCGTCGCCGACATGAAGCGCCAGCCCGACGCGATCTTCATCGTCGACCTCAAGAAGGAGGCCCTCGCGGTGCGCGAGGCGCAGCGCCTCCACCTGCCGGTGATCGCCCTCGTCGACACGAACTGCGACCCCGACGAGGCCCAGTTCGTGATCCCGGGCAACGACGACGCAATCCGCTCGTGCTCTCTCATCGTGCGAGCGCTCGCCGACGGCATCGCCGCCGGGCAGAGCAAGGTGTCGGCCAAGGACTTCGCCGCCAAGACCGCCGCGGCAGAGGCTGCCGCTGCGGCCGCCGCCGCCGAGGCAGCGGCCGCCGAGGCCCCCGAGGCCGTCCCCAACGCGCCCGCCGCCGCGGAGCCCGCGCCCGGGCGGACCGGTGACATCGATGAGATCGAAGGCATCGGGCCCGCGTTTGCCGAAAAGCTTCGTGCTGCCGGCGTGTCGACGGTCGACGCGCTGCTCGAGCAGGGTGCCACCCCCGAGGGCCGCGCAGCCCTCGTCGAGCAGACGGGCATCGACGCCGTGCGCATGCTCCGCTGGGTCAACCACGCCGACCTGATGCGGGTCGTCGGCGTCGGCCCCGAGTTCGCAGAGCTGCTCGAGGCGGCCGGGGTCGACTCCGTCCCCGAGCTCGCGCAGCGGAACGTCGACAACCTGGTGACCGCGCTCGCCGAGACGAACGACGCGCGGAGCCTCGTGCGCCGCGTCCCGGGTGCGGCCGATGTCACCGACTGGATCGAGCAGGCGAAAGCGCTTCCGCGCGTCGTCGCTCACTGAGAGGAGAGAGCGTGACCGAGATCAGTGCAGGCCTCGTCAAGGAGCTCCGTGAGCTCACGGGCGCGGGCATGATGGATTGCAAGCGGGCTCTGCAGGACACGGAGGGCGATCTCGACGCCGCCCGCACGCTGCTGCGCGAGAAGGGCATGGCGCAGGCCGGCAAGCGGGCCGATCGCGCGACCACCGAGGGCCTCGTCGGCACGATCGTCGAGGGAGGCGTGGGCACGATCGTCGGGATCGGCTGCGAGACCGAGCCCGTCTCGAAGAACGACGAGTTCCGGGCGTTCGCCGAGCGCGTTCTCCGCGCGGTCCACGAGACGGGGGTCGACGCGGCAGCGACGTTCGACGAGGAGCGCATGGAGCTGATGGGCAAGCTCGGCGAGAACATTGTCGTCACCGGCGTCGAGCGGTACGAGGACGGCGGCACGATCGCCTCGTACGTGCATCCTCCGGCGAACAAGATCGGCGTCCTCGTCGACCTCGAGGGCGGTGACGAGGCGCTCGCCCGGCAACTCGCGATGCACATCTCGTTCGCTGCACCCGAGTGGGCGACGCGCGAGGAGATCGCGCCCGAGGTGATCGAGGCCGAGCGGCAGGTGTACCTGAACTCCGAGGAGGTGCTCTCCAAACCCGAAGCCGCACGTGAGAAGATCGTTGACGGAATGCTCGGCAAGCGGTTCTTCGCAGCGTCACCCGGCGGTGTCCTCGTCGACCAGGCGTGGATCCACGACCAGTCACAGTCGGTCGGGGCCGCCCTCGCGGCCGCCGGCGCGAGCCTGAAGGGCTTCAAGCGGGTCTCGGTCGCGGGCTCGTGAGCGCGCAGCCAGACGACGCGGTCGAGGCTGCGCCCGTCGGCGCCGGCTCGCCGTTTCGCCGCGTCCTCCTGAAGCTCTCGGGCGAGAGCATGATGGGCGACCGGGAGTACGGGGTCGACCCGAAGACCGTGGCCGCGATCGCACGAGAGGTCGTCGAGGTGCGGCGGAGCGGGATCGAGCTCGCGATCGTCGTCGGTGGAGGCAACTTCTACCGCGGCATGGCGGCGGCCGCCGACGGGATGGACCGCGCGACGGCGGACTACGCCGGGATGCTCGCGACGCTCCTCAACGCGCTCGCCCTGCAGGACGCGCTGGAGAAGCTCTCGGTACAGACCCGCGTCCAGTCCGCGCTCGCCGTCTCGGAGGTGGCCGAGCCGTACATCCGGCGGCGCGCGATGAGGCACCTCGAGAAGGGGCGCGTTGTCCTCTTCGCCGCCGGCACCGGCAACCCGTTCTTCACGACCGACACGGCCGCGGCCCTGCGGGCGCTCGAGATCGGCGCCGAGGCGATCCTGATGGCGAAGAACGGGGTGCTCGGCGTCTACGACGGCGACCCGCGCACCGACCCGACCGCGCAGTTCCTGCCCGAGATCACCCACCTCGAGGCGATCGAGCGCGGCCTGCGCGTCATGGACACGACCGCCCTCTCGCTCTGCATGGACAATCGGGTGCCGATTCACGTCTTCGAGCTCGCGGAGGGGAACATCGTCCGCGTGGCATCGGGGGAGCGCATCGGCACGATCGTGACGACGCCGAAGGAGGCCTGAGTTGACGGCAATCGAGGACTTTCTGACCGACTGCGACGCGCGGATGCACAAGTCGATCGAGGCAACGCGCACCGAGTTCAACAGCGTCCGCACCGGCCGTGCATCGGCGGCGTTGCTCGACCGGATCACGATCGACTACTACGGCACGCCGACCCCCCTCAGCAATATGGCCACGATCTCCGCTCCCGAGGCGCGCTTGCTCTCGATCCAGCCGTACGATGCCTCGAAGATCAAGGCGATCGAGAAGGCGATCCAGGAGTCCGACCTCGGGCTGACGCCGAGCAACGACGGCAAGCTGATCCGGCTGCCGATTCCCTCCCTCACGGAGGAGCGGCGGAAGGAGCTCGTCAAGGTGGTACGCCGGTACGCCGAGGAGGGCAAGGTCGCGATCCGGAACGTCCGGCGGGACGTGATGAAGCACCTCGAGGAGCTCGTGAAGAACGGCGAGGTCGGTGACGACGAGGAGCGCCGGGCCGAGGCCCAGGTGCAGAAGCTGACCGACGACAACGTGAAGACGCTCGACGAGCTGCTGAAGCACAAGGAAGCCGAGATCATGGAGGTGTAGGAGGGGCTCCTCCGAACCTCCCTCTCACCGTGACCACGGCAGCGAGCAGCGACCCCGCCTCGGCGACGGACGGCACGCCGGCCCGTACCGTGGCGATCATCATGGACGGGAACGGGCGCTGGGCTGCCGCGCACGATCTTCCGGTCGAAGCCGGGCATCGCGAGGGGACGCGGGCGCTGCGTCGCACCGTCGAGGCGGCGATCGATCTCGGCATCACGACCTTTGCCGTCTACGCGTTCTCGACCGAGAACTGGTCGCGGCCACCGGGAGAGGTCGCGGCGCTGATGGAGATACTCGGCGAGACGATCGACAAGGAGCTGCCCGATCTCGCGCAGCAGGGCGTGCGGACGCGCTTTCTCGGGCGCCGGGACCGGGTGCCGGGCGACCTGCGCGAGAGGATGGCCGACCTGGAGCGGTCCACGGCGAGGCTCGACACGCTCGCCCTCTGGATCGCCTTCGACTACGGCGGCCGCGCCGAGCTCGTCGAGGCAGCCCGTCGCTGCGTGGCGGACGGCCTCGCCGCCGACGAGGTCGACGAGGCGGCGATCGCAGCGCGTCTCTACGCGCCCGAGCTGCCCGAGATCGACCTGCTGATCCGGACGTCGGGCGAGTTCCGGATCTCGAACTTCATGCTCTGGGAGACGGCCTACGCCGAGTTCGTGTTCACCGAGACCCTCTGGCCGGACTTCGGTCGGGCCGACCTGCAGGCGGCCCTCGACGTGTTTGCCGCCCGCGACCGGAGGTTCGGCGGCAGGTGAGCGCCTTCTGGTCACGGATCGTGGTCTCGCTGGCGCTTCTGCCCGTCATCCTCGGGATCGTTTGGGTCGGCAGCTGGTGGCTGTTCGCCGCTGCGCTCGTCGGCGGCCTGATCGCACTCCATGAGCTCTACGCGATGGGGCGAGGGCTTCGGCCGATCGTGCTCGGCGGCTACGTCGGGCTCGTCCTGACCCTGCTCGGAGCGGAGGTGGGGGAGATCTCCTGGATGGTCGGCGGCATCTTCGCGACGGTGCTCGTCGCCTTCGTCGTCTTCGGCTTCTCGGATGCCCGCCCGTCGGCGACGGCCGCCATCTCGCTGACGCTGCTCGGCGTCGTCTGGGTCGGTGGCGGCCTCGGCTCGCTGATGCTGCTGCGCGAGATCCCCGAAAACGGCCGGCTCGTAGTGTTCACCGTGCTGATCGCCGTGTTCGCGGACGACACGGCTGCGTACTTCGTCGGCCGCACGATCGGCCGCCACAAGATGGCGCCGACGATCTCGCCGGGCAAGTCGTGGGAAGGCTTCGTCGGTGGCACGCTCGCCGCGATGGCCGTCGCCTTCTTCGCGATGTACGGCCAGGGCTTTCTCACCGATCTCGAGGCGATCGCGCTCGGGGCTGCGATCGCCCTCGCGTCCACGCTCGGTGACCTCTTCGAGTCCGCCGTCAAGCGCGACCTCGGAGTGAAGGACTCGGGACGCATCCTGGCTGGGCACGGCGGCGTCCTCGACCGCATCGATTCCATCCTCTGGGCCGGCCCTGCCGCCTTCTACGTCGTCCTCGCCCTCACCTGACCCTGCTCATGTCAGGCACCCTGCAGTCATGAAGCGCGTCGCCCTCCTCGGTGCCACGGGCTCGATCGGCAGCCAGGCCGTCGAGATCGTGACCCGGAGCCCGGACCTCGAGCTGTGTGCCCTGATGTCAGGGAGCTCGCCGCTGACCGCGCTCGCAGCCGCCCACGGCGTGGAGCATGTGCAGATCGGCGGCTCCGCCGCTGCTCTCCTCGACGCGAGCGAGCCGGACGTCGTCCTGAATGCCGTCGTCGGCTTCGCGGGGGTGGAGGCGACGCTCTGGGCGCTCGAGCGCGGCACCACGCTCGCCCTCGCCAACAAGGAGAGCCTCGTCGCCGCGGGCGAGCTGGCGGTGGCTGCCCACCGCCGCGGCCGTGGCCTGCTGCTCCCGGTCGACAGCGAGCATTCCGCGATCTTCCAGTGCCTCGAGGGACGAGACCCGGTCACGGTCGAGTCGCTCGTGCTGACCGCATCGGGCGGGCCGTTCCGGGGCCGCTCCCGCGCCGAGCTCGAGCAGGTCACGATCGCGGAGGCGCTCGCCCATCCGACCTGGTCGATGGGACGAAAGATCACCGTGGACTCCGCAACCCTCGCCAACAAGGGCCTCGAGCTGATCGAGGCGCACTGGCTCTTCGGGATCCCGTACGACCGGATCGAGGTGGTCGTGCATCCGTCCTCAATCGTGCACTCGCTCGTCCGCTTCCGCGACGGCGCACTCCTCGCGCACCTCGGTCGGCCCGACATGCGCGTGCCGATCTCGTTCGCGCTCACCTACCCCGACCGCGAGGCAGTGCCGACGACCCCGCTCGACCTCGCCGCGGGGCTCGACCTCCGGTTCGAGGCTCCGGATGCCGAGACGTTCCCGCTGCTCCCTCTCGCCCGCTCGGCCGGTGAGCGTGGGGGGACGTTCCCGTGCGCCTACAACGCTGCGAACGAGGTCGCCGTGGCGGCCTTCCTCGACGGCCGGATTCGCTTCCCCGAGATTGCCGAGACCGTTGCCGACGCACTCGAGCATGTGGACGGCGCTCCCGCGCGCGACCTCGAGGACCTCGTCGCCGCCGACGCCGAGGCCCGCCGCCTGGCCGGACGGAGGCTCGTTCCGGCATGACGATCTTCATCGCCATCGTCGGCCTCGGGCTGCTCGTCTTCGTGCACGAGCTCGGCCACTTCGTCGCGTCCGTGGTGCTCGGGATGAAGCCCCGCAAGTTCTACATCGGCTTTCCGCCGGCGGCGATCAAGCGCACGCGGAACGGGATCGAGTACGGCATCGGGGTGATCCCGCTCGGCGGCTTCGTGAAGATCCCCGGCATGCACCGCCCGGCGGCGGCCGACGTCGACCCGGTCTTCGGCCGCGCCGTCGAGGAGGCGCCGGTCTTAGCAGGGGAGGCCGACCGCCTGCGCCGGTCGCTCGACGCCGACGATCACGACGCCGCCCGGGCGTCGCTCGCCGCCTTCGAGGAGCTCGCCGCCGAGAGACCCCTCTCCGAGCACGCCGCGCTCGGAGTCGAGAAGGGCGTGACGGACATCGGAGACGCCCTCGGCCCCGACGCGTACTGGCGGGCCCGCACCTGGAAGCGCGTCCTCGTCATCTTCGCCGGCCCGGCCGCGAACATCCTGCTCGCCTTCGTGCTCTTCACCGGTCTCTACATGACGACCGGCGGCAAGGCGACGACCACGGTCGACAGCGTCAGGGCCGGGACGGCTGCTGCTGCTCTCGGGCTCAGGTCCGGCGATCGGATCGTCTCGATCAACGGGGCCTCGATGACCGGTGGGACGATCTCGCACACGATCGCCACCTCGAACGGCAGGCCGCTCACCGTCGTCGTCCTCCGGAACGGGACGCGGCTCGTCCTGGGGCCGCGACCGGCGCGGAAGGATGCGGGGACATATCGCCTCGGGTTCATCCTCAGGGGCACGGGCCTGTCCGGGCCGGCTGCGGCACAGGCGTCGGCCCGCGTGACCGGCCAGGTCTCGAAGGACATCGCCACCTCGCTCGGCAACCTCGTCACCGGCAAGGGCCGCAAGGACATCTCGAGCCCCGTCGGCATCGTGCAGGGCTCATCCGATGCGGCGAAGCAGGGCACCGACAGCTTCCTCTGGGTGCTCGGACTGATCTCGCTGTCGATCGCCCTCCTGAACTTGCTGCCGTTCCTCCCGCTCGACGGCGGCCACATCGTCTTCGCGGTCGTCGAGGGCATCCGCGGGCGCACGGTTCCGCGCGCGATCTACGAGCGCGTCTCGATCATCGGGATCGGGCTCGTCCTCCTGCTGTTCGTCATCGGCCTCACGAACGACATCGGGCGCCTCTCCTAGCGAGGTGTGACCGGCGACAGGCTTCAACCTGTCGTCCGGGCTCGAAAGGCGTCGGGTAGCAGGAGCGCCGCATCCAAGAGCCGGTGATACTCCGCGCGCGACACCTCTATGGCCCCCAGCGAGTCGAGGTGCGGCGTCGCCCACTGCACGTCCAGCAGTCGCTCGCCACCCGCCCGCTGCAGCAGCTCGACGAGCGCGAGCAGTGCGGCCTTCGACGCCCCGGAGCGCCGGTAGAACTTCGACTCCGCCGCGAACAGCCCGCCGATGCCGACGCCGTACAGGCCACCCGCAAGCCCGTCGTCGTCCCACGCCTCGACCGAATGTGCCCAGCCCAGATCGTGTAGCCGCGTGTAGGCGGCCACGAAGTCCGCGTCGATCCAGCCGTGCGGCCGCCGTGGATCGGCGCACTCTCGCACGACCTCGACGAACGCGGTATCGACGCGGATGTCGTAGCCCCGGGAGGCGCGTCCGAGCGAGCGTGACGCCCGGAAGCCGATGACGGGAATGACCGCGCGCTCCTCGGGAGACCACCATACGAGGGTGCCATCGACCGGCATGGGGAAGACGCCTAGCCGATAGGCGGCGAGCAGCGTGCCGGGCTCGAGATCGGCGCCGACCGCCCAGACGTCGTGGGGGTGCTCGTCGGGAGGACGCTCGAGCGTCCAGGTGGTGGGCGGGGGCTCGGGGGGCATGTCTCTACACTTGCTGTCGATGGGAAGTCTCGCGCAGATCCGCGTCGGCGACGTCACGATCGGCGGCGGCGCACCCGTCGTCGTCCAGTCGATGACGCTGACGAAGACGCACGACGTCGAGGCGACGACGGCGCAGATCGCTGCACTCGTCTCCGCCGGCTGCGAGGTCGTGCGCTGCGCGGTACCGAAGATCGAAGATGCGGACGCTCTGCGGAAGATCGTCCGCTTCTCGCCGATCCCCGTGATCGCCGACATCCACTTCAACGCGTCGCTCGCGCTGCGCGCGATCGACGCCGGGGTCGCCGCGGTCCGGATCAACCCGGGCAACATCGGAGGCCCCGACAAGGTCGAGCTCGTCGTGAAGGCGGCGAAGAAGGCGGGGGTGGCGATGCGGATCGGCGCCAACTCCGGCTCGCTCCCGGCGCACCTGCAGGAGCTCGCGCAGCAGGATCAGGCCGAGGCGCTCGTCGCCGCGGCCCTCGAGGAGGTCGAGATCCTCGAGAAGCTCGACTACTACGACTGCAAGATCTCGGTCAAGGCGACCCACGTGCCGACGATGATCCGCGCCTATCGGATGCTCGCCGCCAGGGTTCCCTATCCGCTGCACCTCGGCGTGACGGAGGCGGGGACACCGTTCGCGGGCACGATCAAGAGCGCGATCGGGATCGGCTCCCTTCTCGCGGACGGGATCGGCGACACGTTCCGCGTGTCGCTCACCGCCGACCCCGTCAAGGAGGTCGAAGTGGCGTGGGAGATCCTCAAGGCGCTCGGCCTGCGCGAGCGGGGGCCCGTGATGATCGCCTGCCCGTCGTGCGGCCGCGACAACGTGGGCGTCGAGAACCTCGCTGTCGTCGTCGAGGAGCGGCTGAAGGCCTACCCGGAGGCGTTCGAGGTGGCCGTGATGGGGTGCGCCGTGAACGGGCCGGGGGAGGCGGGAGACGCCGACTTCGGCATCGCCGGCGGCCGCGACGTGGGCTTCCTCTACGCCCACGGCCGGGTCCTGAAGAAGGTGCCGTCGGAGACACTGATCGACGAGCTCTTCGTCGAGATCGACCGCTGGATCGAGGGCGGCATGCAGCGGCCGAAGCGCCTCAAGATGGCAAAGCCCGCCGCGCTCGCAATGGCCGAGGCGTCCCTCATCCCGCTCGACTGAACCGGCCGCGGACGCGGTCGTCAGCCCGGGCAACGAACCGCACCGCGGCTTCTGCGACTCGACTACCCTGTGAGCTTCATGGTCAGACGCCAATCCGAGCTCTTCCTGCCGACGCTCCGCGACGATCCCGCGGACGCCGAGTCCATCTCGCACAAGCTGCTCGTTCGTGCGGGCCTGATTCGCCAGGTCAGCGCCGGCCTCTGGAGCTTCCTGCGGGCGGGCTGGAGGATCCACGAGAAGGTCGTCCAGATCGTGCGTGAGGAGATGGACGCGATCGGCGGCCAGGAGATGTTCATGCCCGTGATCACGCCGGCCGAGCTGTGGGAGAAGACCGGCCGGATCCGGATCCCCGAGCTCTTCCGGCTCGCCGACCGGTCCGGGCGCCCCTTCGTCCTCGCGATGACGCACGAGGAGACGGTGACCTTCCACTTCTCTGAGCTCGGCTCCTACCGTGATCTGCCGAAGATCCTCTACCACTTCCAGACCAAGGGCCGCGACGAGCCGCGCCCCCGCGGAGGGCTTCTGCGCGTGCGCGAGTTCGTGATGAAGGACGCCTACACGTTCGACCGCGACGAGGCCGGGCTCGAGATCGGCTTCCGCAAGCACGCGAACGCGTACGAGCGGATCTTCGACCGCTGCGAGCTGGAGGTGTTCGCGGTTCAGGCCGAGTCGGGGATGATGGGC
>Ga0302322_100003079_pt1 | contig 14214 bp, 15 predicted proteins | sample Fen_T0_2_FD_203757 | JGI IMG/M metagenome (GOLD analysis project Ga0302322, IMG submission 203757) | Peat permafrost microbial communities from Stordalen Mire near Abisko, Sweden - Fen_T0_2 | ecosystem: Environmental > Terrestrial > Soil > Wetlands > Permafrost | place: Sweden: Abisko... | reverse complement strand
AGCCTCTTGTCAGCGACGCTCTGAAGGGCGCCGGTGTCTTCCATAAGAGGAGAGGATTGATCATGGCTATCCATAGATGTCTTGCTGTCGCCTTCGTGATCTCGATTGCTGCGGCGACTTCAGCCTCGGCGCAATTCTCCGAGCCCGCCGCCTATCAGGCGATGCATCCCGATCGCGACGTGCTGAACGGCGGCGAACTCACGCCCGCGGGCCGGATGGGATTGCAGCGCCCTGCTGGCGCTGCTCCTTCCGAGTCCTTTGCTTATCAACCGTCTCAACCGTCGAATCGGGTCATCTCCGTGCACCGCCGGCATCGTCGCCGCTGATCATATTCGGCGTGGCAATCGCCGTCGTCCCGTGCGCTGGGCACAGCGGAGCGTGCCCACCGCCCTTATTCTGGATTGTGGCGGTTGGCACGGCGCGTGCGTGCCTTTGCCCACCATCCAGATCAATGCGATAGCTCTGCGCAGGCGGGGATGGACGCACAGCTCAGGGCATCGAACGCAGCACACAACCCATTCAGTCGCTGGCGCACCATGTGAGAATCGTGCTGGCGAGGAGCGGAGCTACGAAGCAATCCAGACTCGCTCGTTGGCTCCGGATTGCTTCCGGCTTCGCGCTTCAAGCTTCGGTGGACAGTCGGGCATGGCGGAGAAGTCGCTCCGCTCGCAATGACGAGATCGTCGGAATGACATTTTGGTTGCTACGCATCGAGCGGGTATGACGTGGGCGGGCGCCACGTCGGACATTGGATCATTGAGGCGGAGGCGCCTTGAGCGACGTTCCGGGCATCCGGAACAGATCGGTCAGCTGCTTCTGATTGCGTGGATAGGCGTTGAACAGCTGGAAATCGAGATCCTTGGAGGCTGCAAACTTGCCGTGGCAGTTGATGCAGCCGTGTGGGTTCTTTGGATCCTGCAGGGGAGCCTGCAAAAAGGTTTCCAGCGTGGTGTTGGCGAGAAACGCCGGTTCGCTTGGCGTGCCGATCGGCACGCCAACGCCAGCCCACTGCGCGTTGACCAGTCGATAATATTGCCAGACATTGTCCGGCCTCAGCGTTTTCAGGGCGGCCTGATAGACCGTGGTCTTCCCAGCGGCGTCGCCGTCCAGCGGGATCAAGCGCACCACCTGCGTCGGAACGGTGGAGCCCTTGGCCGGCGGCTGATTGACTTTGCAATCCTTGCAGTTCGGGTCGAAGAAGTTGTACTTGGCTCCGGGCGGCCCCAGCTTGTCGTTTTCCGGCGCGTTGTCGACCTGCTCGAATGTCGCCCACAGCCATTGCGGCAGCTGCGCCGTCTTGATGACGATGTGCAGGCCGACCAGACCGAGCGTTTTGCTCGCGCATTGTTTGGTTGCGGGGTCCACGACGAGGGCATCGATGGTGTAGAAACGGCTGGCATCGTCGGGTTGGCGGCTGCCGGCAGGCCCGATCACCTTCCAGGCGGCCTTGACCTTGACTGTTCCCGCCGTGTCGGTGCTGTTGGATGATGCCGGGAATGCGATGGCCTGGCCGACCTGCTTGCGACTGTCGTAGAAGCCATGGTCGACGACATAGTTGTAGTAGACACGGTTGAGCTTGACCTCATACCAGACATTCTGGCCGTTCTGATCGATCAGGCGGTTGCCGTCGGATTCCTTGTCGCCGCCGATCAGGATGTCGCTGATCTTGGCGGTGCGGATCAAGGTGCGGCGCGCGGCGGACGGATTGGCCTTCGCCAAGGTGATGCAGGGCTCAGGAACGCTTTCCGGCGCATCGAAGGACGACGGCCGCTTCGGAGGATTGAGATAGATGTCGTCGGAATCCTTGTAGGTCTCCCAGACCACCGGGCCGGTGGGCATCGTCCTGGGGCCACCCTCAGAGGAGTAGGTGAAGCCGCCGGTGACGTTTTCCCGATCGGGCACGCCACGCTGCGTGATCGGATTGGGCACCGGCCAATTGAGCGCGATGAAGGCATCCCAGGCCATGTTGTCGACGTAGACCTGAGTCCCGATGGCGCCGAGATTCTGGGTGACGAGGTCGGCCGGAATGTCCGGGCTGAAGACATAAGAGGGTGGGGTGAATTGACGTCCCCGTGCCGGGGCCGGCGTATCCTCCGCTGAGGCGAAACTGCCCGGCAGCAGCGCAAGCGCTGCGATCATCATGGATGTCCGTAGCATGATGGCCTCCAATATCGACCTCGACATAAACTCAACTTAAAGATTATATATTTTATAATAAAACCTCAAGCTGATAATACGAGATTCCATCCTACCCTCATGAGCAAAGTCATTGCGAGCGACAGCGAAGCAATCCAGAGCCAAGAAGGACGTCTGGATTGTTTCGTCGCTTTCCCGCCTCGCAATGACGCTACGAGTGAAGTCCGCGATCCCACGCCTGGCGCGGCCGACGCCTACACCACGATCGACAGCCGCTTCGCGGCGCGGGTGATGCCGGTGTAGAGCCAGCGGGCGCGGCTTTCGCCGAACGCAAAACTCTCGTCGAACAGCACGACGTCGTCCCATTGCGAGCCCTGCGACTTGTGCACGGTCAGCACATAGCCATAGTCGAACTCGTCATAGGGCTTGCGCTGCTCCCAGGCGATGTCCTCGATGCCGCCGGCGAAGCATTCACCGCGCACCGAGACCTTGGTCACCTTGTGTGCGAGATCCTCGTCCGGCGAGAGCCGCATCGTGATGATCCGGGATTTCGAGGCCGCGCGCGACTTCACCCGCCACAGGCCGCCATTGAACAGGCCCTTCTTGCGGTTGTTGCGCAGGCAGACCAGCTTGTCGTCGGCGACGGGGAGCGGGTCTTCAATGTCGAGGCGCTGCCGGAACCGCTTGTTGTAGGCGCGCCGCGTGTTGTTGCGCCCGACCAGGACCTGATCGGCCTCCATCACGCGGGCCGGATTGAGCTCGTGACGCTCCACCACTTCGCTCTCGCCGTAGCGGCCGATATCGAGCGTGTTGCCCTCGCGCACGTCCATCGACATCCGCACGATCGGATCGTCCTGGGCCTGCCGATGCACCTCGGTCAGCATCGCATCGGGCTCGGATTCGGTGAAGAAGCCGCCGCCCTGGATCGGCGGCAGCTGCGCGGGATCGCCCAGCACCAATAGCGGGCAATCGAACGACAACAGGTCGCGGCCGAGATCGGCATCGACCATCGAGCATTCGTCGATAATGATCAGCTTGGCCTTGGAAGCCGGCGCGTCGTCCCACAGCTCAAAACTCGGCTGCTCCTCGCCGCTCTCTTTCGCCCGGTAGATCAGCGAATGGATGGTGGAGGCGTTGTCGCAGCCCTTGCTGCGCATCACCAGAGCGGCCTTGCCGGTAAAGGCGGCGAATTTGACCTCGCCGTCGACGGCTTCGGCGATGTGGCGGGCCAAAGTGGTCTTGCCGGTTCCGGCATAGCCGAACAGCCGGAAGATCTGCGGCGTGCTGTTCCTGCCCGGCTTGGCCTTGAGCCAGTCGGCAACGGCCTTGAGGGCGGAATCCTGGTGTGGCGTGAATGTGGGCATGACTCGGCGGGAAAGGAGGCCGCCTGGAAGGCGACTCGGGATCCGGTGAACCTAAGGTCTGGTCAGAATAGATCAAGCTGGTTGCGGGTAATGGCCGGGCCGCCCGCGACAGGGGAGCGAAAACGCGGGCGAAAAATTGGCCTGCATTCGCCCTGATGGTTGAAACAAATGCCCCGCCTCCGAGCGATACGGCAGGGCCGATATCGCTATTTTCCCGGGGCGCTCGACAGCTTGGTCACGCAACACCATCATCTGGCATCGCACAAGGGCAGTTGCGCCTGCGATCGCCGGGAGATGGCAATGAAGCGTCGGGATTTCTTGAAACTGTCGTTGGTCGGTGCTGCCGCGGCGGCGCTGTCGGCGCAGGCGAGCGCCGAGGATTTTCCGAAGGACATTCGCATTGGAACCCAGAAGGGCGGCTTCTTTCCCGCCGTCAAGGCACGCCATACCCTGGAAGACCTTTTCAGGCCGCTCGGCATCACCGTGAACTGGGTCGATTTCCAATTCGGTCCGCCGCTCCTGGAAGCGATCAATGTCGGCAGTGTCGATTTCGGCTATGTCGGCGATGCGCCGCCGATTTTCGCGCAGGCTGCCGGCGCCAGGATCCGTTATGCCGCCGCTGTCAAGCAGGAGGGCAATACGCAGGCGATCGTCGTACCGGCGGATTCGCCGATCAGGACATTGGCGGATCTCAAGGGCAAGCGGGTCGCCTTCGGCAAGGGCTCCAGCGCGCATAATCTGCTGGTCGCGGCGCTCGAGAAGGCGGGTCTCTCGTGGAGCGACATCACACCCGCGCCGCTGGCGCCTGCGGATGCGACCGCGGCCTTCGTCAAGGGCTCGGTCGATGCGTGGTCGATCTGGGATCCGTATCTGGCGCTCGCCGAACTGAAGGAGAATGCGCGTGTCATCGCCTTCGACAAGGACGTGCACAAGCCGAACGCGTTTTACATCGTGAGTGCCGATTTCGTGGAAAAATATCCGGCGCTGGTCACGCGCCTCAATGCGGCCTTCGCCGCCGAAGGCGTGTGGGCGAACAGTCATCACGAGGAGGTCGCCAAGGCGCAGGCCGAGGCCACCGGCGTCGACATCGAGGCCATCCGGCGCTTCGTCGACCGTTCCAACTACAGCGTCGTTCCCGTCGATGACGAGGTCATCAAGAGCCAGCAGGTGGTGGCCGATCGCTTCGCCCGGCTCGGCCTGATCCCGAAACCCGTCAACGTCGCCGACATCGTCTGGAAATGGACGCCGTCGACATGACGAGATGTGGCCCCGGCCGGAGTCGGAGAGTCCGTAGGGTGGGCAAAGGCGCTGAAAGCGCCGTGCCCACCATCGAGCGAGGGCGGTACGTGGCGGTGGGCACGCTTCGCTTTGCCCACCCTACGGACTGCTCAGGATGAGGACTTTCTTCGCGGCGAAATCCTAGACCCTCATGGTGAGGAGCGTCGCTTTTGCGACGCGTCTCGAACCATGAGGCCAACATTGCAATTCGACTGATGCGTGAGACAAACCTATGAGTAAGCAAGGCGACAAGGCCAACATCCTCTGGTTCCTGCCGACCCATGGCGATGGTCGCTATCTCGGAACCTCCGAAGGCGGGCGCGAGGTCAGTTTCAATTATCTGCGCCAGATCGCGCAGGCTGCCGATCAGCTCGGTTATTACGGCGTGCTGCTGCCGACGGGGCGGAGCTGCGAGGATTCCTGGATCATCGCCTCTGCCGTGGCGCCGTTCACGGAGCGGCTGCGCTATCTGGTGGCGGTGCGCCCCGGTCTGCAGTCGCCGAGCGTCGCCGCGCGCATGACCGCGACGCTCGATCGCGTCAGCAACGGGCGGCTGCTGATCAATGTCGTGACCGGCGGCGACCCGGTCGAGAACAAGGGCGACGGCATCTTCCTGCCGCACAATGAGCGCTACGAGGTGACGCGCGAATTCCTCACCGTCTACAATGATCTGCTGGAAGGCAAGGCGGTGAACTTCTCCGGCAAGCACATCAGAATCGAGGATGGACGGCTGTTGTTCCCGCCGGTGCAGGCGCCGCGCCCGCCGCTGTTCTTCGGCGGCTCCTCGGATGCCGGCATCGATGTCGCCGTCGATACCGTCGACAAATACCTCACCTGGGGTGAACCACCGGCCGATGTCGCGGACAAGATCGCGAAGGTGAAGGCGGTGGCCGAGCAGCGCGGCCGCAAATTATCGTTCGGCATCCGTCTCCATGTCATCGTCCGCGAGACCAATGCGGAGGCCTGGGCCGCGGCCGACGATCTGATCAAGCATGTCACCGACGACACCATCGCCTCAGCGCAGACAATCTTCGCCCGCATGGACTCGGTCGGACAGCAGCGGATGTCGCAGCTGCATGGCGGCCGGCGCGACAAGCTCGAGATCAGCCCGAATCTGTGGGCCGGCGTCGGCCTCGTTCGCGGCGGCGCCGGCACGGCGCTGGTCGGCGATCCCCAGACGGTGGCCGCCCGGATCAGGGAATATCAGGATCTCGGCATCGACACCTTCATCCTCTCCGGCTATCCGCATTTGGAGGAGGCGTACCGGTTCGCCGAACTGGTGTTCCCGCTATTGGCCTTGGATCAGCCCAACAATGTGGCTAAGCTCCGCGTCAACACCGGGCCGTTCGGCGAGACGATCGCCAACGAGCACCGTCCGCTGCAGCGAGCATCGCAATCATGAGCCAGATCGACAGCCTGCCGCGGGTTCGCGGCCTGCGCCTGCCGCGTGCCGATGGTGTCGTGCCGTGGCTGGTTCCGCTTGGCATCGTGCTGATCTGGCAGGCGGCCTGCGTCGCTGGCCTGGTGTCGGTGCGGGTGTTGCCGGCGCCGAGCGAGGTCGCGCGCGCAGGGTGGAAGCTGCTGCTCTCGGGTGAGCTGGAACGCAACATCTGGGTCAGCTTCTGGCGTGCCAGCATCGGCTTTCTGATCGGCGGCAGCATCGGCTTCGGCTTCGGCCTCGCCAACGGCCTGTCGCAGCTGTCGTCGCGGCTCACCGATACCACGCTGCAGATGGTGCGCAACGTGCCGCATCTGGCGCTGATACCGCTGGTCATCCTGTGGTTCGGCATCGACGAGAGCGCAAAACTGTTCCTGGTCGCACTCGGCGTGTTCTTCCCGGTCTATCTGAACACGCTGCACGGCATCCGCACCGTCGATCCGCAGCTGATCGAGATGGGGCGGGTCTACGGCATGACCGACCGCGAATTGTTCCGTCGCGTGATTTTCCCCGGCGCGCTGCCCTCGATCTTCGTCGGTATCCGCTTCGCGCTCGGCATCATGTGGCTGACCCTGATCGTGGCCGAGACCATCGCGGCGTCATCGGGGCTCGGCTACATGGCGATGCAGGCCCGCGAATTCATGCAGATCGACGTCGTCGTGCTCTCGATCCTGATCTACGCTTTGCTGGGCAAGGTCGCGGACAGCGCCTCGCGCGCGCTAGAGCGGCTGACCCTGTCCTGGCATCCCGCGTATGGCAAAGCCTGAGGAGATCATGCAGCAAGCCCTTCGTTTCCCGCTCTCCGATGCCGAGGCCATCGAACCGTCCGCTTTTGTCGCGCAGGGCGAAGCCTTGCCTCATGCCGGGACCGCGGCGCGCGGACTTCCGCTCACCATCCGAGGTCTTCGCAAGTCGTTCGGCGACAATGAGGTGTTGCGCGGCATCGATCTGCAGATCCCGGCCGGCCAGTTCGTCGCGATCGTCGGCCGCAGCGGTTGCGGCAAGAGCACGCTGTTGCGGCTGATTGCGGGACTCGACAAGCCTGATGCCGGCAGCATCAGCTTCGGCGAGGCCGCGCGCCCTGAGGATATCAGGGTGATGTTCCAGGAGCCGCGGCTATTGCCGTGGGCGCGCGTGCTCTCCAATGTCGAGGTCGGTCTCGGGCGCGAACGCAAGGCGATCGGCGCGCATGACCGCGCCGCGCGCGCGCTCGCCGAAGTCGGCCTCACCGACAAGCGCGACCAGTGGCCGGCGGTGCTGTCCGGCGGCCAGAAGCAGCGCGTCGCACTGGCGCGCGCGCTGGTCTCGGGACCGCGGCTGCTCGCCTTCGACGAACCGCTCGGAGCGCTCGACGCCTTGACGCGGATTGCGATGCAGCGGCTGTTGGAGCGGGTCTGGGCCGATCAGGCCTTTACCGCGATCCTGGTCACCCATGACGTCTCCGAAGCGGTCGCGCTGGCCGACCGCGTGCTGGTGATCGAGGACGGCAGGATCGCCGAGGACATCGAGGTCGAGATCGTCAGGCCGCGCGAGCGCGGCTCCGCCGATCTCGCCGCGCTCGAGGGTGCGATCCTGCGCGAGCTGCTCGGTCCTCTCGTGGACGACTAAGGGACTATTAAGACCATGAACTCCATTGTCCGTCGCATGTCCGACGACGTTGCAGCATCCTCCGGCGATTTTCGTTCCGCCATGCGCCATCTGGCCGGCGGCGTCAGTGTCATTACGGTCGGCCGCGGCAGCGACATATCCGGCATGACCGTCAGCTCGGTGTCGTCGCTGGCGCTCGATCCGGCCTCGCTGCTCGTCAGCGTCAACCGAAGTGCGTCGTCATGGCCGTTGCTGGAGCGCGAGCGCGTCTTCGGGATCAACCTCCTCGCTGCCGACCAGCTTGCGATCGCCGAGCGTTTCGCCGGCAAGGACGGCTTGAAGGGCGCGGCGCGCTTCGCCGGCGCCGAATGGCGGAAGCGGGTCAGCGGCGTGCCGCTGCTGATCGGGGCATTGGCTTCGATCGATTGCGAGGTCGAGGACATCATCGAGCGGCATTCGCATGCGATCGTGATCGGCCGTGTGCTGCATCTGGACGTCGCGCCGCCTGCGGCCGCGCTCGCCTATTGGCAGGGCGGCTACGTCGCGGTCGAGCGCGACGAGGACGTGCTGCGGCTCGCCGCGCTGAGTGTCCCGGATCCGCGGTTGGCGCGGAAGGGTTGAGCGCAGGCGCGCCAGGGTGGCGCCCCGGCTGCGAAGGTCGTAAACAGCGCTTCAGCATGGTCTTTCGCGGCGGAGCCAATGAAGCGCATCGGAACCTGGGCCTTATACGTGGTTGGCACCGTGGCGGTGGTCTATCTCGGGCTCTATGCCTACGCCACCTTCACCCGGCGCGCATTCACGCCCGGCACCCCGATCCAGATTTTCCGCAATCCGGACGCGCCGAGCCTGTCGTGATTTTTCTCGGTGCGTAGGGTGGGTGGAGCGAAGCGATACCCACCAGCTTGCTCCGATTGAGATTGAAATGATGGGTACCGCTTCGCTCCACCCATCCTACGAATGCTACCGCTTGAACGACCACCGTAAACAAAAGCGCGACCGCACCGTGGGGGGACGCGATCGCGCGAGTCGACCGTCGAGGCGTCAGCCGGCCGTCGTCGGCATGCGGTTTTCGCCACTGCCGGCCGGCGTGATCGGTACGCCGCCATCGGCATATTCGTTGAGCTTGTTGCGCAGCGTCCGGATCGAGATGCCGAGAATATTGGCGGCGTGGGTGCGGTTGCCGAGGCAGTGCTTCAGCGTTTCCAGAATCAGGTCGCGCTCGACATCGGCCACGGTCCGGCCGACCAGCGCGCGGGTCACCTGTTCGGCGGCCATGGTGGCATGTGCCACCGCCGGCTGGGTCTTGACGAGGTCGAGACGGTCGCCGTCCGGGCTCAGGATCGCGTCAGGCCCGAGCTCGTCGCCCTGCGCCATCAGCACGGCGCGATGCATGGTGTTTTCCAGTTCGCGGACGTTGCCCTGCCAGCGATTGGCGGTCAGCACGCGCCTGGCGTCGGCGGAAATCGGCCGCAGCGGCACTGCATTGGCTTCCGAATATTTGCGTGCGAAATGCTGGGCCAGCTCGAGAATATCGGCCGGACGGTCGCGCAGCGGCGGGATCTTCAGGTTGACGACATTGAGCCGGAACAGCAGGTCTTCCCGGAAGCTGCCGTCGCGGACAGCGTCGGTGAGATTGCGATTCGAGGTTGCGATGATGCGGATGTCGATCGGCACCGGACGGGCGCCGCCGACGCGATCGATCACGCGTTCCTGGATCGCGCGCAACAGCTTCGACTGCAGTCGCACGTCCATTTCGGAAATTTCGTCGAGCAGCAGGGTGCCACCGGTCGCTTCCTCGAACTTGCCGATCCGCCGTGCCACCGCACCGGTGAAGGCGCCCTTCTCATGGCCGAACAGCTCCGATTCCAGGAGATGTTCGGGAATCGCAGCGCAGTTGATCGAGATGAAGGGACGCTTGGCGCGGGCGGAGCGGCTGTGCACATAGCGCGCCAGCACCTCCTTGCCTGTGCCGGATTCGCCGGTGATCATCACCGAGGCATCGGAGCCCGCGATCTGCTGCGCAAGCTTGATCACCTTGGCCATCGCCTCGTCGCGGTAGATCATGTCGCGGGAGTCGTTGGCGACCGCGGCCAGCACCGCCGCGATCAATTCGGCGTCCGGCGGCAGCGGAATGTATTCCTTGGCGCCGGCATGGATCGCCGCCACCGCTGCGCGGGCATCGGTGGTGATGCCGCAGGCCACGATCGGAACATGGATATGCTCGGCGTCGAGCCGCATCACGAGATCGCGGATATCGAGGCCGACATCGACGAGGAGCAGGTCCGCGCCCTTGCCGCCGCGCAGCACGCGCATCGCCTGTTCATTATTTTCGGCGTGGGTGACGGTCGCGCCGTTCGCCATGGCGATCTTGGTGGCCGCCGTCAACTGCCCCTTCAGCGTCCCTACAATGAGAAGCCGCATCTTCCTCTCCTATTCACTCGTCCGCGCGGCTCTTCGAATCAAGCGCGCAATTGCATGAGATCGTGTCAGTTGCGCTCGGCCTTGATGATTTCCGTCATCGTCACGCCGAGTTTGTCTTCTACCAGGACCACTTCACCGCGTGCGACCAGACGGTTGTTGACGTAGATGTCGATGGCCTCGCCCACCTTGCGGTCGAGCTCGAGCACGGTTCCCGGTCCAAGCTTCAGCAACTCGCCGACGTCCATCTTGGAACGGCCCAGCACCGCAGAGACCTGGACCGGCACGTCGAAGACCGCTTCGAGGTCGGCAGCGATGCGCGCGGCCTGATCCTGATCGGCATAGGCGACATCGCCGAGTGGCGGGACGTCGGACGCGTTGAGATCGGGCAGCGGGATCTGGGAATCGGTATTGCTCATGACTTAAACTCCGTTGGCCGTCGCTGCGGTCTGATTCCTGGACGCCATGTAGCGTCCGACAAGTTCATTGATCTTGGCGTCGATCGCCACGCGCTCCAGCACGACCCCGCCATCGGCCCATTCGATCCGGCAGTCGCCGTTCGCAATCTCCGGCTCGGCCAGGATCACCAGGCGACCTTCGAAGCCGCTCCGCTTGGCCAGCGTCTCGATCCGCTCACGCGCGTTCTCGTACAGAGCATCATTGATGCGCACCACGAGATGCGGAGTCGCGACAAGATGCGCAAAACAATCGGAAATAAGGCCGGTGATTTCGCCGAGCGGTTCGGCCGCAACCAGTGCAGCGGAGAGCTTGCGGGCGATTGCGACCGCGATATCCACCGCCTCGGTCTCCATCCGCGTCTCTACCTCGGAGAAGCGCGAGGCGACGCCCTGCATCGTGGTCTTGATCTCTTCCAGCGCCGTCGCCATCCGCCGGTCGGCCTCAGCCTTGGCCTCGCGCTGCGCGGCGTCGTAGCCGTCGCGGTAGGCGCGCGCCTCGGCAGTTGCAACCCGCTGCGCGATCTCGGCAGGCGTGACCGCCAGTTCCCGGGTCTTCTCGGGGGCGGAAAAATCAGTATCGAACAGGAATTTTGCCGGTGCTGCCATCAATACACCAGCTCGTCGTCAGCGCGGTTCTTGGTGAGCACGATCTCACCCTTGGCCGCGAGGTCCTTGGCGAGATTGACCAGCAGAGCCTGCGCCTCGTCGACGTCACGCAGCCGGACCGGTCCCATCGCCGCCATGTCATCGGTCAGCATCTTGGCAGCGCGGGAGGACATGGCGCTGAAGAAGAAATTGCGGACCTCTTCGTTGGCGCTCTTGAGCGCGATGCCGAGCTTGTCCTTGTCGACATTGCGCATCAAGGTCTGGGCCGAACCCGAATCGAGCTTGATCAGGTCGTCGAAGGTGAACATCAGCGCCTTGATGCGCTCGGCGGCCTCGCGATTGTCTTCTTCCAACGAGGTGATGAAGCGGGTCTCGGTCTGCCGGTCGAAATTGTTGAAGATTTCCGCCATGACCTCGTGCGCATCACGGCGGCGGGTCTGCGACAGGTTGGACATGAATTCGGTGCGCAGTGTCTGCTCGACCCGCTCGATCACCTCTTTCTGCACGGCCTCCATCCGCAGCATGCGCCCGATCACATCGAGCGCCATGTCCTCGGGCAGGATCGCAAGCACCCGCGCGGCGTGCTCGGGCTTGAGCTTCGACAGCACCACCGCGGTGGTCTGCGGGTATTCGTTCTTGAGGTAGTTCGCGAGCACCTCTTCCTGGACGTTGGAGAGCTTCTCCCACATGTTGCGGCCCGCAGGACCGCGGATCTCCTCCATGATGCCGTTGACACGTTCCGAGGGCAGATATTGCTGCAGCAGCCGCTCGGTCGCGTCGAAATTGCCCATCAGCGCGCCGGAAGCCGACATGCGCGAGACGAATTCCAGCATCAGGTCCTCGACCACGTCGGCTTCGACGGTGCCGAGCGTGGACATGGCGAGCGACAATGCGCGCACGTCGTCATCGTCGAGCTGTTGCCAGATCTTGCCGCCATATTGCTCGCCGAGCGCAAGCATCATGACGGCGGCGCGCTTCGGGCCGCTCAGGGGCGTTGTCTTCTCGCGGCCGGCCTGACGGCTGGCGAGTGTCGCGATGACCGTGGAGATATCGGTCGCGTTCGCGTTCGGGGTCGCGTTCTGCGTCTGCGGGAGCGCCATGTCAGCTACATTCTGTGTTCAGGTTGAGCATTTCAGGATGTTCAGGTCAGCTTTGCTGCTGCTCGCCGAGCCACTGGCGGATGATGGAGGCTGCTTCGCCAGGGTTGCGGTCCGCCAGTTCACCGATCCGGTGCACGGATTGGGCGTGGACCTGGCCTTGGACCTGGGCGACGTCGATCAGATGTGCGGTCTGCTGGGCCTGGATGGCCGGCTCACTTCCGTTGGTGAGTAACGGGAGGCCACCGGTCAGCGCGGCGATCTCCTCGGACGCCAGGACCTTCTTGACCAGGGGCCGGATCACCATGAACATCACGACCAGGCCGAGCAGCATCATCACGCCGAGTTCGATGATGTACATGACGTCGTCCTTGGTGAACTGCAGCATGCCGAGCAGGCCTGACGGTTCGCTGATCTGCGGGACGGCGGGGGCCTCGGCGAATTTCAGGTTGACGACCTCGACCTGGTCGCCGCGCTTCTGGTCGAAGCCGATCGAAGAACGGACCAGGGCCGCGATACGGTCAAGTTCGCCCTTGCTGCGCTCAGTGTAGACCAGTTCGCCCTTTTCGTTCTTGGCGTAGCTGCCGTCGATCAGCACAGCGACGGAGATGCGGTTGACGCGGCCGGCCTCGGTGACCTCGGTCTTCGTCGTGCGCGAGATCTCGTAATTGTTGGTCTCTTCCGTCTTCTTGCTCTGGTCGCGCGCCGCCGGGGCGTTGTTGTTCTGCTGGCTGCCCGGAAGTTCGTTGTTGACGGTGACCTGGCCGTTGCTGTCGGTTGTGGCCGCGGACTCCTCGCGGGTCTGGGTCGAGCGCAGGACCCGGCCTTCGGGATCGTATTTGTCGGAGGTCTGCGTGATGCGGTTGAAGTCGAAATCGGCCGACAGCTCGACGCGGGCGCGGCCCATGCCGACCACCGAGGAGACGATGTCTTCGACTTGCTTGCGCATCCGCTTTTCGAATGCGCTGCGACGGTCGTCGCCGACGGCCTGGTCGACGTCGCTGATGGAGCCGTCGGCAAGCAACTGGCCTGCCTCGTCGACGATCGAAACCCGCTGCGGCTTCAGGCCGTTGACGGCAGAGGCGACAAGGTGGCGGATGGCGCGGATCTGGGCCGGGTCCAGCGTGCCCCGCACCCGTACCACGATCGAGGCGGTCGGCTCCGGAGTTTCACGCGAGAACAGCGCCCGTTCCGGCAGCACCAGATGCACCCGAGCGGCCTGGATGCGGTCGATGGCGCGGATGGTGCGGGCAAGTTCGCCTTCCAGCGCGCGCAGATGATTGATGTTCTGGACGAAGCTCGTGGTGCCAAGCGCATCGGACTTGTCGAAAATCTCGTAGCCGACGCCGCCGCCCTAGGGCAGGCCGCCTTCGGCGAGCTTCATGCGCAGCCGCGTGACCTTGTCCTTCGGCACGATGATTACGCTGCCTTCATTGCGCAGCTCGAACGCAATGCCTTGGCGTTCCAAGTCCTTGATGATGCTGGAGGAGTCCTCCATGCTCAGATCGGTAAACAGAGTGGTCATCTGCGGTGTGGTGACGCGCGTGATGACAAAGGCGAAGAAGCCGATCAGCGCGGCCGTGACGGCGATCATCGCCATCAGCCGCGCGGCGCCCAAACCCTTTAGGAAGTCAACGAGACCTTGCAAGTAACTGCCCCATAGTTCGGCATTAAACAGATGGCTGACTGAGTTGGATTTGAGCTTCGCGGGCGTTTAAGGCCAGTTGCTATGAACGCGAAATCTTGATCCAGTCTTCAACCCGAAATTGCACTTCAGAGGGTCTGATCATCTTGGCCGTCGCGCCCCCGTCTGCTTTGACGGGAGGCGCGGA
>Ga0302322_100003078_pt1 | contig 14215 bp, 12 predicted proteins | sample Fen_T0_2_FD_203757 | JGI IMG/M metagenome (GOLD analysis project Ga0302322, IMG submission 203757) | Peat permafrost microbial communities from Stordalen Mire near Abisko, Sweden - Fen_T0_2 | ecosystem: Environmental > Terrestrial > Soil > Wetlands > Permafrost | place: Sweden: Abisko... | reverse complement strand
AACTTGATCCTGATGTGAAAATTCTGCAAGCCGATATTCAAAACGCATTGGCTACCGGCTTCTCGGAAGCAGCGCGCACATCCACTTTGCTGGCTGCCATCTTTGTGTTGCTCGGTGCTTTGAGTTCGTTGATGTTGCCGAATACAAGATCTCACCTCCGCGAAGACTCAGCTGTTGTCGCTCATTGATTAAATCAGGAAGAGATAAAAAGAGCTTTGTGTAAGTTGTGATGTTTAGATCAAAATCCCCACTCCAGAAATGGAGTGGGGATTTTTTTTATTTATACGAATCGAGCCTATCAAAGGTTGGGTGCTATTTATGTGGTATAAAACTTTGTAGCTTTAACAAAACTACGCTCATATATTTTTCTTCAAGGTAATTACTCCAAGAATATCGATTAAGACTTTAGTAGTAACCGAATAACTGGCTTGAATTGGTTTCTTCCAGAATTAATCAAAGCCGAAAAATGTGTGGTATAAAAATTATGGGGATCGTACTTCATCGTGTTTCATCAGCAGGGGAGAAGTGAAGGAAAGGAGTATTGATTATCGTGACAGACCTTCTGCTCCATCTCACTTTCTTATACGGGGTTGAAAGAGCATCACAACTCCTCAAACGTGTGGAGCAACTTCTCGTAGATCATCGTAGGCGTATCAAGTCAATTGACGGTGAATTAACCGAACGCGACTCGTTGCTCATTACCTATGGTGATCAGGTCCAAACCCAAAACGAAAAACCACTGCAAACGCTCAATACGTTTTGCAGAAAATATTTAACCGATATTGTCAGCGGGATTCACATCCTGCCGTTCTATCCGTGGACATCCGACGACGGTTTCTCTGTCGTGGACTATCATCAAATTGATCCCACCCTCGGCGATTGGAATGTTGTCTCGTCCATGCAGAATTTCCGTTTGATGTTCGATGGCGTCATCAATCACATCTCAGCGCAAAGTGCATGGTTCAAGGGCTTCCTGCGCGATGATCCGCATTACCGTAATTATTTCATCGTCATTGAAGGCGAGCCTAATCTTTCGCGGGTCGTGCGTCCGCGTGCGTTACCTTTGTTAACCACATTTCAAACTTCAGCAGGTGAAAAAAAAGTTTGGACAACATTCAGTGACGATCAAATTGATTTGAATTACGCGAACCCCGAAGTTCTGCTTGAAATCCTTGACATCCTGCTCATGTATATCGAGCGCGGCGCAACTTTCATTCGCCTCGATGCGATTGCTTATCTCTGGAAAGAAATTGACACAAGCTGCATTCATCTTCCGCAAACACATCATGTGATTCGATTCCTACGCGCCGCGATCAACGAAGTCGCGCCGCATGTTTATCTCATCACCGAGACCAATGTTCCGCATGCCGATAACATTTCCTATTTTGGCGATGGTACCAACGAAGCGCAACTTGTGTATAACTTCGCTTTGCCGCCATTGACTCTGCACACCTTCCATACTGGTGACGCTCACGTCTTATCGGATTGGGCGCGGACATTGATTCTGCCCTCCGACAAAACGACTTTCTTTAACTTTCTCGCCTCACACGATGGGATCGGGCTGAATTCTGCTCGAGGAATTTTATCGGTCGCTGATATTGACTCACTTGTTGAAAAAACTCTTGCACATAGCGGTTTGATTTCCCTCAAACAAAATGCGGATGGCTCGCAGAGTCCGTATGAGATGAATATCAATTATTTTGATGCATTATCGAATCCAAATGGGGATGAAGCACTTGATGTACAAGTGAATCGTTTCATTGCAGCACAAGCCATTATGCTTTCAATGATCGGCGTGCCTGGCATTTACTTCCACAGTCTATTTGGCTCGCGTGGCTGGCTTGAGGGTGTACAGCAAACGAAACGTAATCGCACGATCAATCGTGAGAAGTTGCAATTGAATGGATTACAGAATCGACTTGCAGATGAAAACTCTCTACGTTTTAAAGTTTTTGCAAAATACAGTCAATTGTTAAAAGCTAGAAGCAGTACATCTGCATTTCATCCGTATGGCACACAAAACATCTTGGATATTCAGCCATCCGTGTTTGCCATTGAACGGATTTCACCAGATTCGAAATCACATGCACTTTGTCTGCATAATGTCAGCGCAAAGCAGATAAGTTTTTCAACAAATTACGAATCAGGAAAAGACCTCTTCACAGGTCAATCTTTGCGCATTTCAAATATCACACTTGAACCCTATCAAGTTTTATGGATGGAAATATGACAAACGCTTCACATCACATCGGTTTTGTTTCAACCCGTTTCGCAGGCACAGACGGTGTTTCGCTCGAAACGCAAAAGTGGGCAACCGTGCTGGAACGGCTAGGTCATCAATGTTTTTATTTCGCAGGCGAATGTGATCGAAAGCCAGAGCAATCTCAAGTCGTGCCTGAGGCGTTTTATCGTCATCCTGAAATTGACCAAATCAATCAGCAAGCCTATTCCGGCAGTTGGACGGTCACAAAAGAGGCGCGCGAAGCTCATCCTGAAATGATTGATCTGCATAAAGATTTTTTCTCCATCTATATACGCCCGCCGCAAATGACGCGGCGCATTAATGAGTTGAAGGAATATCTCAAGGAAGAGTTGTATAAATTTGCCCGTCGCTTCGATCTGGAAATTCTGATCATCGAAAATGCCGTGACGATTCCGCTCAACCTGCCGCTGGGTCTCGCGCTCACTGAGTTCATCGCTGAGACGGGTTATCCCACCATCGCGCATCATCATGATTTTCATTGGGAGCGCCAGCGCTTTCAGGTCAATTGCGTGGGCGATTATCTGGCCACAGCATTCCCGCCCACGCTGCCCTCGATTCGACATGTGGTCATCAATTCGATTCAGGCGCAGCAGATCGCCTCACGTTACGGCGTGACTTCGCGCGTGATCCCTAATGTAATGGATTTCGACTCCCCGCCGCCCGCCTCAGACTCTTATACCGAAACTGTGCGCGCCGATTTTGGCATTCAACCTGGCGAATACTTTTTTCTGCAACCCACGCGTGTCATTCAACGCAAGGGTATCGAACATGCCATCGAATTGATGCGCCGCCTCGACCTGCCCGCAAAGCTCATCATCTCGCACGCCTCTGGTGACGAGGGCACGGACTATGAACAACGCATCCGTGAATATGCAGATTTGCTGAACGTGACAGTCCGCTTTGAGTCTGACCTTGTGCAGGATCAGCGTAGCCTCACAACCGATGGTCGAAGGATTTATACGCTTGGTGATGTGTATCCTCATGCAGATCTGGTTACCTATCCATCAACCATCGAGGGATTTGGAAATGCCTTTTTAGAGGCTGTCTATTATCGCCGGTTGATTTTGGTTAACAATTATTCGATCTATGAAGTGGATATCAAGCCGAAAGGTTTTCGCACGGTCTGGTTTGACGGCTTCATCAGCGATAATACGCTTGAAATGGTTCGCCAGATTTTGAAAAATTCCACTCGGGCGGAATCCTGGACAGAAACAAATTATCAACTTGCAAAACGCTACTTCTCGTTCACAGTTTTGGAGCGCCGCTTGCAATCTGTGCTTGCAGATTGTTTGGGGCAACAGGTATGAACATTGCCATTTTGCACTATTCTGTGCCACCCATCGTTGGCGGCGTGGAAAGTGTCATTGCTCATCATGCACGCTTAATGTCTGCGGATGGACATTCTGTCCGTTTGATCGCGGCACGCGGCGAAGCGTTGAGCGAGCAGATTCCATTGATCACATTGCCTTTGGCAGATTCACGTCATTCGCGTGTTACAAAAATGAAAGACCAACTGGATCACGGCGAAGTAACCAGAGATTTCGAGTCATTGCGTGATGAACTGGCAGAGCAATTACAAACCGCTTTGTCTGGCACTGATATTTTGATCGCACATAACGTTTGCTCGTTGAATAAAAATCTCGCGCTCACTGCTGCGCTTTATAAGTTACATATCTCAAAAAGACTCCTGGGTTTGATTCTCTGGCATCACGATCTGGCATGGACAACGCCGCGTTATCAACCCGAATTGCACAATGGCTATCCATGGGATTTACTCCGCACAGATTGGAGCAACACTACGCATGTTGTCGTTTCAGAATTGCGCCGCACAGAATTGGCGGAGCTGATGAAACTGGAGCCAGATTCGATTACGGTAGTTCCGAACGGTGTAGATACAGGTAGGTTCTACAAACTCGAATCGCAGACTCAACCCTTACTCGTGCAAACACATTTGCTGGATGCCGCGCCGATACTATTGTTACCTGTCCGTGTGACGCCGCGCAAAAATATTGAATTGGCATTACGTACGCTGGCGGAATTGCGAAAGCAATTTCCAAAAGCGGCGCTCGTGGTGACGGGTCCTTTAGGTCCGCATAACGTCAATAACATCCAATACTTCGAGATGTTGAAAAGCCTGCGCGCAGATTTAGGCTTGGAAGGTTCTGCCCATTTTCTTGCCGAACTTATAGACTCCTTTTTGCCCGATGAAGTCATCGCTGATTTTTATCGTGTTGCTGATGGGCTGTTCTTTCCCAGCCGCGAAGAAGGGTTTGGTATTCCGCTGATCGAAGCCGCATTTAGTCATTTGCCCGCTTTCTGTGCCGATATTATTCCTTTGCGTGAATTGGGGTTGGCAGACGCAACGTTCTTCTCTCCCGATGAAAATCCTGTGAAGATCGCAAAGATGATCAGTGAATATTTTCAGGCTTCAGCGACTGCGCGCTTATCTATGCGTGTGCGCTCATCGTTTCGTTGGGAGGTGATCTATCACCAACACATAGCGCCTATGTTAGAGAAAGGATACGCTGATGCAAAAGCATTCTGAATTTGTACCGATACATACCATCTTGATTCCCTTTGTTCATGATGGACCGGGGCTACATGCCCTCGAAGCCGCGCGTCATTTCGATGCCGAAATTATTTTGGTGGGTGTGGTGGTCGTGCCGGCTGACCAATCGTTGAGCATAGGCGCGGTTTCTGCACGTGCTTTGCGAAAGCAATTGCGCCATTATGGAAAGGATGAACACATCACCAGCAAGACGCAGATCATTGTTGCCTATCAACCCTGGAATGAATTTTCAGCCCTCTTACAAAAGGAAAAACCTGATCTGCTCTGTTTGGAATGGAATGAGCATTTCACAGCCCTGGGCGTGACAACACAGGATGTATTGACGCGCCCGCCCTGCGATATTGCTTTGATGCGCGGAAAAATTCCCAGCAAACCGAAGCAGATTTTGGTTCCAGTTAGAGGCGGTCCGCATGCAGAGTTGGCATTGCGCGTGGGTTTGGGTCTGCATCCAAAAGGAGTCACGGCTTTGCATCTACGAACGTCGGATGACCCCGAAGCAGGCAGTGACGCGCCATTCAAAGGTTTGGATCGTGTCTTGAAGCAAATGCCAGATGTGCAAAAGCAGTTCGTGGTCACGGATGATGCCGCGCAATTGATCATTGATAATGCGAAGCACGCTGATGTGATCATCATCGGTACAACTTCACAACCTGTTACAAGTTCTGCTTCACTTGGTGCATTTGCTGATCAGATTTTACGCGAAGCCCAAAGTGCTGTGATCGCTGTGAAAAGTGGACGCCCGTCGCATCATATGAAGTACGATGAAAGTGCGGGCCTACAAGCCATTTCGATTTTGGTGGATAAATGGTTTGCAGAGAATACATTTCATGCAGATGAATTCAAACAACTGAATGAGTTAGTTGAATTGAAACGTCAACAAGGTGTGACCATTAGCCTGGCTTTGCCTGCGTTGAATGAGGAAGAGACTGTGGGCAAAGTCATCGGGATGATGAAAAAAGAGTTGATCGAAAATTTCCCACTGTTGGATGAGATCGTGTTGATGGACTCCAATTCAACAGATCGCACACGTGCGATCGCTGAGAAGGAAGGTGTGCCGGTTTATATCCATCAGCATTTGCTTGAAAGATTGGGTGCGCGGCGCGGTAAAGGCGAAGCGTTATGGAAGAGCTTGCTCGTGACGCGCGGTGATATCGTCGTGTGGATCGATACGGATATTGTGAATATTCATCCGCGTTTTGTATATGGCATTATCGGTCCGCTGTTATTAAATCCGCAAGTGCAATTTGTAAAAGGGTTTTATCGCAGACCGTTAAAAGTTGGCGAGAAAATGCAAGCGGGTGGCGGTGGTCGAGTCACTGAATTGACCGCGCGGCCCTTGTTGAATTTGTTTTACCCTGAACTTTCGGGTGTGGTGCAACCGCTCTCAGGTGAATACGGGGGCAGGCGCGAAGCGCTGGAGCGCGCGCCGTTCTTTTCAGGATATGGCGTTGAGACAGGTTTGTTAATTGATATTTATGAACGCTATGGTTTGAATGCTGTTGCCCAGGTGGATTTGCTGGAACGTATTCATCACAACCAGCCGCTGGAGGCGTTAAGCAAAATGTCGTTTGCGATCATTCAAACAGTGATGCGTAAATTAGAGAGTCGCTTTGGGCGCGCAGTGTTGGAAGATGTGAACCGTTCCATGAAGTTGATCCGTTATAACAACAAGGGTTATTATCTTGATGTTGAAGAAATTGCCGAGTACGAACGTCCCCCGATGATCGAAGTGCCGGAATATTTGGAAAAGCAAAAGAACCACAAGATTTAAGTTGCTTTCTTTTTTCGTTTCGATGCTTTTGGTTTAACAGGGATTTCATCTTTTGGCTCTTGATGAATCGAAATTGATGGCAATTCTTTCAATAAACGTAATAACGGTTTCATTGTTAATCCCTGTGCAAAAATAGAGAAGGCTACAACCCCAAATGCGGCAGCGATAATTTGTTCTCGGTATTGGATATTTTCTGGCAGTCCTAATGCCAGAGCCAACGCCAGCGCACCGCGTAGCCCGCCCCAGAACAGGATGTGCTGATGACTCTTTTCCAGCCTCAGTTTTGACCGATCAAACAATAGGCTCAATGGATAAATTGCCAGTGCCCTTCCAAGTGTGACTACCAGGATTGCAATAAACACCATTGCGATGGAATTCAAAAAATCCTGACTAGCTTCTCGTACACCAATTAAAAAGAAAATGATTGAATTGGCAATGAATGCCATGAATTCCCAAAAGTCCATGATGAACGCCCGACCTTTATCTGAAAAGGCAACTGGCAAACCAAAATTACCAACCAGGATACCTGCGATAAGTGTGGAGAGCACACCGGATGCATGCAAATCCTCCGCAATCAGAAATGATCCGTATGCCAATACTGTGCTGAGTGCAAGTTCAACGAGGTGATCGTTGGTGGTGCTGGTTATCCACAGAACCAAGCCTGCACACACACTACCGATCAGCAAGCCACCAAAGATGGACCAGACTCCATTGAACAAAGCAGTCTGTATAGAAATAGCCCGGCCTGATGCAAAAGCCAGCACAATGCCGAAGCCCACTGCCGCTGTGGCATCGTTAAATAAACTCTCTGCTTCGACGAGCAGACGCAAACGTCCATGCACGCCTGCATCTTTAAACGTAGCGATCACAGAAACCGGATCAGTTGCCGCAATGAGAACGCCGAACAATGCCGCGCTTTGCCATGTCCAGCCTGCGAGGTAAACCATCCCTACGCTGGTGAGCAGTGCGGAAAGGATAACGCCTACCGTTGCAAACACAAGAATGACAGGCAGATTATGGATCAGCTCTTTCCAGCGAATGAACAATGTCGCTTCAAAAATTAATGGTGGCAGTAAAACCGTAAAGATCAAATCCTTGCTTAATTCAATTTTCGGTGTGAATGGCGAGAATGACAGGACAATTCCTGCTATTACCAGGATCACCGTATATGGTATCCGTATTCGCCGCGCGATCATTGCCACTAGTGCGGCAATGAGTAAAAGGATTTCAGCGTTTTCAATCGTGAGTTGCATTGGTTAAGTATACGAGAAAAAGGGTAAATAAGTAAATATGTAAACATATATGTGCCTGCCCACTCGTTCACGTGTGTTCATTCTTCATCCCTATCTTTTATGGTATCCTTAACCCACCTCACATTTGGAGCAAAATATGTACGTTGCCATCGAAGGGGTTATCGGAGTTGGGAAAACCACTCTGGCTCGCCTGCTTCAGCCTACGTTTAATGCCGAGATCATTCTTGAAGTTTTTGAAGAGAATCCGTTCCTTTCCGATTTTTATGGCGACCGTGAACGTTATGCTTTTCAAACCCAAATTTTCTTTTTGCTGAGTCGTTATCATCAACAACGCCGGACGATCACTGATCTGGTGGCAACTGGCAAAAACGTCATGGCCGATTACACTTTCGCAAAAGATTCTTTGTTTGCTCGCATCAACCTCAAAGGTGACGAGCTTGAGATGTATCACAAGGTCCATGAAGCGCTCGCCGAAAAAATTCAAAGGCCCGACCTAATCGTCTACTTGCAAGCCACTACGGATACACTGATGCAACGCATCGCCTTGCGCGATCGTTCATATGAACGCCAGATGGAACGCGCGTACATTCATGAACTTAATATTGCGTATGATGATTTTTTCTCGAAACCTTTTGACCATACGCCAGTTATGATCATTGACTCGAATAACCTGAACATTATTCAGAACCCCGCACATTTGAAACTGATCGAAGACCGCATCAGACAAAGCCTGAGCCTGCCTCCGTTTCAACAATCTTTACCTTTGCCCGAATAAGGAAACCTATGCGAGTTACGCGTGAATCACTGATCCGAATTGCCAAAGAGACTGCGCAAGAGCGCGCTTATAACGACCGCAACATCATCGCCGCCTATTTGACGGGTTCGCTTGTTTCAAGTGAACTTGACCCCATGCTTGGCGGCACTACCGATGTTGACATTATCTTTGTGCACGCCACTGAGCCCAAACATCGCCGTGAATTTGTAAAACTCACACCTGATTATCATATTGATATTGGGCATCGCGCCAAGGCAGAATTCAAACGTCCGCGTGAGTTGCGACTTGATCCCTGGCTGGGTTGGGAAATGTATGACCCAATGCTATTGTTCGAGCGCGAAAAGTTTTTTGAATTTGTGCAGGCTGGCTTGCGCGCTGGTTTTGAATTCAATGCGCCGGCACCTGCCTTGCATCGTTCACGTTTGTTACTTTCGCAGGCACGTCAAACCTGGCGCGAATTGCTTGGCATTGGGGATATGGTCACGCCGGAAGATGTTTCACGTTATATGAAATCACTGCATCAGGCAGTGAATGCAGTTGCCGAACTTTCTGGTCCGCCGTTGCATGAACGGCGCCTGTTGTTGGAGTTTCCCTCGAGAGCCGAAGCCGCTCAACGTCCCGGCATGAGCGCAGGTGTTTATGGTTTGTTAGGCGCATCCGCTTTGGATGGTGGAACGCTTAATTCATGGCTGGCAGCCTGGAAGTTCGATTTTGAAGCGGCAACGGAAAGCAGTCGCGTTGATCAGAGTATCCATGCATTGCGTGTGAGCTATTACGAGAAAGCCATCCAGGCGATGCTGGCAGGCGCTGATCCGCGTGCTGCGTTATGGTCGCTTTTACAAACCTGGACTCTCGCCGCGGAGGTCTTGCCTGATAATACCCTCGATGCCTGGCGCTCTGCTTGTGGTCAATTGGGATTAACGGTCATCGGCATTGAAGAACGTGTGGATGGCCTCGACCACTTCCTCGATGAAGTGGAGGGCTTGCTCGACCAACTTTCGGCGCAACACGGTTTGGAAACTTCAGCGAACATGTAGATGTACTGAATGTTGAAAAAAATAATTCGGTTCGTTTTCAGGATGCTGATGTATTTATTGGTTGTGGTTGTATTGATCTTGACTCTGCCACGTTTGATAACGGGGCTATATGCCTGGCGATATACTTATAAAGTCACGACAGTTTCAACTCAAAAGGTGGCGCTTGTTTTTGGAGCGGGGTTAACTAAAAGCGGCGAGGCGACACCGATCTTGAAAGATCGTGTTGATACGGCTGTGCAACTATATAATGCTGGGAAAGTTAAGAAACTTTTGATGAGCGGCGATAATCGCTTTGTGAATTACAACGAGCCTAAAGCCATGCGTCAATATGCGCTTGAGTTGGGCGTGCCTGATGCGGATATTGTCCTTGATTATGCCGGACGACGCACCTATGATAGCTGTTATCGTGCCAAAGCCATTTTCGGCGTGAAGGATGCGATCCTCGTTACCCAGAAATTTCATTTGCCGCGTGCGCTGTTTTTATGTAACATGTTGGGTGTAAATGGGATCGGCGTTGCCGCAGATAATTTCAGATATCAGAAACGCTCTTTGTTGTATTGGAATATGCGTGAACTGCCTGCTACCGTCACTGCATTTATGGATTTGATCACCCAGCCATTACCAGTGCTTGGCAACCCCGAATTTATTTTCCCGGAGAATAACCCATGACTCGTGTTGAAGCTTTAGCCTTGGTTCGTGAATATGTAAAAAACGAAGGACTTATACGTCACATGCTTTCAGTAGAAGCCGCCATGCGCTTCTATGCTGAAAAGTTTGGCGAGGATGTGGAAGCTTGGGGTTTGGTGGGTCTGCTCCATGATTTTGATTGGGAGATTCATCCAACGCTTGAAGGACATCCACAAGACGGCGCGCCGATGTTGCGTGAACGCGGCGTCAGCGAAGATATCATTCAGGATATTTTGAGTCATGCCGATCATTTAAATCTGCCGCGCGATACGATGCGCCGTAAAGCGATCTGCGCGTGTGATGAGATCACCGGCTTGGTCACTGCGGTTGCATTGGTGCGTCCGTCCAAGTCTTTATACGACCTTGAAGCCTCCTCTGTCAAAAAGAAGTGGAAGGATAAAGCCTTTGCGGCTGGAACCTCCCGTACGGAAATGGAACATGCCGCGCAGGAATTTGGCATTGAGTTATGGGAACATGTGGGGAATGTGATCCAAGCCATGCGTAAGATCGCACCCGAGTTGGGCTTGGTGGGTTTGAGCTAAGTAAACTCCGAAAATAGAGGGATTGATTTGTCTTATAGGAAAACGCGAAGCACAATCAAAATTCTATTTGGATCAATTTTGGATTGGAGATGATATGAGCGATAAATTTAAGAATGTCAAAGATCAAGCCTCAGCTACCGCTGCCGAACAACTACAAAATATTAAGGATAGCATATCTGAAACCGCCGATAAGATCAAACACATGCCCGGAGATGCTGCCGCTGCAACTGCAGATAAGCTGAAGGATATTTCAAACAACGTTTCCACAGCTACTTCCGAAAAGATGCATCAATGGGTGCGCGAGTTTAATGAAATGGTCCCCACAATGAAAGCGCTTGGTTTCTCGGTCAGGAATTTTTCCATTGGAGTTGGGTTGATTCCTGAAATGCAAGCTACTCTGGTTGGTTCAGTGAACTCGCTGGATACGGTGAAAATAACGGAGTGGCGAGAACGTACAAGCAATAAGCTCCTTGGCATGATTTTGGGAGGCTTGCTCACTGCGGCTAACTTTAAAAATGAATTGACCAGCTTTGGCATTAAAGGCATGGAAATTAATATTAAACTTGGAATGCCTCCGCTAATTTCAATAAACTTGCTGGCTTAAAGCCTTTCATGAATTTGTATTTTAAAAGGCTGGCGTCCAAAAGCCAGCCTTTTCTTTTTCCAGTAAAATAATGTAACTAAAGAATACAAGGAGTGATCATATGGGTGTCATGTTGCAAACCTTCTTTTGGGATTGTCCGCGCGTGGAAGGGAAAGAGTTTCAATGGTGGAATACGATTCGTGAGCAGATCCCTGCATTGGCAAAGGCGGGATTCACGTCATTGTGGCTGCCGCCGGTACATAAAGCCGCGAACTTGAATGGCCCCTCGATGGGTTATGACCCATATGATTATTATGATCTCGGTGAGTTCGATCAGAAGGGTACGATCCCAACGTGGTTCGGAACGCGATCAGAGTTGGAGTCGCTGATTGAAACAGCACACAGTAACCGGCTGGGTCTGATCGCGGATCTCGTCATCAATCACAATAACGGCGCGGATGCGCAGGAGTTGAATCCACTGATCAATCAAATGCGTTGGACTCTGTTCGAGCCAAAGAGTGGCAGGTTCGCACGTAACTGGGAATGTTTTCATCCGTGTATGTTTGAAAGTTGGGATGCGATGACCTTTGGGGATATGCCCGATCTCGCGCATCGCAATCCGTATGTGTATGCTGAATTACTTAAGTTCGCAAAATGGTTGATCGAAGAAATTGGCTTCGATGGTTTTCGGTATGACTTTGTTAAAGGTTATGGCGCCGAGACCATCACGGCGATCCAGGAATATCGTTATATGCGTGCTGATCAGCCGTTTGTGCCGTATGGTGTGGCTGAGTTTTGGGATAACGCACGCGCCATCGAAAACTGGGTTGACCTTGCGAACTTTTCGAACACCAATCCGGTGGATGCGTTTGATTTTCCGCTGCGTGAAATGCTCAAAGCCTTGTGCGATCAATATGGATTTAGTTTGAAGAGCCTCACCACCTGGGAATCGGTTTTACAAAAGCAACCGCAAAGCGTAGTGACCTTTGTTGAAAATCATGATCTGCGTGATGAAGGACGACCCATTGTCAATGATAAATTGCTGGCGTATTCATACATCCTCACACATGAGGGGTATCCCTGTGTGTTTTGGTATGACTACTTCAATCTCAATCTGGCGCTTAACGATACACCGCATGGCATTGCGGCATTGGTCAATGCGCATGAAAAATATGCAGGCGGTACTACGGAAGTGTTATATGTGGATGACAACCTCTACGTTATGCAGCGCACTGGTTTCACTTCGACCGGGCCTAGTGCAAGTGAGGATAAACCCGGACTCATTTACGTGCTCAACAATCGTGGGGATGATTGGAACGGGCACATGGTCACGACAAAATTTATCAACGCCTCTTTTCAACCCGTAGCCTGGTGGAGCAAAACTGATCTAGCGCGCCCGATCAACCAACCCACCGACCGTGACGGTCGTGCGCAGTTTTATGCGCCTCCGCGCGGGTATGCGGTGTATGCGATCAAATAAATAGGAGCATTAATGACTGAACTTCAGCTCTCTACCAAATCCATGTCGAAGCCCATCCTTGTTTTTGATGGGCATATTATTGAATTCTTCTACGATGATCTACGGGAAGGAAGTCGTCGGATACATGTTGGGCATATCAGGTCTATTGAGATTGTCCCTGTTGCGCATGGCAAGGAAAAATATTCGTTGCAGATCAAAGGCGAATATCTGCTCAGTGTTACGGATGTGAGCGAAGCCGCCCTGCCCAAAGCTCAGGAAATGGTAACAGCTATTCAACTGGCAATGGCTTCTTTGATATTATGACTTTCACCTGAGCTTTATAAAACGTTACTTTTTTTTCAAAACTTTAAAGGAGATTATTCTCCGCCTGCACCTTCAGCGCCTGCTTCTTCTCCTTCTTCACCCTCTGCCTCCTCGCCCTCATCATGTTCCATTTCATGTAAGGCTTCGGCGGCTTCGGTTGCTTCATGCTCGCCTTCATCGGCTTCGCCGCCTTCAGCTTCATCAGATTCTTCACCTGATTCGACTTCCACCTCTTCGCCTTCGGACTCAGACTCTTCTTCTTTTTCCTCTTTCTCTTCCGCTTCTTCTGGCTCTTCGCTCTCTTCTTCGTCTTCTTCTTTCTCTTCCGCTTCTTCTGGCTCCTCGCTCTCTTCTTCGTCTTCTTTTTCTTCTTCATCATCATCTTTCTCTTCGCCTTCGCTTGCTTCTTCCTTTTCCTCAGCTTCTTCCTTCGACTCCTCTTCTATCTCTTTCTCTTCTTCCTCTTCTTCGCCTTCCTCCTCAGACTCTTCTTCTGCTTCCTCGCCCTCTTCTTCCCCTTCAGCTTCTTCCGCTGGTTCATTTTCATTTTTTTCAGTATGCTTTGTTTCAGCTTTATCGCCTGACTTTTCTTCATCAGCTAATTCTGACGCGGACTCATCCTCAACTTCAGCTTTGTGGGGTGATTGAAAATTTGCAATGACTTGTTGATGCACATCCGGCAGAATGTGCCGCAGTGATTCCATCATGCGAGCATAGTTTGCATATACCGCACCGTCATGCCCGGGCTGTGCTAATTCAGTATGGATGGATTTCACCAAAGCCAGCGCCTCATCTGCGTTGAGATCTTGTGATTGCAGCAAGGATTGGACAAGTGAAATCTTATCCGCAGCATTGGATTGATGGAACAAGTCATTGTGATTGGTTGAGAGTGGCATGTTTTTACCTTCCGGGAATATAACTTCAACGAAGTATAATCCTGTCAATGGTATCA
>Ga0302322_100003077_pt1 | contig 14218 bp, 10 predicted proteins | sample Fen_T0_2_FD_203757 | JGI IMG/M metagenome (GOLD analysis project Ga0302322, IMG submission 203757) | Peat permafrost microbial communities from Stordalen Mire near Abisko, Sweden - Fen_T0_2 | ecosystem: Environmental > Terrestrial > Soil > Wetlands > Permafrost | place: Sweden: Abisko... | reverse complement strand
CGGCGGTCCCCACCAGCGGCCGGACCTTTCTCGCCACGCAAGGCGGCCAGTCCCTGATCGCGGATCTCGTGCACCAGGGAGCAACCGGCGCGAAGGGCTACGTCGACGAGCCGCTGCTGCAGGCGATGAGTTCGCCCTCGATCCTCTTCGAGCGCTACCTGCGCGGCTGGACGCTCGCGGAAAGCTACTACGCCGCGTCGCGCTTCGTGGGCTGGGAGGACGTCGTCCTCGGCGATCCGCTCTGCTGTCCCTACCGCGACTGAGCGGAAGGCTCGAGCGCGGCGTCGAGCTGCTGCGCCAGCTCGGAGATGTTCGGATCCTTGAACAGGTCGAGGTGCTTGCACCCGATCGGAATCACCTCGACGCCGCCCCTGCAGATCGCGCCCCAGCCGCAGGTGCCGCTCGGATCGGCGACATCCATCCAGTCGTCGAGGTCGGTCGCGTGCACGAGCACGATCCGGCCCTCGAAGGGCGCCGGCACGTAGCTCTTGAAGGCGCGGTGGCCGAGTTCCTCGGTCAGAGCGAGTCGCCGAGCGAGTTCGGACTCGGGCACGGGCTTGGGAGGCTCGGGCTCGGGACCGCGCAGGCCCAGGCGGCGCAGGATGCGCGGGGCGAGATAGCCGTAGGTCTCGTGCCAGCGCATGCGCCAGAGGATGCGCAAGTGGCGGCGCACCTTGTCCAAGCCGGTCGGCGCGTGGTACGCGCCAGGCGCATAGGAGTCGAGGATCAGCACGCGATCGAGCGCCTGGCCCTGGCGCAGGATCTCGCGCGCGACCTCGACCGCGAGGTTGCCGCCGTAGGAGTAGCCCAGGATCGAGTAGGGGCCGTTCGGCTGGACCTTGCGCATGCGCGCCACGATCTGCGCCGCGGTCTCTGTCAGCGACTCGAGCACGGCGGGCTGCACGTCGAGGTCGTGCAGTTCGATGGCGTAGATCGAGCGCTTGGTGCGCATGCGCGCCGCGAGGCGCTCGTACTGCAGCGAGATGCCGCCCAGGCCCGGCAGGCAGAAGAGCGGGCTCGGCGCATCACCCGTGCGCACGAGCACCACGCCGCGCGGCAGCTTGGAAGGCGAGGCGCTCTCGAGCATCGCCGCCACGCGGCGCACCGTGCGTCCCTCGACCACCGCGCGCACGGGGATCGTCGTGCCGAGCTCGCGTTCGACGCGCACGAGCATGCGCACGGCCAGCAGCGAATCGCCGCCGGCCTCGAAGAAGTCCTCGTCCGGGGAGAGGCGCGGGTTCTTGAGCGACTCGCGCCAGATCGCGAGCAGGCGCGCCTCGGACTCGCTCACCGGCGCGGCGGCGACCTGGGCCGCGCGCTGCGGCTGGATCGGCTCGAGCGCAGCGATGTCGAGCTTGCCGTTGAGCTTGAGCGGCAGGTGCGAGACGATCACGAACGACGCCGGCAGCATGTAGGCCGGCAGCCGCTCCACGACGTGCGCGCCGAGCACCTGCGGCAGCTCGCCGGTCGCGTCCAGGCTGCGCGGCACCACGTAGGCCACGAGCTGCGTCGAGCCCGCCTCGGTGCGGCGCGGGACGACCACGACCTGGCGCACGGCCGCGTGCTCGGAGAGGCACGCAGCGATCTCGCCCGGCTCGATGCGGTGTCCGCGGATCTTGAGCTGCTCGTCGAAGCGTCCGAAGAACTCGAGCACTCCGTCGGGCCGCCAGCGCACGCGGTCGCCGGTTCGGTAGAGGCGCTCCCCGGGATGCTTCGAGAACGTGTCGGGCACGAAGCGCTCGGCCGTCTGCACGGGTTGGCCTGCGTAGCCGAGCGCGACACCATCGCCGCCCGTCACGAGCTCGCCGGGCACGCCGATCGGCGCGAGCCGGCCGTCGCGGTCGAGCACGTACACGGTCGTGTTCGCGAGCGGCTTGCCGATCGGGATCGATCCACCCGTCTGCACGTCGGCCTTGCCGATCAGGTGGCAAGTCGTGAACGTCGTGTTCTCCGTCGGACCGTAACCGTTCACCAGGCGTACGCCGGGCAAGAGCTCGTAGGCGCGGCGCATGTGCACCGGCGAGAGCGCCTCGCCGCCCACGAGGATCTGGCGCAAGCCCGCGAACGTGCCCGGCGCCTCGTCCATGAGCGCATTGAAGAGCGCCGCCGTGAACCAGGCCGAAGTGACCTCGTGCGTGCGGATCGTCTCGGCGATGCGCGCCGGCGTCGGTACGGCCTCTTCGATCACCACGCAGCGCCCGCCGTGCAAGAGCGCGCCCCAGATCTCGAGCGTCGAGAGGTCGAATGAGGTCGGCGAGATCTGCAGCCAGCTCTCCTCCGGACCCATGTGCGCGAAGTCCTGCGCCTGCACGAGGCGCACGATGCCGCGGTTGTGGACCTCGACGCCCTTGGGCCGGCCGGTGGAGCCGGAGGTGAACATCACGTAGGCGGCATCGGTGGGGGCGATCTCGCGCTGCGGCGCGCCGGCCGTCGATTCCACGTCGGCGCAGCTCGCATCGATCCACTGCAGACCCGCCGGCGAGTGCGGCGCGTCGGAGGAGCGCAATCCCACGCGCGCCCCGAGACCGTCGAGCATGCGCGCGAGGCGCTCGGGCGGATAGGTCGGATCGAGCGGGGCGAAGGCGGCGCCGCATTTCAGGATGCCGATCGCGCCCGCGACGAAGCGCGCACCGCGCGGGAGCATCAGCGGCACGCGATCGCCGCGGCGCACGCCGGCCTCGCGCAGCAGCCGCGCGACGTTGTTCGCGCGTGCGTCGAGCTGCGCATAGCTGAGCGTCGTCTTCCCGGCGATCAGTGCGGTCGAGTTGCCGCAGCGGCGCACGACCTCCTCGAAGATCTCCGGCACCGTGCGATCGCGTTCGTAGGGCCGCTCGCAGGTCCCGAGCGCGCGCAGCTCGGCCAGCTCGGCCGCATCCGGCAGTTCGAGCTGCGCGAGCTTCTGTTCGGGAGCGCGCGTCGCGGCGCGCAGGATCCGCTCGAGCTGCGCGAGCAGTCGCCCGCCGAGTTCAGGATCGAGCTTGCCGCGCTGGAACTCGAGTCCCAGCGAGGCTTCCTCGGCGCGCTCCTCGACCAGCAGGAAGAGCTGGAACTTGGCGTGCGGCGGCGGCACGTGCATCGGGAGCAGCGGATGACCGTCGATCGCAAGGCCGGCGCGCGTGTCGTGGATCAGCGAGAAGAAGACCTGGAAGGGCGAGCCGGCGTCGGAGCGGTTTCCTCCGCGTGCGGCCTGCAGCACGAGGTTGACCGGCAGGCGCGCGTGCTCGCGCACTTCCTGCCAGCGCCGCGCGAGGTCCGCGACGGTGGCGCTGAAGCTCTGGTCGCCCGCGAGCCGCGCGCGCAGCGCGGTCGGGCTCAGGAAGTAGCCGGCAATGCCCTGCGTGGCGGGCGTTTCGCGCTGCGAGACGGGCGAGCCGACGACGAGGTCGTCGCTCGCGGTCCAGGTGCGCAGCAGCGTCAAGTAGGCCGCGAGGTAGACGTGAAAGGGCGTCGTGCCGAGTGCCGCGGCCAGCGTGCGGATCGAGCGCGCGAGCTCGGGCGCGAGCACGCGCTGCAGCGTGCAGGCGACCTCTTCCTGCCCCGCGGGGCAGGGCACGCAAGGCGGCGGCAGCGCGGGCGTGAGCTCCGCGCCGGCAAGCGCCGCGGCGAAGAAGCGCTCGTCCCCGGCGCGTTCGCGCTCCAGGCGCGCGCGTTCCTCGAGCGCGAGCGCGCGGTAGGCCTGCGGCTGGCTCGCGAGGGCGACGGAAGGATCGGCGTAGGCCGCTGCGAAGCCGGCCAGCAGGATCTCGACCGAGGCCGCGTCGAGCGCGAGGTGGTGCACGACGAAGAGCAGCACGCTGCCGCCGCGCGGATCCTGGTGCAACACGACACGCCACAGCGGGCCATGCGCGAGATCGAACAGACGGCGCAGCGCGGCCTGCAGGTCGGGCGCCGGAGTCTCGAGCAGTTCGAACTCGAAGTCGGAGGCCGCGCGGTCGAACACGAACGCGGGCTCGCCCTCCTGTTCGACGAGGCGCGCGCGCAGGATCTCGTGCGCCGCGGCCACGCGTTCGAGCGCACGCCGCACGCGCGCGGGGTCGAGGCGCGTCGCGCTGCGGAAGGCGAAGGGCTCGTTGTAGGCGTCCGTCTCCGGGTGCAGCTTGAGCTCGAGCCAGAGTGCGGTCTGCTGCGGCGTCAGCGGGCAGGGGCCTGCGCCCGCGGCCGCGTCCGTCGCGGCCGACTCGGGCTTGCGGCCCTGCTCGCGCCGCACGCACTCGGCGAAGGCCGCGACACCCGGGTTGGCGAAGACCGCGTTGACCGAGAGCGCGGCAGCGAGGCGTTCCTGGCACAGCACGACCACGCGCCAGGCGAGCAGCGAGTGTCCGCCCATGCGGAAGAAGTCCGCATCGCGCGAGAGCACCGGCGTGCCGAGCACCTCGGCGAAGATCGCCGCGACGCCGCGTTCGAGCTCGTCGCGCGGCGCCTCGCCGCCCGTCTGGCCCGGCAGGTCGGCGGCCGTCGGCGCGGGCAGCGCCGCGCGGTCGACTTTGTCGTTGTGCGTGCGCGGCACGCGTTCGATGCGCACGTACGCGGCCGGCACCATGTACTCGGGCAGCTTCGTCGCGGCTTGCGCGCGCAGCGCGCTCTTGTCGAGCGTCGCGCCGGCTTCCAGCACGAGGTACGCCGCGAGGCGCGGACCGGCGACCGGATCCTCGCGCAGCGCAACGACCGCGTCGCGCACGCCCGCGAACTCGCGCAGGCGCGCCTCGATCTCGCCGAGCTCGATGCGGAAGCCGCGCAGCTTGACCTGCAGGTCCGCGCGGCCGAGGTACTCGAGCTCGCTGCCCGGGAGCCGCCGCGCGAGGTCGCCCGAGCGGTAGAGGCGCGCGCGCGGGCTCGTGCCGCGCGGATCGGGACGGAAACGCTTGGCCGTCAATTCCTCGCGCTCGAGGTAGCCATCGGCGACGCCCTCGCCGCCGACGCAGATCTCGCCCGTCTCGCCTTCGCGCACGAGCGCACCGGCCTCGTCCTGCAATTCGATTCGCAGGTCGGGCAGCGCCTCGCCGATCAGGCTCTGGCCCGAGCCCAGCGCGTCCTGCGCGCGCGTCACGCGCCAGGTCACGTGCACGGTCGTCTCGGTGATGCCATACATGTTCACGAGGCGCGGAGTTGCATCGCCGTGCGCCTCGAACCAGGCGCGCAGCGTTCGCGGATCGAGCGCCTCGCCGCCGAAGATCACGTGCCGCAGGCGATTCGCCGGCCGTCCCGCGGCCGCATCCGCCAGATCGAAGGCGCGGAACGCGCTCGGCGTCTGGTTCAAGACGCTGACGCCCTCCGCGATCACGAGTGCGTGGAACGCGTCCGTTGCCTTGGCGGTCTTCTCGGGCACGACCACGAGGCGCCCGCCGTAGAGCAGCGCGCCCCACAGCTCCCAGACCGAGAAGTCGAAGGCGATCGAGTGGAACAGCGTCCAGACGTCCTGCGCGCCGAAGCCGTAGATCGGCTCGCTGGTCGTGAACAGGCGCGCGACGTTGTGCTGCGTGACGCGCACGCCGTTGGGCTTGCCGGTCGAGCCCGACGTGTAGATCACGTAGGCGAGGTCGCTTGGCGCAGCCGGCGCGCGCGGCCGCAGCGCGTGCTGGCTGCGGCTCGGGAGTGCCAGCGCCTCGCAATCCTGCGGGACGCCCTCGAGCGGCGTGCCGTCCGTGATCACGACGCGCGGGCGCGCGTCGGAGAGGATCATGCCGCGGCGCTCGGCCGGATGCGCGAGGTCGAGCGGCAGGTAGGCGGCCCCGGCGCGCACGATTCCGGCGATCGCGATCACGAGCTCGGCCGAGCGCGGCAGTGCGACGCCGACGAGGTCGTTGCGGCCGATGCCGCGCGCCTGCAGTTCGGCCGCGAGCAGATCGGCCCGCGCGAGCAGCTCCTGGTAGCTGATGCGGCGCGTGCCGTCCACGAGCGCGATCGAGGTCGCGTGCGCGCGCGCGGCCGCCTCCAGCCGCTCGCCGAGCAGGCTCGACCTCGCGGCCGGCGCGAGGTGCACCTCACCGGACGAGCTCACCGGGCCGCCCTCCCGAGGGCCGGGTTCATGCGCGTCTTGCAGTACTCGATGCCCCAGACCGCCTGCGCGCGCGCGGGCAAGCGCTTGGCGGCCGGCCGGAGGAACGAGACGCACCAGAGCGCGAGCCAGCCGCAGAGTTCGAAGAAGGCGCGCACCGGACGCAGGCTGGAGCGCACGCGCGCGGTCAGGCTCGATTTCGGTCCGCCCAGGCTGACGTCGAGCTCGGCCATCTCGCGCCCGATCTTGTGCGCGCGCTCGAGGAACTTGCGCGGATCGATCAGCTCCGGCTGGAAGCGGTGGCCGATCGTGACTTCGGGCACGAAGACGCCGCGCCGGCCGGCATCCAGCATGCGGATCACGAACTGCGCCTCGTTGGTCCAGACGTGCGGAAAACGCTCGCCCGTGTCGACCAGCGCGCGACGGAACCAGAAGTGGTTGCCGCTCGGGAAGCGCGGGCAGCCGATTCCGAACTCGACGTCGCGATCGGGGGAGACGTCGAGCACCGAGAACAGCAGTCCCTGCGCGAGCGGCTCGTTGGCCCAGCCGGGCCTCGGGGCGCCGGCCGGCCAGACGACGTGCGAGCGTCCGGAGAAGATGTCGTACTGCGGCAGGCGCTGCACCGAGCCCAGCACGCCGCGGATCCAGTCCGGAGGCACGGCCATGTCGTCGTCGATCACGGCCACGATCTCGGCCAGGCCGCCCGCGTCGATGGCGCAGTTGAGCGCGTAGGACTTGCCGCGCTGCATCTCGCGCAGCACGCGCAACGCGGGAATCCCCGGCGTCGCGAGGACCTCGGCGCGGATCGGCGGCTCGCTGGCGTTGTCGACCACCACGACCTCGTAGGGCTCGGCCGACTTGCAAGCGGCGAGTCCTGCCAGCACCTCGCGCAACGATTCCACGCGTCCCGGGGTCGGGATGATGATCGAGAGCACGTGTTTGCCGGGCGTGCTCATGGGCCGTTCGAACTCGCGCGGATCTTCAACTCGAGTTCTCGGGGCTCCGCCGCTTCCGCCTCGAGGAAGTACGTGCGTACCCTCGAAGCGCGGTTCCCGTTCTTCGAGGCAAGCGCGAGCGTGTGGGCCGGCGCGACTTCGAGCAGTGCGAACCACCACGGTTCGGCGCTCTCTCCGGCCGCGGCCGCGAAACGCGCGCGCAGACGGCCTGCGCCGCCGAATTCGAAGCTGGCGCATTGCGGGTCGAGGCTGAAGCCCAGGCCGCGGGCCTTGAGATAGGCCTCCTTCAGCGTCCAGTGCTCGAAGAAGCGCTGCTGCCGGGCTTCCGGCGCGAGCGCCTCGAACGCAGCCAGTTCGTCATCCGCGAAGACTCGCCGGGCGAGATCGAGGAACTCCGCCTCGCGGCGCGCGTCCTCGAGGTCGAGACCGAGGTCGCGCTCGAGCGTGACCCCGCACGCGACGAGCTCGGCCGTGTGCGACAGATTGAAGCGCAGGCGGCTGCCCTCGGGATTCGCCGCCGCCGGCTTGCCGTGCTCGCCCAGGACGAATTCCCAGGCCTCGGGCAGGACCGCAGCGTAGCGCGCGAGCGTCGTGCGCAGGAGCGCACGCGCGAACTCGGCCCGTACGCGGTCCTCCACACGCTGGAAGGCGGAGCAGGCCTGGCGTTCCTCCGCGCTCAGGCACGACCGGCCAGGTTGCAGCTCCGCCCACTCGCGCGCGGACGGAATCCGGGCGAGCCAGACATCGATCTGGCCTGCGGGCACCTGCCGCCTCGACGGGCGGATGGCACCGGGGCTCTGGGCCAAGTCTCTCTCACACTTGGTCGGCATTCCGGATGGCGAAGCTGGGTACGTGCGTCTCGAGGAGGGGGGGTCCTGGCCCTGCATTGTATCCCGGGAGCGGCGCCGCTGTGCGGCTCGTGACGGCGATCCCGGGGACTTTCAGGCTCTCAGCGGAAGAGGCTCGGGCGCGTGCGATTGAGCATGCTGCCGAGGACGCGCACACCGGCGCGACTGACGAGCTCCATCAGCTCGCGCGCTTCCTCGCGGCTCGTGCGCTCCGCCTCGAGCACGAGCACGGCCTCGTCCACGTGCTGCAGGATCGGGGTCAGCTCCGGGTGTTTGAGTAGCGGCGGAGCGTCGACCAGCACGAAGTCCCTGTCCGCGCGCAGGCGCTCGAAGATCCGGCTCGCCTGCTCGGTGGCCAGCTGTCCGGGCGGCAGCGTGCCGCGCCCGGCGGTGATCACGCCGAGACCTTCGAGCCCGCAGCCGCGCATGCACGCTTCGGGCGCGACGGCCGAGCACAGGATCTCGTGGAACCCGGGTCCGGCGGGCAAGCCGAGGAGCGTCGCGAGCGAGGAGGACTCGACCCCGACCTCGAGCAGCAGGACCTGCGCCTTCAGGTTGCGCGCCAGCCCGGCCGCGGCGCAGGCGGCGAGCGTGGAGCAACCGACGCCGTGCGCGGCACCGACGAACAGGATCGTGCGCGTCTTTCCCGGATTCGGAGCCGGAGCGATGCGCGACCAGAGCGTGCTGGCTGCCGTGCCGAGCGCGCTCAGGCCAGAGAGGTCGCCGGTGTTCGTCGCTTGCGCTTCCATGCGCTGCTCACAAGGCCGCGCGCCGGGTGGCGCGCGGGCGATCGCGACCGCTGCGCAGCTGTGGAATCGACCCGAGCACGGCCGTGCCGAGCAGCTGCTCGACCTCGAGCGCGTCGTGCAGCTTGTGGTCGAACATGTTGCGCGCGAAGGAGAGCGCGCCGCCCGCGACCGCGCCGAGCAGCAGGCCGATCAGCAGCAGCTTGCCGCGCAGCGGGCCTTCCTTCTCGTTCGGCAGCGAGGCCTGCTGGATCGTGCGCAGGTTGCTGATGTCGAGCTCGTCCATCGAGCCCATGATGTTCGCCTTGGCGCGTGCGGCCCGGAACCTGTCGTAGGTGTCGCGCGCCAGGCTCGCGGTCGTCTCCTTCGAGTCGTAGGTCGGCTTGCACTGGGCCATCGTGTTGCGCCGCGTGTGCAGCTCGGCAAGCTGGCCGCGGCGCACGGTCGCGGCCGCTTCGAGCGTGTTCAGGTCGTGGCGCGCGTCGTCGAGCTGCTGCTGCAGGCGATCGCGGCGCGGGTTCGTGAGCGTGCGCACCAGCGGCCCGGTGTCCGTGAACTCGGGCAGCTTCTCGAGCTCTTCGCGCTTCTGCTTGATCAACTGATTGATCTTCTCGCGCTGCAGGTCGCGGTCGTGCACCAGGCCCACGACGGTTCCCTCGAGGGTCGCCAGTTCGGCTTCCTGCTGCAGGATGAACGTCTTCAGCACCGCGCGGTCGGGATTGGGCTGCAGATTCTGCGCCGTGCGCTCCTCGATCGTCGGCGGCAGCGAGGCGACGACCGGAGCGAGCTCCTCGGTCGACCTGCGCAGGGATTCCAGGCGTGCATCGTCCTGCTTGGTCAGCGCATCGAGCGCGTCGATGCTCGTGTTCAGGGTCGCCTGCTGGTTGGCGAAATCGAAGACGCCGCACTCGGTCTTGAAATTGGTCAGGTCGTTCTCGGCCAGCGTCACGTCGCTGAGCGAGCTCAGCAGGTGCTGGTCGAGGAACTCGAGCGTCTTGCCCGTCTCGTAGATCTTGCGGTGGTGCGCGATCGCCGCCTCGAGGAAGGCCGCGACGACCTGCTGCGCCAGCAGCGGATCGTGGGTCGGATAGCTGATCGTGATCACGTCCGAGCCCGGTTCGGCCAGGATCACGGTGTTCTTGGCGAGCACCAGCGCCGCGGCCTGCACGCACTGGTCGCAACCGTCGATCGGGTGCTTGACCGAGCTCGAATCGCTGCTGGCCGAGCTCTGGAACCACGAGCTCTGCCAGCGGTGGAAGAGTGCCAGGTAGCCCGGCGTGCTCTCGTCGTCGAGGGCGCCCGGGTCGTAGGGCTGGAAGACCACCGCGGGCGTGATGCTGCGCGCAGCCGCCTCGAAGACCTCGGGCGAGCTGACCAGGTGGATCTCGTCGAGCACGATGCTGCGTCCGCCGCCGCCGCCGCCCGCGCTGCCCGTCACCGACATCTCGGGCGTCAGCTCCTCGCGCTGTCCGGCCCGGATCATGAGCTTGCCGTAGGAGCGGTAGATGTTGGGCCGCATGACGCCGTACAGGACGCCGCCCAGGATCCCGAGCAGCGTCGCGCACAGGATCAGGTAGCGCCCGCGCCACAGCGGCAGCAGCAGCGCGCGCCGCGGGTCCATCTGCGGTGCAGCGCCATCGGAGGGCGACTCTACGACGAACTCGTCCACGGGCATGTCAGTTGGTCGGGGTGGCGGGCTGGTTGACGATGTAGTAGCTGAGGTACGGGAACGGGATCACCTGGCGGATGTATTGGTCGACCCAGATGTCGACCTTGTCGATGGTCGTGTTGGGCACGTAGAGCACGTCGCCGGGCTGCAGGAAGATCTGGTTCGGTGAACTCCAGTAGTCGGGGTTCGCGTCGATCTTCCAGCCGTGGTAGCCGTTCTCCTTCGGCAGCCAGCGCACGAGCAGCATGGCCTGCAGTGCCGCCGTCTTCTTGTCGAAGCCGTGCGCGGCCGCGATGGCCTTGGGGATCGTGATCTCCTCGCCGTTGTAGGGGAAGGCGCCGGGGTTCGAGACCTCGCCCAGCACGAAGATCCGCCGCGGGCTGTCGAGCTGCGTCGCCTGGGTGCTCGTGTCGATGTTCACGCTGAGATCGACCGGGTCCAGCTTGCCCTTGTAGGCGAGCGTGAGGTCCTTCATCAGCTCCTCGGCCGTCTTGCCGGCCACGGCCATCTCGCCCACGCTCAGGAAGGAGGCCCTGCCGTCGGGGCGTACGTCGAGGCGCTGGTCGAAGGTCGGGGTGCTCGCGAAGCGCACCGCGATCCGGTCCCCCGGCACGAAGCGCATCGGACCGCTCTGCCGCGTCGCGTTGATCTCCTGCGCGAGTTGCGGAATCGGCGTGCCGGCCGAGGTGCAGGCCGAGAGCGTGCACAGCAGCAACGAGGAGGCGAGTGCCGCGAGGCGCTTGGAGGTGGAGAGCAAGGAGTACGGATTCATCCCGAACAGGTGGTCGAACGGGCCCTTCGACGAGCTAGGGCACTCCCGAAAGGATACCACTTGGGCCGTTGCGGGCGAACCGCCACGCGCTGGCGAAGATCTTTCCGCCCGGGAGGGTTTCGGCCCGCGCCGATGCAGGCTGGTAGACTTCGCGCTCCGCGACGGATGAGTACGAATCCCACCGCTCCCGCGTCGCCGACAGAGCGACCGCCCTTGCCGACCGGCGAGTACGACGAGAATCCCAAGGAACTCTCCCTGCGCGCCCTGATCGCCGAGGATTTCGCGACGTACGAGCGCAGCCTGCTCGAGCCCGGATTCTGGGCGGTCTTCGTCCATCGCTTCGGCAACTGGCGCATGGGCATCAGGCCGCGCCTCGTGCGCCACCCCTTCACGCTGCTCTACAAGACCATGGTCCTTGGCCTGGACTGGATGTGGGGCATCCACCTGCCCTACACCGTGAAGCTCGGCCGGCGCGTGCGGATCTGGTACCACGGCGGGATCCACCTCGGCGCTCGCTCGATCGGCGACGACGTGCACATCCGGCCCAACACGACGATGGGCATCCTCTCGCGCGACGACAAGACGGCGAAACCGACGATCGAGGACCGTGTCGACATCGGCGTCGGTGCCTGCATCCTCGGGCACCTCACGGTCGGGCACGATACGGTGATCGGCGCGAACAGCGTCGTGGTGCGGGACGTCCCGCCGAACTCGACCGTGTTCGGAGTGCCGGCGCGGCCGGTCAAGCTCGTCTGAGGGCGGCTCAGCGCGGCTTCGAGCGCGCGATGTCCTGCCAGAAGCCCTCGAGCCAGCCGACGAGTTCGCGCGCGTTCCCCGGAGTACCGCCTCCCGCACCGGACCTGCCGCGAGCGGCCGCGATCGCGGCCGGCAGCTCGCCCATCTCGTGCAGCGTGGTGGCGAGGCCCAGGCCGCCGAACTTGTCGGCGAACGGGATCTGGTGCTCGTCGACGATCTCGCCGAACTTCGGCAGGCGCGGGACGAGCACCGGGTGCTTGCCCTGCTGGATGCAGACCAGCGTCGAGCCGGCGCCCGCGTGCGTGATCACGACGCTCGCCTTGCGGATGTTCTCGACCACGTCGCCGAAGGAGAGGAAGCGTTCGAAGCGCGCGTGCTTGGGCTCGTACTTCGAGGCGCCGAGCTGCAGGAAGAAGTCCTCGCCGCAGGTCTTGTCGCGCTCGAGTTCGTCGACCGCCTTGGCCAGGCGGTCGAAGGGGTACACGTCCATGCCGAGGATCACGAAGATCACACGATCCTCCCGTGGTACTCGCTGCCCGGGTACTTCTGCACGAGCTCCGGCCACTGCACCAGCAGCTGCGTCGCGAAGGGCTTCGAGATCCTGCCCGTGAGCGAGATCTCGGTGATGCGCGTGATCGATTCGACGAAGACCGAGCGGATGCCGTACAGGCGCGCGAGCCAGAGGAACGGCGCCGCGACGCCCGAGCCGGTGGTCAGGATCATGTCCGGCTTGTGCTTGCGCAGCAGCTTGTGCGCGAGCCACAGGTTGCGCAGCAGGTTCGGGACGTTGCGCACGGTCGGATAGGCGGCCCAGTAGACCTCGCGCTCGTCCTGCAGCAGGTACTTGGCGTCCGCGGTGGGGAAGGTCACCCAGAAGCGGTCCTTGTCCTGCCAGAACTCGCGCAGGCAGAACATCTCGTAGATGTGCCCGCCCGAGGAGGCGATCAGCATGAGGCGCACGGCGGATACCCTAGCGCGCGGCGGCGTACTTCGCGTCGAGCTTCAGGACGAGGTCGCGCGTCTGCTCGATGTTGCGCTTCGAGGACGCGCCGAAGACGATCGACTCGATGCGCTTCTGCTTGCAGACGTACTCGAGCGCCTCCTCGGGCGGGATGGCGCCGCTGGCGAAGACGCTCATCGCGATCGGGCGGAAGCGCCGCTCGCGGATGGTCTTCTCGTACAGCTCGAGGCCGCCGCACATGCGGAAGTTGATCTTGTTGACGTTGCTGCACACGATCGGGTTGTCGATCCCGAGCTTCTCGAGCACGTCGAGCAGTGCCGGCGTGTTCATCGTGATGAAGGCCGCCTCTGCGCCGTAGCGCTCGCGCACGTACTTGTGGAATTCGGCGAAGACGCCGTGCAGCTTCATCCCGAGCAGCAGGTCCGTGACCACGTTCTGCACGAAGATCACCGGCGTGTTCAGGCCCTTGAAGCTCTTCATCTCGCCGTCGACGAGCAGCTTCATCAGGTCGTAGACGTCCTTGGTGATGGCGCCCATCGCGCCGCGCAGGAGCGTGCCGACCACGCTGCCGGCCGAGTAGCGCTTGATCGTCTCGAGCGGTCCGACCTCGGTGACCGAGTTGGCGTACTTGTGCGCGTACGGCATGCAGGGATAGAAGACGAAGTCCTTGTAGCGCACGGGGTCCTTGCGCATGTGCTCGCAGATGCCCGCCATGCGGTCGTGCGTCGTGCACATGAAGGTCTTGATGCCGGCGTCGTAGGCGATGTCGAGGACGGCGATGATCGCGGCGTCGTCCTTGAACTGCATCAGCTGCGCGCGCGCCTTCTCCTCCGACATGTGGTTCACGCCGAAGAACTGGTTGTCGCCGAAGAGCAGGCGCTCGATCTTCACGGGGGCGGCCATGATCAGCTACCCGCCTTGCTCGCCTGGGCGATCTGCTCGAGCACTCGGTCGGTCTCGGCCGAGCTCGCGAAGGAGTTCTCGTGCGCGAGGTTGCCGGACTCGATCGCCGCGATGAAGCTGTCGATCTGCGAGGAGTACTCCTCGCCGCGCAGGTAGAAGTTCACGGGTTTCTGCAGCTCCGTGATGTAGCGCGTGTTCCAGCCCTCGGCGTACTTCTCGAAGCCGCACCCGGCGCGCAGGTAGAGCTTCAGCTCCTGCCGGTCGGCCACGAGCTTGCCCTTGGTGCCGTAGAGCGTGATCGTGGTGCTCATCTTGCGGTAGGTCTCGTCGCTCCAGTTCGTCTCGAGCACGCCCGTACGCCCATCGGCGTAGGCGAAGACCGCGTAGACGGCGTCCTCGACGTCCTTGGAGTAGATGCTCTGCATGCGCGCGCCGGGCACGCTCGCGGGCGGCCCGACGATGAAATTCATCAGGTCCACCACGTGGCAGGCGTAGTCGTGCAGGCAGCCGCCGCCCTCGGACTTCTTCGAGCGCCAGGTCGCGCTCTGTTCCTTGACGACCACCTGCCCGAAGGCGCTGCCGTGGATGTTGCTGACCGTGCCCAGCGCCCCG
>Ga0302322_100003076_pt1 | contig 14223 bp, 10 predicted proteins | sample Fen_T0_2_FD_203757 | JGI IMG/M metagenome (GOLD analysis project Ga0302322, IMG submission 203757) | Peat permafrost microbial communities from Stordalen Mire near Abisko, Sweden - Fen_T0_2 | ecosystem: Environmental > Terrestrial > Soil > Wetlands > Permafrost | place: Sweden: Abisko... | reverse complement strand
CTTCCCGACTCTAGCGGGCGTGCTCATTCCATCGGCCAGAGGCGGCTCCCAATTGAATGCTTGTAGGGAAAAGAAACTTCGTCCGGGTCTCGAACCGCGCAGAAGGTCCAAGGAAAAGCATGAACCCGAGCGCCGAATCGGTCAAGGCCGTGGTAGATGCAAATTCGTCATGGAAGAGAGCAGTCGCGTTGAAAAACGCCTTGCCGAGTTGGTTGCTTTCGACACGCGCAATCCCGGCGGTGACGAGCGCGCGCTGGCGGAGAAGCTCGCCCGCGATTTGACTGCGCTGGGCGCCCGCACCGCCGAGGTCTTTGCCAGCGCGGGCCACCATTCGACCTTCGCGCGCTTTGGCGCGCAGGATCCCACGCTGATTCTCAACGCGCACATCGACACGGTGTTGGCCAATGCGGGCTACAGCGCCGATCCCCACCAGCTCGTCCGGCGTGGCGGACGGCTGCACGGTCTGGGCAGCGCCGACACCAAGGGAGCCATCGCGGCCATCCTCGAAGCCTTGTCCCAGCGTCAAGAGGCTGGATCGGTGCCTGGGGGCCTGGCCGTGCTCTTTTCCGGCGACGAAGAACTGGGCGGCGCCTGCATGCACGATTTTCTGGCCAGCGGGCGCAGCCGCGGCCTTTTGCGCGCCATCGTGTGCGAGCCCACCGGCTGCCGCGTCGGCATTCGCCACCGCGGCGTGTACGCGGCACGGATCGGCGCCAACTCGCCGGGCGGACACTCGTCGCTGGTTGAGAGCGTGCCCAATCCCCTTACCGCGCTGGCCCGCGCCGCCGTCGCCCTCGACGATCTGGGCGTGCGCTGCCGCGACCTAGGACCGACCGGCTTGCGTGGACTGTGCATGAACATCGCCGCACTCGACGGTGGCATGGCCTTCAACATCATTCCCGCGCGTGCCGCTTTGACGTTTTCCATGCGCCCTGCCCCGGGCGTTGACCTGGGCACCGTTCTTGAGCAGGCGCGCGACGCGGTTCGCATCGCCGCGGCGCCGCTCGACACGCACTGGGAGGACATCGCCGCCAACCCCGCGTTCGAAACCCGGGACCTTGCGCGCTTCGCGCCCCTCCTCGGCGATCGCGCACAGAGCCCAGTGGATTTGCCCTTCGGTACCGAAGCCGGCCAATTCATCGAGCGAGGCATCGACGCCGTGGTGCTGGGGCCTGGCCGGGTGGAACAAGCCCACAAGGCCGATGAGTACGTCGCTCTCGACGAACTGGAGGAAGCTGTGCGAGTCTTTCTTCAGGTTATCCGCTAATGGACCCCGATATCATTCACCGCTTCCTCGAAAGCGTTGGCCAGAAGGCCGACGTGGATCTCTACCTCAAGCTCTTTCGCTCGCAGCGCAAGGAAAGCTTCGCCATCATCGCGGCGGACGCGCAGATCGTTCGCGCCGCGCTCGATCCCTTCCACTTCGACCTGCGCATCCTGCACGGTCTGGGACTTTATCCCGTGGTTCTCGTGGGATTGCTCGACGCGCGCGACGCCGACAAGCAGTCGCAGCGCATTCTGGAATGGCTGCTTGAAGACGAGGTGCCGGCGAAGGTCATCGGCTCGGGCACGGATCTGCCGCAGGAAATCCAGACCAGCGTGCGGCAAACCATCGAGGAAAACACCATCCCCATCGTGTCCCTCGACGCGGCCAAAGAGCTCGCCATCGACGATCGCTTCCGCCTGCTCAAAACCCTGGCGGCCAGCCTCGAATCGCGCAAGGTGATCTTCCTTTCCACCAGTGCGGGCATCGAGCGCGAGGGCGCGCCACGCATTTCCCTGGTCAACCTGTCGGCCGACTACGAACGGCTGCTCACCACCAGCGATCTGCCGCGTCGCCATGCCTCGCTGCTTCGCCACGTGAAAATCCTGCTCGATCAACTGCCCCAGCGCATGAACGTGGCCGTGGTCAATCCACTCCAGCTTTTGCGCGAGCTCTTCACGGTCAGCGGTGCCGGCACCTTGATTCGCAAGGGATCGCGCATCGAAAAGCACAGCGGCCTCGGCGCCATCGACCGCGTCCGGTTGACCCAACTGCTCGAATCCGCCTTCGGCCGCGCCCTGGTGCCCGGCGCCATGGAGGATGGCGGCCTGGTGGTTGCGCAGGCCGAGCACGTGTACCTGGAAGAAAACTACTTAGGCGCCGCGATCCTAGGCAACACCACCATCGCGCCTTACTTGAGTAAGTTCGCGGTGAATCGCCAGGCCCAGGGCGAAGGCATCGGTGGCGAAATCTGGTCCATGCTCACGCGCGATTTTCCGGTCTTCTTTTGGCGCGCACGCCCGAGCAACCCCATCGTTCCTTTCTACGCCAAACAGTGCGACGGGCTGGTGCGCTTCCCCGAGTGGCACGTCTTCTGGCGCGGCCTGGCGCCGGACAAGATCCATCCCGCCATCGCGTACGCCTTGGCCTTGCCGCGCGCCTTTGTTACCTGAGGCCGGCGGAATCGCGCCGGCGGCGGCGTAGCAAGAGGCCAGCAGCGGCCATCACCACGAACACGTCGAGCCCGCCCCGGCGGCCCTTGGGCGCGGCACGCGCAAGCGAGCAACTGCAGCCAAAGACACCGCTGCCCTCGGCGTGCGTTTGGATCGCAACGCCGGTGACCGTGGGGATGTTGCAATCGGGCGAGCCGTCGTCTCCCACCACGCAGACCTGGCCCTTGCCACAGTGAACCTGTTCACAAGGGTCGTTCGCACACTGGCCAGTCGCGTTCACGCACACCCGACCCGCGGGACAGGCAACACCGGAACAGGGCGTGGGCCTGCAGCCTCCGGTCAGGACATCGCAGAAGGAATCGCGGTCGCAGGTCTGCAGACAAGCCGCCTTTGTGCAAAGGCCCTTCAGGCACACCTGGGCCTTGCCGCATGCCACCTCCGCGCAGCTCGGCACGCAAGCGCCAGCGTTGCAGAACTGGCCAGCCGCGCAGGTCTTGCCGGCGCAAGGATCCATCACGCACTGGCGTCCAATGCAGGACAGACCGGCCGCGCATCCCTTGGAATAGCAGTCGACGCAGACACCATGTGTGCAAGACGCACCTGGCAGGCAGGTGACCTTGGCGCAGGGATCGGCGCAGGTTCCATCGTCCTGGCAGACCAGACCCGCGGTGCATGGCTTTTGCGCACAGGCCTTGACGATACAAGCGCCGTCCTTGCAAAAGCGATCGGCCGGGCACGGATACTGTTCGCCGCCAGACGTGCAGGTGGGGACGCACTGACCGCTCACGCAGACGTAGCCAGCCGCACAGGATGCGTTGTTGTCGATGATGCCGTCACAGTCGTTGTCCTTGCCGTCGCAGATCTCGGCGGCTGGGCCCACCCCACCCCGGCACTTCCAACCGTCGCTGCCGCGGCATACGAAGCTGCCTGGCCGGCATTCCCCGACCATGGGTTGACCGGGCGCCATGCCTTCTGGATTGCAACTGTCCCCCGGCGCGACCAGACCGTCGTCGACGCTGCCGTTGCAGTCGTTGTCCTTGCCGTCGCAAAGCTCGGGCGTGGGGCCTACCGACGTGCAAGCGATCTTGCCATTCGTGCAAGTCGAGACGCCGGCTTTGCATTCACCTACATCGCTGCCGCACGCCAAGCCGACGCCAGGCATGGGGGGCTCGCCAGGCCCTGGCGCCTCGTCGATCTGGCCGTCGCAATCGTTGTCGCGCCCGTCGCACACCTCGGGCGTGGGGCCCGTGGCAGTGACGGTGCACTCGACATCGGTGCCGGCGGCATTGCACACCAGCTTGCCGGCCCCCTGGCACGACTGCTGGTTGCAGGGCTGGCCCAAGGTTGGAAAATCCTCGTCGATTTGGCCGTCGCAATCGTCGTCCTTGCCGTTGCATGACTCGGCGACCGGAACGGTCGAGCCGGCGCAGGTCAGTCCCATCTTGTTGCTGGCACAAGCCTGGTGGCCGAACGCGCACTGGCCGACGCACTTGCCGCTGGACTGATCGCAGCCCGCGGTGCCAGCGGGGTAGCAGATGGCACTGACCAGCGGGTTGTTTTCGTCCACGTGGCCATCGCAGTTGTTGTCGAGTCCGTCGCACGCAATCTCGGTGGCTGGGGTGACCGCGCCGACACAGGGCTGCCACGCCCCCGCAGCGCAGACCTGCATGCCCGTCGCGCAGGCCCCAACGCATGCCCAGGCTTTGCTGGTGTCATCGTAGGTGCAGCCCGCGGCGCCCGAGGGATAGCAGGAACGCGCGAACTGATCGACGATGCCGTCGCAGTCGTTGTCGATACCGTCGCACAGCTCGGCCGTCGGCCCGACGGCGCCCTGGCAGCCCACGCGCACCCCACCTGCGCCGTCGGACACGCAGGCGGTAAGGCCAGGCTTGCACGCGCCGATGTCGGGCCCGCAGGAAACTTGCACGATATCGTCCACGACACCGTTGCAGTTGTCGTCGAGGCCGTTGCACACTTCCGGTTTGGAGGTGCAGGTGCAGGACAGCCCCTCGTCGATGCTGCCGTCGCAGTTCTCGTCGGCGCAGTCGGCGGCGGTCGGCGCCTGGCAGCCCGCCAAGGAGCCGCATTGCTCGGCCACGGGCGTGCCGGGAACGAGCGCCGTGGCGGCGCAGGTCGCCGCGGTGGCACACATGACGCCGTCGCCGGCGGCGTTGCACGCGTAGACGCCCTGCCGTTTGCAGCGGCCGATGCCCACCGTACACGGCTGGCCCTTGAGTGGAAACGCGACGGCCTGGTCGTAGCAGGTGGCGTCGCAGTTGCACTTGGGTTTGGGAATGGCGTTGATCAGGATGTCGCCAAGGTTAGCGGTCAGATCGGTGCGGTTGGACGCGAAGTAGGCGGGCTGACGCTGCCCCGATCCGGCCATCGCCATGCTGGCCAGCACCGACGAGAAACCCGTGCCGAAGCCCACCACATAGACGTTGACGCCCGCGTTGTAGGCGGCGGCGGCGGCGGCCACAGGATCGCTGGACGAGTTGGGACTGCAGGTGTCTTCACCGTCGGTAATCAGGATGATGTTGTAGGGTCGGCAAGCCGCCCGTGGATCGCGAGCGGCCGCGTTGGTCGACAGCAAGCCAGCGCCCGCGCCAATGCTGGTCTTGCTGGCGTCGGTCAGCCATGCCCGCACCGAATCGATAGACGAAGCGAGCGGCGTCATGGTGACGGCCCGGATCTCGCGGTTCGAGGTGGCCGTGAAGGGTGGCAAGTCCTCCTTGCCGTCGATCCAATGAAAAATGTCGAGAAGGTTCGAGGTCCCCGCCGCGGGAAAACCGACGATGACTTGGCCGCCGATGCAGCCCTGGGCGAAACTGCACTTGGTATAGAGACAGTCGAAAGAGCCCCAGTCGAACACCAAATCGTTGCTGTCCGAGGCATTGGCGCAGCTGGTGCAGCCGGTTCCCGAAGTACATTCCAGGTAGCTGTCACCGCCGTGGTAGGCGCAATACTTTTGCGTGGTGCTGTCGCTCGGGACGTCGACACAAACCGAGCCCGCAACCAGAGCCGTGCAGTCGGTGCTGGCGGCACAAGCCTGGCCAAGCTGCGTGCGGCTGTAGGTGGCCAACGCGAACTCGGCCGCACCGAACGCAGAGATGGTGTCGATGACCGCGGCTTTGGCCAGATAGAACTTGCTGTCGTCGTAGGGCCAACCCGCGGTCGACTTGCCGTCGATGTTGCAGCCCGGCTGGGCTTCCGAGCCGTCCCCGTGGGTCTGCGTACCCGCCAGGTTCTGGGTCATCGACGTCGAGTTATCGAGCAGGATGACGAAGCGGGGCTTGTCGGTTTGCGCCCATCCCTGCCCAGCCACGAGTATCGTCGCAAGCGCCACAAGTGCCGCACTCTTCCCTGATCTACATGCCACTGTTGGATATCTCCGTCGGCGACCGGCCGCAGGATATTTTACTCCCATCGGCCGGTCTCCGCGACAATCGGCACGGCTGCCGCCCGCGACACGCTGGTTCAAGCTAGTTGCGGATGGTCCAAAAATCGTCGGACAGATTGCTGTTCGCGACGTAGTCGTAGGGCATGGTGAAATACCCCTTCTGACCCCACGTCGGTCCCCACGAGTTGCGCACCAACACGCGTTTGGCCTTGTCGTCGTAGCCCACGGCGCACACCGCGTGGCCGCCCAGTTGGCGCTCACGCGGCTTGGGCATGTTCACGATGCCAGTCTTGGCCACGGCCGCGGACTCGAAGCTTTCGTACACGGAAAAACCAAAGACGAAGGGATAGCCCTCGGCTAGGCAGGCGCGCATCTCGGCCAGCGAGGCGATGCGATGGTAGGTCTGGATGGTGTGCTTCTTCGCATCGGTGTAGCACTTGGCAGAGGGCTTCTTGGCGAAGGTCGAGATGACGTAGGGCCATTCCTTCTCCGGACAAACACCTTGCGCGGCGAGGGTCTTGATGCCATCGCGGATCTGGGCACCCGAATCGCTCGCCACCGTGTGTTCGATGGTGCGCTCGTTGTAGTAGATGAACAGACGGCTCAGATCCACAGGCGGCTGGCCGCTCTTGATTTCGAGAAACTCCAGGGCGCCGGCTAGGGCATTGGCGGTGCAGCTTCCCAGCTTGCCCTGGTCTTCCACCGGGGACATGCCGGGTCGCAGGTCGACAGCCTTGGGCAGCCGCACGCCTGAAGGGCGCAAATCGGCATAGAGAAAATCGCGATGATCCGGAAGATCGGGGATCCATCCCCGCAAATGATTCGTCGAAGTGGTTCGCTTGGGCTTCATGGTTCCTCCTGGTTCTTGGGTTGCTAGGAACAACAGCGGGGAAAGGCTAGCACGCACCTCTCAGATTGCCCTTGCCTCGTCTGGCGATGGATTGCATGGTGTGCGCGCCGGGCGGACGGCCACTTTGAACTTCAGCAACTGCCAATTCTTCGTCACCTGCGCCAAGGGAACCGAGGGCGCGCTCCGGCGCGAGCTCGTGGCCATGCGCATCCACGGACCACGCGGAGCTACCGGTGGGGTGTCCTTCGCGGGCACGCTGATGGACGGCATGAAGGTCTGCCTGCACGCCCGCGTCGCCATGCGCGTCCTGCTCGAGGTGGCAGCCTTCCAGGCCGATGATGCGGACCAGCTCTACGCACGCGCGCGAGAGATCGACTGGACTGATTTCGTCGGGCGCGGCATGACCATCGCGGTCCATGCCACCACGCAGGACAATCCCAATCTGCGCCACTCGGGTTTCACCGCGCTCAAGGTCAAAGACGCCATCGTGGACATGCTTCGCGACCGCAGCGGGAGACGCCCCGATGTGAGCGTGAACGACCCGGACGTCTCGATCGTACTGCACGTTCGCGGCAACGAGGCGCGCCTCTTTGTCGACCTGGCGGGCGAGCCGCTGCATCGCCGGGGCTACCGCGTGGCCATGGTGGAAGCCCCGCTCAAGGAATCGCTGGCCGCCGCCGTGCTCAGCCTGGGCGGCGTGGCGGCCGACCGGCCCTTCATCGACCCCATGGCTGGCTCGGGCACCTTGGCCATCGAGCACGCGATGATGGCGAGAAACATCGCCCCTGGCCTGCGCCGCCGCTTCAGCTTCGAACGCTGGACCACGTCCGATCAGCGCAGAATCTGGGAGACCCTGCTCAAATCCGCGCGCGACAGTAGCCTGGCCAAGGCACCCTGCCCGATCCTGGCTCGCGACATCGATCCGACCGCCATCGCGGCCGCGAGCAAGAACGCCGAAGCCGCCGGAGTGCTGTCCGATATCACCTTCGAGGTGGCCGACGTCGCCGGCCTGGCGCGACGGGATCCACCGGGCACCCTGTGCACCAATCCGCCCTATGGCGAGCGGCTCGAACCGGCCGCTTCCGGCGCCGATGTGGAGCGCCTGTACGCCTCCATGGCGCGCGCCTTCGACGCCCTGGCCGGATGGCGCGCCGTCTGCCTTTCGGGCAACCCCGCCTTCGCCAAAGTCCTCAAGCGACGGCCCACTATCTCGCACCGGCTCTACAACGGCCCGCTCGAAACCCGCCTGCTGGTGTTCGACCTCTGAGAGGCGCCTACATCCCTGAAACGAACTTCCACTTGGACGAACCACCGGCGGTGGAGCGTTCGAGCACGAAGCGGTGGAAATCATTGACCCGGCGGTAACGCTCGCCGACCTCGCCCTGCAACTCGAAAGCGCCGCTTAGGAATGCCTCCACCACGGCCCGCCCGTCGGAGCCCATGGTGATGCGCTTGTACTGGATATCGTAGCGAATGGATTCCACGCGCTGCAGACGCCCGGTGAGAATGGATGCCAGTCCGGAATAGCCATAGTCGTCATTCGACTGAGGCGTGCCGCCATCTTCGAAGTACTTGTCCGAGGCCAGCAACAGGAGGCCATCGACGTTCTTCTCGACCAGCTTCATGCGATACTCTTCGACGGTATCGATGATGTCCCGGTTGGTGTCATTGGCGAGGATGGTCGTCCCCGGCAGATACTGTCCGTGACCGCAGCCGGCACCCGCGCTGACCAGCGCCAGCATGATCGTGATGAATTTCACCGTCTTCATTGTCGTGAGGAACCTAGCATCAATCGTTCCACGAAGAGAGCCCTTTGCCTTGGGGAAAAGTCGCCGCCACGGGCGCATTCCGCGCGTTCCTGGCGCGATTCCGAGTCCAGCTTTGCCAAGTTGGCAGGGCTAGCCACTAAGCAGCCGGTCCAGGTTGGCCTTTTCCCATAGCCGCGCGCGCCCATAGCCGGGGAACAGGCGCTCCTCGCGCGAAAACTCAGGCGGGTGGAAGCAGCGCCGGCCCCCGACCTCGCGAATCGGGTGCTTGCCGTGAAGCATCTCGTGAAAGACGATCCACTCGATGAAGTAGCCGGGAACCATGTCGCTATCGAGCGCAGGATGGACGCGAATTAGGCGATCTTCCAGCGCGTAGCTGCCAACCTTGATGGAACGCTGCTGCGCATGCTTGCGCAACGGCCCCCAAGTAATGCGCGCCGCGTGCTTGCCCTCGAAGTAGCGCCGGTTCAGGCGGTCGAAAATGGCCGCCAGGTCGTGAACTTGCCCGCGCGTGCGCAGCACCAGGCGCCGAGATTGGGGCGGCTGTTTGTGGATCAGGTGCTGGTTGGTTTGGATGAATTCGCTCAGCTGGGCCGAGGCCCGGGCATCGTTGTGAACCACGTAGCGCGCCAGCGCCCGCACCAGGCGCGGCTCGGCGTTGGCAAACATCCGGTGAACCCGGACCCGGTAGAATTCTCGGCCGCGCTGGACCGAGATGATGGTGTGCCGATTCTCGGTCAGCTTCAGCCCCAGGCTCTTGCTGGATGGCATGTGACTGAGCACGCCGAGCTCAAGTTGGATCTCATCAAGCGACCGTTCCGCTCGCGGCGCCTGCAGACTGCGACCCGGATTCTGTGAGCGCAACGCCTGGCGCGAGCAGTCGGGAACGGCGTGCGAGATCGTCCCGTGCGGCTCGCGTGCCGCGAAGGCAAACTCAAGTTGGTTGTCCGGCTGGGACGGCTGGCTCTCGCTCCCGCCGAAGCAGGTTGGAGGCAGCCTAGAGTCGTGTTCGGCCATCCTGTGAAAATCGCCCGTTGCGGCGTCCTTTTTCACAAAATGCTATCAGCCACCAGCCTGTGGATCAAAATTCTATCACTTTGTAGTTACTTGACTTTTCCTGTTGATACTTTTTGTAACTACAAGTGTGCCTAAAAAGCACACGAACCTACCTTAAACCACACGCAACTCTCGCGTACAGACGCCCGCAAGTCAGCACTGACGACTAGATTTCGTCTTTGCGCGGCTGCTCGCTGACTTGCCCATTGGGCTGGTCGAGCTGCCCAGCAGTCGGCTCCGCAGGTGGGGCATCCGGGGCCATCGGCGCGGGAGCCGATCCTGCGACATCCGCTGATGGCGCAAGCACGGCGGCCTCCGCAGCGAGCTGCCCGGCATCCTCGCCATTGATGTCGTCGCTAGCGACCTCCGGCTGGCTGTCGTCGAACGACTGATCACCGGACAGGCTGTTGCGCTCTTCCTCATCGAGCATGGCCTGAACCTCGGCAGGCGGGCCGATCTTCTTCTTGCGACGGGTGCGGCGCTGATCCGCTTTGTCGCCATCGCGTCCCGACTCGCTGTGTTCGAGCGCCTTTTGACCAGGGGTACGCAGCTCGAAATCCTCGATGGCAAAGGTGCCGCGCGCCTTCACGATGATGCGCTTCTGCAGCCGCTTCTCGATTTCTTCCAGGTAGACATGGTCCGGCCCGGCAAGAACCTGCGCAATCTCAGGGTTCACCTCGACTAGAACCGTGTCGCCTTCGATGAGATTGCCCTGCCGGCGCAGCTCGCGCAGAAGCCCGTAGGCGACGGTGCGTCGGGATTTGGTGTAGCCCTTGCCCTCGCAATGTGAGCACGGTTCGGTGAGGTCGTGCAGCAGCGACTCACGCGTCCGTTTGCGCGTCATCTCGACCAGGCCCAGCTCCGAAATGCGGGTGACCGCGGCCTTTGAGCGATCCTTGCGCAAGAAATCGTTGAAGGCGCGGGTAATCTTGTTGCGGTTGGAAGACCTGTCCATGTCGATGAAATCAACGACGATCATGCCGCCGATGGAGCGAATCCGCAGCTGCTCGGCCACCTCGCGCGCGGCTTCCAGGTTGGTCTGGGTGATGGTGTCTTCCAGGTTGCGCTTGCCCACGAAGCGCCCGGTGTTCACGTCGATGGCGGTCAGCGCCTCCATCTCGTCGACGATGAGGTAACCGCCCGACTTGAGCCACACCTTGCGCTCCAGCGCGCGGTCGATTTCGATCTCGATGCCGTAGCCATCGAAAATGGGCTCGGGGCTGGTGTACAGCTCGATCTGGCCGGGAAAGTCAGGCATGAAGGCCGCGATGAACTTCTTGATGCGGTCGTATTCCGGGCGCGAATCGATGATCAGCTTGTCCACGTCGGGCGTGAACATGTCGCGTACAGTCCGCAACAGCAGATCGAGATCGTTGTAGATAAGCGACGGGCAGCGGCCGGTTTGCGTGCGCTGGACGACGTTGTTCCAAAGTTTGATGAGGAAATCCATGTCGGCCTTGAGATCCTTGTCCGGCACGTTCTCGGCCACCGTGCGCACGATGAAGCCGGTCCCCGCCGGCCGCATCTGGTCGATGATCTCGCGCAAGCGTCGTCGCTCCTTGTCCGACGAGATCCGCCGCGAAATGCCGACGTGCTCGACGGTGGGCATGAACACCAGGTGACGGCCGGGCAGCGAGATATAGCGCGTGACCCGGGCGCCCTTGGTGCTGATGGGCTCCTTGGTCACCTGGACCACGATCTCTTGCCCCTCTTTGAGCAAGTCCTCGATGCGCGCGCCTCCCGACGGCGCCTCGGGTTCGTCGTCCTCGCCATGTTCCCTGGTCGAGCTTTCCCCCGATGAGGTCAAGCGCTTGAGGTCGTCGGGCGTTCCGCGCACGTCGGAGACGTGCAGGTAAGCCGACTTCTCGAGTCCGATGTTGACAAAGGCCGCTTGCATCCCAGGAAGCACGCGTTCGACGCGCCCCTTGTAGATGTTTCCGGCAATACCCCGTTCTTGTTTTCGCTCGATGTAAAGTTCGCCTAGAAGGCCATCTTCAACCAGCGCAACGCGCGTTTCGGGGCCGTCCGCGTTGATGAGCAACAGCGTGTTGGACATCTAGCCCTGCAGATTTCTGCGATCCAACCCCAGAGACCCTGACAGATATGTCATGGGCCACGGGTCGAAGGACCGCGGTTGTGGTTCTGGGATTTTCATGAAATCCCCAAAATCTCGATAGGATAGCTCGCTTAATGGGAGCCCTAGAAAATTCGGCATATAAATTGCTAGAGCAGGCGTCAAGCAACAAGGCTTCAACTCCTTTTGTTGCTCTTCCTCCCACGCACCGGCGCAAGCCGGTGTGCCTGAACTCGCGAATGTCAAAGACAATCGCTTAACATAGATAGACAAACTTAACCAGCATCGCCTAAGTAGCCCCGCAGCCTCCGTGGACGCCTTCCACGGGGGCTGTGTAGTTTTTGGGGGGTTAGCGCATCTGTGTTGCATAGAGGCAAACATAGGCACCTACGAATAGAAGCGCGTCGATCCGATCCAGCATTCCGCCGTGGCCCGGCAGTAGCCGCCCCGAATCCTTGGCCCCGGCCGCGCGTTTGAGCAGGGATTCCACCAAATCTCCGGCGGGCCCGACAATAGCTGCCGGCACGCCAATCATCACGCAATCGCTCAAGGTCAGCGAGGGCATGAACAACCCTCGCGCGGCGAACACGATGGCGAGGCTGGCCACCAAGCCACCCACCGCGCCCTCGACGGTCTTGCCGGGCGAAATGGCCGGCGCCAGCTTGTGCCGGCCGAAGGCGCGTCCGGTGAAGTACGCACCGCTGTCGTTGCCGAAGGTCACCGCGATGGCTAGTGCGACCCACGCCGGTCCCATTTGGGCGTGCAAAAGCGGCAAGGCGGAAAGAAGGCCGGCCACGTAGAAGACGCCGAAGCCCGCCGAAGCCAGTCTCGTCCAGGCCGCCGGGAGATCCGTCGCTCGCGGCAGGAGCAGGATTCCACAGGCCATCACCGACGCGAATAGCCAAACCATGCCGAGATCCGGCCGTAAAATGAGCCCAAGAAAGAGACCACAGCCGAGGAGTACGATACCCGCGCGCTCGGCCCAAGGACGACCGGGCATGGTGAGCCCAGTGTATTCTACGAGGGACAGGAGCGCGGTCAGCAGGCAAAGCGCGGTGAAGCCCCGCGAGTCTTGCCAAAAAACGAAGACGCCGATAACAGGCAGGCCCACCACGGCGGTCGCCACCCGGACCAGCAGATTTCTCCGCTCCGGCTTCACCGCCCCGACTCCGAGGGGAGGTGGCGGCTACCCAATCTTGCGCAACTGCTCGTGCGTTCGCCCGAACCTGCGCTCACGTCCACGGTAGGAATCAAGCGCGCGTATGAATTCAGCCCGGCCGAAGTCCGGCCAGAAGGTTTCGGTGAAGTAGAGTTCAGCATAGGCGGATTCCCACAAGAGGAAGTTGGAAAGCCGCTCTTCGCCCGAGGTGCGAATCATCAAGTCGAGCTGCGGCAGTCCGTGGGTCTGCATCGCGGCCTGGAAGCGTTCTTCGTCAATGTCCTCGGAATTGAGGACACCCGCTTTCACCATGTCGCACAGCGAGCGCGTGGTCGCTACGATCGACTCACGGCCGCCATAGGACAGCGCCAGGCACAGGGTCATTTTGCGATTGTTCGCCGAGTCCCGCTTGAGAGCATCCATAGGCTCGCGCACGTAGCTCGGCAGCCGATCGACATTGCCAATCGTGATGAGGCGAATGTCGTTGTCCATGATTTCAGGTCGTTCGTCGATGACGTAGTCGCGCAGAAGCTGCATCAGCATGGCCACTTCGTCGGGCGGCCGCAGCCAGTTCTGCGCAGAGAAGGCGTACAGGGTCAAGGCGCGCACCCCGATTTCGCGGGCCGCGCGCACGACCTCGCGCACCGCCACCGCGCCCCGGCGGTGGCCCTCGATGCGGGGCAATCCGCGCAGCTGCGCCCAGCGGCCATTCCCGTCCATGATAATTGAGACGTGGCGCGGCAAACTGCTTGGATCAGAAGACATCTGGCGTTCTCGGGTACCACATGAACAGACTTCCTTCAACTGGCGCAAGCAGTTCCTGCGAAGAACCGGTTGGTTTGGGAGAGCCAAGGTCTGGAAGTCGTGAGCACGATGGAGGGCGTAGGTTACAACGAAATCCGGCGCCAACGTGAGTCGCAACGTATTTTCGAGTCGCCTTGCGCACACATTCAGTCCGCCAGCCGTCCACTCTGCCAGCCGTGTCAAAGGAACTCGGCAAACGAGTTTGTGGACCGGCCAGGAATCGTCTACGCTCGAAAGCCACCGTACGGCGCAGGCTTGGTCGGAATCACAAAGGAAAGGCGATTCTTCGCATGAAAACGCGTGAGGACATCGAGTCGTATCTACTGAAAATGGGCGTCGGTCACGACGACCTCGGGGGAGACATTTGGCGTCTCAACGTCAATGGCGTCGAAAACCTGATGGTTTCCCTGGCTGGGCCCATCGTCGTGTTCCGCCTCAAGATGATGGAGATCCCAGGCGCGAATCGCGAAGCCCTCTACGAAACCCTGCTTCGCCTCAACACCACCGAACTTTTCCACTGTGCTTTTGGCATCGAAGGCAATGCCATCGTGCTGGGCAGCGCGCTCGAACTCGAAAACATGGATCTCAACGAATTCCAGGCCGTCGTCGATGATATGGGCATGGCCGTCAGCAAGTTGTACCCCGTGCTATCAAAATTTAGGGCCGTGGCCTAGCCGC
>Ga0302322_100003075_pt1 | contig 14232 bp, 11 predicted proteins | sample Fen_T0_2_FD_203757 | JGI IMG/M metagenome (GOLD analysis project Ga0302322, IMG submission 203757) | Peat permafrost microbial communities from Stordalen Mire near Abisko, Sweden - Fen_T0_2 | ecosystem: Environmental > Terrestrial > Soil > Wetlands > Permafrost | place: Sweden: Abisko... | reverse complement strand
GCGGCATTTTATCTAACCCAAAAAGATACTTCCAAAGTAAAACATGTACGGGGGCGCTGCTCAGCCATTCTTCACCGCGGAAAGCATGGGTTATCTCCATTAAATAATCATCTACTACCACAGCCAGGTGATACGTAGGCATGCCGTCAGCTTTCAGCAAAACCTTATCATCCACCAATGAAGAATCAAAACTTACTTCATGATGGATCATATCCGTAAACGCAATGGTTTCACCTGCCGGCATTTTTATTCGAACAACATGACGGGCTCCTTCGTCCAGTAATTTCTTTACCTCATCAGCCGGTAAGGTTAATGAATTCTTCATCTGCATCCTTACCTTTCCATCATATTGTGGTGATGGATTTTCGGCAGTTTTAAAATCATTCCGCATTTTTTCAAGCTCTTCGGGCGTGTCAAATGCATAATATGCAAATCCGCCATCAATCAGCTGTTCGGCATATTTCCGGTAAGATGCTTTTCTTTCGCTTTGCCTGTAAGGAGCAAATGGGCCGCCGTGCAAAGGGCTTTCATCCGGTTCCATGCCACACCATTTCAGGCAGTTAAAAATATAATCCTCGGCACCTGCCACAAAGCGGGTTTGGTCCGTGTCTTCAATACGTACAATAAAATCGCCTCCTTGCTTTTTGGCAAATAAATAATTGTATAAAACAGTGCGTACGCCACCTAAATGTAACCCGCCTGTTGGGCTGGGGGCAAATCTTACTCTTACTTTACTCATATAAGTACAAATATAAGTTTAGTAGTAATAGGGGGTATACTTATTATATATTTATGTATTGTATCTGGTGCAATTTCCTGGCGTAAAATGCGTTTAATTGTGTTACATTTCTATTGAGGATTAAAAAAAATGGGCTGTGGATTAAACCTTCTTATTTATTTACAATCTATATCCAACATTCCACCCAAAAAAAAGTTAAAAAAATTAAAATCAAAAATCATGAAAATTAAAATTCAATTTGTACTGATGGCAGCTTTGGCACTGTCAGTTAGCTTTTTAAGCTGCAAAAAAGACAAGACTGGCACAGATACCAACACAGATCTGGTAACACATTCCGACGATCAATCTACTGTTGCCAACGGTACAGATGAGATTGCAGACGCAATGAACGTTACTATTGACAATTATACTGCCTTTAACGGTATTGTGGGTTCCACCGATGGTATTACCGGCATTCCCTGTAATGCAACAGCAGTTTTAGATTCTGCCGGCGGCTTAAGAAGGATTACAATCACTTTTAGTGGTCCAAATTGCGCCAATACACGTACCCGTACCGGAGTTATACAGCTTACAATGCCTTTAACCCAGCATTGGAAAGATGCAGGAGCTGTTGTAACTGCAAATGTGCAGAACCTGAGGATTACAAGAATAAGCGATGGGAAAAGCATTGTGGTTAACGGAACTATCCTGGCTACAAATGTATCCGGTGGCCGCTTAAGGGATTTATCAAGCCTTGGAACCATTGTACATACAATAACCAGTACTGGTGTTACAGTAACATTCGACAATAGCACACAGCGTACATGGCAAATAGCTAAAAAACGTACATTCACTTATAATAATGGCGTTGTAATTACAACAATTGGTACTCATACTGAGGGCACTGTTACCGGAGTATCAGAATGGGGAACCAACCGTTTTGGTAATGATTTCATCACCGCTATTACTCAGCCAATGGTTATACGTGAAGATTGCAACTGGAGGCTTGTAAGCGGCCAGGTAACACACAGCAGGCTCTTAGCTAATGTAGTTGTTACATTTGGACTGGATTCTGCAGGAAACCCTGTAACCTGCCCCAGCGGTACATTTTATATGAAAATAGTATGGACAAACGTAAACAACGTAGTACGTACCTACATCATACCTTATTAATAATATAATTTTATTTGTAAAGGCCATCTCAAAAGAGATGGCCTTTACTTTTTAACTCAAAACAATCACGAGGGTACCATTATATTCCTGACATTTGTATCTACTTTTAAACTATGTTTTACATTGCAAAAACGCCAGGCTGGGTTAAGAAATTTTTCAGCGCCAGCATTTGGGAGATAACCAAGGCCCCCAAAACGATATATCTCAGCTTTGATGATGGCCCTCATCCCATAGTAACTCCATTTGTTTTAGATGAACTCAGAAAATATGATGCCAGGGCAACCTTCTTTTGTATTGGCAGGAATGTGGTGGAAAACCTGTTGGTATTTAATCGTATTTTAAATGAAGGACATGCTGTTGGCAATCATACGCACAACCATTTAAATGGCTGGAAAACCCCCAATGCTGAATATTTACAAAATATTGCTGAGGCAGCAAGTTGTATTGATTCCGATTTGTTCAGGCCTCCATACGGCAGAATTACAGCCACGCAGCACAAACAATTGCGCAATGGAGAGAATCCTTTTAAGATAGTGATGTGGAGTGTATTAAGTGGCGATTTTGATGTGAACATTACTCCCGAACAATGTTGCAAAAATGTAATTAATAATGCTGAAAGTGGCTCTGTAATAGTATTTCATGATAGTGAGAAGGCTTATGACAGGCTGAAATATTCTTTACCACTGGTGTTAAAATATTTTTCTGAAAAAGGGTATCGGTTTGAAAAAATCGTTTAAAAATAATGACTTTTTGCAAGGTAAAATTCCACAAAAAAAATTGGGCCGGGGTAGAAACCCTGGCCCGTTTTTAATCCGTACCCTATGAAAACTGTCGCTAAAGTACATTGTTGTTGTTAAATTAGCAACAATTTTTTTAACAGTTTTTTTAAGGCTGCTTATATAAGACGCTCCCTTAATATAACTGATGACCTGGTTGCTGTAATTATTATTTCCATAATCTGGTAATTAGGTAGGTAGAACGGTCAGTAAATTAGCAACCGGCCGAAAACACAGTTTAAGGAATCCGTTAAATTAATTTTAGGCATTTTTGCAGGGCAAATACAAAATATGATCATCGACACACATTGCCATTTATACCTGGATGAATTTAAAAATGACATTACGGAGGTAATTAAAAGGGCAGAGGCTGAAACAGTGAACAGGTTTTATTTACCCGCAATTGACAGCTCCGAAATTGAAAACATGTTTTTGCTGGAAAATAAATTTCCCGGTAAATGTATTGCTATGATGGGGCTGCACCCATGCTACGTAAAGGAAAATTTTCTGGAAGAACTGAATATAGTCAGGAACTGGCTTTCAAAAAGAAGATTTGCTGCAGTTGGGGAAATAGGCCTCGATTTTCATTGGGACAAAACCTTTGTTAAGCAGCAGTACGAAGCTTTCAGGATGCAGATTGAGCTGGCTTTGCAGTATAATTTACCTATTGTTATTCATACCCGTGAAGCCATGCAGGAAAGTATTGATGTGGTTAAAGAATATAAATCAAAAGGGATCAAGGGGATCTTTCACTGTTTTGGAGGAACCGTGGAAAATGCAAAGGAAATTATTGATGCTGGGTTTTACCTGGGAATAGGAGGGGTACTTACTTATAAAAAGTCGGGCCTGGCTGAAGTGCTGGAGCAAGTTGATCTTGAGTATATGGTTTTAGAAACAGATGCTCCATATTTAACACCCGTGCCTTTCAGGGGGAAGCGTAATGAAAGCAGCTACTTAAAATTTATTGTTGAAAAACTGGCGATAATAAAAAATGTATCAACCGAAGAGGTTGCTGCTGTAACAACAGCAAACGCTGAAAAAATATTTTCGGAAATTAAACGCTGAAAATATTAAAGCGGAGACTAAGGGATTCGAACCCTTGATAGAGTTTCCCCTATACACACTTTCCAGGCATGCTCCTTCAACCACTCGGACAAGTCTCCTTTAAAGGGCTGCAAATCTACGTTGTAATATCTGCAATCTCAAATTCATTCCAATACTTTTTCCATAGAAGTGCTACGTGAACCTTTTATCAAAATGTTGGCATTGCTAATTTTTTGGCCTTTGTACCATCCTGCTGCCTGCAATGAGTTCTCAAAAAAGATAAAAGGATGGGTTAGTTTGCTGAAATCTCCTCCAACCAAAACCACATTTTTCCATTTGTATTTGTTTATAAGCTCAATTAAGTTCTGATGTTCATGAAGGCTTTCCGGTCCCAATTCCATCATGCCACCAAGCATCAGTACTTTATCCGATCCTTCCATTTTTGCAAAATTTTCAATGGCGGCTTTCATGCTGGTAGGGTTTGCATTATAGGCATCCAGGATAATTTTGTTGCTGTCTTTTTCTATCAACTGGCTGCGGCTGTTTGACGGGATATAGTTTTCCAGGGCCAGTCTTATTTTCTCATCAGGTACTTTAAAATATTTGCCAATGGCAACTGCCAGCAAAATGTTGGGCAGGTTATATTCTCCTACAAGATTTGTTTTAATAGAACTGATATCGGCTCCTGCAGTTATTGAAACTTCCAATAATCCTGAACTGGATTTTACAATACCGGTAACATCAGCATTTTTTGTGCCGTAAGTAACGCGTTTTGAGATGCCCTTACTCATCTCCTGTAAGTAATCATAGTCCCACATTACAAAGGCTGTACCGCTATTACACCTTAAATAATCGTATAACTCGCCTTTGCCCTTACGAACCCCTTCCTCGCCACCAAAACCCTCTAAATGGGCTTTACCGCAGTTTGTAATTACACCATGCGTGGGCATCGTGTATACACAATAAGCTTCAATTTCTTTTTGATGATTGGCACCCATTTCAATAATGGCAATTTCGGCGCCCTGTTTTATTTTTAAAATGGTTAATGGAATGCCGATATGGTTATTGAGGTTGCCTTCGGTAGTATAAGTTTTAAAGGAAGATGATAATACAGTGTGAATTAATTCTTTGGAAGTGGTTTTACCATTGCTGCCTGTAACTGCAATAAAAGGTATTTGTTTTCCGGATGTTGAAAATAGAAACTGGCTCCTGTGATGCAATGCCAGATCCTGTAAAGCGGTTAAAACATCATGCACATGTATAATTTTCTCATCAATATTTTCAGGTAATTCATCTATTATGGCATAGGCTGCACCTTTGGCCAGAGCTTCTTTGGCAAACTGGTTACCGTTAAAATTAGGACCCTTTAAGGCAAAAAACAGGTCATCTTTCCTGATCTTTCTGGTATCTGTTTGTATTGACGGGTGCCGGAGGTATAATTGATATAAATCGGTTATCTGCATTATTCAAAATTAAAGCAGAACTGTTAAATACGTGCATTAAAAAAGCCTTCCGTTTTTGGAAGGCTTTTTAATATTTTTTCAGAAATCTTATTTCTTTTTCTTACGGGAATTTTGCTTGCGTTTGCCAAAAATATTCCCCTCTTTAAATCCTGTTCCTTCAGGTGGGCCTAAGTAAGTTTGGGCACAACGGAACCCAACAGTACTGGCTGATTGTGTTTCCTGCATAAACCTGCGGGTTCCTGGCGATAACCAATATGGCCTGTCGTTCCAGCTTCCTCCTTTAATAACCCTTGAAGAATCATTGATCAATGATGAAACGCCGTAACCATAGTATACACCACTGGATGAATCACCATCAAGGTAATTGATCACGTCGTTCTTCTGGTAATTTGTACGGTTTTTTACATCTTCGTCAGAGATATCAACTTTTTTCAGGCGGCCCATGCTGTCTCTTTCATATTCTCCCCCCGAGTTTTTATAATATTTCTGGAATTTATTACCACGGAAGTAGTTAAAGTCTTCTGCATCCTGAGAAGTCATTGGCCTGTATACATCACCAACCCACTCGCTTACGTTACCGCTCATATTATATAAACCAAATGCATTGGGGTAAAAAGATTTTACATTGCCTGGTATAGCAGCACGGTCATTCAAACCGCCGGCAATACCCATGTTATCACCACTACCTCTCTTAAAGTTTGCTAAAAATTTACCCTGCCAGCTTCCACGACGGTTGTCACGTAAACCATTTGGATTGTTGCTCCATGAATATATCTGTTGGTTCGAAAATAATTCTTCACCACTTTTTTTCTCTTTACTGCGGGGGCTTGGATTCTGAGACAACATGCCATAAGCAGCATATTCCCACTCGGCTTCAGTTGGCAAGCGATAACCCATATTCAAAATACCGTCCTCCATGCGTAAGGTTGCTCTTGGTTTACCATTAACATCTTTAGGAGCACTCTTGGATTTAGGTTTTCCTTTACCCTGTATCATGTCCGGAGACATTAAATAAGTTTCTGTGTTGAAAGAACCATCAGCACCAGAACCTTTCATTTCTTTTTTAATAGCATCTTTTTTAAGGTAACCCGATTCACGTAACTTCAACTCATTCACCCTATCAGTTCTCCAGATACAAAAATCATGTGCCTGGCGCCAGTTTACACCAACAACAGGATAGTAGTTATAAGAAGGGAAACGGAAATAATACTCAACATAAGGTTCGTTGTATGCCAACTCTTCACGCCAAACCAAAGTATCTGGCAGTGCTTTGTTGAGAATATTTGTGTCACCAGAAAATGTATTCTCAAGCCAATATAAATATTCACGATAGTGAACATTGGCAACCTCGGTTTCATCAATAAAAAATGAAGGAACAGTGATACGGCGGGGAACGTTATTCCAATCGCCCATAACATCTTCATCCTTAGCACCCATTACAAACGAACCACCCTGAACAAAAACCAATCCCGGTCCTGCTTTAGGGTACTTAATCTTAGAAACATGAAAATTACCCATGTTTTTGTCATCATAGTTCCAGCCTGTAGCTGATGACTTGCTTTGTTTTTTTCCCAAAAGCCCGCCCTTTTTACAGGCACTTAAAGAAATTGCTGCTATTATCAGGATCATAGCATTTTTACCAGAAAGTAATTTAGTCATGTTCATTCGTTTATTGTCTTGTTTAACGAAGGGTTTTCTTTATTATTGTATATGAGGTTCTACAAGTTGCGAATATAAAGACTTTAGCTGAATTTGAACTATTTCCCTTCCTTTTTTTAAAGTTAAATTGTTAATGCGTTACTTACCGAAGTATTTAGCTAAACTCACAATATTTAAACCTGGTTAAAATCAACAAATAAAACGGCGCAGCCCATTTTAATATTTTATCGGTTTATTTACCGGCAATGGCAGAAATTGGCAGACCGTTCGGATTTTACAGATCAGGCAGTTTTACGAAATACGGTACAACTACTTTACCTGCCAAAAGAAAAGTATTTTTTATCATCGTGGAATAAAAAAGTGTAAACAGAAGGATAACATGGGCCTTAATTTCGCTAAAACTCTTTGTGATAAAAGGTTTCATAAGAATCTGCATTCAACGGGAGTTGAAAAATATAACCTGCTGCGATTAGAAGTAGTATTTTTTTTACCATCCATAAAATTCTTTTTTATTTTTTTGGAGAATATAAACAAGTGTTATAAACTTGCACACAACAAGGAGTAAACGATTATTAATTATTGAATTGTTAATTTCGCATAAGAATAAAATCTGGTGTGATTTTTTTTTATCTTGCTGATGATTGCATAAAACCTTATTTTTGACCTGTGCCAAAGATTAACTGCAACAAGCCAAACTGCAATAAACTGCGTCACACAACGTTATAATGCAGATAAAAAGAATTTTTAGCATAATTTCAGCTTAAAACAGGGGATATTACCACTTTGAGGTATTGTTCTCAAAAAAAAAGCCATTATCTTTGAAATTCATACTTTTTTTAGTTTTTTTTAACAAGATTTTATAATTTAGTTGTTCATTTCAATAAAACTATTATTTTTACAACATAATACAACCATTAAACTTAACGCTTATAGAGGTAAGTCTACCTAACCAAGACAAATCAAAACGCATGAAAAAAGTAACTTTGAAACTAACTGCCTTAGTTATGTTACTGGGAGGAACAATAACTGTATCTTATGCCCAGACTAACAAAATAAACGTTGTAACATCTGCTGTTCCGTTTTTACGTATTTCACCTGATGCCCGCAGTGGTGGTATGGGAGATGTAGGTATTGCAACTGCACCTGATGCTAACTCAGCTTTTGCTAACATAGCCAGAACCCCATTTTCCACAAGTAAAGCTGGTATTGCTATTAACTATACTCCATGGTTGAGGGATTTATCTGTTAATGATGTTTTCTTAGCATCTTTGGCAGGGTACTATAAAATCAGCGATAACCAGGCCATTTCTGCTTCATTAAGATATTTTAAATTAGGAAGCATTCAGTTTACTGATGCTCAGGGTAACGATCTTCAACAATACAATCCAAAAGAATTTGCGGTTGATTTAGGTTATTCAAGAAAATTATCAAAAAAATTAGGCTTAGGTATTGCTATCCGCTATATCAATTCAAACCTTGCGAGTGGTAACTTTGGAGGGCAAAATTATAAAGCTGGTTCTTCTGTTGCTGGTGATTTGCATTTATACCATCATGGCGCTAAAGAAAACGGCCAGGGTTTAAACTGGGGTTTAACTTTAAGTAACCTGGGTTCTAAAATCTCTTACTCAAGCGACGCAACTCAAAAAGATTATATCCCTGCAAATCTTGGTGTAGGCTTGGCTTATACAAAAGTATTTGACGAGTCTAACAAAATTACCTTTGCTGCAGATTTTAATAAATTATTGGTTCCTACTGCTAAATTAGATTCTTCAGGCTATCCAGGTACACCAAGTTTAAATGCCTATCGTAGTTACAGTGTTCCCAGCAGCTGGATCAAATCTTTCGGTGAAGGTGGTGGAATAAGCGAAGAAATTCAGGAAGTTAATGTTGCAGTTGGTGCTGAATACTGGTACAATAACCAATTTGGTTTCAGAGCAGGTTATTTTTACGAAAATAAAAACAAAGGAAACAGAAGATATTTCACAGTTGGTGCAGGTATTAAATACAGCATTGCTGGCTTAAATTTCTCTTATGTATTTCCTACAGGAAGTGGAACAAGTCGTATCCCTTTATCTAACACTTATCGTTTTGGTTTAGTGTTTGACATGGGGGGAGCTAAATAATAAAGATCTTTTCAAGTTAAAAGCGTTCCGTAAACACGGAACGCTTTTTTGTTTTAATAATCAACCAAAAATGCGGATATTTACATAATAACAAAAAGCGATGGCATATAGAATTGGCTCAGGTGTTGATTATCACCAGTTAGTACCAGGGAGGGATTTATGGATAGGAGGAGTGAAGATACCGCATACAAAAGGGGCTTTGGGCCATAGCGATGCAGATGTTTTGTTGCATGCAATTTGCGATGCAATGTTAGGTGCTCTTGCACTGGGCGATATTGGATTTCATTTCCCGGATACCGACGTTTCTCTAAAAAATATAGATAGTAAAATTTTGCTAAGAAGATCTGCTGAACTAATAGCGGCAAAAGGTTATAAAGTGATTAATATTGACAGTACACTTTGCCTTCAGGCACCTAAAATAAAGTCCTATGTTCCGCAAATGCAGCAAACTATTGCTGACATAGTTCATATTAGTATTGATGATGTATCAGTTAAAGCAACAACTACAGAGCAAATGGGTTTTATAGGCCGGGAAGAAGGCCTGAAGGCTTATGCAACAGTATTACTCGGTCTAAAATAAACACATCCATTTTTTGAAAAAATATATTTTCATAATTTCCTTTTTAATAAGTACGCTTTTTGTTTTTGCGCAAAAACAAACCAATATCTGGTACTTTGGAAACCGTGTTGGTCTTGATTTTAATCAAACACCACCAAGGGTTTTAAGTGATGGAACGGCAAATTCGCAGGAAGGATCGGCAGCAATGAGCGATAACAACGGGAAATTGCTTTTTTATACTAATGGCAAAATTGTGCAGAACAGAAAACAGCTTACCATGCCCAACGGGGCCGGATTATCAGGGGATTTAAGCAGTACAAATAATGCAGTAATTGTGCCGATGCCAGGCAACGATAGCATGTATTATTTATTTACCATCGGATCTGCCAGGGAGGAAGTGCCGGTATTTGCCTATAATATTATTGATATGAAGGCCGATGGAGGCTTTGGAGATATTGTTGTAAAAAATATAATACTGGAAGATACTGTTCTTGAAAAACTTGCTGCCATAAGACATTGCAATAACAGAGATGTTTGGATAGTAATTCCGAAATGGAATACCGACGAGTACCATGCTTATTTACTCACAGCAAGCGGCCTGAGTTCACCCGTGATTAGTCATACAGGGCTGGTAATAAACGGGCAAATCAATAATTCAATAGGAACTTTAAAATTTTCAGGCAAAGGAAATAAATTGGTGGCCTGCCACGCATTTGATAATGATGCGGTGCAAATTATGGACTTTGACAATACTACTGGAGTGATAACAAATCCGCTGGTAATTCATCCAAATGTTGTTCCGCATCAGCCCACATTTACAGGTGTATATGGTGCCGAATTTTCGCCAGATGGCAAATTGCTTTATATTTCAACAACAAATTCAGACACCGATCCCAGCACCCTGTATCAATTTGATATTACATCAAACAACGCTGCTACCATACTTGCATCAAAACAGGTTATAGCGCAGTCAACACCATGGATTGGAGGTGCTTTACAATTGGGATCTGATAAGAAGATTTATATGGCCATGTGGAATGACAGTGCATTATCTGTAATTGACAATCCAGATACATATGGTCCCGGTTGTAATTTCGTTTTTAATAAGATATATTTAGCACAAACAACAAATTTTCCTGTTCAGTTTGGCTTACCAACATTCATGCAAAGCTATTTTGACCCTGCTTCAAATCCTTACGATTTCAGCCGGATCGGTGGTAATTGCCAGGATTTAAATGTTTCTTTTACTATTAGCAGGTTAAGCGGTATTGATTCAGTTAAGTGGGATTTTGGTGATCTTGGAAAATCGCAGGTATTGCAACCCACTCATACTTATGCGTTGCCCGGATTTTATGATGTAAAACTGATCGTTTACAAAGTAGATTGTTCCGGATTAAATGACACTATTATGCGTAAAATATGGATTGCAAATTCAAATACTTTTTTGGGTCCGGATACATCCAGCTGTAATATATTGACTTTGCAAATTGGAATTGATGAAATTTTTGGTGTGAATTATTTATGGAACACGGGTTCTACAGACAATAAAATAACAACAACCGGTTTTGGAGATTATTGGCTGGAGTTGGAGCAGAATGGATGCAAACTGAGAGATACCATAAAAGTTACACCAAGGCCTAAACCAACCGTTAGCCTGGGGGCAGATACATCTATCTGCAAATACAGGCCCGTTGTTTTAAAAACAACGGGCTCAAATTATGATAGCTATCTATGGAACACAGGGTCAACATCTTCATCCATTTCGGTAAATCAAACAGGAACTTATTATGTTACAGTAACTCAAAATTCATGTAGTGCATCCGACACGATACAGGTTTTACCAGGAGATTGTGATATTTATGTACCAACAGCATTTACACCCAATAAGGACAACCTGAATGAGACATTTGGGGTTGTTGATTATGCATCTGTTCAATACTTTTCGCTGCAGATTTTCAGCAAATGGGGGCAATTGATTTTCAGCAGTAATGATATTAACCAAAAATGGGACGGCACCTATAAAGGCAAAAATATGCCCAACGGATCTTATGTTTGGATATTGAATTATACAAACAACCGAGGAAGAAAATTCTATGACCAGGGCACAGTGATGCTGATTCGCTAAATAACTTTTCTTAAAGCAGATATTGCTGAATTTACTTTTTACATAGTTAACTTTGGGGTTATGCAAACCGTTCAGGTCAATATAGTAAACACTTCCACAAATCCATTGCCGGAATATGCAACCGAGGGTTCTGCAGGCATGGATATCAGGGCAAACCTGGACGACTCAGTAACTTTACAGCCAATGGAGCGTAGCCTTATACCAACAGGCTTATTTATTGAGTTGCCAGCTGGTTATGAGGCCCAGGTGAGGCCAAGAAGCGGAATGGCCATTAAGCAGGGTATTACCTGCCTGAATTCGCCGGGTACTGTTGATTCTGATTTCAGGGGAGAGTTAAAAGTTATACTGATAAATCTAAGTAATATTGCCCAGGTAATAAATCATGGAGAGCGCATTGCACAAATGGTTATTGCAAAAACTGAAAAGGCGGCATTGGTTTTGGTAGAGCAGTTAAATAACTCCCAAAGAGGTGAGGGTGGTTTTGGGCATACAGGTACTAAATAAAAAAACAGAAAACAAACAATGAAATTTACAGCAACAACGGGACTTTTAATTCTCCTGATTTTTTCGGTATTCAGTTGTAAAACTGTAAAACAAATTAATAAAGCCATTGCCCCAAAAGATACGAGTGCAGTTACTATTATAGATCAGTCTAAATTAGATTCGATTATGATGGTTAAGAAAACAATTGAAAATCTGAACCGGAATTATATCGATTTTAAAACATTCAGTGCTAAAATAAAAATTCAGTACCAGGATAGTAAAGGAAAGAACCAGGATCTGACTGCAATTGTACGTATAAAGAAAGACAGCGCTATCTGGATATCAATTACAGCATCATTGTTGAGTATTGAAGCATATCGTATACTTATAACCCCGGATAGTGTTATAATTTTAAAAAAACTGGATAGGGAAGTACAATACCGTTCACTGGATTATTTGCAGGAAGTAACTGAAATACCTTTTGATTTTAAAACCCTGCAGGACTTATTGGTAGGTAACCCGGTATTTATTGACAGTAATATCGTTTATTATAAAAAAACTGATAATCAAATCCTGTTTTCTATGGTTGGCAGTTATTTTAAAAACCTGCTTACATTGTCCTCTGATAGTTATTTTTTAACCCATAGTAAACTGGATGATGTAGATATTGCCAGAAGCCGCACTGCTGATTTGACCTATGCTGATTACGAGAACAAATCAGGATTTAATTTCTCTACCTACAGGGAAATAACGGTGTCAGAAAAAAACAGGCTTGATATCCGGCTCAATTATAAGCAGTATGAGTTTAACAAAGATTTATCTGTTTCCTTTAACATCCCAAAAAATTATACAAAGAACTAAGCGTTATTTGTAATCAGGCACAGCCTGTAAGGTTAAAAGCTTATTTTCTTAAATTTTGAATAGTATTTTTGAACAAATCAAGATTTCAATATGATCAAATTCATTTTTAATTTAGCCGTTTTTTCTTTTTTCAGCTTATCTGTAGTAGCACAGGATACCCGTGAAGAATTGGAAAAGCAGCGCACAAAATTAAAAAAGGAAATGGAGGAGACACAAAAGCTTCTCAATGGAAACAAAGCAAAAACAAAAGAGAACCTGGTGCAGTGGAAGCTGATAAACGATAAACTGAACCTGCAGAACCGCCTAATTGAAAATATTGGCAAGGACATTAATTTACTTGATAACAGCATTAACACCAACCAGCGTGAAATTAACCGTTACAATAAACTGCTGGATACATTAAAAGAAGAGTATGCCAAAAGCATGGTGTATGCCTATAAAAACAGGAATAATTATGATTTTTTAACTTTCATTTTTTCTGCAGGAAGTTTTAATGACGCCATTAAACGGATTGCCTACTTAAAGTATTACCGGGACTATCGTGAAAAGCAGGGGGAAAATATATTGCGTACGCAGGAGTTGCGCCGGCAAAAACTTAATGAACTGGGGAGCATAAAGGAAAAGAAAAGCGAGGTTTTGCAGATTAAGGATAAGGAAGCAGCTGCCCTGGAAACACAGAAGATAGAAAAGGACAGGATCGTGAACGATCTTAAAAAACAGGGGAAAGAGTTAAACAACCAGCTTGTTGCTTTTAAAAAACAAAATGCAAAGGTGGAAAAGGCGATTGCGGCTGCCATTAAAAAAGCAACCGATGATGCAAGAAAAGCAGCGCTAAAGAAATCTAATGAGGATGAAGCGGCCAGGCTAGCTGCTTTAAAAAATAATGCTGCTTTAAAAAATAATTCCGAAAAAACAACAACAATTACTTCAACAACAACGGCGACAAAGAAAAGTGAATCGCCTAAAACTACTCCTGTAAGTATATTGCTAAATGAAGGAAATTCAGGAGTAAATGAAAGCTTTAAAAAAAGTAAAGGTATTTTGCCTTGGCCGGTTGATAAAGGAATAACAATATTACATTTTGGTCCCAACACGTTACCGAGCAAAGCTGTGATAGTTGTTACCGGAATTTCGGTTGCAACCGATATTGGCAGTAACGTAAAAGCCATTTTTGACGGAGTAGTTAGCAATATAGTTTTTGTTGAAGATATGCAGGTTGTTATTGTACAGCATGGTGAATATTTTAGT
>Ga0302322_100003074_pt1 | contig 14233 bp, 17 predicted proteins | sample Fen_T0_2_FD_203757 | JGI IMG/M metagenome (GOLD analysis project Ga0302322, IMG submission 203757) | Peat permafrost microbial communities from Stordalen Mire near Abisko, Sweden - Fen_T0_2 | ecosystem: Environmental > Terrestrial > Soil > Wetlands > Permafrost | place: Sweden: Abisko... | reverse complement strand
GTCCGTGAGGCCCTGCACCCCCTGGTCCGCAACCCACAGCAGGACGCAGGACTGCACCAGAGCCCAGGTCCCGATCCCAGCCAGGTCCCGCCACCATTCAGGCACCCGCCCGACCGGTCGGGTGTCGTTGCTCGCCGCGCTCATCGGGGCGAGGCCTGGTCTCGACACCTGGACTCCGACGTGAACACGGCGAGCTTCATAGTGATTACTCTAGGTAAGTGACCCTCAGGGGTGAGCATGGCACGCACGCGTTGGCCGTGTGTGTCAGCTCACCTACAGAAGGGGGCCCTCCAGGCCCAACATCCTGAGCACCACCGCCACCTGGACGACATGGCGCGACGTCGCTACCGCCGCCGGGAGCGCCACCGCATCCTCTCGACATGGGTGGAGCCGGGGCGCATCCCCGTCGACGACGTGCGTCCCCGAAGTGGTCCCCCGGACGGCACGGCTGCAGCGGATCTTCAGATCGCTGTGAGTTGAGCGGGGGCCACGCCGCCGCGGCAGCGCTTGACGCAACCCATGGGTTGCCATAAGTTGGCAATCAGACGGTTGCAATACTCCACCTCAACTCAAGGGGACCCCGTGACGACCAGCACCGACTACCGCACCACCGTCCGTGTCAACGCCTCGGCGGACGTGGTGTTCGACGCCGTCACTTCGGTCGAGGCGCTCACCGCCTGGTGGAGCCCGGTGACCGGCTCGGGCCTGAGCGGTGGCGAGCTGCGGTTTCCGATGGTGGCGACCGAGCCGCCTCTCCTCGTCCGCGTCGACGAGGCGACCCGCCCGATGACCGTCCGCTGGACGGTCACCGAGTGCACCTTCATGGAAGACTGGGTCGGCACCCGGCCGACGTTCTCCATCACGCCGATCGACGACGGCACCTGCCAGGTCACCTTCGAGCACCAAGGCCTGAACGACGCGCTGGAGTGCAAGGACATGTGCAGCCGCAGCTGGGATCACTTCGTCGGCACCAGCCTGCGCGAGCTGGCCGAGGGCGGCCCCGGCGCTCCCAACCGCAGCCCGCGCGACCTCGCCCGCCGCGCCGCCGAGGACAACGACTGACACCAGGCCCTGGGGACTGCTCGGCGTGGACAGGCAGTCCCCAGGACATCGACCGTAGCTCGACATCGTCCAGAGCCGCTCCCCGAGGAGGAAGTCATGTCGTTCCCCGACCGCATCGAGCGCACGGTGACCCTGACCCGCCCGCCGCGAGACGTGTGGCGGGCACTCACCACGGCCGACGGTCTGAGCGCGTGGTTCGGTGAACGGGTGAGCATCGACCTGCGCCCTGGCGGCGCGGCCACGATGACCTTCGCGGGCGGCTTGACCGTCGACATGACGGTGGAGCGTGTCGAGGAACCCACGGTGTTCGCCTACACCTGGCGACTGCCCGACCTGCCCGATGACGACCCCCGCCGCACCTACGTCGAGTTCACCCTGCAGCCCGACGGCGACGGCACCCTGCTGCGCGTCGTCGAGAGCGGCTTCGCCCAGCTTCCCGTCGACACCCGGCGCACGACCTACGACTCCCACGGCGAGGGCTGGTCGCGAGAGCTGGCAGAGTTGGTAGAACACGTCGATGGCACCTGACATCGAGGGCGTTGCCGAGCAGGTCTTCGTCGCGCTTGCTGACCCGACCCGCCGCGCCATCCTCGCCGCCCTCGCCACCGATGGCCCATCCACCGCCACCGATCTTGCCGCTCGGCTGCCGATCACCCGCCAGGCCATCGCCAAGCACCTGGCCCTCATGGCCGACGCCGGCCTGGTCGCGCCCGAGCGAGGCGAGCGCCGGCGCGTGCGTTACCGGCTACGGTCCGAACCCGTCCAGACCGCCCAGCAATTTCTCGCCGCACTCGCCCACGCCTGGGACGACCGGCTCGACGCCCTGCAGCACCATCTCATGACGTCATGACGGAGGCGCAAGCGTGCACTCCGTCGCCCGCTGCCGCGTGGGGTCGGGGGTGGCGAGGCGGTGCTGGCCGCGGTGGCGGCCTGGGTCACGCGACACCTGTCCGTGCAGGTCGGCGATCGCCTTGCCAACGCGCGCACGAGGTCGGCGGCGTCGACTCGGATTCCCCGGATGGCTGGGGCAACGATGTCGAAGTGGCGGTCGCCGTTACCGGCCAGGCGATCGTGACCCTGTGACGACGGACCCAGCTCTGGCTGACGCCGCCGACCGACGGCGGCGGCGGCGACCCGCGGTGCGGACATGCTCCAGGTGGGTGAGGCTCGCGCAGATCACTGCTCGAGACCGGCGGATTCAGACCACGACGGCGCGCAAACCTGAGAGCCGGTAAAGCACGCTTGACATCATCGGATCCCGGGCACACACTCATGTCAAGCACGCTTTACCTCTGGAGGGGCTCATGACGATGTCCAATCCCACCCGTTGGCTGGCCGCCGCCGGTCTGGGACTCGCGTTGACCGCCACCCTGACCCCGCTGGCGGCCATGTCCCGGCCGAACGCGACCGTCACCGACGTCATGACGGCGGCCGCGATCATCGGCCCGGTCGGGTTCGCCGCCGGCTGGCTGGTTCTGGTGGCCGGCCCGGTGCTGACCCGTTCCCACGCCGAGGGCAATGTCGAACGGACCTGGCTGGAACGCGCCCTCGCCGGCACCGCGGTGGACGTTCTCGGCGGTACCGCCGTCGCAGCACTCGTCCTGACGACCAACGACATTCACGCCCCGGCCGGACCCGCCCTGACCATGGTGCTGGCTGCCGGCCTGGCCGATCTCGGTCTCCGGTATCTACTGCTGCGCCAGTCCTGATGCCGATCCCGAACCGGCTCAGCGAGCTTCGCCAGGCTCGGGGCTGGACCCAACGAGAGCTCGCCGAACAGCTGGGCGTCTCCCGGCAAACCGTGATCTCGATCGAACGGCACCGCTTCGATCCGTCCCTCCCGCTCGCCTTCCGGCTCGCCAAGGTCTTCGGCTGCCGGATCGAGGACGTCTTCCAGGTCGACGACTCCACCGACCTCTCCTGAACCAGACCCGGTTGCTCGGTCCGTTCCGTTCCCCGAGCGGGCCGCCTGAGGCCAGGTCCGGACCGCGATCCGGCCCCCCTTGATGGTCAGCTGCAGGTGGTGATGCCGGGCCCGCGGTCGATCGTCGAGCCGTCACCGACGCGCAGGGTGATCACGCGCCCCCCACGGACATGACCCGCGATCCGCGGTGAGGTACAGCCGGCCACCGGCGCCGAGTACATCGACGAGACCGGCTCCGTCGTCCGTACCGAAGCCATCGCCTGAACCATTGACACCCAAGAGCCGCCGGGTGCCGACCAGCGCGTTGCCCGCTACCCCGAGACCCGCCGCCGCCGAACGCGACTGTTGAGTTCGGCGCGTCCCACTGGGGAGTGAGGTCTCACAACTGACGCTATTCAACGCTCCGCTCGTGCTCTCGACGGGCGACGGCCAGGTTCCGGGCAACTAACGGCGTGTCCGGGTGCTCTGGACCCAACACCCGCCGCTGCGCCTCCCGGTCGGGTCCGGGGTCCGGGGTCCGGGGTCCGGTCGGGTCATAGCGGGCCCGGGCGTCCTGGAGGACCGACCGGGTGAGGGTCGGTGGCCGGTCGAGGCGGCTCATCACGTGAGCTCTCCTGCTCGCCGGTGCCGATCGGGAAGGCGTGGCGCAAGGCGAGCGACAACCGGGCGACGATGACGGCCGACAGCACGCCGTCCACGGTCACGATCCACTCCGGCAGCGCGCTGCGCCAGGCGAACACCGCCATGGTCACCAGGTAGCCGACCGCGGCCGCGGTCGGGGCCTGCCCGGACCGGGCCAGCGCGGCGCCGAGGAGCACGGCCCCGAGGGTGAAGACGACGGCGATCACCACGAGGGCGGGGCGGGACGGTCCCGCGACGAGGCCGTCGACCTGTGCCTTCGGCATGTTGGCGAACACGAACTGGACGACCACCTCGCTCCCGACCGCCCCGGCGAAGCCGGCAGTGCTGAGCACGTACCCGAGCAGGCCCACCAGGCCGGTGGCCTCCCGCACCCACAGGTACAGCCCCGTCACGGCGAACAGGGCAAGGACGGGCGCGAGCGGCGCGACGGCGTGAGTGACGGCGTCCGTGGGCAGCGCGCCGTCCCGGCGCAGCACGTTGACCACGAGGACGGCCGACGCGAGCAGGCCCGCCAGGGCGGACCGGCGGTACAGGGTCGTCTCGGACATCTGACTCCTCGGCGTGGTGGGACGCCTCGGCGTCCGGTGGGTCCTGACGTCGGCGACGCTAGATCGACGGAGGTGCGACCGGTCAGTGCCGTCGGACACGGGCGGGAACCTCTCGAGACCGGCGATGGGGTGCCGATCGGCACCTGCCGAAGGTCACCAACCCGGCGGCAGGTGTTCCTTCGGCCCGGCCTCACGACGTACCGTCCCCGGGTGACCACTCGTCGGCCCCCTGTCCGGGCACTGCCGGCGAGTTCAGGGCTGCTCTACCTGGCCGTGCTGGCCGCTGGTGGGTACGACGTGCTGAGCGGGCTGCGCTCGCAGCCGCCGCGCCTGGCCGTGACGGCGGCGGGACTGGCGCTGCTCGCCGGGATGGACGCCGCTGAGCGCCGCGGGGAGCGTTGGCCCTGCCGGGGGCGTGGGGGCGCCGTCGGAGTGCTGCTGGTCCGGGCCGCGCTCGTGGAGCTGGTCGTGGCGTACGACGTCTCGGGCACGGCCTCCCTGCTGCGGCTGCTGGTCGCCTTCTGGGCGCAGTTCGCGTTGGGTGCGTGGGCGACCCGGGTGGTGGCGGGGTGCTATGCGCTGGGGCTGATCGGACTCGTCAGCGCGGGAGTGCGGCTGACCCCGGGCGCGACCGGCGGATGGAACGATCCGCAGACCGTCTCGGCCCTGGTCATGTCGATGGTGGCGTTGGCCCTGACCCTGGTCGTGGCCGGTCTGGTGTCGACCCTGGACGGCGCCCGGCGGGCGGCGCAGCAGATGGCCGTCCGGTTGGCCGAGGCCCAGAGCCAGGTCGCCGAGAGCGCGGCGGCGGCGGAGCGGGGTCGGCTCGCGCGCGACATCCACGACGACCTGGGCCATCACCTCACCGCGCTGGCGGTGCAGCTGCAGAAGGCGGAGCTGTTCCTGGACCGGGACCCGGCGGTGGCCGCCCGGGCGCTGCAGGACGCTCGCGAGGCGGGCCGGCAGGCGCTGGGGCAGGTGCGCCGGTCCGTGGCCTCGGTACGGGACGTGGCCCGCTTCGAGCTGTCGCCCGCTCTGCGCGCCCTGGCCGACCCGTCGTTGGAGCGCCTGGACTCGTTGGAGCACCTGGACGCTGAGCCGTGCGTCCGGCTGGCCGTCCGGGGCGACGAGGACGGCGTGCCGGCCACGGTCCTGCTGGCCGTGTACCGGGTGGTCCAGGAGGCGCTGACCAACGCCCGCCGACACGCCGCCGCACAGTGCGTCGACGTCCGGGTGGAGCTGGACGCGGACCGCGGGGTCGAGCTGAGCATCGAGGACGACGGGCAAGGCTTCGTCGGACCGCCGGCCGGACCCGACCACACCGGGCACGGGCTGACCGGCATGCGGGAGCGGGTGGAGTTGCTCGGGGGCCGGCTCACCGTGAGCAGCGGCCGGACGGGGACGCTGGTGCACGCCTGGCTGCCGCGCACGCCGGTGGCGGTGCCGTGACCGGGGCCGTGGTGCGGGTGCTCGTCGCGGACGACCAGGAGCTGATCCGCGACGGCATCGCCTCGGTACTGTCGGTCCAGGAGAGCATCGAGGTGGTGGGCTGTGCCGCGGACGGCGCGCACGCGGTGGCTCTGGCGCTGGAGCTGCGGCCGGACGTGGTGCTGATGGATGTTCGGATGCCCGGGACCGACGGGCTGGCCGCCACCGCCGAGTTGCGCCGTCGCTGCCCGGAGGTCCGGGTGCTGATCCTCACGACCTTCGACGACGAGGCGTACGTCCTGGACGCGGTGCGCCAGGGCGCGGGCGGCTACCTGCTCAAGGACCTTCCGGCCGCCGATCTGGCCAAGGCCGTCCGGCTGGCCGCGACCGGGATCGATCAGTACGACCGTGCCGCCACCGCCCGGATCGCGCATGCCCTCCCGCTCGCCGGGCGCGCAGAGTCCTGCGATCCGGCCACCGCCACGGCGCCTGCGCTCTCCCCGCGGGAGCTGCAGGTGCTGCGCCTCATCGCCCAGGGCGCCACCAACCGCGAGATCGCCGGGCGGCTGTACTTGAGCGAGGGCACGGTGAAGAACCACGTCTCCAGCATCCTGACGCTGCTCGGGCTGCGGGACCGGACCCAAGCAGCGCTGCTGGCCCGCGATCGGGGTTGGGCCTGACCTGCTGCGCGCTCGGTCGGGCACAGGGTCGCCGGCCTCGGTGGGTCATCAGGGCGAACCGTGCGGTGAGCAGCTCGGGCACGCCGGTCGACGGCTACGTGGACGACCGGGCAGTGCCTAGCGCGCGACCACACCGGAGGAACCCGATGGCGAAGCCCGCACCGCTCCCTGCGCACGACCCGCTGTCCGCCCTGGCGGACAAGCGCTTCGTGGTGCCCACCACCTTCCGCCGCACCGGCAAGGCCGTCGCCACAACGGTCTGACCGGCGTGGTCGGACGGCGCTTCATGTCGCCCCGGAAGATGATCAGGAGCGGCGGTCCGGACCACGGGTCGGGCGCCGGCGCCGCGGGTGTCCTGCCGGCGGGCGCGGTGGACGTGACAGGTCCTTGGCGGCCACCCGTCCGGGTCAGGGGCGACCTGGACGGGCCGTTCCGGGTCGGCCGGGCGGCAGCCCTGGCCGCATCCCGGCGGTCGGGGGGCATGTGAGGTCGGTGTGTCATCGATCCTGCTCGTCGGACGCGGCGTGTGCTGGTGAGCTTTTGCCGGCGGGCAGGAAGAAGTCGGAGAGAAGGTCGGCGATCCGGCTGGCCATGGCACCGTTGGGTCCGAAGTGGTCGGCGCCCGGTACGTCCAGCTCCCGGACGTCGGGGAGGGCGGCGCGCAGGGCCGCGACGGCGGCTGGGACGTAGGGCAGTCGTGATCGCGCGCCGCTCAGCAGCAGCGTCGGCGCGGTGACGGCGTGGTAGTCGGTGGTTGAGTTGTCGAAGCGGGCGATCTGCTCGTGCTCGTGCAGGGCGGGCTCCAGCAGCGGTGCCATCGCACGTCGTCGTGCCGGAGGCATCAGGATCTGCAGAAGCAGGCGCATCACCGGGACCGGCAGGCGTCGTGCGTGCGCCGGTCCCGTGGCGACGGTCAGGGCGGCCAGCGCTTCGGAGGGGCGGTTGCGGGTCAGGGCGGAGCGGTAGCGGGGGATCCAGTGCATGGGGATGAGGCCGTCGACGCTGACGCCGGGCTCGTAGACCGCTACACGTGAGTAGCGGGTGCCGGCGCGGGCGGCGGCTCGCATGACGATCAGGCCGCCGTAGCTGTGGCCGAACAGGTACCGGGCGCCGGTAGCCGCGACGACTGCGTCGAGGTCCTCCTCCTCGCGTTCGATGCTGTAGCGGTCGCCTAGCGGCCCGCTGCCGCCTCGGCCGCGGCGCTGGATCGTGTGGACGGTGAACCGGTCGGACAGGGCGCTGGCCAGGCGGGTGTAGTCGTCGGCCGTGGACAGGGTCCCCGGGACGACGATCAGGCTGGGTCCCTCACCGACGCGCCGGACCTGGATCACGGTGCCATCGGCGGAGACGAACTGGTCGTGTCGGGGCCCGGTGTTCCTGGCATCGGCCCTGGTATTCCTGGCGTCGGGCATGGCGAACCCCTTGGTGGCGTGGAGGCTGGAAAGGGACGAGGACGTGGAGGGTCGCGCGACGTCCGGGCGGCCCGGGGTCGTCGGTGAGCCCTGGCGCATCAGGCGACGTCAGGGCGTGCTTGGGCGGTGCTCAGGTGGTGCTCAGGTGGTGCTCAGGCCAGGTCAGGGCTGTCGAGCAGTCGGGCGGTGTAGTTCAGGTACGTGTCGTACGGGACGCCGGCAGCCTCGACGAGGGCGGTAAGCCGCTCCTCCAGCAGGGCACAGCCCCGCTGCACAAGTTGGCGCCCCTCCTCGGTCAGTTGCAATCCGCGACGGTTTCCGCCCGAGGCGCCACGACGGACGTCGAGGAGTCCTGCAGTCGACAACGTCGTGATCATCCGACTCATGGAGGGTTCGGTCACCCCGAGCCGGTCGGCCAACGCCCGCTGGGTCGGGCTCTCCAACAGGTCGGTCATGAACAGTGCCAGGAAGCGGCGGTAGGACACCTCGCACTCCGCCCGCAGGATGCGGTCGGCTGCGCGGTCGAGCCGGCTGGTCAAGGCGTGCAGATCGAAGGCCAGATGTCCTTTCACGAGCAGACATTAGCACGCTAAGTTGCATATGCAAGGCTATCGCGCTCCACGCTCACCCGGAGCCGCGGACCGCGAGGTGACGATCCCGGCCGCGGTCGGCCCCGTGCTACCCGACGAGCGAGACCGCTCTCCGGAGCGGGAAGGTCGCGCGGTTGACCCCGTCTCCCAGTGCGGCTGCACCGGCGAGCAGCAGGACCAGCACCACGGTGTCGGCCCAGGTCGGGCTGGGGTGCAGTCCGGCGAGTTCGAGGCAGTCGAACAGGGCGTGCAGGACGAGCGCGGGCCACAGGCTGAGGGTGCGCAGGTAGGACGCCGCGGTGAACAGGCCCCAGGCGAAGGCGACACCGATCTGCAGGAGCGTCGCCACCAGGGTCTGGGTGCCGGACAGCAGGTTGGCGGCATGGCCCAGCCCGAAGATCGCCGAGGAGAGCAGCCAGGCGCGCCGCCAGCCGGACGCCAGGAGCAGTCGCAGGACGACGCCGCGGAAGAAGGTCTCCTCCACGAAGGCGACCAGGGCAGTGAAGGCCAGCCAGGCCGGCAGCGTGTCCCAGTGCCAGGCCCCGATGCTCCCGCCGACGACCGCGAGGATCAGGACGCAGGTGGTGACGGTGACGGTCAGGGCGGCTCCGCCGGTCACGGGGGTGCGGTAGCCCAGGGCGCGCCAGCGACGGCCCCGGGTCGCCCATCCGGCGAGGATGACGGCGATCGGGACGAACGCCAGGGGTACGGGCGTGGCGAGGCGCAGGTGGAGGATCTGGGTCGCGGCGCCTGCCGCGACCAGGCTCAGGAGCAGACAGACGGTGAGACCGAGGCTGAGGGCGAGCGGACGGCGGGCGGGCAGCAGGGTGAGCACGGGTTCCTCCTGGAATACGACTGTATTCAGAATACAGTCGTATCCTGGTCCGGTGGCGAGCGGTGAGGAGGTGACGTGAGCGACACCCCCCGCGCCGCGGACTTCGCCGATGCGGCGCTGCGCCTCGTAGTACGAGACGGGCTGGCCGGCGTCTCCTACCGCACGGTCGCGGCCGAGGCGGGCTGGTCGGTCGGGGCCGTGCAGAAGGCCTTCCCGGCCAAGCGCGACCTGCTCGAGGCGGCGCTGCGCCGGGCCCGCGAGGCGGTCCCCGCCTCCATCGACGCCGAGCCCGGCCGCCCGACCCTCCACGCCTGGCTGACCCGGCTGCTCCTCGGGACGCTCCCCCTGGACGACGAACGTCGCAGGGTGACCCTGGTCGGCGTCGCCTTCGCCGACCGCGCCCCCTACGACCCGGGCCTGGCCGGCATCCTGTCGACCTGGGACGCCCAGACCCGTGGACTGCTGGGGATGTTGTTCGCCCGCGCCGTCGCCGAAGGGGAACTCCACCCCGGGATCGACCATGGACAGCTGGCCCGCACCCTGCTCGCCTTCGCCGCCGGGCTGGGCGCCCAGCTGCTGTACGACCCGGCGCCCGAGCCCGAGGTGCACGCCCTGGTCGACCGCGCCGTGCAAGCCCTCCTGACCCCACCCCGCTGACGATCCACCGGGTCGGGTCGATTGCCTGGACGAGCGCGGGCCACATCGTCGATCTTCTCCCCTGCCTCACGACGATGGTGTGGCAGCGCGGCCGTCCGGGCCGGGTGGGTTCACCCCGATGCCCTCCAGCACGGTGATGAGCTGCGGATCGTCCCTGCGATGGCCAGCGCTGTTCCCGTCCGGCCGCCGGACCCTGGCCCTGCTCCTCGCGCATGAACCGCCCGCGGGCGGTTCATGCGCGCGCTGCCCACCCTCGCTGAGCCCGCCGCCGCCAACTAGACCGGGAAGGGAGGCCGGGTGCCGCAACGACGCCGGGCGGCCCGCCAGGCCGTCCATCTCGCGCGGTCCTGACCGGGCCGGCGATGACCCGACGATGACCCGGCGAACGAGTTCGGGCGGGACGTCGAGCATGGCACGACAGGCAATCAACGAGGGCTCTCACGGGTCATGGTTCTGGATCGCCGAGGACCCGTGGGCCGGGCTGCCGATCGACCCGACGCGCCTGCCGCCGTCGGGTGACCAGGCCTGGCTGGACGTCCACCGGTCGCTGGCGGGATGGCATGGCTGATTCCCCTCCCCCGGCCCTTCCCCGTCAGGCTCCTGCCCGGACGCGGCGGATCGACCTGGACGGCGCGGGTCGGGCCGCCGCCGTGACCCGCAGCGAGCTCACCCCACCGCCGGGGATGCACCCCCGAGCCGACATCGACGCCGACGACGCACCCGACGGGAACGACGACGTGCTCTGGGCGGCCTCGGGGTTGGCGTTGTTGAGCAGGGCACGGGTGACCGTCCAGGTGGACATCGGCGCCCGGTACGGGACAGGCCGCGGGCTGCGCACCGTCCTGGGCGTGGCCGCCGCCCCGACCTCCCGCCAGGACGTCGGGCTCGGGGTGGCGCTGATGGCCCTGCCGGACGACGGGATGCAGGTCTCGGTCTTCCCGGACGTCGCCCTGGGGACCGAGCCGGCCCGCGCCGTCCCTGCGGCCGTCGACCTGGCGTCACCCCAGGACGCGGCCTGGCGCTGTCTGGACACCCGGCCGGCCACGCCGCCGGCACCCCTCAGCGGCGTGCTCCCCCTGGTCGCGTTGACCGACTACCCGCAGCTAAAGGCGCTCAGCGACCCATCCCCCGCTGCGGCCGGCCGTCGCCTGCACCTGACCGACGAGCAGACCGACCTGGCCGAGCGGCTCGACGCCGCCACGCTCGGCGTCCTGCGAGCGCTGGCCAGCGGCCTGATCCAGCTCCCGGCCCAGACCCGGTCCCTGTCCCTGTCCCTGTCCCGGTCCAGACAGGTCAAGATCCAGACCCGTGGGAGGCCGGACGTCGGGATCGCCCAGGTGGTCTGGTTCGCCACCGAGCAGGGATGGATCGCCGCCGAGCCCGCCCCCGAGCTGCCCGGTCCGCGGATGGTCCGGCTGCGGGCCGTGGCCCCGGCGGACCTGGGCACGGCCCTGGCACCGGGCATCGCCCAGCTGCTCGACTCCCCCAGCTCCCATCTCCCTGATCACCCCGATCACCCCGATCACCCCCGCCGGCCAGGCGGCGGACTCGGCGAGGGTGACGGACCAGGCGAGGGTCGGCGATGACCATCCAGCCGGGAGTCCCCCCGGACCGCCCCTGGCCGTCAGCGGCGGGGCCGGCGGTATCGAGGCCCACTACGAGGACCTGCACACCCTGGCCGCCCTGAGCGACGGCCTGACCGCCCTGGCCGTCGACTACGCCGGCCACGCCGTCGGGCTCCGCGCGACCGTCGCGCTCTACCAGGCCACCGACGCCGCCCAGAAGCAGGCCTTCGACACCATCGCCTGGACCCTCGGCAACCACCCCCTGCTCGCCGCCGCGATCGCCGTGCAGACCGCACCGGCCTGGCTACCCCTGGCCGGCCTGCAGTTCGCCCAGGACGGCGGGGACCCCCAACGGTTCCTCAGCGACCACCTCGGCGTCGTCGACACCGCCACCGCAGCCCTGCCCGGCCTGATCACCAGGCTCTCCGGCGGCATCCTGGCCCCCTACGACGTCACCTCCGGAGGTCACCTCCTCGGCCAGCTCTACCCCGAGGGCAGGGCCACCGTCACCGCCGAACCGGACCTCGTGCGCCCCGACACCCAGCAACCCGAATCACGAGACCCGACCAACCCGCTCCACCGACCGCCCGCCTCCCTCGGGGCCCTCCTGGACGGCCTGGACTACCGCAACCGCTCCGTCACCGCCGACACCCCCGACCGCATCGACGTGCGAGTGGTCACCCACCCCGACGGCACCAAGGCCTACATCGTCGACATCCCCGGCACCAAGGTCTGGGACACCCCCGGACAGGACCCCGGGGCCCACCTGAACACCCTCGGCACCAACATCCACCTCACCGGCGGCGACCTGACCGCCCGCGAGACCGCCATCGCCGACGCCCTGCACCAGGCCGGTGCCACCACCACCGACCCCGTGATGCTCGTCGGCCACAGCCAAGGTGGCATCATCGCCGCCCAAGCCGCCCACGACGCCGCGACCGGCACCTTCGGCCACGACGGCCACGGCTACAACGTCACCCACGTCGTCACCGCAGGCTCCCCCGTCGGCCGCATCGACGTCCCCGCCGACGTGCAGGTTCTCGCCCTGGAGAACCGGCACGACATCGTCCCCCACCTCGACGCCGCACCCAACCCCGACCGCCCCAACCAGACCACCGTCACCTTCGACCTGCAGAACGGCTCCCTCGGCGACAACCACGACACCAACAAGTCCTACGCCCTCGCAGGTCACTCCCTGGACACCTCGACCCATCCCTCGGTCCGCGCGTTCACCGACAGCGCCGCACCGTTCCTTGCACCGGACTCACGAACCACCACCAGCCACACCGTCTACGACCTCACCCGAAAGCAGCGCTGACCCATGCCCCCCGCCACCCGGAGCCTGAACTCGCCGATCCCCGTGATCCCCAGATCCGCGTGATCCGCGTGATCCTGCTCATCGGGCAGCTGCCACGCCGGGTCCTCGCCGCACTCGCCGTAGCCCTGGCGTGCTCCGCGCTGGCGTCCTGCGCCAGAGCCCAGGACCCGTCGGAGCTGTCCCCCGCTCAACGCGACCGGTTCGCCGGCGAGCTCCGCACGGCCGTCGCCGCCCTACCCGGGATCGTGAACTCCCAGGTCGCCTACAGACCAGGAGCCACCCTGGAAGCCACCGACCTCACCATCTCCTTCGAACAACCCACCGGCCCCGCCGCCGAACCCGTCGTCCGCGACATCACCCGCCTCGCCTGGACCTCACCCCTTCGACCACTGCCCGGCCTGCGCATCACCATCGGCCGGTACGCAACCCCCGACTACACGATCATCGACAGCAACTGGACCGACACGAACGTCGCCGCCGACCTCACCCGCCGCTACGGGCCACGCCCGACCACCACGCCCACCCGTTGAGCCGACCTGTCCGCGCCGTCCCGGGCTGCCGGCCGCCCCCGTGGAACAACTCCTCGAGCCCTGGCGAGCGCGGTGCCGTGGGGGGTGAACTCGACGTCGTTGACCGGGCCCCAGCGCCCGCGCAGGGCCTGCGGCGCTTGGGCCCGCTCGGCACGAGGCGCACAGGCGATGCGGCTGATGCTCACCAGAGGGTCTCCTCCGAGGGAAACAGGGACTCCTGGACTGGCAGCGCGGGCATGCCCGGCTGGACGGAATCCTGCGTTCGTGCCGCACCGTCCGGCAGGGCCGTACCGTCCGGCAGGGGCGCGGGATGGCCTGCGGAGGGTTCCGGCGCACGGCAGTCCGGCGCCAGGGATACCGGATGCTGCGGTGCCGCGGACCTCGCGTCGCCCATGGACTCCCCCACGGACTCGCCCATGGACTCGCCCATGGACTCCCCGGTAGGGGTCTCCGTGGACTCCCTCACGGGCATCGGTCGGATTCCGAGTCGGTCCAGGCGAGCGCACAGGGCCTGCATCGCGTCCTGGGGGGACCGGTAGTACGTGGAGGCCAGGATCCGCCAGAACTTCCAGCCGGTGCGTTCCAGGACCCGTTGGCGGCGCAGGTCGGCGTCCCACTGCTCGGGTCCGTGGAAGCGGTCGCCGTCGCACTCGACGGCCAGGCGGTCGCGTTCACCCCGTTCGCCCTGGACGAACATGTCGATCCGGTAGGCGCCGACGCGGTGCTGGACGTGGACCTCGTACCCGCGCTGCAGGAGTTGGGTGAGCACATCCCGCTCGAACTCCGACTCGCACCGCTGCAACAGGTCCGTCGCCTCCTCCCTACGCGCTGCGGCGTCGCGCGCGTACTCGATGAGGGCGCGCCGCTGGTCCTCGGCGTGCAGGGTGGCCGGGTCGACGGTGTGGAAGACCCACAGCTGGTCGCGGGCACGGGAGGCGGCCACGTTGACGCGCTGCTTGTCGCCCAGGCGCACCGCGGCGTAGCCGTTGTCGTCGGCGACGACGCTGATGAACACGATGTCGCGTTCGTCACCCTGGAACGC
>Ga0302322_100003073_pt1 | contig 14238 bp, 14 predicted proteins | sample Fen_T0_2_FD_203757 | JGI IMG/M metagenome (GOLD analysis project Ga0302322, IMG submission 203757) | Peat permafrost microbial communities from Stordalen Mire near Abisko, Sweden - Fen_T0_2 | ecosystem: Environmental > Terrestrial > Soil > Wetlands > Permafrost | place: Sweden: Abisko... | reverse complement strand
GCTACAACTCCCAAAATTTTCCAAATACCAAGTAGAGTCAAAAGATAAGCGGGATAACCCAAATGCATAATACTATCCAATCCCCCTTGTCCATCTTTTGCTTTAAGTAACTGCACTGCCCCTGTTGATACCATTCCTAAGGCTAGCCAAATAGTGGCAATCCAATAGATAATCTTATCTCTCTTATTCATAATGTACTATTTTAGTTTGCTTACGATGTCTTGTAATCGGTTATGTGCCATATTGATGCCTTGAGCAAAAGGCAACTGCAGTATTTGATCTCGCTGTGCTGCTGATCTAAATACGGTATGCATCTTGAGTTTGCTGGTGTCGTCAGTGAGTTTTTCAAATTCCAGAAACTCAAGCTGTACGCCAAAGGGCGTATTCTCCATTTCAAATGTTCGCGTAATTTTCTCGTTAGGGCTAAACTCATGGATGGTGCCGTTGAACCTGTGTTTGTTTCCTTTGGGATCCGTTGTTTCAAATTGGTAACTGCCATGCTTTTTATTTTCCAGTTTCAGCACTTTCGTTCCCATCCATTGTTCGACAATCTCGGGATCAACATATGCTTTAAAGAGTAATTCCAAGGGCAAATCAAATTCCCTTGTGATCACTAACTCCTGCTTGTCGTCTTCGGCATTGATTTTTGTTTTTCGTTCCATACGATTCTATTTTTTATATTTTTTCATGATGGTTTCCAATTTATTAAACCGGTCGTCCCACATTTTTGCAAATGGTACAAGCCATTCAGCTATTTCTTTCATTTTGTTAGGATTGAAGTGGTAATACATTTCTCTGCCGGATTGCTCTTGTTCCAGGAGTTGGCATTCGGTAAGGATTTGGATATGCTTAGAAATAGTTTGTCTTGATGAATCAAACTTGTCGGCTATGGCTCCCGCGGTCATGGCCTGTAAGGCAACCAAAGTCAAAATGGCTCTTCGGGTAGGGTCGGCAATGGCCTGAAAAACGTCTCGTCGTGCTTCCATTTATGCAGCTGTTTGACTGCAAATATAATGCAGTTATTTGACTGCGCAAATATTTTACGATTTTTTTAACGGATGTTTTAGCGTGTCGTTAGCTATACGTGTAATGAATATCAACTGTTGGATGTTGCCCTTTGCGGATAACGCTAGTGTATATGACGTGGCGCTGGGCAAAATTAAAAATTAATCTCTCCACTCCAGCGCCATGGCATATACACACATTGTTAGAGGTTGTTGTTCTTGTCCGACACTCTCTTACTTGCCCTAGTCAACAATTGAGTAATTATCGATGGAGGTTTAACGTTACATTCCTCAAAGGTCACAATTTCTGGCATTCGTAATTGGTCATCCAAAATTTCTTGAATCTTTTTGATTTGTACTTTAATTTTTGTGTCCAGTCCCAAATCTTTTTTAAATGCCTTATAAAATTCAACAAAAAGAAACGCTGAATAATAAGAACAGAAATCGAAATAGTACTTATTGAAGTTTTTTGTCGAAAAAGTGAATGTCGTGGAAGTCATATCTTTTGCCCAGCCAAGTCTTAATAACATTCCCGGTTCAAAATGAACAGTCTTGGAGGTTACATAGTACAAATAGTCATACAACTTAATGAGTTTTGCATCTGTCGCCATGTGTGACACACTTGGGAATTCCTTGTCACCTTTCAGTCCGTTTTTTTGAAAAATTGTCTTGATCTGATCAGTCATTGACGCTAACTCTTTTTCAGCCTCTTTAAATTGAAGTATTATTTGCTCAGGCTTATAATGATCAAAGAAGGCCTTCTGAACAATTGTCCCCTCAAATGTACTTTTAGTTGTCAGGAGTGGAATTAACTTATCTAAGTCAATGGTAATATGTTCTTTTAAATATTTGATAGTGATTAAGTCTTCACAGATTCCCCTTAATGACGGCATCAGAAAGAATGAGTCCTCTGAGTTTGTCAAATTGTTGCACAGAAGATTGAACTCATAGTTCTTTGCAAATGCAGCTCTTATGACACACAAGAATTTGTCCGTGTCAAAGTCCCCAATTATTACAGATTTGTAGTATTCATCTATCTCGGTGAAAACTTCTTTAAGTTTTTCTTTCATGGAGAATTTGTCTTAAGACAATTACCGCTAACGCGTCGTTATATGCAACTCCCTACCAATATCCGAAAACTTTTTGAGAATTAGGTTTTCAAGTAAAACCACTCAGATGCTATTGAAAACAAAGCTTTATCCGTTCGTAAACGTTTACAAACGACTATAACCGTAAGTAGTCGATTAATATACGGGTCGGCCTTTTTGCTCCACACACCTTTGCATCGTCAATCACAAACAAACCGGTTGGCACAAATTTGTAAATCAATTTTTAACAATTTAATTTTTACTACTATGAAAAGTTTAAGGAACAGCGTACAGCTCATCGGCCGCCTCGGCAAAGACCCGGAAGTGAAAACGTTTGGCGACAAAAAGAAAGCCGCCTTCTCTATCGCCACATCGGATTCGTACAAGAACCAGAAAGGTGAAAAGGTAGAAGATACGCAATGGCACAACCTGGTGATCTGGGGCAAGCTCGCAGACGTTGCCGGCAAGTACCTAAAGAAAGGGAGTGAGGTGGCTGTAGAAGGCAAACTCGTGCACCGCGTCTACGAAACTGACAAAGGTGAGAAGCGCTACATCACCGAGATCAACGTGAATGAGTTCGAGATGCTGGGCGCGAAGCAATAACCGCTAACACAAAAAACGAGCCCCGGGTTTCACAACTCGGGGCTTTTTGTTTTTATTCCTATTTCAAATCTTATTCAAGAACCCATCCAACTTTTCATAGAACCACGCGGGATCATCGTAGAAAATAAAATGTCTGGCCGTGTCATTAATTTCAACTTTATGGTTCCTTACTTCAGCAATTTCAGCTTCGAAATTTTTTACTGTGCTCTCGTGTGTTGCACCGTATTGTTTGTAGGCAATCCACGCGCCCATCAGCAGAACAGGGCAATCAATCGTAGCTACTGTTTTGCGCAGATCGGTGGTAAACATTTCGTACATGACTTCAGCTTGTGTGTTGGCATCTGCCTTCGAAGCAATCTTTGAAACTTGTTCAATCCGTTCGGCACTGGTGATCATTGTTGGCAAGCTTTGTTTTTGTCCTTCTTCAATCTGCGCAGGCGTTTGATTTTCCATTCGTGCTTTCGTGGCAGTAGCCATGGGTTTAGCCGTTTCTGAAGTGGAGCCAGGCATGAACAGCTCAGGCAAGAACGGAACCCCGTCAACAGCAATTACTTTCTCGAAGACACCCGGTGCACTGGCAGCCGCCCAAAATGAAATGAACGCACCCATACTGTGGCCAACCAAAATTGGCTTCCGAAGTTTTCGGGAGTAGGCAACAACATCGTCTTTCACGGTTTCCAAAAAATGGTCACTGAGTTTTGGTGCATTGCCGCCAAAGCCTGCGAGCGTGATAACGTGACACTCATAATTCTTTTGATAATGCTCTACCGTTTCTTTCCACACGTCACCGTTGCAGTAGAGCCCATGAATGAAGATGATCGGCTTGCCATGACCTTTTACTTCCACGGTAAATAGTTGTTGTGCTTCCGCTTGCACTTGCCATGACGCAAAGGCCAACAAGAAAATGAATAAGGATTTAGGTTTCATAATTGTTTTGGTTTGTTTCTGCAAATGAACGGCGCAGAAGCCCTCTTGATTTTCTTAATTGACTATCTGTAACGATGCATTGATAAGTTGTAGTTTTAAATAATTAAGGGTTGTTAATTGAGGGATTATAGAAAGAACAATTGCCTTTTTGCAGTTCGTCAACAAACCATCGCAGTTGGTCAAGGGACTATTTGTTTTCTCCATCGAATAATTACTTTTGAGAGTTATGAATTCATCCGGTTCTGTTTGGGAGAAATTGTATAAGGTCAAGGCCCATCACGTTCTGATGTGGCTGCTTTACTATACGTTCTTCATGGTGTTGTACAAAGGTTTTTATGCCAGCCTCTGGCCTTTGTTTGGCGTCACTTCAGTTTATTTTGTTTTTCATGCACCCTGTTTTTATATCATCGCTTATTATTTATTTCCTAAATATTTTTATACCAGGCAATACCTGAAGTTTACGATTAGTTTTTTTTCAATCATTCTTGCCTTTTCAGCCGGGCTTTCAGTTTGTCTTTACTTCTTGTTCCGTGGATACTCGAAAACATTTGCCGACAATAAACTCTTTGTTTCTCTTACGGCATTTTTTTCAATCATCACCATCGTTGGGATTTTGTGTGCCATCAAACTGATTGTGGAAAAGATTCGCGGTGACAGGGCTGCCCAGCGATTGGAGAGTGAGCGGATCGAATCCGAATTGCAATACTTGAAAGCGCAAGTAAACCCTCATTTTCTTTTCAACGCTATTAACAGTGTTTATTTTTTAATTAAAAAAGATGCCGATGCAGCGGCTTCCACGCTGATCAAACTTTCGGATTTGCTCCGCTTCCAACTTTATGATTGCAGCGATGAGAAAATTGCCATCGAGAAAGAGGTGGAATACTTGAGTAATTTTGTGGCGTTGGAAAAAATCCGCAAGGGCGACAAAATAAAAGTTGACCTGATCGCATCCAGTGAACTACAAGGGTTTCAGGTTGCTCCCTTTATGCTGATTCCTTTTCTTGAAAATGCGTTTAAATACGTTTCAGGATTTTCTTCGAGCGAAAATAAGATCATTATAAAATTATGGCGTGAAGAAAATCGGTTCCACGCTCATTTTTTCAACACTACGGATAATCTGGTTCGCTCCGAAGTAGGAGGTATTGGCCACAAGAATGTGAAAAGGAGATTGGAATTGATCTATCCTAATAAGCATCAACTGGAAATTTTGGAGAAGCCGGGCACGTATAAAGTCATGTTATCTTTGGATCTAGCATGAACGGAAAAATAAAAACCTTGGTCGTGGAAGACGAGCCCCTCGCTCGTGAAGGATTGCTTTCTTATTTAAAAGAAATTGATTTTGCTGAAGTTGTAGGAGTTTGTGAAAATGCGTTGCAGGCCAACGAGTACCTTGCTTCCGGTTCAGTTGACCTAATGTTGCTCGATATTCAAATGCCTAAGGTGACAGGCATTGAATTCATTAAGTCGTTAAAGAACCCACCCCTTGTGATTTTCACAACAGCTTATCCCAATTTTGCTTTGCAGGGATATGAACTGGATATCCTGGATTATTTGGTGAAACCTTTTCCATTAGAGCGCTTGCTGAAGGCCATGAACAAAGCCCGTGAGTTTTTTCTTCTGAAAAATAAAGGAGTCCAATCTTCTGCCGAACGATTTTTCTTCGTGAAGAGCGATCAGCGTTACGAGAAAATTATCTTCGATGACGTTTTGTTTGTAGAAGGCATGGAGAACTACGTGGTGATTCACACCTCGGTGAAAAAATTCATCACCCTCATGCGCATGAAGGACCTCGAAGAGAAATTACCGGCCGATGAATTCATGCGCGTACATAAATCCTACATCGTGGCCATCCAGGCAATTTCATCCATCGATGGAAGTGATTTGGTTGTTGCAGGAAAGAATATCCCCATGAGCCGCGAAAAGAAATCGGAAATATTGGAAATCCTTTTGAGAAATAAAGCCAGTTAGTACTTGCTCTGTGTCGCTTTATCCTCTTCCCTCTTTTTCTTTTTTAGGTCTTTAATAAACTTCATCCAGTTGAGTGGATTGAGAAAAGGATTGTACATCGGGTGGAATTTATCACCCATGGAGTTAGTATACTGATTAATATAATATTTGTAATTGGCATTGCCATCCATCGGGGTAGTGCGCACCATTAATGCCAGCAATTCGGCATTCATATTTTTAGGATCGATGCCGGTGTTATCTAGCGGCACATTCAACGCGAGCACGGCTTCTTTAAACAATTCTTCGGTAGGCATAGTAACTACCACTTCTTTTAGAAAAGTAACATCAGGACTCATCTCAAAAATGACAGAATGAAATTCCTTAGCATCTTGTGGCACTACATAAGTTTGCCGCCTGTAACCAACAGAGCTTATCAGCACAGTGTCGCCGATCAATAGAGGGAGTGAGAAGAATCCATTATTAAGAGAGGTTGCTCCGCGGCCCGCTTTGGGGACGTAAAAATTTACACCAGGAAGAAATGCCCCTGCGGTATCGGTAACAATACCTGAAAGCTGAATCACACGCCTGCGGTTTTGCGCAGAGGTTTCCTGGATAGAAATAATGAGGAAAAGGGCAAAAAATAGCAGGAGTAGAGTGTTCTTTTTCACGGGCAATCGTTGTAACCGGCAAAAGTAAGGATTCGATTGATATGAGCCTAAAATTTTAATCATGTGTTTAGGAAAAGTAAATTCAAGGTTCCCCATTAAAGTTAGGATGACCTTCCACTCAAATTAGTTTTAACCCGTTTATGGTTGTTCTGCAGACTTTAAAGTTTTTGTAATTTGCCGCCATGCGCTTAAAACATTTCAATATTGACCTTGGTGCGCAGATTTTTTTGGCATGCAGCGATACATCGCGCCTGCGCATTTTGCATTTGATTATGACCAATGGTGAAATGTGTATTACCGACTTGGAAAATATTTTGGAATTCACGCAAACCAAAACTTCGCGTCATCTTATTTATCTCAAAAATTCTGACATCCTGACTTCTCGCAAATTCAACCAGTGGATGTTCTATCAAATTAAAGACGAAGTGTTCGACATCACCCAACAGATCCTTCAATTTCTAAGACGTGATCCTGTCTTGCAAAAGGACCAACAGGTCTTTCAAACCATGTACACCAACCGCGAATTGACGTTGAATAAATTAAAGATGAAGCCGCTTGGACAAGTGTAAACCTTATTGGTTAATAGTTAATTGTGAATGGTAATCCTGAATGAAAAACTACAAGTGCATTTTATTTGATCTCGATCACACTTTGTGGGACTATGAGACCAACTCACGCGAAGCATTATCAGAGCTGTATGTTCAGTTTGAATTGAAAGAAAGGGGAATTTTAAGTGAATCTGATTTACACAAAACGTTTTATACTATTAATAACGAGTTGTGGGATTTGTATGACCGTGGCGTGATTCACCGCGATGTCATTCGTAAAGACAGGTTTCATAAAATTTTAACCCTGCTTGGTGTCGATGATTATGAAATGTCATTAAGATTTTCAGATGAATACCTTCAACATTCTCCTAAAAAGAAAAACCTGATTGAAGGTTGTAAAGAAACACTCGATTATCTCAGGCCTAAATATCCATTAGTAATTGTAACCAATGGATTTGATGAGATCCAATCAACCAAGCTTGCCTCATCGGGTATTCACCATTATTTTCAGGATGTGGTGACCTCAGCACGAGCCGGGCACAAAAAACCCGCCAAGGAGATTTTTGAATTTGCTTTGAATGAAAACAAGGTTGAAGCTCATGAGACCATCATGATAGGTGATAATTTGTTGACCGATATTGCCGGTGCAAAAAATGCATCCATCGATACCGTCTTTTTCAACCCTAATCGAATTGCTCACCAATCTTCAGTCAATTTTGAAATTGAAACTTTAAGAGCCTTGATGAACTTTCTTTGATACGTATTTTGTTAATTTTGAACCCTGATTTATAAATCCTTCATTTTAAATATAATTGATCATGTCCAACGGATTTTTCAAAGTTCCTGTACCGAGAAATGAAACTGTTCTTTCTTATGCCCCCGGCACAAAGGAAAGGGCATTGTTAAAGAAAGCAATTGAGGATGAGCGTGCTCAAGAGTTGGATATTCCCATGTACATCGGTGCGGAAGAAGTGCGTTCTGGGAACAAGAAAAGATTGGCTCCTCCTCATGATCACAAACATACTTTAGGATACTTTCATCAAGGCGATAAAAACCACATCACGCAAGCGATCAATGCAGCGATGGCGGCCAAAGAACTTTGGGGGAACTTAAGCTGGGAAAATCGGGCAAGTATTTTTTTGAAGGCAGCCGATTTATTGGCCGGCCCTTACCGCTATAAAATTAATGCAGCCACAATGCTGGGGCAGTCGAAGAGCCCTTACCAGGCAGAGATCGACTCCGCTTGTGAGCTGATTGACTTCCTTCGCTTCAACGTCTCTTTCATGAGTGAAATTTATAACGATCAACCCATTTCATCTCCTGGTGTTTGGAACAGGATTGAATATCGTCCACTCGAGGGGTTTACGTTTGCGCTTACTCCATTTAATTTCACCGCCATAGCCGGCAATTTACCAACGAGTATGGCCATGATGGGAAATACAGTCGTGTGGAAACCAAGCAACACGCAGATCTATGCAGCCAATGTGATCATGCAAGTGTTGAAAGAAGCAGGCCTGCCTGACGGCGTGATCAATTTAATTTATGTGAGCGGACCCGACGCAGCCGATGTGATCTTTAGTCACAAAGATTTTGGTGGCATCCAATTCACGGGAAGCACGGGCGTTTTCAACGGCATGTGGAAAACGATCGGAGAGAACATCAGCAAATACAAATCCTACCCACGCATTGTCGGTGAGACGGGTGGAAAAGATTTTATAATTGCACACAAGAGTGCAGATCCGAAAGAAATCTCTACCGCATTAGTGCGAGGTGCATTTGAATATCAGGGACAAAAATGTTCGGCTGCTTCTCGTGCTTACATCCCTTCCAACTTATGGGACGAAGTAAAAAAGAACATGACAGCCGATTTGAAGAGTATCAAGATGGGTGGTGTGGAAGATTTTGGAAATTTTGTTAATGCTGTGATCGATGAAAAAGCCTTTGACTCCATTACTGGATACATTGAGAAGGCAAGACAAAATCCGTTAAATGAAATTGTTGCTGGTGGTAAGTACGATAAATCGAAAGGGTACTTTGTTGAACCCACCGTAATTGCAACCAAAGACGCTTCATCGCTTACCATGTGCGAAGAAATCTTCGGGCCGGTGCTTACCATTTATGTTTACCATGATGAGAATTTTGAGCAGACATTAGAATTGGTTGACCGAACTTCTCCTTATGCCCTAACGGGTGCAGTTCTTGCACGTGATCGTTATGCTGTAGAATTAGCAACAAAAAAATTATCGAACAGTGCCGGTAACTTTTATATCAACGACAAGCCAACCGGAGCCGTAGTGGGGCAGCAACCATTTGGCGGAGCGAGAGGGAGTGGTACCAATGATAAAGCAGGAGCGAAAGCTAATTTGATGCGCTGGGTATCCATGCGCACAATCAAAGAAACGTTTGTCACACCAACGGACTATCGTTATCCGTTTCTTGATAAAGAATAATATCAAAACTCAAAGAATTAATCAAGGTGCAGTCACTTTGATGATGCGGTTTGTTCTTTAAATTCAGTAAATTGGTAGAGTAACAAAGCCCTATTCATTTGTTTTCTCGGTTCATTCTAATTCTGTTTTTCTTTTTAACTCTTTTTCATAAGGGGCATTCGCAATCCGACCGGATTGACAGTTTGACTCAACGTATAAAAGAATATTCAGGCACGCTGCGAGTGGATGCGTTGAACGAGTATGCATCAGCAATTTTCTCTTTCGATTATAAAAAAGCAATCGATGTGGCAGCGGGCGCCTACCAGGAAGCTGATCGTTTACACTACCCGAAAGGAATGGCTCAGTCTTTGATCACGACAGGAATTATCCAATCGCGAAGAGGACATGATTCATTGTCGATTCGTTCTTTTAGAAAAGGTCTGTCACTGGCGAGGAAGGCTAACGACGAACTCATGGAAGGCCGGCTGAATCTTAACTTAGGTATTTTGCACCAAAACGAAGACAGACTTGATTCCGCAGAGATTTATTACAACCGATCGTTTCAATTACTGAAAGACAGTGTGAACCCATTTCGGCTCTCCCTTTTATATCTGCACCTAGGAAAATTTTATGAGGTTCAGAATAACCGACCCCTCCAACTTTTGTATTTAAACAAGAGTTGGACCATCCAGAAAAAAATAAATGAAAAAAGTTCCTTGGTAGAGGTAGGTGTTCAAATCGCGTCTTACTATACCTACGAAGGTAATTATCAGCAAGGTCGCTTGTACCTCGACACGGTAGTGAAAGCGTTGGGCAAAGATACCCTCAACAACGAGGAAATAAATATTATTAACAGGCAGAAGGCAATTATTTTTTCGAATCAAGGAAATTATCGAAATGCACTTGCTCTGTTTGAGAAAGCAAAAAAGTTCTATGAACGAAATCTGTTTCCCCTTGACCTTGCTAATCTGCTCACTGAAATCGGAAATGTATTGTCAGATGTCTCCAATTACGAAACCAGTTTGAAATATTATTTTAAGGCGCTTCAATTAACGCAATTCAATCATTACACTCACGAAACAACCAAGCTTCATTTTCGAGTTGCGTGGGTTTATTATCTTTTGGAACAAGACAAGCTATCAGAAGAGTTTTGTCGAAAAGCTTTGAAGGAAGCCCAAACGCATAACTATCACTTTGAAGAAGCGGCTGCAATTAATCTGCTGGGCTTATTGGCAGATCGAAATAATGAAGACGATGAGGCTCTTGATTATTTTAACGCGGCCTTGGGTATTCGCGAAAAAAATAACTATCGAGTTGGTGTGGCCAGTACCCTTTTGAATATTGGGGTTCTTTATGAGAAATTAAAAGATTTTAATAAAGCGAAAGAGTATGACTTGAGGGGTCTCGCTATTGAAGAAAAACTGAATCACGCAATAGGCATGTGCTATGCGTATCAGAGCCTGGGCCAGCTTTATATAAAGATGAATGATTTTGAAGGCGCATATAATTATTTAGTAAAAGGTGAGGCACTCGCAAAAAAAATTAAGACGACAAATATATTGAGGGACATTTACAAGAACCAACGAGACCTCTACAGGAAGCAATTGAAATATCCGGAAGCAATCCGTTATTCGATTCTATTTGATAACCTCAAAGATTCCCTTTTTAATAATGGATTGAGCAACCGTATCTCCACGATGCAATACGATTTCCAGCTAGATCAAAAAGAAAAGGAAATAGAAATTTTGGGACAGCAGAAGGAATTGCAGCAAAGGAAACTGGAACTCCAGCAAGCCGAGATCAAGCAGCAGCGGTATATCATTATAGTCGGCTTGATTGTTTTCTTTAACATTTGTGTTGGAGCATTTATTATTCTGCGATTCTACAGAAAAGAGAAAAAATTAAACAAGGAAATTTTTGAACAGAACGAGGAAATCACATTACAGTCAGAAGAATTGAAAGAGGCCAACAATGCTTTGAACAAACTGAATAGAGAAATCTCCGAACAAAAGGAGGAAATTCAGGCGCAAGCAGAGGAGTTAACAGAAAGCAATCAAACGATTTCACGCGTTAATACCAGCCTGGAAGAAAAGGTGATGATCAGAACGGCAGAATTGAAAGAAGCGTACAACGAACTGGACACTTTTTTTTATCGTTCATCGCACGATTTTAGAAGGCCACTCACCACATTTATGGGCTTGGCCGAAGTGGCCAAAGTAACCATTAAGGATCATGCGGCTCTTGAACTTTTTGAAAAGGTAAATGAAACAGCCCGTAACCTCGACAAGATGTTGCAGAAACTCCAGTCTATAAGTGCTGTCGGCACGCAGGAATTACTTTATAGCGAAGTGTTGTTAGATCAGATTTTCCAAATTGAATTGGATAACTTCAGAGAGGAGATCATTCATAGTTCAATCCGGGTTTTGCAGGATATAAAGTTAGAGCACCCTTTCATCTCTTATCCGGTGTTGGTGAAATTTATCATTCAAAATCTTATCGAAAATTCCATTGCCTTCCACGGGGCTCAGTCGCCATTTATTAAATTTAAAGCTTATCAAGTGGCGAATGAAACTGTTCTTGAGGTGAGCGACAATGGGCAAGGCATAGAATCAACATATCTCAACCGTGTATTTGATATGTATTTTCGCGCTAACGAAAAAAGCCGGGGCAATGGACTTGGTCTTTACATTGTAAAGAAGATGGTGGATAAGCTGAGTGGCCGTGTTGAATTGAAAAGTGAACTTGGTTTTGGTACTACTGTTTGGGTGTACCTTCCCAATCACTTTAAATAGAATTAGGCTAAATTATTTTTGAGTTAGCAATACATTCAGTTTCACGATGATTTCTGTAGCAATTTTTTCCGTGACCAGTTGAGGTACTTTAATATCGTGATCGGCTAAAGGAATAGTAAAGTTTGAATTAATTTTTAAAATACCTTTTTCAATTTGGATCTTACCGGGGATGATGCGAGATTGTTTTTTTCCGTGAATAACAAGGTTGCCTTTTGCCCTGACATCATACACACCATCTTTTGTATAATCAATGGTCTCAATAATTTTACCTGAGAATGTGGCATCATAGTATTTGTCGGTCTCCATGTACTTCTCATTGAAATGCTCACGCTGAAGATTGCTGTTAAATCCCTCAAAGGATTGGATCGTGACAACAAAAGCAAAATTACCGGTGGCGGGATCAATGATGCCCTTAATTTTATTTGAGGAGGCATTGATCAATTCCAATTTGGCATTGGAAGAAAAACTCACCTCTCCATTATCGGATGTAAATTTTTTCTGTGCATGGATCGTAAAGCCAGAAAAAAGGAGCAAACCAATAGATAAAACTTTCCCGTAGGTCATGAGATTCTTTGTTCTGTTACGAATATATCAAACTCATCGATTCATTACTAACCGACTTCTATTTTCGATAATCCAAAGCGGGTTTTCGATCGCCTATAAGTGGTTCGTACTTAAAACTTTCACCCCTTCGTTTTTTTAGTTCAGTCCAGGCATCTTCAATGAGTTTGGGGTTGCTGAAGGCATCCATCATTGCACCTGCCAGTGTTTTTGCAGCTATCATCATCCCTTTCGACCCAATACCGGTTCCTCCTGCTGCAACTGCCTGCCAGCTATGTGCTGCAGTGCCAGGCACCCACGTGGCCGTAACTAATCCTGCGGTAGGTACTACCCAACTGATATCACTTACATCGGTGCTGCCACCCTTGTCATTGTCAGGTCCAAACTTTTCTATAGTGCTGATTGATTCAAGTGGAGGTTTATTAGTAAATGTTTCTTGAATTTTTACGGCAAATTCTTTTTCAGCAGGGGTGTAGGTATAGCCACCTACTATATTTAAATTATCACTTACTGTTTTAGCTAAAGTTTCATTGGGTAATAGATTATAAACGCCACCGGTCACTTCTGATTCAAATCTTGTCTGCGTGCCTATTGATGCGCCTTGTGCTGCTTTGGTTACCCAATCCCAGGTTGATTTTACTTCGGCCGGATCTGGATGACGAACATAGTAATATACTTCAGCGAAGGCAGGTACTACGTTGGGCGCTTCACCACCTCGGGTAATCACATAGTGAATCCTCGTTTGTTCATTTACATGTTCGCGAAGCATATTCACCATCATGTCCATGGCTTCAACCGCATCCAATGCAGATCGGCCGCGATCAGGAGATGCGGCTGCATGTGAGGCTACTCCATAAAAACGAAACTTGCCCGATTTATTTGCTAAGGATGATCCGTAGCTGGCCGAGTTTTTCGCACCTGGATGCCAATGAAAAACGACATCCACATCTTTGAAGAAACCATCTCTTACCAAATACACCTTGCCCGATCCACCTTCTTCAGCCGGCGTACCAAAAAATTTAATTGTTCCTGATTTCTTATTCGCGATAAGCCAGTCCTTAACGGCAATGGCAGCAGCCGATGATGCCGTGCCAAACAAATGATGGCCACAGGCATGACCTGCCTTTTGTCCCACGATAGGTCTCAATTCAGGCACTGCTTCTTGTGCAACACCAGGCAGTGCATCGTACTCTCCTAAAATCCCAATCACAGGCTTACCCATTCCATAGGTTGCAACAAATGCAGTGGGCATTCCTGCTACACCCGCTTCAATTTGAAAGCCTGCATCTTTTAATGTTTGTTGAAGCAATGCCGAGCTTTGTATTTCCTGAAACCCTACTTCTGCAAAGCCCCAAATTTTTTGAGCAATGCCGGAATAGAAATCATTTTTTGAATCGATTGATTTGAAAACTTCAGGCTTGGTTTTTTGTGCCTGGGCTATTGAACTAAGAAGCACTAAAGCCGTTACCACGTATTTAAGGAATTGCATGGAAAATTATTTATCTATTAAATATAAATTAAACAGGAATAGATTTTATTGAAATTACAGAAACGGCAAAGGCCGAAGTGTTTAAAACGCCTCGGCCCTAAATAAAAATTGTTAAATCGATCTTACCCTAGTGCCTCATGGTACCATTTTACTTTTCGGGCAAAGTACATCAGCGAACCCAC
>Ga0302322_100003072_pt1 | contig 14238 bp, 13 predicted proteins | sample Fen_T0_2_FD_203757 | JGI IMG/M metagenome (GOLD analysis project Ga0302322, IMG submission 203757) | Peat permafrost microbial communities from Stordalen Mire near Abisko, Sweden - Fen_T0_2 | ecosystem: Environmental > Terrestrial > Soil > Wetlands > Permafrost | place: Sweden: Abisko... | reverse complement strand
GGAGGCGAACTGCGACAATCCCAAGGGCGTTCTTTTGAGTGGTGTAGATGGCTAGTGGGTAGGAGCGCGGTGGAGCGTAAGAGGGGGATGGAGTATAGGAGCAGGATTGAGACGCAGTTGTGCGGGGTGGTGGAGTAGTCCGGCGGGGCTTGGCCGGCGGGGATGCCGGCGTCAACTGAGAAGCGGGAACTACTTTGCGGTTACAAGAGAATGCGTGATGGCATGGACGGAGAGCGCGATACGATTTTGCACTCCAACTTTGCGCATCAGTTTTGCAACGTGAGCTTTCACGGTGCGCTCTTCGATGCCGAGAGCCGAGCCGATTTCTTTATTCGAGCGGCCAGCGACCAGCATCTCAAGAACTTCTTTTTCGCGATCCGTGAAGGTAACGCGGCCCGCGGGGAAAATACGTCCCGGAGAGGAACTGACACGTTCGATGAAAGTGGAAAGCACACGGCGCGGAGCCCAGACTGAGCCCTGGTGCACAATGCGAAGAGCTTGAATGAATTCGGTCGGAGAAGCGGCCTCATCCACGTAGCCTTTCGCGCCAGCGGCAATGGCTTTGAGAACGCTTTCGTCGTCCATGCCGGAGCCAGTCACGATGATGCGCAGATCAGGGCGAATGGCTTTCAAACTCGCCATGATGTCGTACAGGTTCTGGCCACTTCGGTTGCCCAGCAGGACCAGATCAATGCTGTTGAGCTGCCCCAAATCGGACAGCGAGGCGGACACCAGTTCGAGATCAGGTTCGGAATCGAAGAGGGCCCGGAATCCAACGAAGCGCAGTGGATCGCTTTCCACTACGGCAATACGAATAATTGGTTTTCTAGCGACTGCTGCTTTCATCAAGGTTTCCCTGTTAGGATTGCATCCTGTTTAAGCTTGCCTGAATTAGACAGGAATTGGAATGATTGCAAGGGCAGTTCAATTACGGGGGTAACCCCGTGAAAAGGCTGGCCTGTGGAGGCTTTCGCGTGATTCGGACCCGAAGACTGTGGACTTATGCGGGCATTTTCTTACTTGCACTGATGGTAACGCCATTTGGGCTCAGCCAAGCCCCGGCAGAGGCCCCGGCGGCGGCTCCGACGGGAGCCGTCTACCAGCCGAAGTTCCCGGGCGATCCGGCACGGTCGGAGTCAGAGGCGCAGGCGCTCGCCTACATGCGCGTCGCCTTGCGGGCCGAGCGGGAATACAAGAAACGGCACAACAAGTTCACGGATACGCTTAGTGCGCTGGCTGGCACGGGCTCGTTTACCAAACGGATGGCGGCCACGACCAAGCGGGGCGACTATACGGCTTCGTTCCGGTCGCATACGGGAGGATTTGCGCTCAGCTTGACGCCGAACCAGTTGGCCGCCGACCGACGCTCATTTTATGCGGAAGATGACGGCGCGATCCACGCTGACGAACTGAAGGCGGCCGATCTGAGTTCGCCGAAGATCAAGTAGTCGCACTGGCTAGCACACAGGATCTTTGAATCGGAGTTAGGGAGCAGAGCAGCGACCTAGTCGTCGCCGCCGGTGCGTGGGCCGTCTGCGCTTTCCCGGCGCACCACGGGAGCATCGGGACCAGCTTCCCGGGGACTTTCTAACGTGGCCCGACGCAATTCCTTCAAGATATCTTCGCGGTCGCGAGCGCCGAAATCACGGGCGAAACGCGTAAGAGCTTCCCGAAGAATTTCGTGGTGGTGAAGTTTGTCGAGGCCCTGCTCGCGTGTGATGTTCAACCACAGGCGATGCAATAGGAGGACGTCCTCGTCCTTCATGCTGGGCGAGTGCGGGCCGATGCGGAAGGTGTCCACTTGGGAATCGGCATGCACTACCTGCAGCACGAATTGGCGCTTGGGCTCGGGCAAGCCTTCCCAAGCGCGGCCCAGACTGAACGCCTGTTCCTGTGGCGTCATCTTGCTGGACTCGCCAGTTACCACGGCTGACGAATCGAGGTTGTTGGCAGTTTGCACAATGGCTGCCCAGACATCACCGGCGGGAACGACCAGCAGAGACACTTTCTTGCCAAAGCTTTCGGCGACAGAGACGGCCCGGGTAAACAGCGTCTGCTCATAGTCGCTGAAGATCTGTTCTGGAGACAGGTCGTAGGCGGCGGCGCCAAATCGGCTGACTCGAGCTGACATTACGACTACATCCTGATCCCGCGTCTCGAATCTTTCCAAGGCCCAGCGCAGATGTGTGAGCGTGTTGTAGTCGCGCACGGGAACCAGGATGTTACCGGCTCGGATGCTGAGACTCTCGCGCTCAACAGTGTCGCGCTGCAGTAGTTGGAAGTGATCCTTCATCTGCGCCTTGGCGAGGGCATGCTTCTTCAGGTTTACGCGCTCGGAAACCGAGAAGATGAGGAAGAAAACGACCGAAAACGAAATGCCGGCAACGGTCGCGACCGATTTTGTCGCCAAGTTGACCAATGCGATCGAGAGAAGGACGAGGAACACAGAAGCGAGGCCGAGTGGGATCTCATACCCGGCGATGGTGATGTTGGGTGGAACCTTCCAGCCACGTTCGCCTTTGTAGCGGAAGCGAAGTACTAGCATTGCGAGACTGTTGAAGGTGAAACTCCAGATCACGCCGAAGGCGTAGGCTTCGCCGAGGACGTACACGTCGCCGCGGCTGGCGAGGATGGTGAAGATCTGAAGGATGACCACCATGTTGATGATGCGGTGGCTGGTGCCGTACTTGCGATGCGGAAAGCGGAACCAATCGGCAAGTACGCCGTCTTCGGAAACGCGGTTGAGCACGCCATTCGAGCCAATGATGGCCGTGTTGACCGCGCCGGAGAGAATCAGGAAGCCGACCACAACCACGAAGCCACGGAAGATGAGGCGCAGCAGATGCGGTCCCCACATGTACATGGCTAAGCCGGCGATCAAGTTGTCTTTATAGACCGGGACTCGGACCGCATCCGGGATCAGCATGACTGCGAGCAGGGCAGACAGGCCAGTGAAAACAAAGCTGTAGATCGCGATGACGATCGCCGCCCGCTTCAGGTTCTTGAGCTTGGGATGGGCAATCTCGCGATTGACCTGGGCCAGAGATTCTTCGCCGCTCATGGCCAGCACGGAGTGGCCGAAGGCGATCAAAATGCCCAGCAGTCCAAACATCTTCGCCAGACCGTCTTCGGGGAAACTGTGCCGCAGGAAGCCGAGCGATTCTTTCGAGAAATGCAGGTTTTCGGGAGTAGGCAGCGGCACACTCTGATAGCCGCCTTTCATCAGAGTGATGGCCGACCAACCGAGCAGAATCACAACCATCACGGTGGTGATTTGCATGACACGCAGTGCTTTCTCGCTGGATTCGTGAATGCCCTTGATGTTCTCCCACCAGTAGTAAACCGTCACGGCGAGCGCAAAAACGACAGAGGTCTCGTTGACGCTGACGTGAGGCGTGCCGTTGAACAGGTTGTGGACGGCGCGGGGAATCCAGCCGTGAACGTCGGCCGTGGCGAGGATATCGTTAATGAGTCCGGCAATGTACTGGCCGGCGGAAACTCCCGAAATCGGGCCGGTCAGGATGTAGTCGAACATCAGCGCCGAGACGCTGAGTTTGGCGAGGGTGCCGCCTAGGGCTTCTTTGACGACCCGATACACGCCGCCTCGAACGAACATCGAGCAGCTTTCGACGTAGACGGCGCGAACGGCGAACGAGAACAACATCACGCCGACGATGAACCAGGGGGCGGATTTGCCGACGGCTTGTTCGGCGATGCCGCAGGCGTAAAAAGCGGATGAGGCGAGGTCGTTGAGGACGATCGCCGCCGCGCGCCAGTAGGAAATAAACGTCAGCATCACCGACGTCGCGACAACAATGCGGACTCGATTCGACGGCGACGATGGCACGGATGACATGGAGGCTAGGAGTGGTTCTCGTCTTCCCGGCCGAAGAGCGTGCGGAAGTCCTCAATGCCGCTGAGTATCAAAACGGCAACTGAACCGATGCCGCCGATCACAAACATGCCCTCGAGGAGACGCACTACCACGATGACGACCAAATTCATTAGCTCACCATGTTATTTGAATGGGGGGGTTTGAACAACATCGGCGGGTAAGAAATATTTGGATACACCGCATTGCGTATCCAAGCCCAAGCACTTTGTTATTCTTGCCACGTGCGACGCATCCATTCGAGCGCCTGGGTATTAGTTGTCCTTTCCGCCATCTTGCAGGCGGTGATTTTTGTGTGGGCAGATTCTTATTGGCTTTCCTGGGTTGCGGTGGCGCCGCTGCTGGTGGCGCTGCTTCGGGCACGACCAGCGTCAGAATTGCAGCTGAATGGCGCCATCCGGCTGTCTCCGGCATCTCCTTGGCAGGGGTTCTTGCTTGGCTATCTCTGCGGAGTTCTTTGGTGCGGTGGAAATTGCTATTGGATTTTGGACACGATGCACCGCTACGGTGGGTTGCCGATTCCCGCAGCCGCGTTTGTTCTGTTGTTGTTCTGCATGTACATCGGGCTGTACCATGGTCTGTTCGGGTTGCTGGTTGCATTGGTGGCGGCCTCGCCCGCGACGCTGCGACGTCCACTGGCGGCGGCGCCGTTTCTTTGGGTGGCGGTGGAGTTGGCTCGCACCCGGATCACGGCCGTTCCCTGGGAGTTGCTGGGCTACGCACAGACGGATAATTTTGCCCTTACACGAATCGCAACGCTAACCGGAGTCTACGGACTGTCGTGGGAAATCATGCTGGTCAACTGTGCCTTTGCGGCGGCATTTCTGGTGACGAAGGATCGGCGGAAGTGGTTGCTGGTGGCTTCAGCCGGGGCGGCGCTGGTGTTGCAGGCGGGTCAGTTGGTGAAGGCGCCGGTGCTGCAAACGAATCGCACGGCTGTCCTGGTGCAACCGAATGTGCCGGCCGAGGCTACGTGGACCGTCGATTACTTTGAGAGCACGCTCCGCGAATTAACGCAGTTGAGCTTGCATCCGCCGGGTGGGGGGACTGGGCAGCATTACGACCTGGTGGTGTGGCCAGAATCTCCAACACCGTTCTATACGAATGATGCGAAGTTCGAGGAACCGGTCAGCGAACTGGCCAAGCAGTCAGGAAGTTGGATGGTGACGGGAGCGATTGGCATTACGTCTCCGGCAAGCGCGGCTGAGGCTACGCAAATTTTCAATTCGGCAGCGCTGGTAAGCCCGCAGGGAGAATGGAAGGCTCGTTACGACAAAGTGCATCTGGTCCCTTTTGGCGAGTACCTGCCATTTCCCCAGGTATTTGGATTTGCGGGAGGATTGACGAAGGAAGTGGGCGCGTTCCAGCACGGAAAAGCGCGGGCTCCGTTGGATGCGGGCGAGCAAAGGCTGGGGACTTTTATTTGTTACGAGTCGATTTTTCCGGATGAGGTACGGCAGTTCGCGCTGGCGGGCTCGCAAGTGCTCGTGAATATTACGAACGACGGATGGTACGGAGACAGTGGCGCGTGGAAGCAGCACCTGCAACACACGCGCATGCGGGCCATCGAAAACGACCGCTGGCTGCTGAGTGCGACGAACACTGGGCTGACTGCGGTAATTGATCCATCGGGACGAATTGTGGCCGAGGTTCCGCGGAAGGAACGGACTGCGCTGGTTGCACCGTACGCGCTGGTTTCGAGTACCACGTTTTACACGCGTCACGGAGATTGGTTCGCATATCTGTGTGCGATAATTTCGTTGGGCGCGATTGTGGCACGCTTTGTTTGGCGCCGGAGTGAGCGATAAGAAATGTTGGATGAACTCGAGCAGCAGTATTCCTCGCTAAAGACCAAAGTCCACGACCTGCGGGAGTATCTTTGACGCAGGCAAACTACGGCAAGAGCTAGTCGAAATTGAAAAGCAGGCTGCGGATCCTGGCCTGTGGTCGAATCCTGAAAAATCACAGCAGGTGATGCGCGAGCGCAAGCGCCTGGAAAACGTGCTGTCGCTGGAAAGCGATCTCGTCCGGCGTACGGACGATATTGGCGCTTATTTCGATCTGGGCAAGGAAGGCGAGGATGTTACCGCCGACCTCGAGCGAGAACTTACGGCGCTGCGTGAGTTGGTGGATCGCGTCGAGACGGAGACCCTGCTTTCGGGCGAGAACGATGCGCGCAATGCGATCGTGACGATTCATCCGGGTGCGGGCGGAACAGAGTCACAGGACTGGGCCGACATGTTGCTACGGATGTATCTGCGCTGGGCCGAGCAGCAGCGGTTCAAGACGGAGATGTATGACTACCAACCGGGAGAAGAGGCGGGGATCAAGTCGGCTACATTTGCCGTAAATGGCGAATATGCGTTCGGACTTTTGACCAGTGAGATTGGTGTTCATCGGCTGGTGCGAATTTCGCCTTTCGATCAGGCGAAGCGGCGGCATACTTCGTTTGCGAGCGTATTCGTGTCTCCGGAGATTGACGACAGTATTGAAGTCAACATCAAGCCGGATGACATTCGGATTGACACCTATCGCTCCGGCGGCAAGGGTGGGCAGCATGTGAATACGACCGATTCCGCGGTGCGCATCACGCACATTCCCACGGGTCTGGTGGCTAGTTGTCAGAATGAGCGTTCGCAGCACAAGAACAAAGACAAGGCCATGAGCATGCTGCGGTCGAAGATTTATGAGTTCGAACTAGAGAAGAAGCGCGAGGTTACGAAAAAGATCGAGGACTCGAAGCTGGACATTGATTTCGGATCGCAGATTCGGTCGTATGTATTGCAGCCGTATCGGCTGATTAAGGATCATCGGACGAAGTTCGAAGTGGGAGACGTGGATCGCGTGATTGATGGGGATTTGACGCCGTTTATGCGGGCGTACTTGCGGATGCGGCGTGGGGAGAAGGGGTAGGGTTTGGCTTTCAGCCATCAGCCATCAGTCATCAGGTAAGAGCGATAGGGAACTGACTTAGTGAAGATAACAAAGAAACTCCGGCCACCCCGACTTGGACCGCGATTGCAGCGCGCGTTTCAGTATGCGGCGGAGAAGCATGAAGGGCAGACGCGGAAGCAGACGGCGGTGCCGTATCTTTCACATTTGATGGCGGTAGCTTCGCTGGTGCTTGAGGCGGGCGGCGACGAGGATATGGCGATCGCGGCCTTACTGCATGATGTGGTGGAAGATTGCGGTGGCATGCCGCGGCTGCGCGAGATTCGCAAGCAGTTTGGGGCGCGGGTAGCGAAGATCGTGGAAGGGTGTACGGATTCGTTTACCGATGAGAAAGCTCCATGGGTTGAGAGAAAGAAATACTATCTGCATGAAGTGAAGGATGCTGACCGGGAGACGCGACTGGTATCGGCGTCAGACAAACTGCATAACGTGCGCACGATTATTTCCGACTATCGAAAAGATGGGGAGAAAATTTGGGCGCGGTTCAATGGCAAGAAGGCAGGAACGCTCTGGTACTACCGCGCGTTGAGTGATGAATATGGCCGCCGGGGAGCGAGCCGGATCACGCGCGAACTAGAAATTGCGGTTCGGGAACTAGAGCGGCTTGTCCGTGAGGGTTCGCAGGCAGGAAGAAAGTCCCGGTCCACGCGAAGTATCGGCGGGGCACGGTCGGATGGTGCGCTCACCATAAGCCCGGTTTCCGCAAGACGCCTGGGACCCAAGAAACAACGATCATCAATTGCGCGAGGGAGATGACTGATGCCTCAGATGCTCGATCTCATTCGTACTTCGCAAGTGCCTTCCAACCTGATGCAGGCGGCGGCTCGCGGCTCGCTTTCGGTGCCGCCGGACGAGATGATCGAAATTCTGGTTTATCTCTCGCTGCATCACAAGATCTTCGGCGCGCAGGCACGGCTCACGTTGGCGGGTTGGGATGAGAAGGCGTGTATCGCCGCGGCGGCGAACCCGGCCACCAGTGCCGAGGTGCTGGGATATTTTGTGGCGCTGGAAAACATTCGTATGCAGTTGCTGCCGGCGTTGACGGAGAATCCTTCGGTCAGCGAACAGGCACTAAGTGCGTTGGCGAGTCAGGGGACGCGGTCGACTGTGGAAGCGATGCTGGCGAGTGCGCGGGTGATGAAGTCTCCCGGACTGTTAAAGGCGCTGCAATCGAACCCGAATCTTCGTCCTAATGAACTGGCAAGCATTAATACCGAACTGGCCAGTCTGGAGACTGGAGGCGCGGCGGTGTTTTGGGGCGAAGACGACGCAACCCACGAGCCGGAAGTTGTGGAGGCGCTCAATACGTATTTGAAAGAGAACGCTGCGGAACTGGCGGCGGAAAAAGATAAGCCGTTTCAACCCATCGGCGGTGTGCATGAAGACGTTGGCGACGCCGGGGAAAAGGCCGCGGCGGTGGTTTCTGCGGTAGCTGCCGTTCCTGCCGCTGCGCCCGTGGCTGCGGTCGCTCACCCCAAGAAACACGCACCTGTTCCCGGTGGGGACCGGCGCGACAGTACATTGCAGAAGGTCGCCAAGCTCAACATCCAGGGGCGAATTGCCCTGGCCATGCGCGGCACCAAAGAGGAACGATCCCTCCTGATTCGCGATTCCACCAAATTGGTGTGCCTGGCGGTACTGGATTCGCCGAAGGTGTCGGATGGCGAGGTGGAGAAATTCGCGCTTCAGAAGAATGTGCTCGAAGCCGTGTTGCGCGCGATTCCGATGAAGCGGAGGTTTGCCAAGAATTACAGCATCATGCGGAACCTGGTATTCAATCCGCGCACGCCGATGGATGTGGCGCTTGGGTTGATGAAGAACCTGCTCGTCCACGATTTGAAGAACCTGTCGGGCAACAAGGAAGTTTCGGAAACGATCCGAAAGCTGGCGCTACGCATGTTTAAGCAGAAAGTGGAGAAGAAAGACTAGTACCCAGTATTCTTTGTGCACCGGCGCGCGGCGAATTTCACTAGCCATCTGAGTTTTGATCTATGCAAGCTGATCCCATCTACGAACTGTTGTCCCGCGTTAAGACGATTGCCGTGGTCGGGCTTTCCGACAGCCCAATGCGTCCGAGTCACGGCGTCTCGGCGTATATGCAGGCCCAAGGGTACCGGATTATTCCGGTGAATCCGCAGGTCACGGAAGCGTTGGGGGAGAAGTCATACCCGACACTACTCGATGTGCCCGAGAAGATTGACCTGGTGGACGTGTTCCGAAGGCCGGAATTTGTGGACGAGGTCGTGGATCAGGCGATTCAGTTGAAGATCCCTGCGATCTGGCTGCAGGAGGATGTGATCAACGAGCGAGCGGCTGCGAAGGCGCGGTCGGCAGGAATGTTTGTGGTGATGGATTTGTGCATTTTGAAAGAGCACCGGGCGCGGTTTCGGTAATTACCCAAACTGCGTCGAAGAAGCTGGTGGCTGACAAGGAGGCCATGTGAACCGTCGCGAATTTTCACGGATGGTGGCAGGAACGGCGGTAGCGGGCATTTTGCGTTCCAAGGCGCTTGGGCAAAAGGCCGAGGAAAGGGGGGCGATCTCAGCGGCGGCGGCCGAGTTGTATCGCAGCGCGCTGGTATTGGACGGCAACTGTGCGCCGGCGGGAGTTACGGGCGAACTGCCGATGGCGCAATCCGGTCTCGATCTGAATCGCAATTCCGGCGTCAGTGTCATTAAGTTGACGATGGGCGGGATCAATTCGAAGCTGGTGGATACGGTGGAAGAGATTGCGTACTTTCAGCGGATGATCGAAGTACACCCGGCGTACTTTCTTCAGGTGCGCGTGCCCGGTGACATGGAACGAGCCAAGCGGGAAAGGAAGTTGGGCATCATCTTTTCGTTTGAGAGCGCTGACATGCTGGAGGGGAATGTCGAGCGAATCGACATGTTCCGCGATCTCGGCGTACGCGTGATGCAGCTTTCCTACAATCGCAAGTCTCCGTTTGGGGCGGGAGTGATGGAGCCGGACGGCGGCGGCTTAACTGCGCTTGGCAAGGATGCGGTGAAGCGGATGAACACCGTGGGAGTCGCGATCGATCTGAGCCATGCGAACCCGCAAACGACCACCGATGCGATCGGAACCTCGACGAAACCAGTCATCATGACGCATGGGGGCTGCGCAGCAGTACACGCGCACCCGCGCAATAAGACGGATGAACAACTCCGTGCGCTGACGGCGAAGGGCGGAGTGTTTGGGATTTACGATTTACCTTATTTGACCGCTTCTCCCAAGCAGCCGACGGTGGATGACTACATGATGCACATGGAACATGCGCTGAAGGTCATCGGCGAGGAACACGTGGGCGTGGGAAGCGACGCTAGCATTGAACCGTTCGACACGAGCGCGAAAGGCATGGCAGAGTTCAACAAGTCGGAAGAGCAAAGGCAGAAAGCTGGGCTTGCTGCTCCCGAGGAAGATCGGCCGACTTACGTTGTGGGGCTTAATATTCCGCGAAGGGTCGAAGTGATTGCCGATCAGTTACTGAAGCGGGGCTACCCGGCTCGGACGGCGGAAAAGGTCATTGGGGGGAATTTTGTCCGGGTGTTAAGCGAGATTTGGGCCGCGTAGTGCTCGCTTATTGTTTTTCGGGTTGCGCTCCCACCAAAATTACAGTCGCATCGTCCCGAAGTCCGGCCCCATTTACAAACTTCCTGACGTCTGAGATCAGGCCGTCAGTAGAAAAGTCTGGGGACTGGACCTGCGCGAGCAGGCGTTGCGCGCCGTAGTCTTCTCCTGATTTGAGTTCGGCTTCAGTGATGCCATCCGAATAGAACGCGATGCGGGAATTTGGGTTCAGGGTGATTTCAGTTTCCGAATACTTCGAAGCTGAAACGCCAAGCGGCAGGCCGTGTTCCGTCTGAATCCAGCGGTGAGCGCCAGGCTTCGCGAGATCAACGAACAGCGGTGGCAAGTGTCCTGCGTTGGCGAGTCGCAGCGTGCGCTTCGCCGGGTCGAGTTCTCCGTAGATCATGGTGACGAAGCGTCCGGTGGGGAAGTCTTCGAGCAGCATGTTATTGAGGCGCGTGAGTACTTCACCGGGGCCAGAGGCCATGGTGGCGAGCGAACGCACCATGCCGCGGGTGGCGGACATGAGCAGTGCGGCTGCGGTTCCTTTGCCGGAAACGTCGGCCAGCACCAAGCCCCAGCGTCCGTCGGGGAGAGGAATGAAATCGTACCAATCGCCACCGACGGCGCCAGCCGGGACCGATAGTCCGGAAACGCAGAAGCCCGGAATGAACGGGGAACTGCGAGGTAGAAGCGCCTGCTGGATGGTGCGAGCCTCTTCGGCTTCGCGCGTCATTTTCTCGCGGCGTCTGTGCTCGTCATGAAAGCGACGGGAGTTCTGTACTGCAACAGCAACGTGCGAACACAGTCCTTGCAGAAGGCGAAGTTCTGCTGAGCAGAAGGCGTCGAGATCGGGGTGCGAAGCGGTGAAGACACCGACCAAATCGCCATCAACCTCAAGCGGGATGGCAACCTCAGAGCGAGTTTTGGGGCCGCAGGCAATGTAGTAGGGGTCGAGGCTGACGTCGGGCGCATAGTGCATCTTGCGCGTAGCGGCGACGTGACCGGACATGCCCTGCTCGCCAACTTTCAGGCGATCGCCTTTGGCGTGAAGCTTACAGCCGCGAACTCCCGTGAGCACCAGTTCGTTTTGCTCGGGCTTGTGCAGATACAGATTGATTTCAACGCAGCCGAGCGACGAAGAGACTTCGTCCACGACGCGATCAATGATTTCGTCCAGATTCAGGGTGGAGGTGATGCGCTGCGCGGATTTCTGCAGACGAATGAGTTCAGCGAGCTTTAACGCAACCGGCGGGTCGATCGGAAGTTGGCCGGCAAGTTCGAAATCAGCACGGGGAGACGTGGACACGGAGGCCTCCTGACCTGGGTTTCTACCCTGAAATTCATCACATATTTGGATTCCCGAGTCAGGCCTAAGATTCTCTTTTTGTTCGGCCCGAAGCTGTATTTTTTAGACGTTTGATTTCCTCCAAACGCTCGCGGATACGCTTCTCGATGCCCTCATTGGTCGGGTGATAGTAGGTGCGGTTCTGCAGGCTGTCGGGCAGGCATTGCATGTCAGCGACTTTTTCTTCGGCGTCGTGGGCATATTGGTAGCCCTTGCCGTAACCGAGACCCTTCATAAGGGTGGTCGGGGCGTTTCGCAGGTGGAGCGGAACGGGTTCGGCAGCGGTCTCTTCGACATCCTTGAGAACGGCACCGTAGGCGGTGTAAAGGGCGTTCGACTTGGGCGCAGCGCAGAGATAAACCACGGCTTGCGCGAGGGCGAGGTTGCCTTCCGGCATCCCGATGAAATCGACGGCGTCGCGGGCGGCCATGCAGAGAGCGAGCGCGTTTGGTTCAGCGAGGCCAATGTCTTCGACTGCCATGCGAACGACGCGGCGCGCGACGTAGAGCGGGTCTTCTCCGGCTTCGAGCATGCGCGCAAGCCAGTAAAGAGCGGCGTCAGGGTCGCTGTTGCGGACGGATTTGTGGAGCGCGGAGATGATGTTGTAGTGCTCCTCGCCGGATTTGTCGTAGAGGAGCACGCGCTTCTGGAGGGCTTCGTGGACAATATCGTCGGTGATCGTAGCGCCAGCAGGAGACGGGGCAAGCCCCGTCTCTACGATGTCGTTTGCCCTGTGTGATGATGACGGGTGCGCCAGAGATGCTGCGATTTCGAGCGCGTTATAGGCGCTGCGGGCGTCACCGCTGGAATAATTCGCAATCTTGCCGAGAACTTCGTCCGACGTCTTGAGTTGGAGTTTTCCGAGTCCGCGATCAAGGTCAGCGAGCGCGCGTTGCATGAGGGAGACAAGTTGATCTTCGGTGAGTTGCTTGAGTACGTACACGCGGCAACGGGACAGCAGGGCGCCGTTGATTTCGAAGGATGGATTTTCGGTGGTTGCGCCAATTAGTCGAATGCTGCCTTTTTCGACGTAGGGAAGGAAGGCATCTTGTTGGGCTTTGTTGAAGCGGTGAATCTCGTCCACGAAGACAATAGTGCGCGTGCCATACTGCTGGGCGCGATCGGCGTCGGCCATGACCTGCTTGATTTCCTTGATGCCGGAAAGGACCGCAGAGAATTCGATGAACTCGGCTTTGGTAACGTTGGCGACGATCTTGGCAAGCGTTGTCTTGCCGGTGCCGGGAGGGCCCCAGAAGATCATCGAGGCTGGATCGTCGCGTTCGATCTGGACGCGCAGAGGCTTGCCGGGACCTACCAAGTGCTCCTGGCCGACGAACTCGTCGAGCGAGCGGGGGCGCATGCGGTCGGCTAAGGGGCGAGCGCCGGGAGTTGACGGCTCTTGGTTCGGGGTGGAGGAGAAGAGACTCATGTGGCTTTGGTAATTCTGTAATCGCCAATTTGGTAATTTAAAACTGCGTGCCGACTTTATTTTCGGTTTCTTGCTGTTTCGTAAAGCAGGATACTTGCCGCGACCCCTGCGTTTAGTGACTCTACGGTCGTCGCTTGTGGGATTGCTACTGTGGCATCCATTTGATGGACGAGGTCGCGGGGAAGGCCTGCGCCTTCGTTCCCGATGAAAATGGCTAGCGGAAGAGTCCAGTCCGCTTCGGGCAGGGGGGTTCCTTTGTGCGATGAGGTTGCCAAGAGGCGCACTTTTTGGGAGCGCAAAAGTGAAATCAGTTCGGGCGAAGAAATTTGAACAAAGGGCAAACGGAATATCGAGCCTGCTGATCCTCGGAGAACTTTTGAGTTGTAGGGGCTGACGGTGCCTTCGGTCAGGAAGACTCCGGCGGCGCCGAAGGCTTCGGCGGAGCGCAGGATGGTGCCGAGATTTCCCGGGTCTTGCAGTCCCGCTGCTACCACGAAAGGCCCCTGACTGGCACGCTCGAGGATTTGCGCGGCGGAGTGTGGCTGCAACTTGACTAGGGCGGCTACTCCTTGCGGGGTCTCGCTGGGCACGATGGAAGCGAATAGCGCATTGGGTAAGAGCAGCGTTTCGGTTCGTTCTGCGATCTGGGGCAGGAGTTTTCCCGCGAGCGGCCTTGCTGCTTCGCTAAAGAAGATGGTGTTGACACTCTGCCCGTGACGGAGGGCTTCTTCCATTAATTTGACGCCTTCGATGGCGCACTCACCATGGGACGTGAGTTCAGCCCGTCTGAAAGCTACCCGAAGCTCTTTCAGGCGAGCATTGTGGCGACCTGAAATCTGGCGCAAGCGGTCGTCGGCAGTGCGGTTTCGCGCGGGATGGGCGTCCGGTTTCATCGGTGGCGGCACCGATCAGGATAATACCAGTCACGGGTAAGGGCTTCGATCAGAGCTTGCGATATGGTACATTTCAGTGTTCAAGGCCAATCGGGAAAGGACCAGAGTGCTCGCGGAAATCCTGAAAATTCAGTCCGAAACTCCCGAGGTTTCGCTG
>Ga0302322_100003068_pt1 | contig 14248 bp, 8 predicted proteins | sample Fen_T0_2_FD_203757 | JGI IMG/M metagenome (GOLD analysis project Ga0302322, IMG submission 203757) | Peat permafrost microbial communities from Stordalen Mire near Abisko, Sweden - Fen_T0_2 | ecosystem: Environmental > Terrestrial > Soil > Wetlands > Permafrost | place: Sweden: Abisko... | reverse complement strand
AGTGGCAGTAAAGCCGTCCATCACCGGCATCTTGATATCCATCAGTATAAGGTCAATATCATCACCCGACAACGCTTTCTCCACAGCATCCTTTCCGTTAATTGCTCTGATAATGTTTGTATTTGCTCTGGATAAAAAATACTTGATCAGTACAAAATTACTTTCTATATCTTCCACAACAAGAATAGTTTTTTTCTCTGAAAAAACTAAACTATCACTTACCTGAATTGTCATTTCTGACTTTTCTTCAGGTCTGCTTTTTTCGAATGGAATTGTAAAAAATACTGATGTTCCTTTTTCGGGTTTGGATGTTATCCAGATTTTTCCTCCTAATAATTCAACATACGATTTTGAAATTGCAAGTCCAAGGCCGGTACCTTCATAAATTCTTGACAGAGAATTTTCCACCTGGAAAAACCGTTCAAATATTTTATCCTGATACTCATTTGGAATTCCAATTCCGGAATCCTGAACTGAAAATTTCAAAAAATTATCGAGTACTTTATACTCCAGTTTAATTTCTCCTGCACTTGTGAATTTTAATGCATTACTAACAAGATTCGTTAAGATCTGGATCAGCTTGGTACTGTCAGTTAGAATGAAAGCCTCGTTATCTTCCAACCCATACTCACAGGTTAATGAAAGTTCTTTATCATCTGCCTTTATCCTGAATTGTTCGCAGATGGAATTAAAAGTCGCATTTATATTAACCTCATTTTTTACGATTTTTACCAGATTAGCTTCAATATTTGAAATATCGAGAATATCCTTAATAATAGCAAGAAGTTGATTACTGCCCTGGTCAATCATATCTACATAATTTATACGGGTCGGAGCATCCAGTTCAGGATCACCCAGTAATGCTGAAAATCCTATAATTGCATTCATCGGAGTTCTTATCTCATGCGAAATATTGTGAAGAAATGCGGTTTTCAAACGATCACTCTCCTCTGCTTTTTCTTTTGCCTCAATTAATTCCTCTTCATTCTTCTTTCTCTCAGTGATATCCTGAAATATTTCAAGCATTGCTTTTTTACCCTGATATATCATTCCGGTATGATTAATATCAAAAATACGATTGCCTAAAACACCATGAGACTCATAGGCTTCTGTTTCACCAATTGTTATTCCTTTCCTCAAAGGGCAATCATTGCATTGTTTCTTATCATCACGATATAGATTCCAGCATTTTTTTCCTATAGCCTCTTCTCCAAAAAGTCTCGTGAAGCTATCGCTAAGAAATAATACTTTTCCACTTTCGTCAACTATATCCATACCGAAGGGAATCGTTTTAAGCAAAGAATCGCTAAATGCCAGACTATTCCTCAATGACTCTTCTGCATTTTTGCGCTCAGTAATATCCCTGCAGCTTCCATAAATTTGACCACCAGGTAATAGAACCGAGTTTAAGTCAGTCGAAATGAAGCTGCCATCCTTCTTTAGAAGCTCAATTTCAGTAAAGACTTTACCTTCATTCAGTACTTCCATAAATAGCTTAAGGTACTTTTCTGTCTCATTTTTTGGTGTAAGATCAATGATTGTTTTACTCTTCATTTCTTCTGAAGTAAAACCAAGCATTCTTGTTACTTCCTTATTTGTATATATGTACTTTCCCTGTTTGTCAGTTATAAAAATGGCATCTGCAGAATTTTCCATTATTGATCTGGATTTTTCTTCGCTTTCCTTCAGAGCTCTTTCAGCTTTTTTTTGTTCGGTTATATCGCGTACAATCACCTGTGTCGCTGCACGTCCCTGAAAGTAAATCGGAATCCCGACAACCTCAACATCAATAATGGTTCCGTCAAGTTTAATGAATTTCTCCTCAAAAATAGGTGCTTCCATGCCCTCGTCAACCTGTTGCATCCTCTGAATTACATTTCTTCGGCCATCAGGATGTACAACATCGAGAATCGATCTTCCTACTATTTCTTCAGATGCTTTTGCTCCAACCAGTTTAGCCCCGGCAGGATTAATGAAAACCAATTTGCCATCCTGGTGAATCGCAATGGTGTTCGGCGATTTTTCGACAATAAGACGATATCGCTCCTCACTTTCATGTAATGCTTCTTCAGCAATATTTTTCTCTCTGAGTGCTTTTCCCCTGTTTACGGCATTATTAACCGAGAGTCCCAGGCGGGAAAGGTTATCTTTCAGAATATAATCATCTGCACCTGCCTTCATGCAATCGACAGCAATCGTTTCATTGTTCGAGCCTGTGACCAGTATAAATGGAGTCAAAGGGGACATTTTGTTGCGGATTAAAAGTGCCTGCATACCATTAAACCGGGGAAGGGAATAATCGGAAATGATCTGATCCGGCTTAAAGTTTTTCAGCCCGGCCAGAAAGTCTTTTTTATTATCAACGAGAAGTTTTTCAAATACAATTCCGTTTTTCGATATTTCACGAAAGATTAGCTCAGCGTCACTTGTAACATCCTCCACTAGCAATATTTTCAGGTTTTCAATCATCTCCTATAAAGTTTTGTTATTGTATTAATGTTTTGACTCATTCCAAACTATTTCTATTTATTTCTATTTATTTCTATCTATTTCAATTTATATCAAGTATTCCTTACCTTGCCGGTTGATTAACCAGTAACCAATATAATCCCAGACTGCTCATTGCATTGATAAACTGCTCAAAATCAACAGGTTTTATTACATAACTATTTGCCCCCAGTTCATATGCTGTTTCCATATCGGGTTCCTGGTTTGAGGAAGTTACAACAACAATAGGTATATGAGATGTTCTTTTATCCTTTTTTACAGCTCTGAGGACTTCCAATCCACTTATTTTAGGCAATTTAAGATCGAGAAGAACTACTTTGGGTGGGTTAGTAAAATTTCTGGTCACAAACTTGTTTTTGCAGAAGAAAAAATCAAGAGCTTCTGCCCCATCCTCAGCAGTATAAACATTGTTTGCAAGGTTGTTCTTCTTCAGGGCACGCAGTGTAAGTTCAGCATCATAAGGGTTATCCTCAACAATCAGAATCTCAACAGTATTGTAATCTTCCATGGTATATCATTATTAGTCAAGTATATATATTAATAATTGGCGACAGGCGTCAGGCGTCAGGCGTCAGGCTTTTGGTTTACCTGTTGCCTGTTGCCTGTTGCCTGTTGCCCGTTGCCTTCAATCGGTAAGCTGAAATAAAATGTTGCCCCGGCTCCTTCTTCCCCTTCAGCCCAGACTTTTCCTCCGTGTTTTAAAATTATCCTTTTGACGATTGCAAGTCCAACTCCATTACCTTCAAATTCATTTTCGCTATGCAACCTCTGGAAAACTCCAAATAATTTATCTTTGAACTGCATATCAAAACCGACGCCGTTGTCTCTGATATAATAAGTTACGATATCGTTTCCCAGAACAGATCCGATTGTAACCGCCGGTTTTATCTGTTTTGAAGAATATTTAACTGCATTTGATATCAGGTTTATCCAGACCAACCTGATTAAGTTACCATCACCAAATGCACTATGGAATGTCCCCTTTTTCAGAATTATTTTTGTTGTTGCATTCTCTATGAAATTATCATCTATAACAGATTTGATAAGGGACTTCATATCCAAAGTGCATGGATTGAGACCTGTTCTTCCAATCCTCGAGAAACTTAACAGATCATCAATAAGTTCCCCCATTTTTATTGCGTTAGCTGATATTACTTTACAGATCCTTTTTCCCTCATCATCAAGCTGTTTCGCAGAATCCTCCAGTAGAATTGATGAGAAGCTGTGAATTGCACGAAGAGGAGATCTTAGATCGTGCGAAACAGAATAGCTGAATGCTTCAAGCTCTTTATTAGCTGCTTCGAGTTGGGCTGTACGATCAATAACACGTTGTTCGAGAGATTCATTGAGTTTACTGATTTGTTCTTCAGCATGCTTACGCTCACTGATATCGTGGATTGAGCCCACCAGAAACCTTTTACCAGATTCATCGATAAAGCGGCTTTTTCTGGTTATAATAGCCCTTGTGAGGTTTTTCACTGTAAGCTCTTCTTCTCTCTGGTCGGATATGCCGGTATCGAGAACTCTTCGGTCTACTTCAAGAAAATGATACCTCTCGTTTTCAGGAACGGCTTCAACAAGGGTATATCCTATCACACTCTTTTCATCCATACAAAATATATCATAGAAGGCACGATTGGCGAGTGTGATGCGATGGTCGTTATCCTTTACGAATATGGGGTCGCCAACCATGTCGAGAATGGTTCTTATGCGTTCCTTCTCTTCACGCAACATGATTTCCTTCTGTTTGCGTTCAGTAATATCATTTCCCTGTGCAATAGTTGCAACCATTGTTTTGTAATCATTTCCGAGAATATTGGCTGAATTCCATAACACAGTTCTTAATTCTTTATCTTTTCTTTGAATCTCAATCTCCACTGTGTCCAATCTTTCTCCGCTGACAGCTCTGTTTATCAGTTCAAGAGAAGATTTAACTTTATTATCTGAGAAGAGAATTTCAATTCCTTTCCCGAGTACTTCTTCCTCAAAATAACCACTAAGTCGTTCAAATGCATGATTGAATTGAGTTATTATTAAAGAATTATCCCAGACTATGATCGGGGCATTCGCATAATTAAAAAGATTTGACAGATATTCATTTGTTTCCCTGAGATTTTCTTCAGCCAGCTTCAGATTAGAGATATCCAGGTTTATTCCAACCCACGAAATAATTGTTCCTTTTGGATTCCGCACCGGAACTCCGCGTGCCAGAACATGATGCCATTCACCGTCAACACCTCTGAAACGATGTTCAATATCCCACTCTCCACCTGTCCTTACACATTCCTTCCATGCATTAATAGTACGCTCTGCATCATCAGGATGAAGTACATCGCCCCATCCAAAACTTGAACACTGCTCCTGAGTTAATCCAACCATATTCAGGAAGGAATCACTTGCATAAATGTTCTGTCCATCAGGAGCACAAACCCAAACCCCATAATCTATGGACTCACCAATAGCCCTGTACATCTGTTCGCTATTCCGCAAGGCTTCAACAACTTGCTTGCTCTCTGTAATATCACGGCCATAGAGATTAGCATAGTCTCCTTCAACAACCGGAACTATATTAAATGAATAAAATCGTCGGTTATCTTCTGATTCAATTAATTTCCTTTTGCAAGTAATAAAGGTTTCCACAATTTCATTCTGTAAGGTCTGTGGAATTTTTTCTCCTATCTCTAATTTCCATGTTAGTAACCTGTGACTGGCTTCATTTGCATAAAGAAGTTTGCATTCTTTATCGACCCGCAGTACAGGATCAGGATTTTCTGATGGAAATTTAGCAAGATCTCTTATCTTTTCTTCCGACAGTTTACGAATTGTAATATCTTCAACAATTCCATCATAATAAAGTATCTTACCATCTGAATCTCTTATGGCCCTTGCACTTTCACTTACATACAATTTTGTACCATCAATTCTTGTCCAGACAGCTTCTAACCCTTTAACAACTCCTTCTCTATTTATTAAATCTATAAATTGAGATCGATCGTAAGAAGGTTCAAATCCATCATGTTCAAGATTTCTGGTTGACAGCTCTTCAAAGGATGAAAAGCCAAGAAATTTTACAAGAGCCGGATTGGCTAAAAGAATTTTCCCCTCAGGAGTTGTTCTGTAAATCCCTACAGTACTGTTTTCAAATAATGTACGGTAGCGTTCCTCACTTTCATTAAGTGCCTTTTCGGCTATCAAACGTGCTTTCTTTTCCTGTGCTTCTTTAATAGCTCTCTGAATGGCTGAGGGAAGTCGTATAAGCCTGTCCTTCAGGATATAATCCACTGCTCCCTTTCTTAGTAGTTCAATGGCTGTCTCTTCACCGACTGTTCCGGAAACACATATAAATGGAACATCAGGGCAAATTTCAACAGACCATTTCAGAGCTTCAAACGCATCGAAGCCAGGTAATTTGAAATCAGATAAAATAATATCATATGTGTTACTTCTCAGGTATGAAACGAATTCTTTTTCTGAAGCTGTATAATCCATATTTAGTTGATAACCGGAATCTACCAATAGTTCCCGAATAAGTTCAACATCCATAGGTGAGTCCTCAAGACAGAGCGCATTTAAAATTCCTGCCATAGGGTTTAATATGAAAATTAATTTATCTAATTATTCATATGAGGTACTTCATTTATAACAGCCCAAAAGACACCAACCTGCTTAACAGCATTAATAAACTCTGTGAAATCGACAGGCTTTACAACATAAGCATTAACTCCGAGTTCATAACTTTTAATCAGGTCCTGCTCCTCGTGAGACGATGTTAAAATTACCACCGGAAGTGTCTTTAACTTATTATCGCTTCGAATTCTTTTAAGTACTTCCAGTCCATCCATTCTAGGCATCTTGATATCCAATAACAGGACTGCAGGATTCCCTGGCTTGCGAAGTTTGTACTTCCCTTCACAGCGCAGATAATCAATAGTTTCCACCCCATCTCTTACCACAATAACATTATTAGCAAGATTGTGGTCACCAAGAGCCTCAAGTGTCAGTTCTACATCTTTGGGGTTGTCTTCTGCCAAAAGAATTGTTCGAATTTCTACCATCATGAATCCTCCTTATTTTTTGGTATTGAAAAATTGAAAATTGCTCCTTTATCAGGTTCTGCCTCAGCCCATGTCCGACCACCATGTCGGGAAACAATTCTGCGCACATTAGCAAGGCCGATCCCTGTTCCTTCATATTCTTCAGTCGGATGCAGTCTTTGGAAAACTCCGAAAAGCTTATGGGCATATTGCATATCAAATCCGACTCCATTATCTTTCACGTAGAAAACCCACTCTTTTTTCTCTTCTTTAACTCCTATCTCAATTCTTGCATCACTTCTTGCGCCTGTGAACTTTACAGCATTGTTTAATAGATTCTCCCAGACAAGATTGAGCATTGAACCATCTCCATAAACGGAAGGTAGATTTCCAAGTATCCATTTAATATTCCGGTTGGGGTTATCTTTGGATAATGAGTCTTTAACTTCCCTGCTTATCACATTCATATCTACTACAGACCTTACCATTTCAACTCTGCCTGTTCTGGAAAATCTGAGAAGATCATCTATCAGTTTTCCCATCAGGTGTACAGAATCTGATATCGAACTAAGATAATGCTGACCCTTTTCAGATAATTCATTATGAAAATGTTTGTTCAGCAATTCAACGTAACCACTGACGTGACGAAGGGGTGCTCTGAGATCGTGTGATACCGAATAGCTGAATGCTTCGAGTTCCTTTGTACGCTCTTCGACTTTTCGTTCCAGTTCTTTACTGAAATTAATCAGTTGCTCCTCTGCTTTTTTTATTCCATCAAAATCTGTATTGGAACCAAACCATTTAATAATATTTTCATCACTATCGCGCATTGGTACGGCTCTGGTTTTGAACCAATGATATATCGCATCATTTCTACGGATTCGGAATTCAATATCAAAACTTTCTCCTGTTTTCACTTTTTCCATCCATTCTGAAACAGTTCTGTCTTTATCATCAGGATGAAGCTGCTCAAGCCACCGATAACCCAATTGCTCAGCTTCAGGGACTCCTGTATATTCAACCCATTGTCTGCTTAAATAATCGCATGGACCATCAACTCTGCAAGTCCAGAAAAGCTGAGGCAATGATTCGATCAGTTCTCTGAAACGTTTTTCATTATTTTTGATTATTTCTTCTGCCAGCTTGCGCTCGGTGATGTCGAGAACTGTTCCAAGCAAACGAACCGGATTGCCATCGTGATCACGGAATAATTCAGCAGTCGCATTTACATATATTATTTTCCCGTCGGGGCGAACCATTCTATGTTCCATATCGTGCTTTGCTATACCTGCAGCAGCATTGCTTAAACTTTTTTCAACCTTATCCCTGTCATCAGGATACAAGAGGCCTGTAATTTCTTCGAGCGTGGGTTTTTTTTCTTTACCGAAACCGTAAATATTCAACGTTTCTTCGGAAAGAACTAAATCATTTTTAATTAAATTCCAATCCAAGGACCCCAGTTTAGCGATACGTTGGGTTTCTTTCAATCGTTCTTCGTTAATTCGAAGAGATTCCTCAGCCTGCTTACGTTCTGTGATGTCAACATGCGTTCCGATTATACGAATTGCTTTTCCGTGTTCATCAAATAAGGCATTAGCTCTTGATAAAATATTTACCCAATGTCCTTGCTTATGTTTCATCTTAAAATCCATCTCAAACCTGTCACGTTTTTTTTCAATAAGTTCATTTACCATCTTCATGGTATTTTTCACATCTTCAGGTTCTGTCAGGAGTTCCCAAACTGAAAAATCGTTGACTAATTCTTCATCTTCATATCCCACCATCTTTTTCCATCCCGGTGAATAATAAATCTCATTTGTAATTAAATTCCAATCATAAAGTCCGTCTTTTGAAAATTGCATTGCTATATCATAGCGGGCTTTACTTTCGTGCAGAGCTTCTTCCATCTTCCTTCGGTCAGTTATATCTGTGACAGTACCGATCCATCGGACAGGTTTACCGTCGGGCATTCTTGCCACAGCACCCCGGGCCGACCACCATCTAAAAGTTCCATCTTTCATCAGAACCCGGTAATCCTCAGCATAAGGTGCACGTCCCTCCAGATGAGCTTGCACCGCCGCCATCACCCGAACCCAATCCTCCGGATAAACCGATGCCCCGAGTCCTTCCAGAGTTCTTGGAAATTCGCCAGGAGCATAACCGAGCATTTCGTCAATCTTCCCAAACCACTTTACTTCCTCCTTCAGGTCCCATTCGTACACTATGTCATTCGAAGTTTCGGCTGCTATGCGGAATCTCACTTCGCTTTCATGCAGTGCCTCTTCAGCCTTCTTGCGTTCGGTGATGTCGATTAAAGTACCATCAAGTATTTCTCCATTGATTACAATATTCATTAGAAAAATGTGCTCATTTCCTTTTTTTGTGATTATATTGGCTTCATAACCTTCGACTTTCCCATTTTCTTTAAGAATCTTCAACAACTCCTCCCGCTGCTTCGGTTCTTTATATCGCATCGAGGCTCCTATGTTCAACAACTCTTCCTTATTATCAAATTCCAGCATTCTTAAAATAGAATCATTAACGTATTCAACATCTCCATTTACTTTGGTCCTGAATACACCAATCAGGGAATTTTCGACCAGAAAGCGGTATTTTAATTCAGATTCATTTATTTTCTGCTCTGCATTTTTACTCACTTTCTTCTGCAATACAATTCCAGCTTTACTCTGACCTTCCAACAAACTGCTTTTCTTCATGATCTTTATAATTCATAAAAAATTCACCTTAATAAAGTCCAAATTCATAAGTAAAATTACAATTATAAATATGGTACTGTTAATTAAATAACAGAATCTCAATGCAGTACATTAAGCAAGTTAAATGATTTAAAGAGAATATCTTATAGGATAATTTCTGAATCGTTTGTAGGTGTTTGGACTACAAAGAAAGTCTTGCAGTCTTGCGGTCTTGCGGTCTTGCAAGTCATGCAAGTCGCTCGGTCAGGTGGGGTGTGGTTCGCTCCTTTTCCGGGTTGCCCTCGCTCATCCCAGGTGCGGAGCACCATAATATATGTAGATGAATGTTTAATACACAACCCGAAGGTGCAGAGCACCGGAATATTAATTGAAATTGGGGTTATTAAAAGGGTCAAAAAAAATTCATAATAATTTTGCAAATACGTTTACGTTATCGTATTTTTGCATCGTATTATTAAATCATATTATATGAAAGTAACCGCATTGATTCCTGATGATATAATTAAAGATGTCCAGGAATATACCGAAGGCAAAAACATCACAGATAGTCTTATAAAGGCTCTTTCTGATTGGCTTTATATTAAAAGAATTCAAAAACTGAATAGAGAAGTACGTAAAAACCCTTTACATTTTGCAGATGGTTTTAACGCAGAAACATTACGAAATACACGGTAAATATGATTTTAGCAGATACAACTATTTGGATTGAATTCTTTAAATCAAATCCTGCTTTCGTTAATGATATGGAATCATTATTGGAAAACAAAAACGTGATAACTATCGAACCGGTTTTCGCAGAACTTCTTTACGGTTCAAGAAGCGATAATGAAAGAAATATGATTTCATCTTATTGGAAAGTACTACCCAAAATCAAATTTATGGAAGGTTCTTTTATTGAATCAGCAGATTTTGCTAATAGAAGGAATTATCATAATGCAGGAATTGGTTTGATTGATTCTATTCTCTCCAAAGCTGCTACAGATAATAATCACCTTATCTGGACTTTAGATAAAAAAATACTTAATAATCTGGATGATAAACTTTTATATAAATATCTGAGATAACTTCATTCCTCTCCTTTGATGTCTTCCAGTATTGAATATCTTATAAGGTCGGCAGTGGTGTGAAGATTAAGCTTTTCAAGTAATCTACCTCTGTAAGTACTTATGGTTTTGGGACTAAGAGTTAGTTCCGACGCAATCTGTGCTACAGTTTTTCCGGCAGCAAAAAGATTAAGAACTTCCATCTCTCTTGCTGATAATAGCTGGTGAATGGGTTTTCCTGCACCGGTTAACATGTCAGATGCCAGTTTTTCGGCCAGAGTTGCAGAAATATATTTATTTCCACATGACACTTTTATTATTGCTGTAATAAGTTCTTCCGGAGCACTCATTTTGGTAAGATATCCTGAAGCACCTGACTTTAGTGCCTGTATTGCATACATTTCTTCTGAATGAATACTCAGTATCAGGACAGCAGTTTTTTGCCTTATTTTTTTAATCTGACTGATCATGTCCAGACCGCTTCTGCCCGGGAGTGATATATCAAGAAGAATAACATCGTATTCCTGATTAATCATTTTTTCTATCAGCTCTTTCCCGTCACAAGCCTCATCTATCTGACTAATCCTTTCATCATCTTCAAGAATCTGCCTTATCCCTCTTCTGACAACCGGGTGATCATCTGTAATCAATATTCTAATCATCCTTCCTGTTTTTAATAAATGGAATTGTAACTTTAATTGTGGTGCCTGATTTTTTTACACCCCTGATCAACATTTTGCCGTTTACTAAATTAACTCTTTCTTTTATCCCGGCAATTCCTAACGATGATGCAGATTTGACTTTATTTCTGTCAATTCCTATCCCATTATCCGTAATTAGCAATTCCACTTTACTTTTTATCTTTTTTAGAGATACTTGCACAGATGTTGCTTTTGAATGTCTGGCTGCGTTTGTTAAAGACTCCTGAATTATTCTGTAGAGGATAAGAGCTAACCGGTCGTCAATTTCGAATTCTTCAGGATCACAAATAAGTTTACACTTAATCCCTGATTGTTTTTCGAATTTATTAAGATGTGAGGTTATTGCAGGAATTAGCCCCAGGTCAAATAGTATTGCAGGTCTCAGAAGAGCTGAGATCTCTTTAATCCCATCAATCGTTTCATTTATGTCAAAACTCATTTCATTGAGCTTCTTCCTTACATTTTGAGATTGAACACCCATTCTGCTTTTCATCCATGCTAAATCCATGTTCAGTGCAGTTAATTTCTGTCCAAGATCATCGTGTATGTTCATCGCTAACTGGGCCTTCTCATGCTCCCAGACATCATGCAGATGCTGATTTAACTTTTCAAGCAGTTCAGAAGACATCCGAAGTTCCTCTTCCATCTTTTTTCTAAAAGTAATATCCCTGGCAGCTGCAAAAACGCCCTGAACTTCCCCTGATTCATTTTTAAATAAAGTGGCATTATACAGCACAGGAGTGGTTTTTCCACTTTTATGAAGCAAAGTAAGCGGGTAGTCTTTTACCAAACCTTTATGAAATACGATCTTGTATCCCTCTCTGGCTTTTTGAGGTTCTGTAAAGTAATCTGAAAAATCACTTCCAATAAGACGATTCCGTTCATAGCCTGTGATTTGTTCTGTCGCGAGGTTAACGTCAGTGATTTTTCCATCAGCATTAATAGTGACAAGCGGATCAAGACTTGCTTCTATCAGGTTTCTCGCATAAAATGAAACAGCATGAATTTTTTCTTCATATTTTTTTCTATCAGTCAGATCGAGATGAGTAGCCTGAAAGGAAAGCAGGTTTCCTTCATTATCACTGATTGCGCTGGCGGTTACGAGGACTGATAAAATGGAGCCATCACGTCGGATAACATTAAGCTCCCTTGCTGCCATAAAGCTATTTTTTTGGAGACTCTTTAAAACTTCTTCTCTATCTGCCGGATTCGCATATAAACTACCAACACTTATTACTTCAGCCAACATCTTTTCCGGGTTTTCATAGCCATACATCTGTGCATAAGCATTATTTACGAGGATAAGTTTACCAACAGGACTGGTTATTGAGATTCCGAGAAGCGAGTTTTCAAAAAGACTGCGGAATCTGGCTTCACTTTCTTTAATATTTGCTTCTGCCTGTTTGCGATCTGTAATATCTGAATGAACTGATAAATACACCCTTCCGTAGTCTTGATGAATAAACATCGAAATATTTACATAACACCAGATTTGACTACCATTTTTCTTTATATTCAAAATTTCACCATGCCATTCACCAGTCCTGTTTAAGATATCTATTATATCCTGTTTTGTCTCTTCAGGTCTTTTGCCGGTTGGAGCATTGAGGATTGCTACTTTTTTTCCAATTAATTCTCCGGTTTCATAACCAAACAAGACATCAAACTTCGGATTTGTGAAAACGATTAAATTGTCATTCTGTCTGACCAGATTAATACCTTCCGTGATGTTTTTCATTATTTCACTTTGAAGATGCAACTCCATCTCAGCCTTCTTACGTTGAGTAATATCCCGGATGATCATTGCTGTTCTTGCATCTCCTGCTGCATCTCTGAAAATTGTGCTTGTAACTTCAGCCGGGAATTTTGCTCCATCTTTTCTTATAAGGGTAAGTTCTCCTTTGAATTTACCGGTTATCTGTCTCACTTTCAAAGCCGGTAATAATCTGGAATCAGTTATATCAATAATCCCATCTCTTCCTAAATTACAGATCTCGGCTTCACTCATACCAAATATTCTGCAGGCTTCCATATTAGCAGAATAAATAGCACCATTAGGATGTGTAATCAGTATTGCTTCACCGCTATTCTCAAATATAGATCTGAATATTCCTTCGCTCTCAGTAAAATTATTCTTACCTGTGGTTTTCATACTTGCAAGCTATTACCTATCAGTAATCTATAGATAGAATAGCAAGTTACACCTTTTTAGTCTAACTGAAGTATAATAAAAAGAGAAAGTCTTGTCTGTGTATTAACTATAGTGCAAACCAATATGAGAATTTCACCAGAAATACATTATGTGGTGTAATCTTAAACAAATCCTTCATATCATTTCCATAAGAGAACATCCCATTCGAATCAGAACTTGTTCTGCCCTGCGACCAGACAAGATAGATCGTTGAGCCTGGCAAATATTCCCACCTGACTACAAGATTTGACCGGAACTGACGGAAATTAAAATCCGGATTCGATATTGAATAGTCTGTAATACCATCATGGTTCTCATCAAAACTGTACTTATTGTTCTCTGAGTTAAAACTTAATTCATCCGCAGTAAAAGTATGGAACCTGTTCCCGAAAATATCAGCATCGGCCTGAGTGATCTTCTTGAAATTTGTGTACTTTCCTGCAGAAACAAATGGCTGACCGTAGTATTCAATGCTCAACTCAGGATTTATGGTATAATTGATCCTGAAAGTCATGGCCAGAGTCTTCTGATCTATTCTGCCAAACAAATAAACAGGATTCACTTCTGTCCCTTCCGAACTCACATACTGCAGTTCTGATTTTTGCAGACCATATTCGGGTTCAACTGATATTGAGATTGAGTTGCTTGGTCTATAATTAATGCTGGCATAGTAATCGTGGCCAATCGAACTTTTTACATCACCTGAACCATGGTAATTACCAATAAAAAATGAAAGTTTCTTTGAAGGGTCACTGCCAATGTTCAGGTTGAAACTCTGGTTTCCAGGTAGTATAAAAGAGGGGCCGCCACGCAATAGTGTTGTGGAAATATTCTCACTTTGCCTGTTGAATTGACCATTTAACCTCCAGCGGTTTTTGAACTGAGAATTAAAATTGATATTGGTATTTGTAGACAAAAGCTTTCCTGAAAAATTCCAGTACATCCAATAGTTGGTATTAAGGTAGAAATTATTGAAGATTGAAAAAGGATTGCGGATATAATAAGCAGCCCATGTTCCCTGGTGAATAACATCAGAGTATCTCATATAGCCAAT
>Ga0302322_100003067_pt1 | contig 14252 bp, 12 predicted proteins | sample Fen_T0_2_FD_203757 | JGI IMG/M metagenome (GOLD analysis project Ga0302322, IMG submission 203757) | Peat permafrost microbial communities from Stordalen Mire near Abisko, Sweden - Fen_T0_2 | ecosystem: Environmental > Terrestrial > Soil > Wetlands > Permafrost | place: Sweden: Abisko... | reverse complement strand
TGATGAAGGCCGCGGCGATCGTGGGCATGATCACGTTGCCCAGCCAGTTCGCCAGATGAAGGATCCCGTGGTCGAAAGACATGTTTCCGAGGTTCATTCGCTCTCCTACATCATCGAAATCAGCAGTCTCCAAATTGCTGAGACTGTAAGCAGGGCTAGCGCCACCACAACCAGCCGCAGGAATGGCTTTCTGGTTGCGAAGTTCAAGATCGCTCCCACCAGCGCCAGAACGGCAGCGATCGGCATGACCGTCCCGACCAAGTGATTCCAAAGACTGTCGAGCACGTCGACCGTCGCGTATTGCGTTCCGGTGTTGTAGCTCTGAATGAGGTTGTAAGTGGTCTGGGTGCCAAGCAGGAACATGGCTGCCAGAATCGACGGCAACGGATGTTGACCTGAGGCAGCGTCCAGAATGGCGCGTAACACGAAAAATGCAGCCAGCGTCGGTACCAGTCGCTGCACCACGAAGTTGGTAACGAACTGCGCCACGTCGGACTGGAGATTCGCCAGCCATCCTGTCGCGATTCCTCCATTGGGCAGCGGCACGGGTACACCAAACGAAGTGAACCAGCTCAGCAGCGGCTGAAGTGTGAGGAACACGATTGCCCAGAACATCCACTTGGTGAATCCGCCCCCGATGGCGAACGTCATCGTTCCCTCGCGCCGCAGACTGACACCGGCAATCACCAGGGACAGCAGCGCGGCTGACGGCGCCAGTAAGAGCAGAACCGAGATAATGTCGTTGAGCAGCTGCGGTGTTGCCATCTGTCCTATTCCCCAAACCGGGACTTACATCGAGAAGAAGCACTCTGGTTATAGGCAGCCCGCATCGCTTTTCAGCCGTTGCGGGCTGCCTGGTTGTTTTGCCGTTCTTTACTCGTGAACGCACGGCTAAGTTATTCCGCTGGTTCCGTTCGTGATCCAGAACTCGATCAGTCGCGTGACGCCTGAGATAGCCAGCAGAGCGGCAGCCGCGAAAAGCCACCGTCCAAAGCCTCGGCCCGTCAGCCACGACACGACGGCGCCAAGCACCGCTCCGCCGGCGCCGACCGGTGCGATCACGTTGCCGACCCAGTTAATGAAGTTCAGGAAGCTGCCTTCCGGTTGTGCGCCGGTCTGTCCTTGAACCGCCACATTGAACTGCGGAGCGGCGCCAAGGTTCTGCGCGGCCACAAACTGCACAATGGCCAGCAGCAGGATCGCCCCCACAACCAGAGGTTTCTTCCATCCGAGATCTGCCTGAAATTTCCTCACCAAAGATTTCTCCTTTCCCAAACTCGTCGATTGCGTCCCCAACCGCCGAAATTGGCGGCGGAAAAGTGATCGATGTGCGACGGAAAGTAGCCGGGAAACAAAAAGCTGTCAAACGGGCGCGAATTCAGCGGGGATGAAAGACCGAAGGATCAGAGAAACGAGCGATGGAGAGGGTAGAGATACCTGGAAAGGGTTCCGACTGCGGAGCTATTGCAACCCGGAATTGTCCACTTGGGCCATGCTCCCGCGGACGCGCTCAGTGGCCCTTTCAAAATCGGACAAGTTCAGCGGTGGCAGTTGGGCGCTATTGGCAATTCGATTGAAAGCCATGCGCTTCGCGGCCGTGCAAATCGCCTGGAGATCCGCAGGCGCCAATCCGTTCAGCCGCTTGGCGATGTCGTCAATGCTTAGTCTAGGTTCCAATTGAACGCCCTTGAGATAGAGCCCGAGCAGTTGCACTCTCTGTGCAGTTTCAGGAGGCGGGATCAGGAGTTTCTCGGAGAACCGGCCGCCTCTAAGTACTCGGGGATCGATGTTTTCCGGATGATTGGTCGTGCCCACCAGAAACACATTGTTTTCCGGCTGCAAGCCGCTGATTTCCGTAAGGAATTGCTCCACGAGTTGAACATCGTGCTGAGCCAGGTAGCGATTGTTTGCCGGCAACAGCCCATCCATTTCATCAAGAAAAACGATTGCGGGACTGTGTTCCTTGGCGCGCGCGAAAACCGCGGCCACACGCTTGACCGAATCTCCGACGCCTCCGCCCAGAACAGTGGCAGCCGTCAGCGGATAGAAACTGCGTTTCGTTTGGCTTGCGATCAGGCTTGCGAGCAACGTTTTCCCTGTTCCTGGCGGCCCGATCAACAACAAACCAGTTGGAACCTGCAACCCCAAAGAATGCGTTCGCGTTGGGTCTTCGAGTAGGCGAATGATGGACTTCAGGTCCTGCTCGACGGACTCTGAAATGACGACTTCGTTCCATTCCACGCGTTCCAGCTGTGGACGGTCTCTACCGCCGTTTCCGTCCAGAGCCCGCAGCAAATCCTTTGCTGCGATCCTCCGGTTGTCCGTGAGTGCGTAAGTCGCTGCCTGGTCTACCAAGGCGTGCAGCTTGGCTGCACTGGCTCCTGGCATCCGGCGCGCGAATTCCTGCAAGTCGAAGCGATTCCACGGTTTCTTGCTGAGCTGCGCTTCCAGAATCTTCACTCGCGTGGCTTCGTCCGGAAGATCGACAGGCACTTTTATGTCAAATCTCCCTTCCCGAATTAGCGCTTCATCGAGGCCATCCAGGCGGTTGGTTGCGGCCATCAGCACGAATCCGCTGATTCCACGGTATTGGTCGATCGCGCTCATCAGGGCCATGGTGATGTTATTGAACTCACGTCCCGCCCCGCCTGGGTCGCCGATGGCATCCTGCCGGCCACCTCCCAGCGAGTCGATCTCGTCAATGAAGAAGAGGAGGGGCTTGCGGCCTGCGGCCTGCGCGAAAACTCCCTGGATATTCTCTCCAGTCGCACCAATCCAGCGGGTCAGCAGCTTAGGAGCGGATATGTATTCGAAGTGCAGCCCGAACTCGCCTGCGGTCGCTCTTGCCAGGAAGGTTTTCCCGGTTCCGCGTGGACCGTACAGAAGGATTCCATTTCTCACCAGCCCGTAGCGTTCGTACTTTTCCGGATGCAGATGTCCCTGCATTACCTGGCGGATTTCTTCTTTTGTTTCTTCCATGCCGCCAAGATCGCCGAACCGTTCCGCTGGTACATTGCGAACGACTTCGACAGGTTTTGGTGCTGCTCGCGGACCTGGCCCGCCAATAGCGACGGGGGCTGCTCCACTCCTTCGTCTTCCTCGCGCCAGGAAAATCCAGAAGAAAGAAACTACCCATCCAATGGGAGTCAGTCCCGAAAGGAGAACCCATATCGCGGTCAGAGCTCCCGATTGCTTAGCCCTTAGCGCTACCGGATTCCACAAGAGAAGCATCGCGAAGCCAAGTGCAATTAGGCTCGACACCACAAACTTCAGGGGCTTTCTGAGATGCCCTGGCGCATTTCGCAGGGGGCCTCGCAAAAGGCTGATCAACACGAGTGCTCCCAGCCAAAGCACCGGCGTGTTGAGAAACCATTCTTGATGCGAGTGCGCCACTTCACCACCAATCGCCAGGACGACCAGCATCACGCGGAATTGCGTCTCTGCCGGTCCTGACAGAGCTCTAATTTAGCCCATCTCAGGGCTTGGTTGCTGCATATTTGGGTCGATGCTGGGAGGGGTAGCAGGGTACAGATTTGCGAAACGTGAGCGCGTCGGTGAGCGGCTTATTCGTAGAGATACCTAGCTTCTCGACTGGGGGGCCAGGCTGGCTACCAGCCTGGCAGGGCAAGCCTCCATCTTGCCGTAGTTCGACACCCCAGTCTCCAGAGACACACCTCCTTTCCCTTCATTGCTGCGGCTGCGTTTGGATCGCTGCCGGGCTGCTGGCTTGGGTATAGAGCTGGTTGATTTCGCTTCTTAACTGCATTAGCTGGCGCAGTTCTTCGAGATTCGGCACCCCGCCGCTGAAGCCGGCGGTACTGGTTCCGGTGCTTCGCGTCCCGGATGTTGCGCCCCCATGGTCCGAAGATGGTTTCTGCACGACGATGTAAAAGCGCGTGTTGCCGGGCAGCGTCACTACGAGGTTCTGATTGAACGCCAGACCGTTTAGCTCTTCCTGTCCTGCGGTCGCCACGTTGTCGGCCAGACGCTCTCGCATCAGGGTGTTCGGGGAAATCATGCCGTTGTAAGTTGAACCCTGTGGACCGACCAGATACGACGCGATTGTCCCCATCCCTGTCAGGGACCGTACAAGAAACTTCGTGCCTGTCTTTTTGCCGGAGACATCGCCCTTCAGCGGTCCAAAATTCAGGCTCATGGCCGAGGCATCGATCTTTTCGGTCGCTCCATCGGGCAGCTCTACCCGGCTGAATTGAATGCCCACGTAGCCCGAAGGATTCACCTGCGTCAGCCGGCCAAAAACCTTCGACCCTGCCGCCAGTACGATCTGCCCATTGCGCTCGTAGTTGTATTCAACAACCGCCACTACCGGGGCGGCGACTGCCGAACTCACCGGCGTTTGCAGTCGCGCCACCAACCGGGTGCCGACCGAAAGCGCCAGGGTTTCCTCCGTGTCTTCTGGCGAGTTTGGCCTGAGCGTCGGTTTGATTTCCGTCGAACGCACGAACACCAGCGAGGGCTTTTTCAGATCGGAGAGTGAGTCCGATGGCGACTGCGAAGTGGACGCTGACGGCGGATTGGGGTTGGTTGTGCCCTGTCCCACGGAAGGGTCAGAGAAATCGACCTTGCTCAGCGCGTAATCCTGTGGGGGCTTGGTCGCGGTTTCAGTCTTTGCAGTTGGTCTTGGCACCATTCCGGTTCGCGAGGTGCGCCCGATATCTTCCGGCGTTAATTGGCCAGCCAGCGCTGGATCTGTGGAACGCACATCCGCATTCAGCATCGGAGTCGCCGACTTGGTGGGATCGCTGTTCTCTTGTCCCGGTGTAACTTTGCGTCCCAGACTGGCTTCGCCGCGCGGGTTTTCTCCAGGGAGTGAAAGCTTTTGCTTCGGACGCGAGAAGATGCCTAAGAAAAGCAACAACAACGCCACGCCAACTCCCGCGAGCAGAAACAGCGATTTGCTCTTGTCACGCCCGAGTTCCTGCCGGCTCTCCCCTGGTTTCTGCTGCCGCCGCGCTGTCTGGAAAGCCGAAAGGAATGCCTCGCGCCAGTTTCCTTTGCCACGCTCCTCCGGTGCGGACTCCTCGTTGGCTATTTCCGCCTCCGGATTTGCTGGAGTTGTTTTCAGTTCTTTGTTCGTTTCTTCAGTGAGCATGGTTTGCTGCCTCCCGATGTGTGCTGACTCCAAAACCGATAGGCGCCAAGGCCGGTTTGTCGACCGCGCCGGACTCTGCCATTTGCAAGAACAACGTTTCCATCGACCGCTTGTAGGGAGGACGCTCAAACAGCACCACGCCGTCGGCGCGTTCCCCAAGTCCGATCCGCCGCCGGCTCAGGCGGAAATCGACCACCGCTAGCTGCTCCGCCGTGGACCAATGCTCGTGCTTGATCAGCTTTCCCGACTTGTCCTGACCGCCCAACTGGATCTGCGGCGGCATCAACAGGATGGCGTGCTTGCTGGTGTTCACAACCGAGAACAGAACAATCACTTGTTGGCCTCCATCGAGGACTTCGCTGATTCCCGCCCGCAAGCGGTCGCCCTTCACCTCGTCGCTTTCCGGGCGCTCACCGTACAGCACAGGCAGTGGAGCATGTTGCTGGCGTTCCAACAAGCTGTCGAGAGAGTCCTGTTTGGGCTGGGTCGGCACTGTTTCAGCTTGAAGGTTGGCCATCGTGAGTGACGCGGGTAACAAGGCAGCTCCCGTTGCCGAGGGACTCGCAACTGAGGAAGCCGCTGCTGCCTGCGCCTTCGATACGCTGGCGGTCTGCGCAACGAGCGCGAAAGGTACGGCGTCGGGCTCGACCAGAAAGCCGCCCGATGGCTGGTATCGCAGCAGGAAATCAACCTTCGCCGAGTTCGGGCCTTCGCCACCGCTAACCAGGAGAAAGCTGATCTGGCGTCCTCTCGCGGTGGAAATCAGCAAGTTACTCTCGGCATGTTCGTTGGTCAGGGCCTTGACGAACACCAGCTCTGGCTCATGTTCGGAGTGCTCCACCTGAAATAGCGCCGGGTCTCCCACTACGACTGAATTCACGGGCTCCGGCACCCGGATCGCAGTTACGAAATGCGCCGCAAGTTCGATCGAAGTGATTTTGTTGTCCGCCGTCGGTTTGGTACGGACCTGCGGAACGATGGTCGTTTGTTGTGCTCCGGCCGTCGCGGTCATTACCGCCAGCGAGAGCCAGCTGAAAAATAAAGCGTTTCTCATCCGTCACCTCAAATTTTCCCTCTGCCGCGCCAATTGACTCCGTGCCCTAAGCACTCGTCGTGCGCGATAACGCTGCGCGACCCGTTTGACGTACCCCTGAACATCGGGGGAGGAATACTCCAGTCCCCTCGAAGAGATTGCGTACTCGCCGACGTAGAAGGCTGCGGTGATCAATCGGAGGTCTCCGTTGAACTTCTGAGTCAGCCAGGCAAGATATGCGACACCACCACGAATGTTCTCTTGCACCAGAAATCGGTTGCGCACTCCGAACCGCACCGCCGTTGCGGGCATCAACTGCATGATTCCCGCCGCGCCCTTGTTTGATATCGCATACGGATTCCATCCCGATTCTTCGTCGATAATCGCGGCCACCAGTTCCACCGGAACCTGGTAGACAGCGGCGTAATACTCAGCCCACCTTGCTGACACGTCTCGTGGTGCGCGTGCGTCAGGCACTTGCGCCATTGCGGTTCCCACCAGCAGCACGAGGAAACACGCCCTGGCCCATTTCATGCCGCAGCCTCCACAATCGCCGCCGGCAAGCCCTCTTCTGCCACGGCCATAAGTTCATCGCGATAACGCTTCGAGTCGGCGACCAGGCCTTCAAACCCGGCGCGCAATAGTAGGCGTTTACGATCGGCCTCGGTTTTTGCCAAAAGCGGCAACAGCAGGTCCCGTTGCTCGTGCGAGATCTCCTCGACGCCGAGGATTTCCAGCGCCTGCGCAAGGTCCAGCATCTCGGCGATCGAGGGCGGCTTTTCCATGTTCCAGCCGCGCAGAGCGTGCGCCAGTCCGGCTAGTTGGCCTCGCAGCTGCAGGCTTTCGCTGCTGCTGCGGGTCGCCAGAATTTCCCGCTCACGCTCAACCGATGGGTACTCAAAGCGGAGATAGAAACACCGTCGTCGCAGAGGATCACCCAGACGTCGCTCTTCGTTCGAACTCAGAACAACAAAGGGGATGGTCGATGCTCCAACCGTTCCCAGCTTCGGGACCGTGATCTGCCAGGCGCTCAGAATCTCCAGCAACAGGGCTTCGATGTTGTGGTCCACCTTGTCGAGCTCGTCGACTAGAAGCACGCACGGCTGGGTTTCATAGCGCAGTGCGCGCAAGAGTGGCCCCTCTGCAAAGAAGTCCAGTGAGTGCAGCCGGTTCCGGATCTGCTCCCAGTCCTGGTCGAGATTGGCGGCTTGAGTGTCCAGGTAGAGCTTCTGCAGCGCCTCGTCGAATTTGCCGATGACCTTTTCTTCCGTGATTCCCACGTAGCACTGAAGTCGTTCAACCACCGTATTGGCCGCCGCAGCTACTGCATAGGCCAGTTCGGTCTTGCCGCATCCTGGCGGACCCTCCACCAGCAGTGGCTTGCGCATGCGAGACGCCAGATACACCACCTCCAGCGTCACTGGATCGATGATGTACCGTGCCGCACGCAGTTTGGTGGCGAGTTCGCTTGGAGACGAGAACACGTCGGCTTCCTTTCGTCGTGGAAACTACAACGGAAGCGCCTCTTTTGCATTTGCTGGTGCGCGGACTTTAGGGTGATTCAGCAGCCTTATAGGTTGGTTCGGTTTCACGTCGGGTGCGCGGGTTCGAGACGACGAATATGTTTCTTTGGCTCTAAGGCTTAGATTCTGTTGATACGCCGTCCCGTGCCAGCAGAGCTGCGGCTTTAATCGGACCGTGAGACTCAGAAGCTGGATATTTATTTCACCGATTACACTTTGACTGTGCAACTAGGCGCTTATTCGTTCTGGAGGTCAGACGCGAGCAGGTGATCCGCTGGAACAGTCGGTACATTAGGTCGGCCGCGAGGGCGCCTGCCAACTTTATTTCACCGATTACACTTTGACTGTGCAACCAGGCGCTTATTCGTTCTGGAGGTCAGACGCGGGCAGGTGATCCGCTGGAACGGTCGGTACATTAGATCGGCCGTGAGGGCGCTTGCCAACTTTATTTCACCGATTACACTTTGACTGTGCAACTAGGCGCTTATTCGTTCTGGAGGTTAGACGCGAGCAGGTGATCCGCTGAAACAGTCGGTACATTAGATCGGTCGTGAGGGCGCTTGCCGACTTTATTTCACCGATTACACTTTGACTGTGCAACCAATTCTCCCCCTCTCGACCGCCACAATGGTTGGACTTGTAGCTGACAAATCGCCGTCCTAACGCTGCGTTTTGACAGCAAAGAGGTTTCGCACTACAAAGTGCGCACTGTGACAACCGATCCCATTGTGCTCAGCGACCTCTTAGCCGAACTTGCCCTGCGGCAGCTCCCGTGTGGAGGATGGGCCGCTCTTGCTTCGTCTTCGCAGCCGGCCATTGAGCCGACGTGCTACTCGGCGCTCGTCCTCGGCTCGGCGTCGGTAGGAGACATCGAACGTGCTCAGGACTTTCTGCTCCGGACCCAAAACCCTAATGGCAGTTGGCCAGTCTTCCCCGGCGACGATCAAGAGGGTGGCTGGGTCACCTCGCTGGCTGTAATGGCTCTTGGTGATCTGGCGTGGGCGATACCCGCAAGGATGCAGGGCATCCATTGGCTGCTGAACTTCTCCGGCCGGGAATCGAATTGGTTTTGGAAATGGAAGTTTCGCACCGCTGATCGCCACGTTCGTTTCGACCCCGACAAGTATGGCTGGCCATGGTTTCCGGACACAGTTAGCTGGGTTGTTCCCACTGCATTCTCGATCCTTGCCCTAGACCAGATACCGTGCGCTTGCGATGGTTTAGAACACGTCGCTTCGCGCATTGATTGCGGCATCCAGATGCTTTTCGATCGTGCCTGCCCCGGTGGCGGGTGGAACGCCGGGAACGGAGTCGTCTATGGAACTGCCCTCGCACCGCACGCTGACGATACTGCAATTGCACTCCTCGCCTTGAATGATCGAGTGCAGCACCCGGTTGTACAAAGCGGCGTTCAGTATCTGGAACGAGTTGCTCCAACCCTGTCGGCGCCTTCCAGTCTCGCCTGGGCGATCCTTGCTCTCGCCGCACACCGTCGGCCAATTGAGCCGCTTTCCAACTCACTTGCCGCCTTTCCTGATCTCTCAAGCATCGAGGACACCAGCACGCTTGCGCTGGTCTGCCTCGCACTTGATCAGCAGCGTGCATTAGAGGTATTTGGGGTGGCGCTGTGAGCCTTACTCGCCGAGATTTTCTTGTTGGGAGCGCTGCTCTCGCTGCTGGCGCGACGGTCACAACTCCTTTTCTGCTGCCCAAATATCATTCAGATCAACGACGGAAGCGATCTCGAGTTGCGATCCTGGATTCACAGCAATACTCCCAACACCTTGACCAAATCCTCGCCGCAGGGCTTCGACTCTTCCCTATCGACGTCCGCGGCAAGACCGTGGTCCTCAAGCCCAACTTGGTCGATTACATTCCTGGCAACGCAATCAATACCCACCCAGTGCTGGTTCTTGCCGCAGCAGAATCATTTCGACACATGGGCGCTAAGTCTGTCGTAGTTGCTGAGGGTCCTGGGCATCAGCGCGATACAAGGCTCGTTCTTTCGCAAAGTAGGTATGAGCAGTGTCTTCGAGACGAAAAGATTCGATTCATAGATCTGAATCGCGACGAACTAATTCGCACTCAATTACGCGCGGGCTATACAGGAATGAAGTATCTCTGGCTCCCCAGGACTGTGCTGGAAGCAGATTTTATTGTGTCGATGCCTAAAATAAAGACCCATCACTGGTCTGGCGTCACTCTCAGCATGAAGAACATGTTCGGCGTTATACCGGGCTCGAGATACGGTTGGCCGAAGAATATCCTGCACTGGAAGGGCATTCAGGAAAGCATCCTCGATTTGTGCGCCACCGTTCCGATCCACTTCGTGATCGCGGACGGAATCGTGGCGATGGAAGGCAATGGACCGCTCAACGGCACACCGCGGCCGCTAGGGAAGATTGTGCTTGCGGATGATCCTGTCGCTGCCGATGCAACCTGCGTGCGATTGATGGGATTTGAACCCGGCCGCATCGCTCACATTCATGAGGGCTCGAGATTCATGGGAAACGCTCATCCTGCACTGATCGACGAAGTCGGAGAGACCTTCAGGCCTCCCACGACTCCCTTCCAAGTGGTGCAGGAGTTTCAATCTCTTCGTCTTCAGTGACGAACAGGTGCCGCTGAGCGATGGCTCGCCACACATCCGTTCCTCCACAAAGATCCTGGTCGATGGTGGCAAGGTTTGCAGTGAAAAACGCCCCCAGCGAATATCAATCGCTGGGGGCGTGAGATACATATGGATTTAGGATGACCAACCTCTACGATGCGTGGCACCTGCACGTAACGTGTGCGATTCGTACCTAAGCAAGTAGCGGCGTATGTCGCATTGTGTTCCGATGGTGAGCGCTGAAGTTGTCCGCATCACGGCGCATGACACCCTCCATGTTCACAACGATTCGTTGCGCAACGAGTGCCGAGTAGATCCAGCGCAACTGGCGATATGGAAAGATGCACTTCTCCCAAGTCTCACGCCCGTTGTGTTAAGATGAATCTCGCATGAACGCACAGTTATTTATTAGCGGTTTATTAGCGGTTTTGGCAGGAAGAAGCGCCACTGCAGGCAACCGCAAGGAACTATGCGCTGTATGCAAAAGCTGCAATACCCTTATTTGACTTGGGTTTGCGGTATCGCGTTGATTCTAGACGCGGGGTCGTAGTTCAGTTGGTTAGAACGCTGCCCTGTCACGGCAGAGGCCGCGGGTTCGAGTCCCGTCGACCCCGCCATTTCCTTCCTGGCATCTTCAAGGAATTGGCAAGAAGTTGAGATCGTCGATCCGACACAGCTTGGATCGACTGCTCTTGTCGCTACACTTTCCGGTCCCGCTGGATTGGCAACAGCGACGGAGGTACGCGTTGAACTTGAAAAAGACAACCTGGGTGCTCGTGATGATGGTATGCTTGGCCACCCTCGCCTACGGCAAGTCCACGAAACTGATTGTCAGCTGGAAAAACCCTGAGTATTCGGGAACGCGCTTTCATCGCATCCTTGTGCTTGGCATGAGCGCCAAGCCGGGTGTTCGTGCAGACTTTGAGGATGCGCTGTCGGCGCTCATCACTCAAGCTGGCGTCGAAGCGGTACCAGGCAACACCATTCTCCTGCGGCCTGAGGGCACGAAACTCGACCTAAACTATTTGAAGACGCAGGTGAGTGCGTTCAAGATCGACGCAGTAATCGTGTCGCGTCTTGTGAAGGTAGACAAGAACATCACATACGTACCCGGCACGCCCTATATGCCTTATCCGTATTACGGCAGTTTTTACGGATACTACGGAGCCTTGTATCCCGTGGTGTATTCGCCCGACTACCTGCGCGAGGACACCACGGTTCGGGTTGAAACAAACGTGTACGCCGTGACCTCAGGTGAGGGGCAATTGGTATGGACGGGCACCAGTGACACGTTTAACCCCAAGTCCGCCGACAAAGCAATTAGCGGCCTCTCCAAGCTCATAATGAAAGAGCTGCAAAAAGCTGCGATCCTTTAATCGCTCTTTGCTGCCGGATTGCGATCCGACAAAACTGAGGCCCGCAGCGATTGCGGGCCTCGGCAGCGATTGAATTGATATTTCTAATTCTTGCAGGACACCTTCGCAATACGTTCGACCTGCGACCCGGCGACAGCTAGAGGACGGTGCTCACCGGAAAGCTACGAGCGGAGCTGCGCAGGTGATTGAAGTAGGCACGGTGTATCCGGGCCTTCTCATCCAGAACGCAACGGACGGACGACGGAGTTATGCGGCTGCCGATCTCACACAAGACCATCAAGTTCCAACTCGAAAGACGTTTGATGCCGAAATAGAACTTCGTAAACCGTGGGCCACGGTGCTTTTGAAGAAATGTTCGAGTCCCTTCCAGCAAGGCGACGGCATATCGTTCCGTCGTCCAATCCAGGCGGCTTGAGCTTCCGCCTCTTCGATGGACCACGTCCACAGTAGGCAGCGCTACGACCTGCCAGCCAGCGCGGCGGAGTCGAACACAAAAGTCGGTCTCTTCCGCCGAAAAGCAAAAGCGCTCGTCAAAGCCGGCGATGGAGTCGTAAGCCGCCCGCCGAATCGTCATCACCGCACCGTCTACGTATCCTACTTTCAACGCTCTTCGGTTCAAGCGGCGTGGCCAGAACGCTCGCCGCATCGCGTTGGCCGCGGTGGTGATTCCACAGAGTTCAGAAAGCGCTTCCCTGGTACCGGTGACCCTTCCCCAACTGCGCTGCCATGAGCCGTCAGGAAACATCTGCTGTGGACCTAGTACGCCGATTTTAGGGTGGGAATCCAGATACTCGACAAGTAGTGCAATGGAGCTTGGCGGATATACAACGTCGGCGTTGCTGAGTATCACGTGCTCGCCCGACCTACTGGCGATACCAAGGTTGGCTGCGCGGGCGTATCCGTTGTCCGGGTTCAGTAGTATTTGAACCTGCGGGAATTCCCGCCCCAGGATATCCAGGGTCGTATCCGTGGATCCATTGTCCACAACGATAGGGTTAGCGCCATTGAGCCGAATACTGGTGATGCAGTTATGAATGTCTCGAGCGCTGTTGAAAGTAACGACAACAACGTCCGTCGTTCGTGACCCTACCGGATCCTCCGAATGTGTCGCTACGTTTGAGTACTCCACAGCGCTTGTGTTGCGGTCATCGGCCCAAACCCGCCATGCCCAAACTAGCGCGCTCGCCGCAAACGGAATCATGATGGGCTCGACGGCAAGGCGATAGCGCGGAAGCACAAAGAAAACAAGGGCTGTGAGGTTTGTGAATGCGATCGTGACCGTCAGCAGCAGGAGGCGGCCGAACATCTGTTCCCGATTCACGAACACTCCAAACCAGAACAGCGCAACCATGACGAGCGTTGGCAGGAAATATGCCGCGTGGCGCGCTTTTGGGTGATTCCAGTCGATCGTCCAGAAATAGAAGAACTTTCGAAGCGTGAGTTCCACTACCCTTTCGCGATGCGCAAGTATGAATTGCAGTGCCTCGTCGCGAAAGACAGCACTTCTGCGGAGCTCGTAGTCGGCGCCTGCGGGCAGTGCATCCAGCCGTTCCTGCAGCGCTGGATCAGGCGTGACCACCTTCCCCGAGGGCCACATCTCGCGTTGCGTTCCAGTGGCCTGCGGGTTGTGCCCGTACCACAGGTTGACTCCGCCTGCGGTGGTGGTTGCGATCAACGAGCCAAGCGTGCGGTAATTGCGATACGCCCACGGAGCCACCAAGAGCATGGGCAAGACGAGCACGAGCAACGCGGCAGGCCAATATTGCCGGTTCTTGGAAACTAAAACCACGCTGAAAAGAAACGGCAAGGCGAAGGCTTCCGCCCGGAAGTAAATCAACACACCAAGCAACAAGCCGGCCCAAATCGCGTACGCGAGGCGGAGGGGCTGATCCAGGTACAAGAACAAGAAGTACACCACCGCCAGCGTGATCACGATGTAGAAGCTAATGGGGTGCATCTCTGACGGAATGTAAAGAAACGGCGGATACACCGCAGCAATTGCAGCAGCGAGCAATGCGCAGTCAGTATCCCAGACCACCCGCGTGAGCCGGTAGACCAGATACACGAGCACGACTCCTGCCGAGGCTTGCATCAACTGCAACAGGACGTACGTGAGCGGACGATCCCCAAGGATCACGAACATGGCCTGGATGAGGAACGAGTACGCAGGCGGCATGTAAGCCGTGGGCACATCGACGCCATTCACGGCGTAGTATGAAAAGCCTCTACCCGCGAGGTACTTGCGCGAAATATCTCCCCACTCAAAGAAATTGGGATAGGAGAAATTGTGAAAGACGAGCATAGTGCAAACGCGGGCCGCAGCGGCGACCAGCAGGATGCCGCGAAACCACGATATTTCCGACGGCCTCTCAGGTTGCCGCGGACCATCGCAATTTGCGACTTGAGAAGCGTTGCTAAGTTTACTCATCTCTGAATAAGGTCGGTGCTACTAGTAGGCATTCTTACCGAACAATCCTGCCCAGACGGTTAGCAAAACAATTCGCAGGTCGAACCATAGGCTCCAATTTTGCAGGTAGTAGCGGTCGAACTCTATGCGCTTGGCGATTGAGGTATCGCCCCGCCAACCGTTTACCTG
>Ga0302322_100003066_pt1 | contig 14253 bp, 10 predicted proteins | sample Fen_T0_2_FD_203757 | JGI IMG/M metagenome (GOLD analysis project Ga0302322, IMG submission 203757) | Peat permafrost microbial communities from Stordalen Mire near Abisko, Sweden - Fen_T0_2 | ecosystem: Environmental > Terrestrial > Soil > Wetlands > Permafrost | place: Sweden: Abisko... | reverse complement strand
GTCGCCATGGGAGAAGACCGCATCGGGCGCGACCATGTTCACGCGCACGCCGAGCGGTGCGAATTCCAGGCTGGCGATACGCGCAAGTTGGTGGCTGGCGGCCTTGGTGGCGCTGTACGCACCGAAACCGGCGCCTGGCGCGAACACGTTTTTGGTCGAAACCAAGACCACGTCGCCGCCCGTACCTTGCAGGGCGAAGTGGCGCCCGGCCTCGGCGAGGGTGAGCAGCGTGCCTTCCACGTTGACGGCTTCGAGCTTGCGAAAAGCATCGAGGGTCAAGTCGACCAGCGGGGCCACGTGCGCGATGCCAGCGTTGACGATCACGGCGTCGACGCCACCCCAGGCACGGATCACTTTCGCGAAGCCGGCCGACACCGACACGGCGCTGGTCACGTCCATGGCCGCGGCCACGACCCGGGAGGGATAGCGATGGCCGAGATCCGCGACCAGGCCATCCAGGGCAGCACCGGGCAGATCGGAGGCGGCCACCTGGCATCCCTGGGCCAGCAGGGCTTCGCAGATCCCCGAACCAATGGCGCCGGCCGCGCCGGTCACCAGGGCTACGCTGCCGCGCAGGCTGGCGCTGGACGCACCGGGCGCGGTCTTGGCCTGCTGGCAGGCGCGAAATTCCATGTCGCACAGGTGGTCGTCACCAAGGGGCAAGTAGTCTGCGCCCCCTTCCCAGATGGCGGCCTTCACGGCCAGCCCTTGCAACGTGATGTCTTGGATCATGCGCGCACTGGCAGAGTCCTTGCCGACCGCCACCGAGCCAAGACCAGGAATCAGAAGCGAACGCGGGACAAAGTCGACCTTCTCAAGACCACTGCCCGCCGCCTGTGCCCGCACGAAGACGCGGTAGTCGTCCTGATACGCGGCCAGCGCCTGGGTGAGTTGCTCGCGAAACGCCTTGGCGTCATCGAGCGCGGGCTGGTCGAGCCACAGCGGCAACCTGCCCGCGCGGACCAGGTAGTCCGGTGAGATGGGCGGCGACAGCGCCAATCGCTTGCCATCGGGCGAATCGATCGCTCGCACGGCCTCGGCATCGAGCTCGGCGTCGAGCACAATGCGATCCGCGAGGGCGTCCACCTCGCGTGGACCGAGCACCGAGCGAATGACCGGGGCTAGCGCGATGTAGCGCTGCTGGCGATCCACGGCGGTGGACATAGCCGGGGCTTGCAACCTGCGCACGCGGCTCGCTGCCAGGAAGGCTTCGGCCCGATGGACCAGGGCCAGGGTCGCGTCGTAGGCCTCGCGTGCGGTCTTTCCCCAGGTGACAAGCCCGTGGTGCATGAGCACCAGCGCCGTCGCCGCCGGGAAGCGCGCCACGGTGTCGCGCATGGCGTGGGCAAGCGCCAGCCCCGCTGGGGCATAGGGGACCGTCGCGGTCTCATTTCCGAGCGCCGAGGTCGCCACCCCGGCGCCGCCCTCGCGGTTGGTCAGCGCCAGAATAGCGCTCGGGTGCGTGTGCAGCACGAAGGCGTGGGGTAGCACAGCGTGGGCCAGGGTCTCGACCGAAGCACGGCGCGAAGCCGGCCGCAGGGTGTGGCAGGCGAACTCTCCCGCCATGACCTCGTCGGACATGGCCGGAAGCTCCGCGAGCCGCAGTAGGTACGCCAGATCCAGTGCCACGAAATCGCCAGCCACCACATCGGCCAGCGCCATGCCCGAGGCCTTGATGAAAAGCGCGGACTGCGAGTCGCCGAGCGCGTTGGTGAGCGCGGACTTGCACGACGTGTTGCCACCGCCGTGCATAGCCAGATCGGGCTCTGCCCCGATCAGGTGCGTGACGTAGGCAAGCATGCCAAGCTGCCGCTCGGCCAGGTCGCTACCGCCGAGCTTCGCGGCTTCGGATTCGGACCAGCGATTTCGCATCAACTAGCGCTTCCGGGCTTCGTTCTTGGCGGTCTTGTAGAACTCGAACGCCTGCAGCGGCGTGGCGCCGTCATGGACGACCTTGCGCACGGCCTGGATCATGGCCACCGGCGATTCGGCCTGGAAGATGTTTCGGCCCATATCCACGCCGGAGGCACCCTGCGAGATAGCGGCGTGTGCCATCTGCAGCGCTTCTAGCTCGGGTAGCTTCTTGCCGCCCGCGATGACCAGCGGCACCGGGCACGAAGCCGACACGGTCTCGAAGTCCTCGGGCACGTAGTAGGTCTTGACGAAGGCCGCGCCCAACTCGGCGCAGATGCGGCAGGCCAGACGCATGTACTTGGCGTCGCGGGCCAGCTCCTTGCCCACGGCCGTCACCGCCAGCACCGGGATGCCCACGCGATTGCCCTCGTCCACCAGGCGGGTCATGTTGGCCACCGACTGGGTTTCGAACTCGCCGCCGATGAACACCTGCACGGCCACGGCCGACACGTTCATGCGGACCGCGTCCTCCATGCTGACCGCGATTTGTTCGTTGGATAGTTCCTTCAAGATGCTGGGACCGCCGCTGGCGCGCATGACGATGGCGTTGCGCGACTCCGGTGGAATCACGCTGCGCAGAATTCCGCGCGTGAGCATCAGGGCGTCGGCGTACGGCGCCAGCGGCAAGATCGAGATGTCCACGCGCTCAAGGCCGGTGGTGGGCCCCTGGAAATAGCCATGGTCGAAGGCCAGCATCACCGCTTTGCCCGACTGCGGATTGAAGATACGCGCCAGGCGGTTGTTCATGCCCCAGTCGTGGGCGTTCGAGCCCTTGAGAAAGAAGGCGCGGCTCTCTTGGGGCACATTGACGTAGAATTCCTTTTCCGCTTTCGACGCATCGGCTTCGGGCATGGGTTCTCCTTGGGTACGGGCGGCCGCGCGGGCCGGGCGAAACCGTAACATAAATTGCAGCCGGCGGTCTCGTGCCACCATGCGCGGGCCGAGGCCGTGTCAGCCGGGCCGCGGCATGCCAGAGCGACTGCACATTTCTGATCACTTATTGTCGGGCCGGGACACTCTAGTGGGGTGAGCCAGGTTGTACGCCTCCCGACGGGGCCTCGGCCGGCAGGTGATGCCGGCCGGGAGGACGACGTGCGCCTGGTGCGTGGACTGCGCGACCACGAACCGTGGGCAGCCGCGGTGCTCGTAGATCGCTACATCGTCCACGTGCGCCGGGTACTGACGCGCGTGCTGGGCGCGGGCGAGCCTGACATCGACGACCTGGTGCAAGAGGTGTTCGCGCGCGCGCTGGCCGGCGCGAAGCGGCTATCGTTCGCGGGCGCCCTGTCGTCGTGGCTGACCAGCATTGCCGTCTTCACGGGCCGCGAAACCATCCGCCGGCGTTCACGCTGGCGCTGGCTGTGGTTCACCGCTGATCCACCCGAACGGCCCGCGCCGCAGCCGTCCGCCGAGGTGAGCGATGCGGCCCGCGCGGTCTATGCCCTGCTCGACCAACTGCCCGTCGACGAACGCATCGTCTTCGCCCTGCGTGCGGTGGACGGCATGGATGTACGCGAGGTGGCGGCGGCTTGCAAGGTATCCGTGCCCACGGTGCGCCGCCGCTTGGCACGCGCCGAGCGGCGCTTCCACGCCTTGGCCGCGCAGTGCGAATCCCTTTCAGCCTGGGTGAGGTCGTCATGAACGAAGACAAGCGCCTCTCGGACGAACCCCTGCGCGCGCTGGTGCAAGAACAAGATGCGTTCGTCCAGGATGCCATCCTCGCACAGCGCCCACGCGCGACGGACGCCATCGCCGAGGAGGCCATGCGCCGGTCGTGGAAGCCATCCCGACGCATGCGCCTGGTTCCCATCTTCGCGGCGGCGGGCGTGGCGGCCAGCGTGGCTTTTGTGGTGGCGTTCTTCGTGGCGCGGGCCGGGCGCAAGGATCTTAGCTTCGAGGTCGCGGGGCGGACTGGGCAAACGGGCACGTCGCTGACGGCCCAGGCAGGTGCCCCGCTGCCTTTGCGCTTTTCCGACGGCTCCGTGCTGGTGTTCCAGCCGGGGGCGCAGGCGCGCGTGGCTAGCTTGTCCGACAACGGGGCCGAGTTGCTACTCGACAGCGGCCGATTGGTGGCCGATGTCCGCCACACCGGCGAGGCGCGCTGGTCGGTGGCGGCCGGCCCCTTCCGCGTTCGCGTCACCGGGACACGCTTCGAGGCCACCTGGTCGCCGCCTGACGGCGCGCTGACCGTGGCCATGTTCGAAGGCTCGGTGGTGGTCGAAGGACCGACGCTGGGCCGCGGGCTGACCCTTCGCGGGGGCGAGTCGCTGGAGGTCGGAGTTGCATCTCCGCCGGTGGTGACACGTACCCGACCCCAGACGGTCGTGCCCGCGCCCCAGGCATCCGCACCGAGAGCACGCCCCGAGCCGATGCCGCCGGCCACGGCCGAGCCCAACATCACTGCCGGCTTTCACGCGCAAGCCTCGTGGTCAGAGCTTGCCAGCAACCGGCGCTACGCGGACGCGATGGTCGCGGCCGAGCGCGAGGGATTTTCGCGCTTGTGCCGGCAGCTCGACGCCAGCAGTCTGCTCGCCCTGGGCGACGCTGCTCGCTACGCCTCCTCGCCTGGCCGCGCACGCCAGGCCTTCGAGGCACTGGTCCGCCGCTTCCCACGCGATCAGCGCTCGCACGACGCCCTGTTCGCGCTGGGCCGCCTGGAATCCGAGGCGGGGGCGCCCGCGGCAGCGGCCAAGTGGTTCGAGCGCTACTTGGCCACCGCCCGCAATCCGCCTCTCGCGGAAGAAGCCGCCGGGCGACTGGTCGAGATCTACGATCAGGAAGGCGACGCAGAGGCCGCCGCACGCGCGGCAAGAGGCTACCTCGAAAGACATCCCGACGGACCGCGGGCGGCACGGGCGCGCAAGGTGCTGGCCGGTCACGAGGTGCGGCGCTAGATGAAGCGTGCCTCTGTGCTCGCGTTGCTAGCCTTGGTTGGGCTGGCCGGCAACGCCTGGGCCAGACCGGCAAGGCCCCGCACACTGGCCGAGGCTGCCGGTGCGCCCAATCCTGCCAAGCGCATCGTGGTGACCGAAGGCGACGGCAAGACCGTTCGCCTGGTCGACGAGTTGGAGCAGGAGTTGAAGGCATCGTCGTACGTGGTCGTGCGCATGCCCAAGGTTGCCATCGAGCCAGAGGCCATGTTGCAAACCCTGCAAAAGGCGCACGCCGCGCGCGGCATCCTGCTCTCCGAGGACGGCAAGAGCGTTGTGCTGCTGGCGGCTTCCAAGGATGGCACCCGGCTGCGGGTGTACGGCGAGTATTCGCTCGATCGCGATAACCGTTTGGCCCGACGCCGGCAATGGATCGCCCTGGTCGAACGCCTGCGTGTTCCCACCGAGGACGAAGACGAAGCCAAGGACGACGTGCCCTGGGTCGAGCCGGCAAGTCCGCCCGCGCCGCGGTCGACTTCCACGGCCAGGCGGTCGCCCAACGGCACCGCGCCCGGTGAGCGCGATGCGCAGGATGCAGAGGAGGCGTTGGCTCCCCACGCGGACCGACTGGGCGTATCGGTGGCCCTGGGGTACGTCACCGGTCGTACCGGGCTGACCAGCCATCTACTAATCGTCGGACATCACCAGATTTCTCAGCGGCTCAGTCTGGTCGCCCATGGTTTCTGGCCCATGGTTCCGGGTGAGCGCACGTCCAGCGATGGCATACGCTCGCGCGTGTGGACCTTCGCCGGCGCGCTTGGGCTGCATGGCGACCTGGGCCGGCCGTCATGGTCGGCCAATCCCTACCTGGGCACATCCGTCGGCGTGCAGTTCCTGCTGGCCTACATCGACCGATCTCAGGATGCCACCACCGACGTGTACCGCATCGCCAGCTTGACCCTCGACGCCCATGCCGGCCTTCGCGTTGCCCTCCGCCAGGGGACCTGGCTGCTGGTGCAGGTGTCGTGTGGACGCGCGGTATCTCTGGCGCCCAGCCCGGGCGAAATGACGGCGAGCCTCTCGAATGCATGGGCCGTGCGCAGTGCCGTCGGGCTGCTGATGGCTTTGTGATCACCTTCGCGCCCCTCGGAACACTTTCCTAGCAATACGCTCGGAGGTGCCCCCATGTTCATCCCCATTCCCCCACCCTGTGGCCTCGGCTAGCGCGCGGCCAAATCCAGGGTCACCGTGTTGTCGGGCGGAGGCAGATCCGTGTAGATACTCTGCAACATCGTCCCGGACAGTTTCATCACGAAGTCGGTCGACGCCATCAAGGTCTGGGCCTTGGCCGCGGCATCGGCCGGCATGACCTCATCGCCCGCATAATGGGCAACCAGCCCGTCGCCCAGGAAGGGTGCAAGATCACCGGCATCGGCTGGGGCCACGGAGTATGGCGGCGCCTCAATGAGCTTGGTGATGAGCGTTTCCAGGCCAAGGCGAAGGCTGTCGTGCGCGAGGGTCTGAAAATCGGGCTTTCCGCCCAGGTCATAGTCGATGCTGGTGATGTGCTGGGTGGTGATGGCCAGGGTGTCGCTGTTGACATCGATAACACGGTACGGACACGGATAGGTGACGGCCGAGCCGGTTTCCACGTCGACCATCGACTTGGTGGACGTGCTCGGGGTTCCGCGCGTGATGTCGTTGGCGTGGAAGTGCCCGGTGAAAATCACGCCCACGCCGCCGTTCGATAGCATGCCGGCCACGGCGTCCCGATCGCCTATGACGAACTCGGGAAAGATCACAGACTGCATGGCGAAGTGCTCGATCAGCCCGTGGTGCATCATGGCCATCACACGAACACCGCGCGCTTTCGCCAGGTCAAGCTGGGCCTGGATCCACACCTTGGTGCCGTCCAGGAAGCGGCCAGAGGACTGCATCGGTCCTCTTTCAGCACCGTAGATGCAAGAATCCAAGGCGAGCAGCCACAGCCCCGGCACCAGTTCAGCGACGTAACTCAGGGAATTGGTGTCGCGGGCAATGGCGTCGCTGAACCCTGCGTCCTTGTAGATCTCGGCGAATTCGGCCGCCGAGATGGCGGGCACCGGCGTGGCGGTGTCGCCTGCGTAGCTGGAGGCGCCGCCATTTTGAATGTCGTGGTTGCCCGGAACCACGAACACCTTGCGGCCGCCGGACTTCATCTGGGCGAGAAGCGTCGCCATGGAGTGATGCGAGAGCTGCTCGCCGTCCTTGGTGAGATCGCCCGACACCAGCACGACCTGCGGGTTCTGAGCTTCGACCTGGGCGACCATGGCGCGCATGATGGCGTCGCTCTCGGCGATCAGCTTGCGGTCACTGGCCAGGTAGGCATCGAAGGCCGCGCCGGTGGTGCCCAGCGACGGATCGAAGTAGTGCGGATCCGAGAAGACCATCAGCCTGACCGCGGGGTGGTAGTTGGTAAACGTGCCGGTATCGTCGGAACAGGATGCGGCACAAGCCAGCAGGCCGGCGAGGACAACCCGTCGAGAGCGTGAGTAGAAGGCGGAGATTTTCAGCATGGGGAATTCCTAGGCCGACAACTCTACGAACCCGATGGACTACGCGCTATCGGGATTTCGGAGGGAAATCCTCGGCTTGGTTGCGGCATCCAAATATGTTTTGAACGAAGTCCCAGACGGATGGCACTAACGCCTTTGAGGAGAATCGCCCATGGTTCGTGTTTCATTTGTGCCGGTCCTGCTCGGCTGCCTGTGCCTGGCTGGCTGCTCACCCAATGGTAGTAGGGAATCGGTTGGCAGCGGTGGCTCGGCCGGAAACGGCGGGACGGCCGGCAAGGGCGGCAGCGGTGGCAACGCCGGCAACGCCGGATTGGGCGGAGGCGGCGGTTCCAGTAGCAGAGGCGGCTCGACCGGCAATGGTGGTCAGTCGGGCAGCGGTGGCTCCAGCGGCAGCGGTGGCGCCACGGGCGGCACGACCAGCGGCGGCGGCTCCAGCGGCAACGGTGGTTCCAGCGCCTCGGGCGGCAAGACCAGCAGTGGCGGCTCCAGCGGCAACGGCGGCTCTACCAATGCGGGCGGCAATAAGGCCACGGGCGGGACAACAGCATCGGGCGGTATCACCTCCAGTGGGGGCACGACTGCCTCGGGTGGCACGATGTCGACCGGGGGGAACAACGCCTCCGGAGGTTCGACCGGCACAGGAAGCTGCTCGATCACCGTGACGACGAGCGCACCAAGCTCCAAGATAGGCACGGTTGGCATCGTGGAATGGTCAACGACCCTTGCGGGTCTGAACAGCGCCAAGATCGTCTACACCTTGAACAACGCCGGCTCGACCATCCTCAACAAGGGCGGCACGGCTCCCGTCGATCTCAAGAAGACCAATTACCACACGCTGCTCCTTGGGCTGAAGCCATCAAGCACCTACACGTTCCACGTCGAGGCAACCTCCTCGAGTGGCACCACCTGCAAGAGCTCGGACGGCGCCTTGACCACGGGCACGCTGTCCGGGGCACCCACCATCACCAGGACATCGACAAATGCCACGGCGCAGGCAAACGGGTTCATCGTGACCAGCGGTGGCCAGAACGGCAAGGGCGCCTCCATCATCGACGCCGATGGCACGGTGGTCTGGTACGCGGACGCGCCCAACCAGTGCAGTCGCGCCCTCATGGACTATGAGGGCGTAAACATGTGGATGATGGCCCTTAACGTGCAAAACGGCGGCGGTGAAATGCGCTATGTGTCCATGGATGGGCAGACGACAGCAGCCAACGTCAGCGGCCTGTCCAGCGCACACCATGATTTCACGGTTCTTCCCGGCAAGATCGCCACCATGGTTTGGACTTCCACCGGCATGGATCCAGAGAGCAACCTGGTCGAACGTGCGTCGGACGGGACGGGCTCAACGACCACGGTCTTCAAGATCGGTTCGAATCTCTATGCCGGTGGATCGAGCGCGTTCGGCGGTGGATCGAACACCTACCACTGCAATGCCATCCACTACCACCCCGCGGATGACAGCTACACCATCGGCGATCGCAATCCCAACCTCTACGTCAAGGTCAAGCACGACGGCACGCCCGTGTGGCAAATCGGCGGCAGCTGCACGGGCGCCAAAGCGCCGAAGTGCGCATCCGGGACTTGGCAGGTGAACCACGGACACGACTTCGATTCGAATGGCAACATGCTGATCTTCAACAACGGCCAGTCAGGCGCATCCCACGTCTTCGAGCTCAAGCTCACGGAATCCAGCAGCGCCATCACCACAACCTCGGTCAAGGACTTCGCGCCAGGCACCACCAGCAACGTGCTGGGCGACGTGCAGCGCCTGCCCAACGGCAACACCCTCGTCACCTTCTCGACCGCTGGCCAAATCCTGGAAGTGGACGCGTCGTGGGCCACGGTTCAGACCCTCAAAGGCAGCTTCGGCTATGCGGATTGGCGCGAGACCCTGTACGGCGCGCCCACCCGGGACTGAGCCATCAGCAAGCCGCCAGTCGATAAGGTCGCCTAGGGATCAGGCTTTCCCCCAGGGCAGGGATTCGGCGGCTATCTCGGCAGTCAACCGAGCCTCCGCGTGCTGGATTTGAACCGTGGCACCGACGGGCACCGCGCTGGCCACGATGGCCAGGGCCACGGGGGACGCGCCTGGAAGGCACCCTACGCTGGTGACCTGGCCGACGGCGGGTTGGTCCGCGGTCGCAATCTTGTCGCCCGGCGCGGGCATGGCTTCGCCAGACAGACGCAGCAGGACCAGGCGTTTGCGGATGATTCCACGATCGCGCATGCGCACGATGGTTTCCTGGCCGACGTAGCAGCCCTTGCCGTGATCGATGGCGGCACCCAGTCCGACCTCGACCGGAAATCGTTCGGGAAGGATTTCGCTACCAGGCTTGGGCTCGAGCGCAGAAATCCGCAGTGCCTCGGCGATGCTCGGCTCAAGCCGGGGCGTGCCCTTGGCAAGCAGCGCCGCCACCAGCGCTTCGCGCGCCGCCCGGCTTGCGACCACGCACAATCCATCCGTGCCGCATGCGCGGCCGTGCGCGATCCAGAGCGGGCCGAAGGACTCGCTGGTGGCGTCGAGATGGTCGAACAGCGGCGATTCCAACATCGCCGGTGGCACGGGCACGCCCACGTCGGCCAGCGCAGCCGCGGCCCGCGGACCGAGAATCGCCAGCGTCGCCACATCCGACTCGGCCACAATCTGAAAATCATCCATGATGGCGTATTTGCCCAGGCCGGCCGCCAGCTCGGCACCTTGGCCACCGGCAACTAGCAGGCGCACGCTCTTCGGACGCACGAATACCAGCAAGCTGGCGAGCACGCGGCCCTTCACGTCGAGTAGCAAGGTACGGCCGCCCTGCCCCGCTGCCTTCCCGACGATGGTGCCGGAGGTGATCCGGTGCAAGAAGGTCACCCGGTCGTTGCCCGTGGCGCGCAGAACGTCGTGGCCCGCGCCATCGACAAAAACCGCGGATTCGCGCAGGGACTGCAAACTTGTCATGTCAGCCATTCTTCTCAGCCATTCTTCTCAGCCATTCTTCTCAGCCATTCTTCTCAGCCATTCTTCTTTCTTGGATGCGCCGGACGGCGCGCAAGATGCGCCCGATCACGCAGGCGCTCGGCACGCCGCTTGGCAGCCTCTCGGAATCGCCGGCGCTGGGAGGCGGTTTCGGTAACCAGCGCCGGAACCGGCCGCGGCCGACCCTGCTCGTCGATGGCGACGAAGGTGAGGAAGGCGTGGGTGGTGATGGCACGCTCGCTGGTCCACGGGTTTTCGGTCAGGACTTCCACCTCCACCTCCATCGAGGAGTGGGCCGCATAGCTGACCTCGGCACGCACGATGACGAATTCCTCGACGCGCGCGGGACGCAAAAAGTGCAGCCGGTCCATGGAAGCCGTCACCACGGGACCGCTGGCGTGGCGGGCCGCCGCGATGGCCGCGGCCACGTCGATCCACTGCATCACGATGCCTCCAAACAGCGTCCCCATGCCATTGGTGTGGGCCGGCAACACGGCCTGCGCCGTCTCGACGCGCGTGGCAGCCACCGTATGCCTCTTTCCGACCTGCCTTTTCATGAATGGATTGCGGTATCATGGGCATTCGCGCGGGTCAAACCAGAACGTCCCGGGCCACGCACCATCATGATGAAAGCAAAGCTCTACCCAGTCCTCCTGGTTGCCCTGTGCCTGCCCACCGCAGCCGTCGCTCGGTCGTACAAACTCGACGAGATCCTCGAGCTGGCGAGAAAGGGCAATCCTGGGCTCGCCGCGGGCGAACAAGCCACCGCGGGTATCGAGGCCCAGCTGCTCGAAGCCAAGCGCTCGTGGATGCCGACAGGCGAGCTTAACTCGCTTCTCTCCTATGCTCCGGAAATCAGATGCTACGACTCGACTGGCCAGCCGAACGAGCTCAATTGCCAGAACACTGGCCATGAAACCGTCGGAGCTGGCACCGATGGCTTTCTCAAAGGCATCACGCCCAAAGGCGTCCTCACGCGCACCGAGCTCAAGCTGGTGCAACCCATCTACACCTTCGGCAAGATCTCCGCTGGCGTGGCCGCCGGCGAGTCCGGTGTGAAGGCGTCCCAGAACCGGCAGTTCGGCTTGGTCGCGGATCTCGACCTGAACGTGCGCAAAGCCTACTGGGGGGCCAAACTGGCCACGGAAATCCTGGCCACGCTCAACGAAGCCAGCGGTTACCTCGATCAGGCTCAGAAGAAAATCGAGGAGGAGCTGTCGGAAGGAAGCGGAGACGCTTCGGTTACCGACCGCTTGCGACTGCGCACCATGCGTGCCGAAATCGACGGAAGAATCCTGGAAGCGCAACGCGGGGCCGATCTGGCGCGCCGTGGTCTGCGCGCCCTGATCGGCCCCGATGCTCCGGCCGATCTGGACGTCGACGCGGATCCGCTGGACGCCCTCAAGGTTCCCGAGCATCCCCTCAAGCGATACGAAGACGAGGCCCGCGAATCCCGGCCCGAGGTCAAGGCTCTTGACCATATGGTGGCAGCCAAGCGCGCCCTGGCCGAGTTGGAAACAAAACGGCAGTACCCCGACATCGTGCTCATTGGAACGGCCGCCTACGCGTACACAAGCAGCGTCGATACGCCCAAGAACTCCTACTACAACGATCCTTTCCACTCACTCGGGGCGGGCATCGCTGCCGGGTTCCGTATGCCGCTCGATCTGGGCGTCAAAGGTGCCCGCGCGGCCAAGCTGAACGCCGAAGCCAAAGAGGCCGAGCAGAAGCGGCGCGAGGCGCTCAACGGAATCTCTTTTGAAGTTGAGAAGGCGCACACCGAGCTCGTGGAAGCCGGCAAGCGCACCAAGGTCATGCAGAAGGGCGAAAAGGCCGGGCGGCAATGGATCGCCGCCGTGGCCCAGAACATCGCGGTCGGGGTGAGCGAGGCCAAGGACTTCTCCGACGCACTGGCGGCCTTCTTCCAGGCCCGCGTCCGCTACCTGCAAAGCATGTACGACTTCAACATCGCCGCCGCCGCCCTCACCCGCGCCACCGGCGTGGACGTCACCGCCGAGAGCCCGTAGGCGATCAAATTCCCAGAAACAGCCGCGTCCCGAAGTTCGGCTCTAAATCCGAGGCCAGGATCTTGCTGGCCGAGGTCTTGACGTCGTACTCGACGCGCTTGTATTCGAAGGTCTTGGTGTCGCTGTCGTACAGGGTGTAGCTGGCGCGCGGATCGAAATCGCGTGGCTGGCCCACCGAGCCCACGCTGACGATGTACTTCCAGCCCTCGCGTAGCTGGAACTTCAGCGTCACCACCTCTTGCGCGCCCTCGTGCTTGGGGTTGATGGCGAAGGCCTTGCACAGGTGCGAATGCCCGATGAGCGTAAGTTGCGGCAGGCGCTCCCAGATGCCCAGGCACTGCGCCGCCTGGTCGCGGGCGAAGATGTAGTCGAACTCCTCGACGCTGACCGGCGAGCCGTGACAGAAGAGCACGTCGTTTTCGCGAAATTCATAGGGCAGCGACTTCAGCCAGGCCATGTTCTCGGGTTCGAGCATCTGGGCGTGCTTGTCCAGGACGTGGCGTGCGGCGTGGTAGTAGTAGGAATAGTCCATGCGGCCCGACACCGCAGCGTCGTGGTTACCGAGAACGGTCTGCGCCACGGTTGCGCGCATGAGGTTGCAGGCCTCGTTGGGGCTAGCGCCGTAGCCAACGGTGTCCCCGAGGCACATGAATTTGTCCACGCTCTCAGACTCGAAGGCCTTCAGCACGGCTTCAAGAGCCTCGATATTTGCGTGTGTGTCCGAAAGGATGCCGTAGCGCATCTAGGGACCACTATAGCATCAAGCTTTCCCACTCGCCGGGAACAACTGTCCTCATGTTAGAAGCGGGCCTGGTCATGCCCTCCGTCGTGCTTTCGTGTTTCTTCCTGTCCGGGGCCTCGGGGCTCATCCTTGAGCTCCTGTGGACGCGCATGTTGACGCTGGTCTTCGGCTCCACAGCCCTGGCCGTGTCCACGGTGCTCACGGCCTACATGGGCGGCCTGGGCCTAGGGTCGTACCTGGCGGGCAAGATCAGCGACCGACTCAAGGATCCGGTGCGCGCCTATGCCATGGCCGAGGCAGCCATCGGCCTGTACGCCCTATCCGTGCCGTGGATCATCGGCTACTACCCAGGCCTGAACCAGTGGCTGTGGACCACCTTCGGCGACCGCTACATGCTGCTCTCGGTCCTGCGCTTCTTCGCCTCGGCAGGCCTGCTCATCGTGCCGACCACGCTTATGGGCGCCACCCTGCCTATTTTGGCACGCTATTTCGTGTCGCGGCCGTTCGAGCTTGGCCGCGTCAGCCTGCGCCTGGGGACACTGTACGCGGTCAACCTGTTCGGCGCCGTGGCGGGTTCGTTTCTGGCCGGCTTCATTTTCCTGCCCATGGTCGGCATCCGCGGCACCAACCTGGTGGCGGCCAGCTTCGATATCTCGCTGGCGGTCGCCATACTGATCGCGCGGCGCCTGGTTCCCGCCAAGCAGGCGGCCCAGTCGCTCGATGAACTGACAGCGGCGGCGGGTAGCACCTCGACCGGCGCCCCTGCGCCGACGCCGCTGCACATCTCGCCCGCGGCCCGAAAGGCAGTCCTCTTCGCCTTCGCGGTTTCGGGCGCCACGGCCATGACCCTGCAAGTCCTGTGGACGCGCGCGCTGGCCGTCATCATTGGTTCCTCCATTTTCTCCTTCACGATCATCCTGCTGGCGTTCCTGGTGGGACTTGGGCTTGGGTCCGCGGTGTTCGGGCGACTGGTCACGCGCTTTCGCGATCCGGTGCGAGGGCTCGCCCTCACCCACCTTGGCATCGTGGCCTGTATTGGGTTGTCGTACCTCATCACGGACCGGCTGCCCTTCATCTTCACCTACCTGCTTTCCTCGACCATGGTCAGCGCCGACGCGGTCCTGACCTGCCAGTTCGCCCTCGCCTGCCTGACCGTGCTGCCCTCGACCTTCCTCATGGG
>Ga0302322_100003064_pt1 | contig 14255 bp, 6 predicted proteins | sample Fen_T0_2_FD_203757 | JGI IMG/M metagenome (GOLD analysis project Ga0302322, IMG submission 203757) | Peat permafrost microbial communities from Stordalen Mire near Abisko, Sweden - Fen_T0_2 | ecosystem: Environmental > Terrestrial > Soil > Wetlands > Permafrost | place: Sweden: Abisko... | reverse complement strand
GACCTGGGCAACCCGGTCAGCCTGACGACCACGACGGCGGCTGACGGCAGCTACAGCTTTGCCACGCTGCGCCCGGGCACCTACACGGTGGTGGAAACGCAGCCGGCCGGTTATCTGGACGGCAAGGACACGGCCGGCAGCACCGGCGGCACGGTCACCGACGACAAGATCAGCACGATCTCGCTGAACGCTGGCGACAACAGCGTCAACAACAACTTCGGCGAGCTGAAGCCGGCGAGCCTGTCGGGCTACGTCTACCACGATGCCAACAACGACGGCAGCCGCAGCGGCGAAGCCGGCATTGCAGGCGCCACGGTCACGCTGACGGGCACCAACGACCTGGGCGTGGCCGTCACGGTCACCGCCACCACCGACGCCAACGGCTTCTACAACTTCACCAACCTGCGCCCCGGCACCTACAGCCTGACCGAAGGTCAGCCGGCCGGCTATCTGGACGGCAAGGACACCATCGGCACGCCCGGCGGCGCCACCGCCAACGACAAGTTCAGCGCCATCGTGTTGGCGGCCGGTGTCAATGGCACCGAGAACAACTTTGGCGAACTGAAGGCCGCCAGCCTGGGCGACAAGGTCTTCCTGGATGCCAACGGCAACGGTCAGCAAGATGCGGGCGAAGCGGGCGTGGCGGGTGTCACGGTCAACCTGCTCGACAGCACCAACGCGACCATCGCCACCCAGGTCACCAACAGCAGCGGCAACTACCTGTTCACCGGGCTGAACGCCGGCACGTACAGCGTGCAGTTCGTCGGCCCGACCGGCTACAGCTTCACCACCAAGGACGCTGCGGGCGTGGCCGACTCGGCCGACAGCGACGCCGATACCGCCACCGGCAAGACCGGTACCTACACCCTGGCCTCGGGTGAAACCAACCTGACGGTGGACGCTGGCGTGGTGGCCAAGTTGGGCTCGCTGGGTGACCGGGTCTGGTACGACTGCAACGCCAACGGCGTGCAGGACAGCGGTGAGACCGGTCTGGCCGGTGTCACCGTCAAGCTGATCAAGGCCGGCGCCGATGGCGCGTTTGGCACCGCCGACGATGTGGTGGCGGCCACCACCACCACCAACGCCAGCGGCAACTACCTGTTCGGCAGCCTGGCGGCCGGCAGCTACCAGGTGCAGTTTGCCAACCCCACCGGCTACGCACTGACCAAGCAGGACGTGGGTGGCAACACCGCCACCACCGACCTGGTGGACTCCGATGCCAACACCACCACCGGCCGCAGCCAGGTGGTGAACCTGGCCGCCGGCGAGAACAACCTGTCGGTGGACGCCGGTGTCTACAAGGTGGGTGTGGACATCGAGAAGTACGTCTCGGGCAACGTCTGCACCACGACCAACAACACCGGCGGTGAAGGTGCCAACTGCAGCTACTGGAAGAGCGCTTACAGCTGGGACTGGAGCACTTGGAGCTACAGCTGGGCCGGCACCGGTTGCAAGACCACCGACACCTTCAACAGCACCTTCGGTGTCAGCTGCAGTGGCGGCACCCAGTCGCTGTACAGCATCCTGTGCGGCACCAGCACGGCAGCGCACGACGTGTTCATGCGGGAGTGCGTGGCCGCCTACCTGAATGCCTGCCACGGTGGTGTCAACTACGAGTACACCAAGGACCAGGTGGTCAGCCAGGTCAAGTACGCCGAGTCCTGCGGCAGCTTCACCAGCACCTGCGACGCGTTCCAGACCGAGAACAACCAGGGTTGCAGCTTCAGCCACAGCACCAAGAGCACCTGGAGCTGCGTCACCGACACCGCCTTGTACGACGCCGATGCGCCTCCGGGGCTGTCGCTGAGCGTGGGCAGCACGGCGGTCTTCACCTACATCGTGAAGAACACCGGCGACACCGCGCTGAAGAACGTGGTGGTGACCGATGACCGCATCGCCACCGTCACCTACATCAGCGGCGACACCAACAACAACGGCCTGCTGGACACCACCGAGACCTGGACTTACAAGGCCACCGAGGTGGTGCAGTCCGGCACGATCAAGAACACCGGCACCGTCACGGCCACCGACGCCACCGGCGGCGTCACCGGCGTCACCGACAAGGACGATGCCTACTACACCGGCGTGGGCAAGACGCCCACCACCGGCTCGATCGGCGACCGCGTCTGGTACGACTGCAATGCCAATGGCGTGCAGGACAGCGGTGAAGTCGGCATCGCCGGCATCAAGGTCACGCTGAAGGCGGCGGGTGCCGACGGCCTGTTTGGCACCAAGGACGACACCACGTCCACCACCACCACCAACAGCACCGGCTACTACGAGTTCACCAACCTGGCTGCTGGCAAGTACCAGGTGGTGGTCGAGGACAAGGCAGGCAATGCCTTCACCAAGAAGGACGTGGCTGCCACCACCGACGCCAAGGACTCCGATGTGGACGCCACCGGCACCACCGGCGTGATCACGCTGGCCGCTGGTGAGCACAACCTGACGGTGGACGCCGGCGTCTACCACGTTGGCATCGACGTCGAGAAGTACGTCTCGGGCAGCAAGACCACCAGCAGCAACAACAGCGGTGGCGAAGGCGCCAACTGCAGCTACTGGAAGACCGCCTACAGCTGGGATTCGGCCAGCAACTGCTACGCCTGGGCCGGCACAGGCTGCAAGACCACGGACACCTTCAACAGCGTGTTCGGCGTCAGCTGCAGCGGTGGCACCCAGTCGCTGTACACCATCCTGTGCGGCACCAGCACGGCAGCACACGACGTGTTCATGCGTGAATGCGTGGCGGCCTACCTGAATGCCTGCCACGGTGGTGTCAATTACGAGTACACCAAGGAAGAGGTCTGCACCCAGGTGAAGTACGCAGAGTCCTGCGCCAGCTACACCAACACCTGCGACGCTTTCAAGACCGAGAACAACCTGGGCTGCACCTTCAGCCACAGCACCAAGAGCACCTGGAGCTGCGTCACCGACACCGCGCTGTACGACGCCGACTGCCCCCCGGGGCTGGAACTGACGGTGGGCGCCACCGCCACCTTCACCTACATCGTGAAGAACACCGGCGACACCGCGCTGAAGAACGTGGTGCTCACCGATGACCGCATCGCCACCGTCACCTACGTCAGCGGCGACACCAACAACAACGGCCTGCTGGACACCACCGAGACCTGGACCTACAAGGCCACCGAGGTGGTGCAGGCCGGCACGATCAAGAACACCGGCACCGTGACGGCCACCGACGCGGTGGGCGGCACCGAGAGCGTCACCGACAAGGACGACGCTTACTACACCGGTGTGGGCAGCACGGCCGCCAAGGGTTCGATTGGCGACCGGGTGTGGGAAGACGCCAACTACAACGGCATTCAGGATGCCGGCGAGTGGGGCCTGGGCGGCGTGAAGGTCACGCTCAAGGGCGCGGGCACCGACGGCGTGTTCGGCACCAAGGACGACATCAGCTCGGTCACGTACACCAACGGCAGTGGCTACTACGAGTTCAAGGACCTGTTGGCCGGCAAATACCAGCTGGTCTTCGGTGACGGCAGTGCCACCGGCTACATCGTCACCAAGCAGAACGTTGGTGCCAACGACGCGGTGGATTCCGACATCGACGCCAGCGGCACCACCGGCGTCATCACGCTGGCTGCGGGCGAGCACAACCTGACGGTCGACGCTGGCGCCTACCGCAAGGCCAGTGTGGGCGACAAGGTGTTCGAGGACTGGAACCACAACAACGTGCAGGACGCCGGCGAAGGCGGCATCGGTGGCATCACCGTCAGCCTGCTGAGCAGCACCGGCACCGTGCTGGCCACCACCAAGACGGACAGCAACGGCAACTACCTGTTCAGCAACCTGGATCCCGGCAGCTACATGCTGCAGTTCGACAAGACCAACGTCGTGTTCAACAACAGCCATTGGGGCGGTTCGTACAACATGAGCGATTGGAAGTGGGCGGTGAAGGATGCTGGTGGCAACGATGCCATCGACTCCGATGTGGCTGGCGACGCCGTGGCCAAGACCAATGTCACCCGCACCGACGTGTTCACGCTGACCTCGGGCGCCAGCGACATGAGCCGCGACGCCGGCATCACCCCAATCGTCATCGATTTGGACGGCAACGGCATCCACACCGTCAGCCGCGCCGATGCCACCGGCAGCTTCGACCTGCTGGGCACGGGCACGGCGATCAAGTCGGGCTGGATCTCCAGTGGCGACGGCTTCCTGGCGGTGGACAAGAACGGCAACGGCCAGATCGACGGCATCTCCGAGCTGTTTGGCGGCACGGCCAAGGGCGCGGGCTACGCGGCCCTGGCGGCCTACGACAGCAACGGTGACGGCGTGGTCAACAGCCAGGACGCCAACTTCGGTGAGCTGCGCATCTGGCAGGACGTCAACGGCAACCACAGCACCGACGCCGGCGAGCTGATGACGCTGGCCCAGGCCGGCATCGCCAGCCTGCAGGTCAGCTACAGCACCGAGCAGGCCCACATCGACGCCCAGGGCAACCTGCACCTGGAGCAAAGCTCGGCCACGCTGGCTTCGGGCGACGCGGTGGGCATGACCGACGTGTACTTCAACGTCTCGGCCGAAGACGCTGCGGCTGCCGGCGTGCAACTGCCGACGATGGCCGACCTGCTGGGCAACGACAGCTCGCTGGACACGGTGGTGGGCAGCGCTACCGCTGCCGCCACGGCGGCTGCGATCGACGCTGGCACCTGCAGCGTCGACGTCAGCGAAGCCCTGCGCAAGCTGGCCGCCGCGACGCAGCAGACTTGCCAGGGCAGCCACGCCGCCTGAGGAATGGCTTGACCGAACAGCACGCGCCGGCGCCGCAAGGATCCGGTGCTGCTGGGTTGATGACGGCACCGTGCGCGCCACGTCCGCCCCACCGGGTGGACGTGGCGCGCCTTATTTCGCGGCCACCGGCTCTGCGGCAACGCAGCCTGCTTCATCGGCAACGTGTTGGTGCCGAAGACCGGCATGATCCGGGCCCCGAGTGCCGCCCGAGGCCCGCGCCCCGGCTTGCGGCGTGCTTGCGTTGTCTGTCCTGCCCATGAATCCGTCACTCGATACCCAATTTGCCCCCGACAACACGCCGTTGCACGACTGCGTGGTGTTCCTGGCGCGCTTTCTGGGCACGCCGGTCCCGCTGGAGCGGCTGAGTGCCGCGCTGGCGGCGCACGGCGGTGCCATCTCGGGTGATCTGCTGAAGACCGTGCTCGACCTGGGCGCGATGGTGGGCACCCGGCTGGCCTCGGCCGAGCCGCGGCGCGCCACCGAACTGCCGGCGCTGCTGGTCAACCGCGAAGGCGCCTGCGCCGTGGCGCTGGCGCTGAAGGACGGCCGCTTCGAGGTGCACCTGCCGGGTGTGGACGGCACCAGCTGGCTGGACGCCGCCGCGCTGGAGGCCGAGGTGCCGCGGGCGCGCTGGCTGGCCATCCGCCCGGCGCTGCACTTTGACCAGCGCAGCCTGCTCTACACGCTGCCCGAGCGCGGCCGCTGGTTCTGGGACACCTTCAACCGCAACCGCTGGATGTTTGCCTGGGCCCTGGTGGGCACGCTGGTGCTGAACGTTTTTGGCGTGCTGGTGCCGTTCTACAGCATGGCGGTGTACGACCGCGTGATCCCCAACAACGCCATGGGCAGCCTGGGCGTGCTGACCACCGCCGCACTGCTGCTGATCGGCTTCGAATTCGTGATGCGCCTGCTGCGCAGCCACCTGCTGGAGGCTGCGGCGCGGCGCATGGACGTGGCCTTGTCGGCCCAGGTGTTTGCGCAGTGCCTGCGCATGCGCGCGGCCAACCGGCCGGCCTCGGGCGGCGTGCTGGCCAACACCGTGCGCGATTTCGAGGCGGTGCGCGAGTTCTTTGCCACCAGCACCCTCACCGTGCTGGGCGACATGCCGTTCATGCTGCTCTACATCACCGTCATCGCCCTGGTGGGCGGCTGGCTGGCGGTGGTGCCGCTGGCCGCCATCCCGCTGCTGATCGGCCTGGCCTGGATGTCGCGGGCGCCGCTGGCCAAGAAGGTCAACGAGGGCATGCAGGAGAGCTCGCAGCGCACGGCCCACCTGTTCGAGACCATGAACGGCCTGGACACCGTCAAGGCCTTGGGCGCCGAGGCCTGGAGCCGCCGCAAGTGGGAGGGCCTCACCCAGGCCATCGCCCACAACAGCCTGGAAACCCGCGAGATCACCTCACGCGTCAACTACCTCAACACCGCCATCCTGGCCCTCACCGGCGTGGTGGTGGTGGCGGTGGGCGCGCTGATGATGAGCTTCCAGGCCATGAGCATGGGCCAGCTGATCGCCGTGGGCATGCTCACCGGGCGCGCGCTGGCGCCGGTCAACCAGATCGCCAACCTGCTGGTGCGCTGGCAGCAGACCAAGCTCAGCTTCGAGGCCTTGAACAAGATCATGGCCGCGCCCACCGACGACAGCGGCACCAGCCTGCAGGCGCCGCCGATCACCGGCGCGCTCGAGTTCCGCGACGTCAACTTCGCCTACCCCAACATGCCGCCGGTGATCGAGCGGCTGAACCTGAAGATCCGCGCCGGCGAGCGCGTGGGCATCATCGGCAAGCTGGGCTCGGGCAAGAGCACGGTGCTCAAGCTGGTGCTCAACCAGTACGCGCCCACCACCGGCAGCGTGCTGGTGGACGACCTGGTCATCACCCAGCTTGAGCCGTTGAGCCTGCGCCGCCAGATCGGCTATGTGCCGCAGGACGTGACACTGTTCCACGGCACGCTGCGCGAGAACATCGAGCTGGGCCGCGTCAACGCCGACGACAGCGCGCTGCTGGATGCGATGCGCACCGCCGGCCTGGACGAGATCGTCACCCAGCTGCCCGGCGGCGTGGGCACCCAGGTGGGCGAGCGCGGCGACCGGCTCTCGGGCGGCCAAAAGCAATCGGTGGCCATCGCCCGCGCGCTGCTGGCCAAGCCCCGGCTGCTGCTGCTGGACGAGCCCAGCTCGATGGCCGACCCGGGCACCGAGCAAAAGCTGATCGCCAAGCTGCGCGCACTGCCCGACACCACGGTGCTGCTGGTCACCCACCGCATGGCCATGCTGGCCCTGGTCGACCGGCTGATCGTGATGGACCGTGGCCGCGTGGTGGCCGACGGCCCGCGCGACGAGGTGCTCAAGGCCTTGAGCCAGCCGCCCAAGCCGCCGGCCGGTCCGGGCGCTGCGGCGCCGGCCGCGGCACCGGCTGGCCCGCCCGCCGCTGCCGCACCGCCGCGCCCGCCTGAGCGTCCACCATCGGCACCGATCCTGGCCAGCGGCTTTGGCGCGGCCGGCGGCAACAAGGTGGGCGGCATCGCCGGGCTGAAGGGGCTGGCGTCGTGAGCGGCGACAGCGTGGCCATGCGCGCCCTGCCCAGCGCGCCGCACGACCCCGACAGCGGCCCGCGCCGGCTGATCGTGGCCATGGTGGCGGTGATTGCGCTGTTCATCGTCACCGCCCTGGTCTGGGCCGTCGTGGCCGAGCTGGATGTGTCGGTGCAGGCCCGCGGCAGCGTGGTGCCGCCCAGCCGGCTGCAGGAGGTGCAAAGCCTGGACGGCGGCATCGTTGAGCAGATGCTGGTGGTGGCCGGCCAGCGTGTGACCAAGGGCCAGTTGCTGGCCCGGCTGGACACCGCCCAGGCCAAGGCCACCGAGGGCGAAAGCCGCCAGCACTGGCTGGCCGCGCTGGCCGGCCGGGCGCGGGTGGACGCCTTGCTCAGCGGCGGCGCACCGCGCTTCGACGAGGCCTGGCGCCAAGAGGCCCCCGAGCTGATCGCCAAGGAAACCCAGCTCTGGCGCGACGGCCTCAGCGAGTACCAGTCGACGCTGAGCGTGGGGCGTGAAGGCGTCAGCCGCCGCCGCGGCGAGCTGGCCGAAGCCGAAAGCCGCATCGTGCAACTGCGCGACGCGGTAAAGCTGGGCGAGGAAAGCTTTGCGATTGAAGAGCGGCTGTTCAAGCAGGGCGCCGGTGCGCGGGCTGATTACCTCAACGCGCAGCAAAAGCTGCAGCAGCAGCGCGGCGAGCTGGAGGCGCTGCAGCAGTCACTGCCGCGGCTGCAGGCCGGCCTGGCCGAAGCCCAGGCCCAGCTGGGCGAAGCCGGCTCGCGCATGCGGGCGCAGTGGGGCGCCCAGCGCAGCGAGTTCGAGACCAAGGCTGCCGCGCTGTCCGCCACGCTGGGTGGTCAGCAGGACAAGGTGGCGCGCCGCGACCTGGTGTCGCCGGTGGACGGCACCGTCAACCGCGTGCTGGTGCCCACGCTGGGCGGCGTGGCCCAGCCGGGCAAAGCCGTGCTCGAGGTGGTGCCCGATGAAGCCAAGCTGCTGCTGAACGTGCGCGTCAAACCGTCGGACATCGGTTTCATCCGCGCCGGCCAGCAGGCCCATGTGCGGGTGATGGCCTACGACTCGGCCACCCACGGCAAGATGGCCGCCCAGGTCGAACGGGTGGGCGCCGACGCGGTGGTCGATGAAAAGGGCGAGCCCTATTTTGAGGTGCAGCTCAGCGCCGAAGCCGGGCAGCTCAAGCTGCACGGCAAGCCGCTGCCCATCACGCCGGGCATGCCGGTGGAAGTGGGCGTGCTCACCGGCCAGCGCAGCGTCATGCAGTACCTGCTCAAGCCGGTGCTGCGCGGTGTGCAGGGCGCCTTGCAGGAGCGTTGATGGTGGTACGACAGGTCGTTCAACGGGTGCGGCGCACAGCGCTGGCGCTGGCCGCATGCGCGGTGGTCGCGGCCGCCTCGGCGCAAGACATCATCGACGGCCCGCCATTGCCGCTGCCGCCCGAGCCGGTGGCGCCACAGCGCGTGCCCGGCCCGCCGCCGGGCCAGGCCGAAAGCCTGGCCGAGTTGCTGGCCCGGGCGCTGCCCTTCGACCCGGCAGTCAAAGTGGCCGCTGCGCAAATGGCGGCCACCGACCAGCGCCGCCTGCAGGCCCAGTCGCGGCTGGGCCCCACGGCCTCGGTGACGGTGCTCAACGGCCGCGCCCTGGAAGACGAGTTTGGCGTCGACCTGAAGCGCCACACCGACCGCGCCGAGGCCTCGCTGCGCTGGAACCTGTACAACGCCGGCAACGACATGGCCGAGCTCAACGGCACGGTGCGCGACGTGGAGGCCGCCTGGCAAGACCTGCGCCGCGCCCGCGAGGAAGCCGCCGAGCGCATCGCCGACGCCTACCTGGAGCTGCTGCGCGTGGAGGGCCTGCTGCCGCTGGCTGCCGCCCGCCTGGCCTCGGTGCAGCGCCTGGTGGCCCAGGTGCTGCAGCAAAACCAGGCCGGCAAGGTGTCCGATGCCGAGGCCGAGCAGGCCCGGGCTTCGCAGCTGGACGCCGAGATCGCGCTGGAACAGGTGGAGGCCGAGCGCGACAGCGCCCGCCAAAAGCTGGGCCGCCTGGTCGGTGATGTGGTGCGGCCCGTGCTGCCGGCCGATCTGCCGGCGCCGCTGGTGCTGGACGGCCGGCCGGGCAGCCTGCTGGCCGCCACGCTGCGGGCCGAGGCGGCCCGCGCCCGGGTGCGGCCGCTGGCCTCGCTGCTGGCGCCGCGCATCGACCTGGAGGCACGCAACAGCCTGGGCGACCAGACGCGCCCGCAGCAAACGACCACGCAGCAGCGCATGTGGCTGCTGACCGCACGCTGGGACCTGCCGCTGGGCGGTGAAGCCCAGGCCCGGCGCAGCGAGGTCGAGCGCCGTGCCGAGGCCGCCGAGGCCGAGGCCGAGCGCCTGGCCATGGGCGTGCGCGCCGAGCTGGACGCGCTGCTGCCCACCATCGACAACACCGCCCGGGCGGTCAGCCGGCTCGACCAGCAGATCGCCCAGTACACCAACCTGGTCAAGGCCGGCGAACTGCAGTTCGAGGCCGGGCGGCGCACGCTGGCGCAGCTGATCCAGCTGCACGACAGCCGCTTCAATGCCCAGCAGCGGCGCGCCGACCAGCATCGCAAGCTGCAGTCGGCGCAGCTGCGCCGGCTGTCGCTCAGCGGGGCCTTGCTGCCGGCCTTCGGCCTGGGTTCGGCGCCCGGACGGGCTGACACGCCGGCGCCAGGCCCTTGGCGGCCGGTCAGCCGGCGCCGGGCCGCCCAAGGCGGCTGCTCCCCCAGGGCCTTCATGCGGCCCTTCGGGCCTTGAGGGGCGACGCCGCAGGCGTCTTGGGGGTCAGGTCCCGCCGCGGCGCGGGTGGGCCGCCAACCAGGCGCGGGCGTCGGCCGTGTCCTGCGCAATGCCAGCCTGCAGCGCCTCCAGCGACGGGTAGCGGCGCTCGTCGTGCAGCTTGTGCACCAGGTCGGCCTGCAGCACCCGGCCGTAGCCGGCCTCGGCGCCCAGGTGGGCCGGCCAGTCCAGGCAGTGCACCTCCAGCAGCACGCGGCCGGCGTCCTCCACCGTGGGCCGCACGCCCAGGCTGGCCACGCCTGGCAGCGGCCGGTCGGCCAGGCCGTGCAGCCACACCACGTAAATGCCCATGGCCGCCGGGCGCGGGTGGGCAAAGCGCAGATTCAGCGTGCGAAAGCCCAGGCTGCGGCCCAGCTTGCGGCCGTGCACCACATGGCCGCTGATGGCGTAGGGCCGGCCCAGCAGCGCGGTGGCGCGCACCATGTCGCCGGCGGCCAGGGCCTCGCGCACCGCCGAGCTGGACACGCGCAGCCCGTGCACCTCGTAGCTCAGCATGCGGGCCACGTCAAAGCCCTGGGCCTCGCCGGCAGCGTCCAGCATCGCGTAGTCGCCGGCGCGGCGTGCGCCAAAGCGGAAGTCGTCGCCCACCAGCACGTAGCGCGCATGCAGGCCCTGCACCAGCACCTGCGCGATGAAGTCCTGCGGGCTCAGGCTGGCCAGGCGTTCGTCAAAGCGCAGCAGCACCACCTGGTCGACGCCGCAGCGCTCCAGCTCGCTGAGCCGGTCGCGCAGCGTGGCGATGCGGCTGGGCGCCTGCTGCGGCTGGCCGCTGCGCCGGGCGAAGAAGTCGCGCGGGTGCGGCTCGAAGCTGAGCACGCAGCGCGCCAGGCCGCGGTGCCGCGCCTCGCTGCTCAGCAGCGCCAGCATGGCCTGGTGGCCACGGTGCACGCCGTCGAAGTTGCCGATGGTCAGGGCGCAAGCTGGTGCCAGGCCCGGGTGGTTGAAACCGCGAAATACCCGCATCGGCGGATTATCGCGGTCCGCCACCGCACGGTGCTGTCGCGGGGGCGCGGCGGCCGGAGGGCGGCCGCCATAATCGGCGGCTGAACACCCCATGGCCGCGCCCGACTCCTCCACCGATGCCGAGCTTGTGGCCCGCTGCCGCCAAGGCGATGCCAGCGCCTGGCAGGCGCTGGTGCAGCGCTACCAGCGGCTGGTCTACGCCATCGTGCGGCGCTTCGGCGACGACGAGCACCGCGCCGCCGATGTCTTCCAGACCGTGTTCGAGCGGCTGCTGGCCCACTTGCCCCGGCTGGCCGAGCCCGAGCGGCTGCAGGCCTGGATCGTCACCACCGCGCGTCGCGAAGCCCTGTTGCTGCGCCGCCGCGGCCAGCGCACCGAGTCGCTGACCCGTGCCGGCGATGCCGACGACGACAGCGCCGAGTTCGACATCGCCGACGACGGCCCCGGCCCCGAGGCCCAGCTGGCCGATCTGCAGCAGCTGCACCGCATGCGCGGTGCCCTCGAGCAATTGGACGAGCGCTGCCGCACCCTGCTGGGCCTGCTGTTCCGTGACGCCGACGAGGCCGTGCCCTACGAGGAAGTGGGGCGCCGCATGAACCTGCCCGTGGGCAGCATCGGGCCCACCCGCTCGCGCTGCCTGGGCAAGCTGCGGCGGCTGTTTGAATGAGCCGCCCACCGAGCTGGCGCTGCCCGCGCTGTGCCCGCTGTGCCATTTCTGTGACACGGTGTATTTGCGCCCCGGTTGCCCGCTCTGTGGGGCTGAGCCGCCACCCATTGCCCCGCCATGACCCCCGATGACCCCCTGACCGACGAGGCCCTGAGCGCCCTGGCGCACCGGGCCGCCCAGTGGCCCGACGCGCCGCCGGCCCTGGTGCGCGCGGCCGTGGCGCTGTTTGCGGCCCAGGCCCGCCCCTGGTGGGCCGGCGCGGCTGAGGCGGTGCGCGAGGTGCTGGCGGCGCTGCGCTTTGACAGCGCCAACCAACCCGCCCTGGCCGCCGGCATGCGCGGCGCCGGGGCCGACGCGCGCCAGCTGCTGTTCAGTGCCGAAGGGCGCGACGTCGATCTGCGGCTCAGCCCCGCCGGCGCCGGCCTGTGGCGCCTGCATGGCCAGGTGCTGGGCCCGGACGAGCAGGGCCTGGTGCTGCTGCGCGCCGACGGCGCCGACAGCCCGCAGCAGCAGGTGGCGCTGGACGCGCTGGGCGAATTCCTGCTCGACGGCGTGTCCCCGGGCCACTGGCAGCTGGCGCTGCGGCTGGCCGACCAGACCATTGTTCTGCCGGTGATTCACCTCGCCGATCCGGTGCTCTGACCGGCGCTCTGCCCGGCGCGCCAACATGCCCCTTCGCCGTCACCGTCACCGTCCCCATCCCCCGGCGCACAGCGTCCGCTGCGCCGCGATCCCATGATCGCGTGAACCCGTTGGACGACGCCCAGCCGGCCAGCGACCTGGCGGCCGCGCTGCTGGCCGGCGGCGCCTGGCCGCCCGGCCTGTCCGCCGCGCAGGCCGTGGCCCTGGCCTGGGCACTCAAGCAGGCCTGCTACGCCGCCTGGAGCACCGAGCCGCCGCGCGCCCTGCGCGCCGCCGAGCTGTTGCAGGCCCTGACCCGGGCCCAGCCCGCGCTGGCCGAGCCGGCGGCCCTGGCCGACTGGTGCGCCGGCATCGCCGCCCTGCTGCGCGGCCGCATGGCCGAGGCCGACGCCGCGCTGCAGGCCAGCGCCGCCCGCTGGCAGGCGCTGCAGCGCCCGCTGGAGGCGGCGCAAACCCAGGTGCCGCGGGTGATGGCGCTGTCGATGCTGGGCCGCCACGACGAGGCCGCCGCCTGCGGCGCCGCCGCGCAGCAGGCCTTTGTGGCGCTGGGCGATGTGGCGGCGGCCAGCAAGGTCAGCCTCAACCTGGGCAGCCTGCACCTGCGCCGCGACGACCACGCCCAGGCCGCGCGCCACTACCGCGACGCCGCGCTGCTGTTTGCCCGCGTCGGCGACACCGAGCACTCAGTGATGGCCGACATCGGCGGCGCCGACGCGCTGGCCGCGCTGGGCGATCTGGTCGAGGCCGCGCGCCTGGCCACCCGCGCCCGCATGCGCGCCCAGCAGCACGGCCTGCCGATGCTGGCGGCGCTGGCCGATGAATCGCTGGCCCTGCTGGCGCTGGTGCGTGGCGACTACGGCCAGGCCCTGGCCGGGCTGGAGCGCGTGCGCCGCGGCTATGCCGCGCTGCAGCTGCCGCAGCCGCTGGCCATCGCCGAAAAGCAGCTGGCCGACGCCTACCTCGACCTGCACCTGCTGCCCGAGGCCCTGGCCTTGTACGAGCCGGCGCTGGCCAGCATGCAGGCGCTGGACATGCCCGACGACAGCGCCTGGACCCTGCTGCAGCGCGCCCGCACGCTGGCGCTGATGGACCGGCCGGCCCCGGCCGAGGCCGCGCTGCAGGCCGCCGCCCAGGCCTTTGCCCAGCGCGACAGCGCCAGCGGCCTGGCCGCCGTGGCCCTGGCCCAGGCCGAGCAGGCGCTGGCCCAGGCCGCGCGGTCACCGGGCGAGGACCGCGCTGCGGCGGCCGTGCAGGCCATGGCCCGGGCCGAGGCCGCCGCGCAGGCCGCGGCCCGGGCCGGCTCGGTCGATGGCCAGGTGCGTGCCGCCACGCTGCAGGCCGAGGCGCTGCTGTTGGGCGGCCAGGCCGGCGCGGCGCGCGCGCTGTTCGCCCACACCGGGGCGCAGGCCCGGGCCCAGCAGTTGCTGGCCTTGCAGCAGCGCTGCGACAGCGGCGAAGGCCTGGCCGCGCTGGCCCTGGGCGACGAGCCGGCCGCCGCCCGCGCGCTGGACAGCGCCGTGGCCCAGGCCCGCGCCCAGTGGCGCGCGCTGCCCGGCGACGAGCTGCGCGGTGCCTTTCTGCAGGCCCACCTGGCGCCGTTCCAGGGCCAGCTGGCCCTGGCCTTGCGGGCCCATGAGCGCGCCGGGCCGTCGCTAGCGTCCAAGCCGCCGTCCGCAGCGCGCAGGGACGCCGCGGCGCGCACGCCCGGCGACGCCGCAGCGGCCCGCGTGCTGCAGTGCCTGGACGAGGTGGGTGCCCGTGCCCTGGCCGCGCGCCTGCGGCAAGGCCGGCCGCCCGTGGCCGGTGATGACACCACGCAGGCGCTGCGCGCCCGCACCCAGTGGCTGCGCCGCCGGGTGCAG
>Ga0302322_100003063_pt1 | contig 14258 bp, 13 predicted proteins | sample Fen_T0_2_FD_203757 | JGI IMG/M metagenome (GOLD analysis project Ga0302322, IMG submission 203757) | Peat permafrost microbial communities from Stordalen Mire near Abisko, Sweden - Fen_T0_2 | ecosystem: Environmental > Terrestrial > Soil > Wetlands > Permafrost | place: Sweden: Abisko... | reverse complement strand
CCCCAGCAGGGCGGCGATGTACGTATGCCGCCGCGTCTGCTCGATGACGCCCAAGCGCGCATCCACCAGCACGATGGAGAGGTTGGCTGTGGAGGCGCCCGTCACCATGTTCCGGGTGTACTGGATATGCCCCGGCGTATCGGCCACGATGAACTTGCGGCGCGGCGTGGCGAAATAGCGATACGCCACGTCAATGGTGATGCCCTGCTCGCGTTCGGCGCGGAGGCCGTCCGTGAGGTTGGCGAGATTAATCTGGCCGCCGCCGGTGATATCGGCCGATTTTTCAAGGGCCTCGACCTGGTCTTCCATCAACGACTTGGAATCGTAGAGCAACCGGCCAATGAGCGTGGACTTGCCGTCATCAACCGACCCGCAGGTGTTGAAGCGCAAAAGTTCGATGGGATGCTGCGTGTGTGGCATGGTTCAAAAATATCCGGCTTTTTTGCGGTCTTCCATGGCGGCTTCGCTCGCCTTGTCGTCGGCGCGGGTGCCGCGTTCGGTCACGCGGGCGGCGCTGACTTCGCCAATGATGTCGTCCACGCTGTCGGCGGGCGATTCAATCATGCCCGTGCTGATCATGTCCGCAATGGTGCGGACACGGACAATCAGTTTCTTGATCGGCTCGGTCGGCTTCGGACGCGCCCCGGCATAGGGGTCAGGCTTGGTTGCATCGGTGTGTGGCGGCGGCACCGGCAACCACTGGCCGCCCTTCCTAAAACAGTCCCGCTCGTGGCTGAAATAAATCGTGGGGACCTGGAGTTTTTCTTTTTTGATGTATTCCCAGACATCCATTTCCGTCCAGTTGGAGAGCGGAAACACGCGCATGTTTTCGCCGGGATTCACCCGGGCATTGTAGAGATTCCAGATTTCCGGGCGCTGGTTTTTCGGGTCCCACTGGCCGAAGCTGTCGCGGAAGCTGAAGAAGCGTTCCTTGGCGCGGGCTTTTTCCTCGTCGCGGCGGGCGCCGCCGATGGCGCAGTCGAATTGAAATTCTTCAATCGCGCCGAGCAGCACGGGGATTTGGAGCTTGTTGCGGCTGATCTCGCCGGGCGCGGGATGCGCGAGGCCTTTGGCGATGGCTTCATCCACCGTCCGGACAATGAGCTTGGCGCCGAGCTCCTTGGCGCGGCGGTCGCGGAAGGTGATCAGCTCGGGAAATTCGTGGCCGGTTTCGACGTTGAGAAAGGGCATGGGGATGTCCGACGGCCGGAACGCCTTTTCCGCGAGGCGCAGCAGGCAGATGGAATCCTTGCCGCCGGAGAAGAGCAGGGCGGGGCGCTCAAACTCGGCGGCGACTTCACGCATGATGTGAATCGCTTCCGTTTCCAGATACTGCAAATGATCGAGATGATAACTGCTCATTTTAAAAATTTTAACCACAGTTGGCCACAGATGCACCCGGATTCTTTGGCCGCATTGCTTTATCCCGTCGGGCGGGGATGGATTTACGTTTTGACCGCCTGGCCGCCCCAGGCGGCGTGCAGACCGCATTCGCGCTTGTCATCCGCCTTGGCCGGATCAAAATAATCCCACTCGTTCGGCAAATGGTTTTGTTTCAGGTAATGCTCCATGTCGGCATCACTCCAGTGAAACACCGGACTGACTTTCAAGGAATGGAAATTTTTATCTTCGCTCACAATGTCCAGACCGGCGCGGTTCGGGTTTTGGACCTTGCGCAGCGCGGTGAGCCAGACGGTGGGCGCGAGTTCTTTCATGCCGCGCTGAAACGGCTCCAGTTTCATCACCGTGCTGAACGCCTTGATGCGCGCCTCATTTTCCGGCGTCGGTTCCGGCATGCCGCCGAACACGGCATCATAATGGGCGGCGGTGAGCCGGGGCAGATAGGCTTTGACGTTTAATTCCAGCAACGCTTTCAACTGTTCGGCGTGATGGTAGGTCGCCGGGCGGTTGTAGCCGTGGTCCACCCACAGCACTGGAATATCCGGCTGCACCTGCGTGACGAGATGCAGAAGCACGGCTTCGTACGGCCGGTAGTTGGTCGAAACGATGGCGCGGCCATCCGCCTGGGCGATGGCCCAACGGATGATTTCCAGGGGCGACTGGCCCTGCAATTCGGCGTTGGCCTTGGCGATTTGTTCGGAGGTCATGTGTTTTGCTTGCGCGACAGGCGCTTATCCTGATAATTATTCTAAATATGGAGAACGAAATCAAAACTTTATCAGTCGGATCTTTGGTGCCCGACTTCGCAATGGAAACTTATAACCCGGCGGAAGGTGAATTTGCCAAAATCACCCTCGCGGAGATCAAGGCGGCCGGCAAATGGACCGTGCTGGTGTTTTACCCGGCGGACTTCACCTTCGTCTGCCCAACGGAGCTGGCCGATCTGGCCGACAAACATGCGGAACTGGCCAACCTGGGCGCCACGGTGATTTCGGTTTCCACCGACACCAAGTTTGCGCACATGGCCTGGCGCAACAGCGAACGCCTGTTGAAAGACGTCAAGTATCTCATGGCGGCGGACACCACCGGCGGGGTCAGCAAGCTGTTTGGGGTGTATGATGCGGCGACCGGGCTGGCGCTGCGCGGCACCTTCATCATCAATCCCAAAGGCGAGCTGGTGACCTCCGAGGTCAATTTTTACAATGTGGGCCGCGATGCGAATGAACTGCTGCGCAAGCTGCAGGCCAATGTGTATCTGCTGGCCAACCCGAGCGAAGCGTGTCCGGCGAAGTGGACGCTCGGCGCCAAAACCTTGCACCCCGGCAAAGATCTGGTGGGCAACGTCGCCGCCGCGTTGGGGAAGTAATCAACCTTCCAAATTTAACCAAAAGGCCAGCCGTTGACGGCTGGCCTTTTTTCTGTATTCGTCGCCACAGGCGCAATGATTCCAAGGTCTTTGCACGCGCCTGCTTTGGCTGCTTAATTCGCCGGTGCCGCCAGCAACACCCGGTGGCACCAGTCGCCGAAGCGCTCTCCGTGGTGGCGTTCCTTGGCGTAGCGGGTCAGCACGGGGCGCAATTCGTTTTCGATTTCCTCTTCCTTGACCACGTCCTTCCAGACGCGGTTGAGGCGCGTGCCGGTGGCATCCGCCCCGAGCAGAAGCTGATAACGTCCGGGCGCCTTGCCGACGAAGGCGATTTCCGCCATGTACGGCCGCGCGCAACCATTCGGGCAGCCGGTGGTGCGCACGATGATCTCTTCATTATGCAGGCCGAGCTCGGTGCAAAGTTTTTCGAGGCGCGTGATGAGGCCCGGCAACATCCGTTCGCTTTCGGCGAGCGCCAGACCGCAGGTGGGCAGGGCCGGGCAGGCCATGGCAGCCTCGCGCATCTTGCCGGCCTGCTGCTCGGTTTTTACGCCGTAGGCGGCGAGCAGGATGTTGACCACGTGCTTGTGGCTGTCATCGACGTTGGCAATGACTAGATTCTGGTTGCCGGTGAGGCGAAATTCGGCGGCCGGAAATTCGTCGGCCACGTGGCGCAAAGCCGTCTTCAATTTGTAGCCGCCCTGATCTTTGACGCGTCCGGCTTCGACGAACAGGCCGAGAAACCAGTTGCCATTGATGTCTTTGTGCCACCCGAACAGGTCGTTCGTGGTGGTGAAGTGACAGGGCTTGGCGGGGGCCAGCTTGAAGCCAATTCGGTTTTCCAATTCGGTCCGGGTCCAGTCCACGCCGCGCTCGGCCACCACGTATTTGAGCCGCGCGTGTTTGCGGTCGGTGCGGTCGCTGAAATCGCGGTGAATGGTCAGCACGGCCTTCGCGACCTCGACGACTTGGTCGGCCGGAAAATAGCCCAGCACATCCGCCAGGCGCGGGTAGGTGGCTTCGTTGCCATGGCTGCGCCCCATGCCGCCGCCCACGGCGATGTTGTAGCCGACCAGTTGGTCGTTTTCCACGATGGCGATCAAACCGAGGCAGTTGGTAAAGACGTCCAGGTCGTTCACGGGCGGAATGACAAAGGCGATCTTGAATTTGCGCGGCAGATATGTTTTGCCGTACAGGGGATCAACGAAATCCTTGTTTTCCGGGGCCTCATTATCGAGCTGCACCCCGTCAATCCAGATGGAATGATACGCCTTGGTTCGGGGGGCCAGGGCCAGGGCCACTTTCTGGCAGTCGGCCAGCACCTGTGCTCGGGCCTTGGTGTAGGCGGGGGTGGGCGGGGCCAACACATTGCGGTTCACGTCGCCGCAGGCCGCCAGCGTGGAGAGCAGCGAATCGTTGATGGCCTTGATGACCGGCCGCAAATTGTCTTTAACGATGCCGTGAAACTGGATGGTCTGCCGCGTGGTGAGGCGCAGCGTATTATTGCCATATTTCGAGGCCAGTTGGTCGAAGGTGCTCCATTGGGCGGAAGTCATCACGCCGCCGGGAATGCGGCCCCGCACCATCATGATATACTTCTTGCCCGTCTTGCGCAGATCCCGGTCGTCCTGCTGATAGGAACCGTGAAATTTCAGGAATTGGTTGTCATCCTCCGAGAAATGGTCGGTGCTGTCGTCCGCGATGGTCGCGGCGATGGTGCCGGCCAGGGTGGGTGTGGCGGCCTTGATTTCCTCATTGTGCGTGAGCTTCTTTGGCGCATCGTTGGTCATAAACGGTCGGCAAGATACTCTGCGTTTATCTTATGTTCAAGCGTTGCTTACGGTGGCTTTTTGCTCGCTCGAAGTTTTTTGGCCGTTTCAGGCCGCTTTGCCACCGGCCACAGCCTGGTGGTCTGCACTGCCAAAGCGGCTTTGGCCCCGCCGCGTCTGAAAACAAAGCAACCCGCCGGTGTTGCCACGGGCGGGTTGTGATGGGGGAAATGAACTTCAGCCTTTGATGATCGTGGCTCCAGCAGCCGGCCGGGAGGCGAAAATCGCGGCATCAATCCCGGCTTTGGCCCGGTATTCGGCCCCAATCTGCCTGGCAATGGCGTCGGCCGCAGTGGCTTTCACCAGCGCCACACAGCAACCGCCGAAACCGCCACCGGTCATGCGGCAGCCGTAGACACCGCCCTTGAAACCGATGTTTTCGGCAATTTCCACGACGATATCGAGCTCTTTGCAGCTCACTTCGTAGTCATCACGCAAGGCGGAATGGCTGGCGTACATGAGCTGGCCGACGGTCGGCCAGTTGGACTGGCGGATGCCTTCGGCGGCGAGGGTGGTGCGTTCGATTTCGCCGATGACGTGGCGGGCGCGGCGGTAGACGACGTCGGTCATCTTGTCTTTGGCCTTTTCCAACTGGGCGGCGGTGGCGTCGCGGAGGGAGGCGACCCCGAGGATTTTTGCGGCCTTTTCGCATTCCGCACGGCGTTTGGCGTATTCGCCGGAGCCGAGCTCATGCTTCACGTTGGTATTCACGACCAGCAGGGCCACCGAGGGATCGCTCATCGGCACCAACTGGGTCTGGCGGGTGCGGCAATCCAGCAGCAGCAGGTGGCCTTCGCGGCCGAGCGCGGAAATGAACTGGTCCATGATGCCGCAGGGGACGCCGGCAAATTCGTGTTCCGCTTTCTGTGCGAGCAGGGCCTTTTCAATCGGATCAATCGTTTTGCCCGTGGCCGCCTCGATGAGCGTGGCCGTGCAGATCTCCAGCGCGGCGCTGCTGCTCAGGCCCCCGCCCAGCGGGACGGTGGACATGAAGGCGACGTCCAGCGAGGGGATGGTCGTGCCGCGCTGCTGGAAGCCCGCCAGCACGCCGCGGATGTAGTTGGACCACTTCGGCTGGCCCTTGGTCACCGGCGCGGTGATGTCAATTGCGGCGCTTTCCTTGAACTGGGTGTCGTAGACGGAAATTTTTCCGGGGGCTGCGGCCGTGTCGGCGGCCATGATGGCGTAGCGCTCGATGGCCATCGGCAGGACGAAGCCGTCGTTGTAATCGGTGTGTTCACCGATGACGTTGACGCGGCCGGGGGCGGCGACGATCCAGCGCGGGGTGCGGCCGTAATGGCTTTGAAATTCCGCGGCGATGTGGGAGGAGAGTTCGTTTAAGTTCATAAAAATAAAGCAGGGACGGGTAATGGAAAATGGAGGATGGCAACCTGGCGGAGGTTATCCGCCCGCCGCCATCCTCCATGCAAACCGTTCAATCAGGCTGCCGGCGGATTCTTCCTGCCGCTGATGGCGCCGAGCAGCATGCCCGCGCCGAACACCAGCAGAATGATGCCCCAGACGAGGTTGATGTTGATGTCGAGCGACATGGATTCAGTCTTTTTGAGGAGGCCGAAGCCGGTGAGCAGCACGCCGATGAGCGTGAACATGAGGCCGATTGGCCAGCGAATATCGAGTCCCATAAAATTAAATTCCTTTCAGTGGGTTAAGGGTTAAAGGGATCACCAGAACAGGAAGTTCAAGATCACGCACACGATGAGCATGACCACGCCAATGACGGCGGGCTTCTGCCAGAACGCCTGGTTATGATCCACAATCTTGGGGGTGAGCGAATAGACGAGCCCCTTGAGATCGGCGTCCGTCTTTTGCGATTTGGTCGCGAGCGAAATCACCAGCGTGAGGGTGAAGCAGGCGGCGAAGGCGAAGCTGGCCAGCCAGAAGTTCTGGGCCATTTCGCTCGGGAAGGTGGAGATCACGGCGAGGTAGCCGCCCTTGATGCCGGGCGTGTTGCCCTGCGCAATGGTCAGCGCGTGGAACAGCGCCGAGCTGCCGATGCCGCCGAACAGGCCCAGGAACGCGCCCGTGCCCGTGGTGCGCTTCCAGAACATGCCCAGCAGGAAGGTTGCAAACAGCGGGGCGTTCACAAAGCCGAAGACAAGCTGGATGATGTCCATGCAGTTGTTGTACATCGAGGCGAAATACGCCGCGCCAATGCTCAGCAGGATGCCGACCACGGTGATGAATTTACCCATCCACATGTAGTGCGAATCGCTCTTGCCCTTCGCAAAATAGGCCTGGTAAATATCGTAGGTGAAGACCGTGTTGAACGCCGTCACGTTGCCGGCCATGCCGGACATGAAGGAGGCGAGCAGCGCCGTGAGCGCCAGGCCAAGCAGGCCGGCCGGGCAGTATTTTTTCACGAGCGAGAGGATGACGCCGTCGTAATCGTTCTCGGCCACGCTGTTGTAGATGCCCTTTTCCAGATCGGCATCCGAGAGCTTGGTGGCGGCGTTCGCGGCCACGAGGGAAGTGATTTTGGCGCCGTCCACTTTGCTGCCGAGCGTCGTACCCACGGCGGTCACCGCCGCGGCGGCATCGGCCGGCTTGGCGTTTTTCACGATTTCAATCGCCTGCGTGTATTTGGCCTGCGCGATCACCGGGGGCGGGATGCGGTAGCCTTTGTCGGGCAGTGTGGTCAGGGCGGCGGCGATCATGCCGGGGACGATGACCAGGAACGGGAAGAACATTTTCGGAACGGCGGCCACCAGCGGGGTGTTGCGGGCGGCGTTCATGTTTTTGGCGGCCATGGCGCGTTGCACGACCAGGAAGTTGGTGCACCAGTAACCGAAGCTCAGCACGAAACCGAGCCCGAACACCATGGCGAAGAGATCCACGCCCATCGGATTGTGCGCGGGCCCGGCCAGCAAGGGCTGCCAGGCGCTCGTCCAGGCGTTGGGGGCAAAATTGGTGCCCGCATTGATGTAGATGGCGCTGGGATACGTCGCCACGGTTTGCAGCGAGGTATTCATCTTGTGCCAGCCGCCGACATCCTTCAGGCCGAGGTAAACCACCGGGGCGAAACCGAGGACGATCATGAAGAATTGCAGCACTTCGGTGTAGATAGCCGAGGTCAGGCCGCCTTTCAAAACGTAGAGCAGCACCACGCCGGAGCTGACCCACAGCGCCACGTTGTAATCCCAGCCGAGCAATGAGTGCAGCAGTTTGGCCAGCGCATTCATGGAAATGCCCGAGGCGAAAATCGTCATCACCGCGAAGGCGAAGGAGTTCAGCGCGCGCACGCGTTCGTCAAAGCGCATCTTCAGGTATTCCGGCACGGAGCGCGCCTTGGAACCGTAGTAAAACGGCATCATGAACACCGCCAGAAAGATCATGGCCGGAATCGCGCCGACCCAGTAGAAATGCGCCGTGCTGATGCCGTATTTCGCGCCGCTGGCGGCCATGCCGACCAGTTCCAGCGCCCCGAGGTTGGCCGAGATGAACGCCAGGCCGGTGACCCAGGTGGGAATGGAGCGGGCGGACGTCAAAAAGTCCGCCGAGGTTTTCATGTAGCGCGAGAGCGCCAGGCCGATGCCAATGACAAAGGCGACGTAGGCTATGAGGATTGTGTAGTCAATCCACTGGAGTTGGATGGTTTGCATAAGCGATGGCGTTAGGGTTTAGCGGCAAGTGTAAGTGAAGTCAATCCGAATGGCGGCTGACGGCGTTTTTTTTGCTTTTTTTGTGCGGAGACCCAGGCTTTGGCGTCCTTGCCACGAGGGTGAAAAAATGAATTGTGGAAATTCCTTCTCCTGCTGTTTTGCCCGGCGTGTCGCCACCCGTTGTCGGCCCCCGGCAAAAGTGTGCGGGCGGCTTGGGCCGATGGCGGGCCGCCGCCGCGGTTTTATTTGGTGATACCGCGGCCCGGACGGAAACGGAGACAAGCAAAGTTTTTCAAAAAAGATATTGCACAGCAGGGTGGGGTTGCTATTATGCGCGCCCGCTTTTCGACGGTCGAAGAGCGGAATTTAAGTTAACCAAAAACAGACAATTGTTCTTTATATGGCTCAACGTATTAGGATTCGTCTCAAGGCCTATGACTATCGTGTCATAGACCAGTCAGCACGCGATATTGCTGACACTGTCAAACGCACTGGCGCACGCGTCGCCGGTCCCATCCCGCTGCCGACCCGCATTGAACGCTTCACCGTTCAACGCTCTCCCCACTCGGACAAGAAGTCGCAGGAAACCTTTGAACAACGCACCCACAAGCGCCTGATTGACATTCTCGATCCGACCGCGAAGACCGTGGACGAATTGAAGAAGCTCAATTTGCCCGCCGGCGTGGACATCACCATCAAGATCTAAGGAGAACCCCATGCCAATAGGACTTTTAGGAAAAAAACTCGGCAGCGCCCGCGTGTACAACGCCAGCGGCGTGCTGATTCCCGTGACGGTCGTGCTCGCCGGTCCCAACCGCGTGCTGCAAGTCAAGACGCAGGCGGGCAAGGACGGCTACAACTCCGTTCAGCTCGGCTTCGATGACCAGAAAGAACAGCGCGTCACCAAACCGTTGCTCGGTCATATCAAGAAACACAACGGCGTGGCCGTCAAGCGCATCAAGGAATTCCGCGATTTCTCGAAAGAGGTCAAGGCGGGTGATGTCGTCGGCGCGACCCTGTTCGCTCCCGGTGATTTCATTGACGCCATCGGCACCACCAAGGGCCGGGGCTTTGAAGGTGTGATGAAACGTCACAACTTCGGCGGCGGTCCCTCGACGCACGGCCATAAAGGCTGGCATCGTCGCGGCGGCGCCATCGGTCAGCGCTTGTTCCCCGGTACCGTCCTGCGCGGTTTCAAGATGCCCGGTCACATGGGCCAGGTCAGCCGCACCACCCAGAACCTCGAAGTGGTTCAGGTGATCGAGGCCGACAATCTGCTCCTCATCAAGGGTGCGATCCCCGGTTCGGAAGGCGATTATGTCGTCATCCGCGAATCCAAGAAACGTCCGCAAGGTTGGAAGCCGCCGGTGGTGGCTGCTGGCAAGAAAAAGGCGGATCCCAAAGCCAAGAAATAACGAGCCATGAAAATTTCCATTAAAAATCTCGAAGGCCAGGATCAGGGCGAACTTGACGTCAAGTTCGAGCTGATTGAAAACGGTCGCGGCACCCAGGCCGTCCATGATGCGGTCACCGCCTATCGCGCGGCCCAGCGGAGTGGCACGGCCTGCACAAAGACCGCCGGCGAAGTCTCCGGCAGCAACAAGAAGCCCTGGAAGCAAAAGGGCACCGGTCGCGCCCGCGCCGGTTCCAACCAGTCCCCCTTGTGGGTTGGTGGTGGTGTCACGTTCGGCCCGAAGCCGCGTGACTTCGGCAAGAAAATCTCCAAGAAAACCCGCGCCCTGGCCCTCCGCAAGGCGCTGAGCGAACGGATCAAGGCCGGCGACGTGGTGATCGTGGACGATTTGACGCTGACCTCGCCGAAGACCAAGGCCTTTGACAACATCATTGCCGCCCTGGACCTGACCGGCACCACGCTGGTCGTCTCCCACGGCGAAAACAAGAACCTCGCCATGGCCGCCCGCAATATTCCGACCGTGGAATTGGTTTCGGCTGACACACTCAACACGTATGACGTGTTGCTCCAGGACAAACTGCTCTTCACCAAGAGCGCGTTTGAAACCGTCGAAGCCCGTTTGATCAAGGAATAACATGAACGCTTTTGAAATCATCAAGACCGTCCGCCTGACGGAAAAAGGCACGCGCCAGGGCGAAAAGTATAATCAATATACCATCGTCGCCGACCGCCTCGCGACCAAGCCGGAAATCCGGCAGGCCGTGCAGGAACTGTTCAAGGTCAAGGTCGTCAAAGTGAACACCCTGAACGTCCACGGCAAGGCGCGCCGCAAGCGCACCGCCCAGCAGGGCACCACCTCCGCCTGGAAAAAGGCCATTGTCACGTTGAAGGACGGCGACAAGATCTCTTTGACCTGAGCCACCCTCTGCTTTGAATCACGAACGGCGCGGAATTCTTTCCGCGCCGTTTTTTCATTTGGGCAAGCCGGCGCCTGTGCTAGCTTGTCGGCATGATTCAGGCGGAAGAACTGGTTGGTGCTGAATGGGCCGAATGGTATCGGCTCACGCCGGTTCAACGCTGGCAGGAGAGTGAAAAACTCTGGCAAACCTATCTCACCCTTGGAGGCTCGCTTGATCCCGAACCCGATACGCAAAGTCCTTTCTTCGATGCGCACGCATCGCGTCCGTGCCCTGCTCATGGGCGGACAGGCGTGCGTGTTTTACGGCGCAGCCGAGTTTAGCCGCACCGCCGATTTCGCCATTCTGGCCGAGCCGGCGAATCTCGTGCGGTTTTGCGCCAGGCACTGGCCGAACTGCGGGCCGTGCCGATCGCCGTGCCGCCTTTCCAATTGAAGTTCCTCCGGCTGGGTCACGCCGTTCATTTCCGTTGCCAGTATCCTTAAGCCCTGCGGATGCGGGTAATGTCCAAAATGCGCTGACTGGACGCGTTTGCCAAATTATGGCGGCGGCGGACCACCCTCCAAATTCCGGGCGGCGAAAAATGTGATTTGCTCTCGCTGCCCGATTTGGTACGGGCCAAAAAAACCCAGCGCGACAAGGACTGGCCGATGATTCGCCGACTCATTGAGGCGAGTTTTTTTGAAAACCGGGCGCAGCCCAATCCCGCGCAAATCCGTTTCTGGTTGGCGGAACTCCGCACGCCGGAATTGCTCATTGAGGTGGCACAAAAAAATCCCGGCCCCGCAAAAAACTTGCCGCCGGAAGGCCCTTGCTGTGCCAGGCCTTGGCGGGCGAACTGGCTGCCTTGGAAAAGGCCTTGCTGGCAGAGGAACTCGCGGAGCGTGCCGACGACCGCCATTATTGGATGCCGTTAAAAAAACAACTGGAAAAGCTGCGGCATGCCGGCTGATTTTTTCTGTCTCAATCCTGTCCGATAAAAAAGAAATCCCCCGTCTCAACGTCCAGCTCCCCGAATTGCGTCGAATTGTAGTTGAGCGCGATCACCCGTTTGTTTTCCCGCAACCGGCCCAGGCTTTTATACGAACTGCTGACGTGGACGATCTGCGGCGTGGCCGTCCGGTAAAATTCCAGGTGGGCGTCGGCAAAGGGGTCCCGCCGCCACCGTTCCGTGCCGTCGGCGCTGGTCGCGCTGATGTGCCGGCCGTCCTTTTCCACGCGGAAACAAAGCCCTGAATTCGTGTCGGTAAACGTGTAGGGCAGCGCAATGGGCACGGGCCGGCCATACTCAAGCCAGGTTGACCCGGAAGTATGGTTGCTCATGCACAAGACAATGTGATGGTCCTGGTTGGTCGTCACCAGCACCGAGGTCGTGCTGCCGACCGGCTCCTGCCTGAGTCCGGCTTGGTGATCAGCCCTGATTTTGGGCTGGAAATTAGCGCTGGCCAGCGGACTCCCGGTCTGGCTGGGTTCGGCCGCCAGCATGGCGAAGGCTAGGAAAAATACTGCGAATGCTGCGATCGCCGGGGGATTCATGGTGACGACTGTATTTTGCCCGCCCGCTTCTGTCCAGCGTTCTCCTGCGTTGCTTGTTGATCGTCCTTGTTCGGCTGGCATCCGCGTTGGCGGGCCAAACCTCCCCGCGCATCGGCCGCGCCGCCTGAAACGCTGCCAGAAATTTGTCCGGACCGGCTTGCCAAGGCAGGAGTTGGTGTCAAGCTGCGCCCGCTTGCAGCTTGCCAAGGTGGGCTGTCTTGTTGAAGACTCCCCGCAGACGTAAATTGTTTCCATGTTGCCGCCTCATTCCAAACCAAGTTGCCGGCCCGCCCCCACGCGCGTGCGTGGCTGGTGGCCGCTGGCGGTTTGGTGTTTGGCCCTGTTCTTTGCGCCGGGCCTGCACGCGGAGGAGGCGACGTCGGGGTCACAGTTGGACAATGTCACCCCCTATCTGGGCCGCTGGATCTGGGATCGGCAAACCCTGGACAAGCAGACCTGTCGCTTCTGGAAAACGTTCGTGATTCCCCCGGAGCGCAAGGTGACCTCGGCGGTCCTGTACATTACGGCGGACAACGGCTACTACGTGTTTTTGGATGGCCGGGAGATCGGTCGTGGCAGCGACTGGCGCACCGTCACGCAATATGAGTTGAAGCTCTTGCTCACGCCCGGCGTGCATGTGCTCGGCGTGGAAGGCTTCAATGACCGGCTCGAGGCCGGTGTGATCGTCGGCCTGCACATCCAGTTCAAAGGCCAGACCATGATCGACATTTTGTCGGACGCAACCTGGCGGGTCGCCCCGCTCGATGATTCCCGGTGGCTGCAGCGGAAGACCGCCCCGTCGGACTGGCCGGCGGCGGTGGCCGTGGTGTCCGGGGATGAACTCCACCCCAACCCCTGGGCCAAATGGCCCATTGCCGTGGTGGCTGAGCCGGCCCTCCAGCCGCTCACGAGTTATGACTGGCAGACCTGGTGGTTTCAAACCCCCGTGCTGGTCTCGCTGCTGCTGGCGGTCGCCGGCTGCGTGTGGTTTCGGCTCAAACTATCCATGCAGTCGAAGGCGCAAAACCTCTTGCAGGTGGAACGCGTGCGCATCGCCCGCGATATTCATGATGATCTCGGCTCCCAGCTCACCCAGTTGGTTTTGTATGGCGAGGTGGCGAAACGCGAGCAGCCGGAAGATTCGTCCGCGCGGCTGCAATTCAGCCAGGTCTGCCTGCTGGCCCGCAATCTTTCGCAGGCCATGGATGAAGTGGTCTGGGCCGTCAACGCCCGGCGGGACACGCTGGGGGACTTTGTCAACTACGTCTGCAAACACGCCCAATTCGCCCTCATCGGCACGGCCATCCGCAGCCGCCTGGACGTGGAACTCGACCTGCCGGACTCGGCCTTCGACCTCCCGTTGCGCCGCAATTTGTTTCTCGCCGTCAAAGAGGCGCTGAACAACGCCGTCAAATATTCGAAGGCGACCGAGTTGTTCCTCCGGATTTACCGCGACGGTCAGAAACTCATCGTCGTCGTGGACGACAACGGCCGCGGCTTCGATCCGACCACGACCGGCACCGAGCGCAACGGCCTCCTCAACATGCGGCAGCGCATGGAGGAGATCGGCGGGGTCTTCGATCTGTTCAGCCATCCCGGCGCCGGCTGCCGCGTGACCTTTGTCGTGCCATTGCAAACCCTCCCGCGCCGGGCCTGGTTCCAATGGTTCCGCCGCCGCGTGCCCATGGCCCGTGACGTGCCATACTCCCAGCTATCATGAAACTAAATCACTTCATTCCCGGCCAGCCCATGGTCCGGGTCGCCCTCGTGGAAGACCAGCCCGCCGTGCGCGAGAGCTGGACCAAGCTCATCAATTCCTTGCCCGGCTTCACCTGCGTCAACACCTGCGTGTCGGGGGAGGAGGCGCTGCGCCTGATTCCCGGCGTGAATCCCGACATCGTGTTGATGGATATTTTCCTGCCGCGCATGTCCGGCATTGAATGCACCGGCCAGTTGAAGGAACTGCTGCCCAAGGCCCAGATTCTCATCCTGACCGCCGTGGAAGACGACGAACTGGTGTTTATGGCCTTGCAGGCCGGCGCCGATGGCTATCTCCTCAAACGCACCACCCCGGAGAATTTGAAGGCCGCCATGCTCGATGTGCTGGGGGGCGGCGCGCCCATGACCAGTGAAATCGCGCGGCGCGTCGTAGAATCGTTTCGCCGGGCGGCCAAG
>Ga0302322_100003062_pt1 | contig 14261 bp, 14 predicted proteins | sample Fen_T0_2_FD_203757 | JGI IMG/M metagenome (GOLD analysis project Ga0302322, IMG submission 203757) | Peat permafrost microbial communities from Stordalen Mire near Abisko, Sweden - Fen_T0_2 | ecosystem: Environmental > Terrestrial > Soil > Wetlands > Permafrost | place: Sweden: Abisko... | reverse complement strand
CTTCTACCGCTACACCGTCATCGTCTGCGCGATCCTGTTCCTCCTCGCGCTCCTCCACGTCGCCGGCAAGCCGGGACGCGCCTGGGCCTCGATTCGCGAGAGCGAGCCGGCGGCGCTCGCCGCAGGTGTCAACATCACGCTCTACAAGCTCTGGGCATTCGCTCTCGCGTCCTTCGTCACGGGCGTCGCGGGCTGCCTCCTCGCGGCCCAGGTCGGCGTCCCGCGGGCAATCACGTTCCAGACGCAGGACTCGCTCACCCTGGCCGCGACGGCATTGATCGGCGGCATCTTCAGCATCTGGGGCGCGCTCGTCGCCGGCATCTTCCAGCAGGGCGTGCCGTTCCTCTTCCAGGCGCAGTGGGGGATCAACCCGAACTTCGTGCTGATCATCTTCGGCGTCGGGCTCCTTCAGGTGCTGCTGACCGCTCCCGGTGGGCTCGCCGATCAGCTGCCGAAGGATCTCGCCCGGCTCTGGCGGCTCGCGGTCTCGCGGGTGCGCGAGCAGGCGGCGGCGGAGAAGAAGGCGCCGTGATCGAGGTCACCGGCCTGACGGTCCGATTCGCGGGCGTCACGCCGCTCGACGACGTCAGCGTCGTCTTCCCGGGCGGGACGTGCGGGCTGATCGGACCGAACGGTGCCGGCAAGACGACGTTCTTCAACGTCCTCAGCGGCTTCGTCCGGCCCGCTGAGGGAGCAATCCGCGGCTTCGGCGACGACTTGCTCGCGATGGCCGACTTCCGTCGCGCCCGGTGGGGTCTCCGCCGGACATTCCAGACCGAGCAGGCGATCGAGAAGCTCTCGGTCTTCGACAACGTCGCGATGATCCACGAGCACTCGGCCTCGAAGCGGGCGACGCGGCGGACGGACGTGCTCGCCGCGATCGAGTTCGTCGGTCTCGACGTCTCGCCGAAGGCAAAGGTCGGCGCGCTCAGCGCCGGCGACCGGCGGCTCGTCGAACTGGCGCGCGCCGTCGTCGGCAAGCCGCGCGTCGTGCTCCTCGACGAGCCTGCCGCCGGCCTGCCGCAAGCCGAGACGGACCACATAGGGTCGGTCATCCAGAGGATCCCGACGCAATTCGGCGCGCTCGTCATCCTCGTCGACCACGACATGGGGCTCGTCTCCGACTGCTGCGAGACGACAGCCGTCTTCGACTTCGGGAAGCTGATCGCGTCCGGGCCGACCGCGGAGGTGCTGCGGGACGAGCACGTGATCCGCGCCTACCTGGGCACAGAGGAGGACGTGTGAGCGAGCACGGCAACGGCGCCGGGGTCGGCCTCCGCCTCGAGGAGCTGTGTGTCGATCGCGGTGGGCGTCCCATCGTGATCGACGTCTCCCTCGAGATCCCGCCGGCACAGGTGACGGCGCTCCTCGGCGCCAACGGGGCCGGAAAGTCGACGATGGTGCTCGCCGTCGCAGGGCTGCTGCGCAAGAGCGGCGGGCGCGTTCTGCTGGGAGATCGCGACCTCACAGGTCTCCGGCCCGAGCAGGTGCGCGGAGCGGGCGTCGCGGTCGTTGCCGAGGGGAGGCGGCTGCTACCGGCGCTGACGGTCGAGGAGAACCTCCGTGTCGCGACCTACTCGCTCAGCAGCGCACATGCGAAGGAGGGCATCGCCTACGCACTCGAGCTCTTCCCGGAGCTCGAGAAGCGTTGGAAGCACACGGCGCGCCTGCTCTCGGGCGGCGAGCAGCAGATGGTCGTGCTCGCCCAGGCCCTCGTCTCCCAACCCAAGGTCGTCCTCGTCGACGAGCTCTCCCTCGGCCTCGCGCCGGTCGTGGTCAAGCGCCTCGTGCCGACGCTGGAGGCAGTCGCGGCACGAGGCGTCGGGGTGCTCCTGATCGAGCAGTTCGCCCATGTGGCGCTCGCGCTCGCGCAGACGGCCTACGTGATCGAGGGCGGGCGGATTCGCTACGCGGGGGCTGCGCAGAAGCTCAAGGACGACCCGACGCTGCTCCACTCCGCATACCTCCAGGTCGCGAGCTCGCCGCCTGAGAGCTAGAGGCACCGTCGAGACAGTGCGCGGGCCGGTCGACGTGACCGATCTCGGTCCGACGCTGATGCGCGAGCACATCTTCGTTCTCCAGCCGGAGGCACTGCATGGTCGGCGACCCAATTTCGCCGGCGAGAAGCCCGACTGCCTCCACATCTGGCGAGCCGTTCTCCCGGCCTTGCTCGAGGCCGGCGTCATGCAGGAGCAGATCGACGAGATGACGACCGCGAGCGCACGCCGGCATTTCGAGCCGCAGCGGTGATCGGTCAGGCAGGCGCTGTGAGCGCCGGCGGCTCGGGCACGCCGAGTTCCGCCTGCAGAGCGATACCCAGTGAGAGAAGCTCCCAGTCGGATCCGGCCGGGCCGATCAACGACACGCCGACGGGAAGGCCGGCTCGCCCGACACCCGCCGGGAGAGCTGCCACCGGGAGCCCCGTCCAGTCCCAGAGGTGCGTGAGCGAGATCAGGGCGTAGTCCGTGCCGGCATGCTCGTACCCGTCCCCGCGCAGCGGTGCCACCACGGGAATCGTCGGCTCGACGATCGCCGCCAGGCGGTGCTCGTCGAGCCAGGCCGCCCAGGCAGCCGTCTGCCCGCGCCGGCGTGCCTGCGCAGCGACGTACGCCTCCCCGGAGACAGCACGTCGCTCCCCCTGCTCGACCCACTCGCGCAGCGACGGCCGGTAGAGCTCACGCCTGTCGTCGAAGCGGCGGTGGTAGACGAGCATCTCCGTCGTCAGGACGTCGAGGAAGTCCTCGCCGACGTCCGGGCTCACGTCGGGCGGGGGCGGCTCGACGAGAACGGCGCCGAGCCGGCGGCAGGCGGCGACTGCGCGCTCGAGCCCGGCGGCCACGTCGGCGTCGAGGTCGGCTCCCGCGAGGCGCGGGGAGACGGCCAGCCGCATGCCCGCGAGCGGCCGTGACAGCCCACCCCGGAGCAGGCTCGGCGGGGGCGCCTGGAGGGCGCTCTCCGCGCGCTCCCGGCTCGGGCCAACCATCGCAGCCAGCAACGACGCGCAGTCGGCGAGCGAGCGCGCCATGGGGCCGGCGTGGTCGAGGCTCCAGGACAGCGGCACGACTCCCGTCAGCGAGACGCTGCCCCGGGTCGGCTTGATCGTCGAGGTTCCGCAGCAGGCGGACGGGATCCGCAGAGACCCCGCTGTGTCGGTGCCCGTGGCGGCGGGGACCATCTGCGCGGCCAGCGCCGCCGCCGAGCCGCCGCTCGAGCCTCCTGCGGAGCGCTCGAGCGCCCAGGGATTGCCGACCTGGTCCGTCGTGCCGCCCGCGGCGAACTCGTGTGTGTGGAGATGGCCGAGAAGCACCATCCCGGCCGCAGCCAGACGGAGCCAGGCGTCGCAGTCCTCCGTGGGCACGTCGTCGAGCAGGCGACTCGACGCAGTGAGCGGTCTGCCCGCGACTCCGTACAGGTCCTTGAGCCCCAGGGGCACGCCCGTCAGCACCGGAGCCGGGCCCTCGCGTCGCACCCCGGCCCCGGAGAGACGCTCGTCGGCCCGGGCCGCGGCAGCGACCGCGTCCTCCTCGTAGACGCGTACCCACGCGTTGATCGAAGCCGGGTCTCCGTCGTGACTGTGCGCGCCGTCACGTTGACGGATCCGGGCCAGGCACGCTGCGACGAGCTCGGACGACGACACGCTGCGCCGTGCGAGCAGGGACGACGCCTCACCAACCCCGAGTCGAGTCAGGTGCTCCACGTCGAGCCTCTAGCCGGGGACCAGCACCGCGCGGCCGGTGACCTCGCCGTCGCGGAGCTTCTGGAGCACCTCGTTGACGGAATCGAGCGGGTGCACCTCGGTCTTCAGGACGATGCGGCCTGCGGCGTGGAGCTGCAGCAATTCCCAGAGATCGACCCACGTGCCGACGAGATTGCCGACCACCGCGTGCTCGTTCACGACGAGCGTCGCCGAGGGGATCGCGATCATGCCGCCATAGCCGATGACGGAGTACGTGCCCCCGCGGGCGAGCATCGCCGCGGAATCGGCGTGCGACTCATCCGTGCCGACGAAGTCGAACACGAGATCCGCGCCGCGGCCACCCGTCAGCTCGCGAACCGCGTCGACCGAGCCCCGGCCGTCGAGAACGTCGCCGGCGCCGAGCTCCGCAGCGAGCGAGCGCCGGCGCGAGTCGGTGTCGACGGCGATCGTCGAGCTCGAGCCGAGCTCGCGCAGGAGCTGAAGCGCAATGTGTCCGACCCCGCCGACCCCGATCACGACGGCGGTCGTGCCCGGCGACTGGAGCGGCGCCAACCGTCTCACAGCGTGGTAGGCAGTGAGCCCCGCGTCGGAGTGCGGCGCGACCTCGGCGGGCTCGACGCCGTCGGGCAGCCGAAGCAGCGAGCGCTCCGAGACGAGCACGTACTCGGCGAAGCCGCCGTCGACGGAGAGCCCCGTGAACTCGTGTCGCGCGCAATGCATGTCGTTGCCGCGGCGACACGCGACGCAGAGGCCACAGCTGAACGGGGGGTAGACGAGAACCGCGTCGCCCTTCGCGACCGTCGTCACGCCGGTGCCGACCTCCTCCACCCACCCCGCATTCTCGTGGCCGAGGACGCGTGGCAGCGAGACGCCGGCGGGCTCCATCAGCCCCTCGATCGCATGCAGATCGGTGGCGCAGACCCCGGCGCCGCCGATCCGGACGAGCACGTCCGTCGGCGCCGAGAGCTCGGGCACCGCGCGATCGACGAGCTCGAGCGGCTGGTGGTACTCGCGCATGAGTGCGGCTTTCATGTCTCTCCTCCGTTGAGCGCGTCGACGAGCTCGCGCAGATATTCGAGATGCCGTCGCATCGCACGCTGGGCGGCCGCCGGCTGGCGCAGCCTGATCGCACGCTCGATCTCACCGTGCTGGCGCAGGATCACGGCCCCGTCGATCGAGCCGCCGATCGTGTCGATCAGCGACGGCTGGAGCACGTCGAGCGTCCAGCTCGTGAACGCGCGCAGAAGCTCGTTCCGGGCCGTCGTCGCGATCACCCGGTGAAAGCGTGCGTCTGCGGCCCGAAACGCCTCGGCGGCCGGATGATTCCCCTCGGCCGCGGCGATCGCCTCGCGGAGCTCCGCTGTCGTCTCGTCGGTCGCGTTCTGAGCGGCGAGACCGGCGAGCGGGACCTCGAGGTACACGCGCGCATCGAGCAGCTCGTGCAGCGAGACACTGTCGGTCTCCAGCATCGACGCGATCGACTCGCTCACGTTGCGGCTCATGCCCTCGTTCTGCGTGCTCTCGACGAAGATGCCGCCGCCCGGTCCCTGCGTCGCGCGGATCAGATGCGAGCCCGCGAGCAGGCGGAGGCCCTCGCGGAGCGTCGGCCGGCTCACCCCGAACTCGGCGGCGAGCTCCTGCTCCGTCCCCAGGCGGTCGCCGGGGTGCAGGCCGCGGGTAGAGACGTAGCGCCGGATCTCGAAGGCGACCTGCTCGCTCGCATCCCTGCGCTCCGACGCGAAGCGCTGGGTCAAGGCGCGAAGCTCTCGTCTGGCGCCACGGTGACCTCGAGGAGGAGCGGCTCGTCTCGATGCACCAGGTCCGGCACGACCTCGTCGAGGACACCGGCCAGCTCGTCGTACCCGGCCACCGTGCGGGCCGGGCAACCGAACGCCCGAGCGAGGCCCGCGACGTCGATCGAGAAGCCCGGCCATGGCGCGGCGCCGCCCTGCTGCTCCGCGAGGCGATCCATGATCGCGTAGCCGCCGTTCGAGAGGATCACGAACAGCACTCCGGCGCGGTAGTGGGCCGCGCTCCAGAGCGCCTGGATCGAGTAGAGAGAGGAACCGTCCCCGACGATCGCCACGACCGGGCGGTCGGGCCGTGCCAGACGGAGCCCGGTCGCAGCCGGGAGCGCAAACCCGAGCCCGCCCATCGCGGGGCTGAGCGAGCCGAGCGGCTCTCGTGCGGGCAGCCTCACGAGCAGCTCCGGGCGGTTCGACGGGGACTCCTCGATCACGATCGCGTTGCGCGGCAGGCGCTCTGCGAGCGCGCTGAAGACATGGGCCGCACGAAGCGGCTCGCCCGCGGCAGGCGGCTCCGGAGCCGGCGGGACCGGGAACGGGCCCGGAGCGGCTGTCCCGCGGGCGGGAACGATCCGGGCCAGCTGCTCGCACACCGGTCCCGGCGCGGCGAGCACCGCGAGGTCGGCCGTGCTGCGGTGAACCTCGGACGCGTCCCGGCTCACCATCGCGACACGCGTCCCCGGCTCGACGAAAGGCCCAGCCACGAACGGGTACTGCCGGAACACCGGGGCTCCGACGGCGAACACGACGTCGTGCGGTGCGAGCGCCCGGCGCAACCGTGCCCGGTCGGCCGGCAGGTGACCCGCGAAGAGGGCGTGGTCCTGCGGGAAGCCGGCGCGGGCGCTGAACGGCTCCTGCCAGACCGGGCAGGCGAGTCGCTCGGCAAGGGCGACGAGCGCGGCCCAGGTGTCCGGGTCGTCCGTCCCGGCCCCGACGACGAGTGCCGGGCTCTCGGCCTCGGCGAGGAGGGTTGCGAGCTCAGAGACGGCGTCGTCGTCCACCGCGCGGGCGCGAGTGACGCGGCGGGCCGCCGCCCGCACGGCCGGATCGGATGCCTCCGCCGCCCAGTCGTCCATGGGCACGATGACGATGGCCGGCCCCTGCCCGGTCGCCGCCTCGTGATGGGCGCGCGCGATCGCGCCGGGCACGTCCTGGGCGCGCATCGGCTGGTCGACCCAGACCGGGTAGTCGCCCGCCAGTCCGTGCAGCCTGCCCGCGAGGAACGGCTCCGTCGCGATGTGCCGCCGGTCCTGCTGGCCGACGACGACGACGACCGGCGCCCGGTTGACGCGTGCCGTCGCCAGCGCACTGACCGCGTTGCCGAGCCCGGGCGTCGTATGCAGGATCGCGAGCGCCGGCTTGCCGCGGCCGATCGCCCAGCCTGTCGCCATGCCCACGACCGAGCTCTCGTGGAGCCCCAGCACGAAGGTGAGATCCGCCGGAAGGTCGGTGAGAAAGGAGATCTCCGTCGACCCCGGGTTCGCGAAGAGCGTCGTCAGCTCGTACTCGCGGAAGACCTCGAACGTCGCGTCGCGGACCGATTGCCGAGTCACGATGACAAGCCTATACACAAATCATTTGCTTTTTCGCCGCACGAGCGGGACGATGCCGAGATGAAGGTGACGATCGTCGGAGGAGCCGGGGGCGTCGGCGCGTCGACGGCGTTCAACCTCGGACTGATGGGCGGTGCTCACGAGCTCATCCTCGTCGACGAGCGGCCCGAGATGATCACGTCGCACGTCATGGACCTCCAGCAGGTTCTCGAGCTGTCGCCGGGCTGCACCGTCGCCGGCGGCGACGCTGCCGACGTGCGGGACGCGGACGTCGTCGTGCTGCTCTCGGCGACACCACTCACGGTCGGCACCTCGCGACTCGAGTACCTGGCCAAGAACTCGTCGATAGCCGATGAGCTCGCCGACGGGCTCCCGGCAGGGTGGGCAGGGGTGATCGTCGTCGTCACGAACCCCGTCGATCCGCTGGTGACGCGGCTCCAGCAGCGGACGGGCCACGACCGGCGCCGGATCCTCGGCTACACGATCAACGACAGCCTGCGGCTGCGGACGGGCCTGGGACGGGCGCTGGGCGTCCCACCGGGCAGCGTCGAAGCGTGGGTCGTCGGCGAGCACGGCGACGCGAGCGTCCCGCTCTTCGACCGGGTGACCGTGAAAGGCCTACCGGTCCGACCCACTCCCGACCAGGCGGCTACGGCCGAGGAGTTCCTCCGCACCTGGTACGTGCGGCACGTCGCGCTCGACTCGGGACGGTCGTCGACCTGGACCTCGGGCCTCGGCGTCGCGCGCATGGTCTCCGCCCTCGACGGCGACGGCGAGCTCTGGCCGGCGTCCGTCGTGCTCGAGGGCGAGTACGGCATCGAGGGCGTCGCGGTGACGGTGCCGGTCACGATCGGCCGTCGAGGCGCCGAGCAGATCCACGAGTGGCAGCTCGGGGCCGGTGATCTCGAGGCGCTGCGCACAGCGGCCGAAGTCGTCCGCGGCGCCACCGCGGGGATCGATCCGTCCGGCCCGAAGAAGAGCCGCGCGTGACGGGCCCCGGCGATCCGGCTCTGCCGCGGCGCACCGAGCCGCGGGACATCACAGGTGCGGCCCTCGCGAGCTTCGGGAGCTGTGCCGATGCGCGCCTCCGCGAGTTGCTCGAGAGCCTGACGTCGCACCTGCACGCGTTCGCGTCCGAGGTGGACCTCACGCTCGACGAGTGGGAGGCCGGGATCCGGCTCCTCACCGAGACGGGGCGAATCACCGACGAGCACCGACAGGAGTTCGTCCTGTGGTCCGACACGCTCGGGCTCTCGATGCTCGTCGACGCGCTCGCGAGCCCGGCCGAGCACGCGACCGAGTCGACCGTCCTCGGGCCCTTCTACGTCCCGGACGCGCCGAGGCGGGGGTACGGCGACTCGATTGCCGAGGAGGCGGCGGGAGAGCCGGCGTGGGTCCACGGCGTCGTCTCCGCCGTCGGCGGAGCTCCGATCGCGGGTGCCGAGCTCGACGTCTGGCAGAACGGCGACAACCGCCTCTACGCCGTGCAGGACCCGAGCGCACCGGAGGAGCACCTTCGCGGTCGCTTCTCGACCCGCGCGGACGGGAGCTACGCGTTCCTCGCGGTGCGCCCGGTTCCCTACACGATTCCGAGCGACGGGCCGGTCGGCTCGATGCTCGCGGCCACCGGCCGGCATTCGTGGCGGCCGGCGCACATCCACCTGATCGTGCGTGCTCCCGGCTACAGGACCGTCACGACCCATATCTTCGACCGCGAGAGCGCCTATCTCGACTCCGACGCGGTGTTCGCCGTCAAGCCGTCGCTCCTGCGCGACTTCGTGCCACGTTCGGCAGCCGACCCCGACCGCCCGCCCGGGGTAGCCGGCGACTGGGTCTCGGTTCGAAACGACATCGTCCTCGCCCCGGCGGGCGGCGCCGTCTGAATGTCAGCGGTCGAGCGGCTCGCCGTTCAACCAGGCGGCGCCGCTGCGATACAGCGCCTCGACCTCCTGCCCCTGCAGGCCGGGCATGTCGCGCTTGACGTCGTACCCGATCCGGGTCTGCAGATAGGCCAGGTGGCGGTACCCCTCGGGAAAGCTCTCCAGGAGGTCGCGGTCGAGCTCGGGGCGCTCCCCCGGGGCGACGGCGTCCATCCTGTCGCTCTCGTAGATCGGCTGGCGCAGCACGAGCCCCCAGCGACCGTCCCGCTTCTCCAGGAAGTCGTAGAAGCGTCCCGTGCACACGACATCGACCTCGACGCCCTCGACGGACGCACGCTGCGAGATCTTCATCTTCGCCTGCGAGATCGCGCGCGTGCCGACGACATCGATCGATTGCCCACCGAGGGCGTGGAGAATCTTGACCCCTTTCGCCCAGCCGGCCTTGCTCATGGCGATGAACTCGTCTGCCGTCCCCTGGGTCCAGGTCGCCATCATCCGGCCGTCGTCGAACCAGACGGTCCGAAACCGGTCCCAGTCCCCGGCGTCGCGCCAGACGACCCAGTTCTCGACGAGCTCCCGGATCGCGAGGCGATCCACCTGGCCTTCTAGAACGGAAACGGCTCGGCCTACTCGCTCGGCGTCTGCCACTGCCACTCGGTCGTGCTCATCGGAACGCTCCCTCAGCGTCTAGGCGCGGATCAGGTCGGCGGCCTTCTCGCCGATCATGATCGTCGCCGCGTTGGTGTTCGCGCGCGTGATCGTGGGCATCACCGACGCATCGGCGACGCGCAGGCCGTCGATGCCGTACACGCGCAGCTGCGGGTCGACGACCGACCCGATCGCGCAGGTCGACGTCGGGTGGTAGACGGTGTGGCCGGCGCGTCTGACCCAATCCAGGATCTCCGCATCCGAGTCGCCTGCCGGGACGCTGAACGGCTTGCGCATGACCTTCTTCAGCGGCTCCTGCTCCGCGACCTCGAGCGCCTTGCGCACACCGGCGATCATGCACTCCCGGTCATCCTCGGTCGTGAGGAAGTTGCAGAGCACGAGCGGCTTGGAGTCGGCCATCGGAGTGCGTAGCTTCACGTGCCCGCGGCTCGTCGGCTTGATCAGGACCGGGCCGAAGCAGTAGCCACTGTCGTGCGGTGCGACGAGCCCCTCGTCGTAGAACATCGACGCCGAGAGATGGAACTCCATGTCCGGAGCAGCGAGCCCCGGCCGGGTGTGGAAGAACGCGGCCGCTTCGGGGTAGCCGGATGTCAGCGGCCCGCGGCCTTCTCGCTCGAACAACTCGAAGTTCTCCGGTGTGAAGATGCCGAAGAGCGACGGCCCGTCGGTCTCGAAGTTGAGCTGAGACATCAGATGATCCTGGAGGTTACGGCCGACCGGCAGGTCCTCGCGCACCGCGATCCCAAAGGGCTCGAGATCGGCCGCCGGCCCGATGCCCGAGAGCATGAGCAGCACCGGCGACTGGTAGGCGCCGGCCGAGAGGATCACCTCCCGCTGCGCCCGGATCTCCTCGACCCTGTTGTCCCGGGCAACCTCGACGCCCACGGCGCGCGAGCCGTCGAAGAGGATGCGCAACGCCATCGCGTCTGTGATCACGTCGAGGTTCGGCCGTGCCGCAGCCGGGTGCAGGAACGCCGCCGCCGTGGAGTGACGCCGGCCGTTGCGCTGCGTGCTCTGGAAGCGTCCGACACCCTCCTGCCGCGCGCCGTTGAAGTCGGGGTTGTGCTCGAGCCCCGCGAGCCGGCACGCCTCGATGATCGTCTCGATCATCGGAGCCATCGAACGACTGTCGGACACGCTCAGCGGCCCGCCGACTCCGTGGAACGCATCCTCGCCGCGATCGTTGTCCTCCGAGCGCTTGAAGTACGGAAGCACCTCGTCGTAGCTCCAGCCCTCGGCGCCGCCGGCTGCCCACTCGTCGTAGTCGGCGCGGTTGCCGCGGAGGTAGATCATCGCGTTGATCGAACCGGACCCGCCGAGGACCTTGCCCCGCGGCAGGTAGAGCCGCCGGCCGCCGAGGCCCGGCTCCGGCTCGCCGTAGAGATCCCAGTCGACGCTCGACTTCAGCAGCATCGGGAACGCGGCCGGCATGGCGATCTCCGGCTTGTTGTCCTGTCCCCCGGCCTCGAGCACCGCGACCTTCACGTCGCGGTCCTCGCTGAGGCGCGCCGCGAGCACGCAGCCCGCCGATCCTGCGCCGACGATCACATAGTCGTACATCTCGCCTCCCGTCATTGTCAGGCAACCTGATATTACGCGATCGCGAAGGAGCAGATCAAGACGACGCCCCACGACCGCGGAACAGCGCCCGCACAGCCGCGGCGACCTCTGCCTCGCCGGGCAGGTACGCGTCCTCGAGCGGCGCGCTGAGCGGGATCGGAGCGAACGGCGCGCCCACGCGTCCGATCGGTGCGTCGAGGTAGTCGAAGGCTGCCGCCTGCACCTGCGCCACGATCTCGGCGCCGAAGCCGCTGTGCTCGACCGCCTCGTGCACGACGACGAGCCGGCCGGTGCGCTCGACGGACGCCACGATCGCCTCGAGGTCGAGCGGCACGAGCGTGCGCGGATCGATCACCTCCACCTCGATGCCGTCCTCGGCGGCGAGACGCTCCGCGGCCGCGAGCGCATCGTGCACGAGGCGCGAGAGGGCGACGACGGTGACGTCGCTGCCGGCGCGCAGGGTGACGGCTTTGCCGATCGGCACGGGGACGGCCGGCTCGGCCACCTCGCCCGTCCGGAAATAGAGCGTCTTGTTCTCGATGAACACGACCGGGTTCGGATCCGCGATCGCGCTCGCGAGCAGCCCGGCAGCGTCGCTCGGGCGGCTCGGCATCACGACCTTGAGGCCCGGCACGTGGGTGAGCCAGCTCTCGAGGCTCTGCGAGTGCTGCGCGGCGCCTCGATAGCCGGCCCCACCCTGGGTGCGCAACACCACGGGCACCGTCAACTGGCCGCCCGACATGAAGTGCGCCTTCGCGGCGCCGTTGACGAGCTGGTCGAGCGCGAGCGTGATGAAGTCGATGAACATGATCTCGAGTACCGGGCGCAGGCCCGACTGCGCCGCTCCGATCGCGACGCCGGTGATTGCCGCTTCGCTGATCGGCGTGTTGATCACGCGCCCGGTCCCGAACTCTTCGGCCAGGCCGGCAGTCGCGGTGTAGGGCCCACCCTCGGCCACGTCCTCCCCTAGGACGAAGACGCGCTCGTCGGCGCGCATGGCGTCGGCGAGCGCGGAGGTGATCGCTGCGATGTAGGTGGTCTCAGGCATCCGCGTAGACCATCTCCTCGATCAGCTCGACCGGCGGGAACGGGCTCTCACGCCCGAAGCGCACCGCTTGCTCCACGGCCTCGGCGGCCTCCGACTCGATCACCCGGAGCGCGTCTTCTGCGAACCAGCCGTACGCGATCCCGTGGCGCTCGATCCGCCTGATCGGGTCCTTCTCCTGCCAGTCGGCTTCGGCGAGCGCCGCGCGGTACTTGCCCGGGTCGCCCTCGTAGTGGCCGCGCAGGCGATGGGTCAGGCACTCGAGCAGGAACGGGCCGCCGCCGGCGCGCGCCGAAGCGAGGTAGCGCCCGAACGCATCCCACACCGCCGTCACGTCGTTGCCGTCCACGGTTGCGCTCTCCATCTCGTAGGGCGCGACCACGTCGCTCACCCGTTCCACCGTCGTGTGCGCGGAGCGGGGCGTGAACTCCGCGAAGCCGTTGTTCTCGCACACGAGAATCAGCGGCAGCCCCCAAAGGGCCGCCAGGTTCACGGTCTCGTTGAAGTGACCCGCCTGCACGGCGCCGTCGCCGAAGAAGACGACTGCGACCGCGTCGTCACCCCGCAGGCGCGCAGCCAGAGCGCTTCCGAGCGCTATCGGGATGTTGCCCCCGACCACGCCGGTCGCCCCCATGAACCCGTGCTCCACGTCCACCACGTGCATCGAGCCGCCGAGCCCCCGGCACAGGCCGCTGTCACGGCCCATCAGCTCCGCCATCATTCGGTCGAGCGGCGCACCCTTCGCGATCGCGTGCCCGTGGGCCCGGTGCCCCGAGTACACGGCGTCGTCGTCACGCAGCTGCGAGCAGACCGCCGCTGCGACTCCCTCCTGCCCGACGCTGAGGTGGACGAGGCCGTAGACCTCGTCCGCACGCGCGAGCACGCCGACCCGCTCCTCGAACAGGCGGATCCGCCACATGGTGGTGAGCAGGCGGAGGGCCTGCTCACCACCGAGCGGCGCGGAAGCCGTCAACTACGCGGTCGCCGCGGCGGTGCCGACGACCTGCCGCACGGCCGCCGCGACCTTCTCGTCGCTCGGCATGACCCACGCCTCGAGCGGCTGGCTGTAGGGAACCGTGGCGTCGAGTGCCGTGACCTGCACGATCGGGGCTCTGAGCGACGAGAACCCGTGCTCGGCGACCTCACCGGCAATCACGGTCGCGGCAGACGCGTGGCGCGTCGCCTGATCGACGAGCACCAGGCGGCCGGTCTTGGCGACCGATTCGAGGATCGTCGGCATGTCGAGCGGATTCAACGTGCGCGGGTCGATCACCTCGGCCTCGATGCCCTCTGCGGCAAGCAGCTCTGCCGCGCCGAGAGCCCCGTCGACCGTCCAGCCGGTACCGACGATCGTCACGTCGCCACCGTCACGGCGGATCGCAGCCTCACCGAAGGGCACGAGGTACTCGCCGTCCGGCACCTCTCCGTGCTCGAGCGTGAGCAGGTAGTTGTGGAGGTAGACGACGGGGTTGTCGTCGCGGATCGCGGTCGCCATGAGCCCCTTCGCGTCGGCGGCCGTCGAAGGAACCACGACCTTGAGGCCAGGCACGCCCATGAAGAGCGCGTTGATCGTGCCGGTGTGCTGGCCTGCCCACCCCGCCGTGAACCCGTAGCCGGCCTTGAGGACGAGCGGAACCTTCACCTGGCCACCGGTCATCGCGCGGAACCGGTTGCCTTCGTTCACGACCTGGTCCATCGCAACGAGCATGAACTCGGCCATGTACAGCTCGACCACGGGCCGGAACCCGGCGAGGGCTGCGCCGATTCCCATGCCGATCTCGGCCGTCTCGGAGATCGGGGTGACGCGGACGCGATCCCTGCCGAACGCGTCGACGTACGGCTCGTTCTCGGTCGTGGCCATGTTCTGGCCGAAGTAGAGGACGGTCTCGTCCCGTTCCATCTCGAGCATGATCGCCTCGTTGATGGCGGCGATGAAGGGCAGCTCGTGTGACATGTTCGCCTCCTTCTCCTAGGCGTAGGTGTACGCGAGGGCTGATTCGACTTCCGGGAAGGGGCTCTCGAGCCCGAACGTCACGGCGGCATGCATCTCGT
>Ga0302322_100003060_pt1 | contig 14262 bp, 14 predicted proteins | sample Fen_T0_2_FD_203757 | JGI IMG/M metagenome (GOLD analysis project Ga0302322, IMG submission 203757) | Peat permafrost microbial communities from Stordalen Mire near Abisko, Sweden - Fen_T0_2 | ecosystem: Environmental > Terrestrial > Soil > Wetlands > Permafrost | place: Sweden: Abisko... | reverse complement strand
GGCGGACTGGCGATTACGCCCGACGGTTCCCGGGTCTACGTTCCCAATCAAAACAGCAACTCGGTGTCCGTGATCGACGCCAACACCAACACGGTCTTCGCCAGCATCCCTGTTGGCAGCAACCCGACGGATGTTGCGGTCACCCCGGACGGCAAGAGCGTCTTCGTGACCGACAACTTCGACAACGCGGTGTCGGTCATCGCCACCGCCACCGACACTGTCACCGCGACGATCCCTGTCGGCAGCGATCCGAGCGACGTATCGATCAGCCCGGATGGCAAGTACGCCTATGTCAGCAACACACGTGACGGCACGGTGTCCGTCATCGAGACGGCAATCAACACCGTCACCGCCGCCGTCCGGGTTGGCTCCATCCCCGAGGGCTTGGCGTTCACACCGAACGGCGCCTACGCCTACGTCGCCAACTTCGATTCCAACTCGGTATCAGTGATCGCAACGGACGGAGGCGTGGGAACGGGCGGCGGAGACATGGTGGTTCCTGCCCAGCACTTCGCCGTCCCCGCGGGCACCAAGGAGGAGCAGTGCGCGGCGCTGGCTCCGGACCACGTCGACTGGCCAGGGTTGGTCAACTTGCACGGCCGCGGCTGGCATGTGTCCTGGGCCGAGTGGCCCAACAACCACACCGGCGGCTGGGTCTGCTCGCGGCAGCCCTACGTGACGGGTCAGACCTGGGGCATCCGCAGCAAGACCCTCTGACAGCCGGGCTAACAAGGCTCCACCGCACCCGAAGCGCATGCGGCCGACGAGACGTGATTCATGTGGGCTCGTCGGCTCCGGCGGTGTCGTGGAGCTCAGTCGCTGCCTGACGTCGCAGCACCAGCGCACCGAGCGCGGCAGCGGCAATCGCCGCAACGGCGCCCAGAGCCAGCGCCCAACGCGGGCCGGCATGCTCGGCCACATAGCCGACGATCGGTCCGCCGACGGGCGTGCTGCCGATGAACGCGACCGTCCACAGCGCCATCACCCGGCCGCGCATCCGCGGCGCAGATGCGAGTTGCAACGTCGAGTTGCCCGTGGCCAGAAACCAGATGCTGGCCGCCCCGACGGCCACCAGTGACACCGCGGCCCACTGCACGGTGGGCGCGAGCGCCGTGCAACCCACCGTGACGCCGAACGTCAGCGCCGCCAGCATCATCGGACGGATCCCCGTGATCTGCCGACTTGCGCTGACGAGTCCGCCGACCACCGCGCCCGCCCCCATCGCGGCGGTGATCCATCCCAGCGTGCTGGCCGAGCCGCCGAAGGTCTGCGACGCCATCGCGGGGAGCGTCACCTGGAACTCGTACGTCAGGGTTCCGACGATCGCCATCATGAGCAGGGGCACCAGCAGCAGCACGTGGCGACGCACGTAGGCGAAGCCCTGGCGCAACTGGCCCGGACCGCGCTCCACGGCGAGCGTCGGCATGAGCCGGGCACGATCCATGACGAGGTAGGCCACGATCGCCCCGAGGAAGCTCACGGCGTTGACCAGGAAGCAGGTGCCGACGCCGGCCACCGCGATCAGGATGCCGGCGAGGGCCGGTCCGACGGCGCGCGCCACATTGACGAGCACGGCGTTGAGGCTCACCGCGTTGCGGACGAGATCCTCATCCACCATCTCCCGCACGAACGCCTGGCGGCCAGGATTGTCGATGGCGTTGATGAGACCGAGAGTCACTGACAGCACCAGCACCACCCCGATGGTCATGGAGCCGGCGATGGTGAGGGCGCCGAGCACGAGCGCCTGCGCGGCGGCGGCCACCTGGGTGCCGATGAGGAGGCGGCGCTTGTCGACACGGTCGACGATCAGGCCGCCGTACGGCGCGAGCAGAAGAACCGGAAGCGTCTGAAGGGCGATGGCGACACCCAGCCAGGTGGCCGAATGCTCGAGTTGAAGGATGAGCCAGGCCATCGCCACGGACTGCATCCACGTGCCCGTCAGCGAGACCGACTGGCCGATGAAGAAGATGCGGTAGTTGCGGTTCGCGAGGGCAGCGAACGTGCGCTGACCCCAGCCCGGGTTCGTCACAGGTGCACGGCTAACCCACCGAACGGCGAAGCCGCTCGACTACGAGGTCATGCGGGAGCGCGGGACTTCGTCGCCCGGAACGGCCGATCATGGTCGCGTTGTTGACGAGTGCGTTCAGCACGGCCTCTTCGACGCCCTGCACGACCGCCGCGTAGAAGCGATCCATCCGATTCCAGGGCACCATGTCAAGAGACCGCAACTGCTCGTCGCCCTGCGGGAACCCACCGTCGAGCGCGCCGGCATTCGCCGTGCTGAACGCAACGAAGATGTCGCCGCTGAAGTGGCCGCCGGTCGTCCCGGTACGCGCGAGTCCCAGCGGCACGCGCCGAGCCAACGCCTTGCACTGTCCGGGGATCAAGGGCGCGTCCGTCGCGACGACGGCGATGACCGAGCCTGCGCCACCAGGGATCTGACGTCGCTCGCGTTCGGTTCGCACCCAAGCGGAGTCGTCCTCCGGGAGCTCGACGTCGAGATCACCCATCGGCACGCCGTTGATCATGAGTTCGGGTCGGTCCCCGAAGTTGGCCTGCAGGAACACGCCCACCGTGTAGGCCCGCCCGCCGAACTCGATGAGACGCGACGCGGTCCCGTTGCCACCCTTGAAGCCGTAGCACCGCATGCCCGTGCCCCCGCCATGCGAACCCTCGGACACGGGCCCTGAGGTGGCCGAGCCGATCGCCTGACCCGCGTGATCGCCCGTGACGAAGTGCTCGTTGATGCTGTTGAGGTAGCCGTCCCACGTCTCGGCGACGACAGGCAGGAGCCACTCGGTCGCCAGTTCGGGACGGTTGCGTGCGATCCAGTCGATCACCCCGCGATGCACGGTCCCGACCGCGTGCGTGTTGGTGATGAGGACGGGTCCCCACAGTGCCCCTGTCTCCTCTATCCAGTGCGAGCCGGTCAGCTCACCGTTGCCATTGAGGGAGAACAGGCCGCTGGGCACGGTCGTCCCGATGCCAGCACGGCCACGCGGCAGGATCGCCGTCACACCGGTGCGCGCGGCCACGTCGACATCGTCGGTGTCGACGATGAGCGTGACCATGCCCACCTCGACACCGGGCACATCGGTGATGGCATTGAGCGGCGCCGGACTGCCGTCCAGCCGGATGCCCAGGTCGCGTGCCCTCATGCTGGCATCCTCCCGTGCGTCCGCCCATCCGTCACGTAGGCTCCACGCGCACACGTCCTGGGGAGAACGAGATGACCGAGCCCGTCGACGAAGACGACAGCCTGCTGGAGAAGGTCGACGACGTCCTCGACGACGTCCTCGCCGAGGACTACGCACCACCGGAGCCGGAGGATCGCTGGGAGCGCCGCCAGCGACTGCTGGACTCGTGGACGGCGATCATCCTCGCCGTAGCCGCGGTAGCCACGGCATGGGCGTCCTTCCAGGCGAGTCAGTGGAGCGGCACGCAGTCCGACGCGCAGTCGGCATCGGCCATGGCGCGAAGCGACGCGGGACGCATGGCCTCCGAGGCCACCGGGGCCCAGATCGTCGACTCCCAGATGTGGTTGAGCTGGCTCAACTCCACGGCCAACAAGCAGGTCCAGCGGGCCAACTTCTACGAGGAGCGCTTCTCGCCCCCGCTGGCCGTGGCGCAGAAGCAGTGGCTATCCGGCGTGAAACTGGATGCCAACGGCGACCCGGTGGTGGTGCCCCCGGGCACGCCGATGGATCTGCCGTCGTATGTCGTCCCTGCGCAAGCGAAGTCGGATGAGCTTGCCGCGCAGGCGGAGCAGGACCTCGTCGTCGCCGACCAGGCTTCCGAGAACTCGACGAGGTTCGTCCTCCTGGCCCTGATGTTCGCGCTCGTCCTGTTCTTCGCGAGTATTGCGACGAAGTTCGCCTCGCCGAGGATCCAGGCAGTGCTGGTCCTGCTCTCGATCGGACTGTTGGGCTTCGCCATGATCCGGATGCTCTTCCTCCCCCAGTTGCTGTAGCCCGACCGAGGACACTCGCCCCGACGCCTAGGTGCGCTTGAGTCGTGCCACCCTCGGCACTGCCCCGAAGGCACCCGCGTGGAAGTCGCGGTACGCAGCCTCGATCTCGGCTCGCGAGTTCATGACGAACGGGCCGCCGAAGACGACCGGCTCCCGCAGCGGTTGCCCGCTGTAGACCATCACGCGAGTGATCGTGTCGCGAGCTGTCGAACCGATCGACAGCGCGGACGGACCGGGTGGCGCAGGATCCGACCACGCGATCTGACCCTCCGCTACGGGACGACCGCCGATGGTCGCCGAGCCGTCGATGACGTACAGGAACGCGCGGTGGCTCGACGGGATCTCGAAGAGCAGTCGGGCGTCCGGGTCGAGCGTGATCAGGGCCCCGTTGATGGGGTGCTGATTCCGCGCGGGGCCGCTCTCGGCGCCCACCCTGCCCGAGACCACGTCGACCCGCACACCGGGATGCTCCACGACGGGTCGCTGGGCCGCGCGAAGGTCCTGATACTCGGTGTCGACCATCTTGCGGCGCGCAGGCAGGTTGACCCACAGCTGGAGCGTGTGCGCGAACTCGTTCTTGAAGGCCAGCTCCCGGTGGATGATGCCGCGGCCCGCGGTCATCCACTGGACGTCGCCCGGCTGGAGCGCGCCCGCATTGCCCAGATTGTCGCCGTGCTCGAGGATCCCGTCGAGCACCGTCGTGACCGTCTCGATCCCGCGATGCGGGTGCCATTCGAAGCCGGGCTCGGAGAACCAGTCCTCGGCGAGGGCGAGGAAGGGATCGGTGCGCTTCGGGTCGCTCGGCATGATGACGATCGCCTTGTCGTCGACCTGGGCGTCCGGGCCGAGCCGACGCCGGTCCTCCACCCGGGCAACCGTCCGACCACTCATCGGGTCAGTGTGGCACCTGCCTGCAGGCTGATCTGGGTGGCGAGACGAACCGAAGCGCCTGCTACCTTCTTCGTGAGTCCAGCCTTTGGGGGGCATATGAACGTCACGAAGACCACCCGCGCCGCAGCGGTCGTCGTCCTGTCCTGCTCGCTCCTGGGGATCTCCGCGGTCGGCCCGGCCTCGGCAACCCCCCAAGCGGAGGCGATGTACCTCGCCGCCGTCAAGCAGGCCTGGCAGACCTCGCCCCGCGCGGACAAGATCAAGACCTGCCAGGGCTACAAGGCCAATCCGTCGCTCATGATCACGCTGAGCGTCGCCCAGATCACCAAGGATCCCGCCGTTGCCAAGGTCCTGCCCAAGGCCGGGTGGAAGCGCGTGATCACCAAGTACCTCGCCTGGGCGTGTTCGGGCCCGGGCAAGACGCCCCGCTCCTGAGAATTCCTAAGGCGTCGCGGACGGTACCGGCGACGAGCTGGCGACCGGCGCGATGGCCGGCGGTGAGCATCCCGGCCCGGAGGCGACCACGGTCGGCGCCGCCAGCAGCGCCTTCACGCCCGGCTCGGGCGACAGCCCGCTGAACGTCTTGCCGGTCGACAGGTCGATGCGACTACCCGTGCGGTAGTCGTTGACCATGTCCGCGCCGGGCACGTACAGCAGCAGCAGTTGGGCCCCGAGTTCGCCCTTGGGTCCGTAGCGGATCTGCGCCACCCCGTCGATCTTCTTGCCCAGCGGATCGTTGGCGACCTTGGCGATCTTGAACCCCTTGCCGGACAGTTCCCGTGCCGTCTTCTTCGCGAGGCCGGTCTTGGGCGTGGAGTTGTAGACGTTGACCCGGACCTGGTTGGGCGTGGGCAGCACGTCGGACGTGGCCTGAGTCTGCGTGATGCACGGCGACGCGCTGCTCTGCGGCTCGGTGGCCGTGGGGCTCGACGAGTCGCCCTTCATCAGGCTCCAGATGCCGAACACCAGCCCGAACACCACGAGAACCGCGACGGCGACGATGACGCCGATCAGCCACGGCGGGCGCCGTTGTGGCGGCCGTCGACTCCGACCGGGGAGCACTGTGGTCAACGCACCTCCCGCGATGGACGCTGCTCCGTGAGGAACTCTCGGACAATCGCACCACATTCGGTGGCCAGAACCCCGCCCATCACCTCCGGACGATGGTTGAGTCGGCGATCACGGACCAGGTCCCAGCGGGACCCGGCAGCCCCGTACTCGTCATTCCAGGCGCCGAACACCAGCCGCGACAGGCGCGACATGACCACCGCGCCGGCGCACATCGGGCAGGGCTCGAGCGTCACCACGAGGGTGCACCCCTCCAGCCGCCAGTCCCCCGTCGACGTTGCGGCCGCGCGCAGGGCGAGGACCTCCGCATGCGCCGTCGGATCGCCGAGGGACTCCCGTCGATTGTGATCGGCCGCGATCACGCTCCCCGAGGCGTCGAGCACGACGGCTCCGATGGGGATCTCACCCTCGTCGGCCCCGGCGCGCGCCTCCGCGAGCGCCGCATGCATCGCGGCCTCGTCGCCGCGGGTCACCCCGATCATCGACTGCGGAGGGCCGCGCTCATCTCCTTGGCGAACCCCAGGCGCTTGGCGATGGCCCGCACCTGATCGTCGGGATACAGCTCCTCGTCCTGGCAGATCATGACCAGCTCGGCGCCGTCGAGTCCGAAGTCCACGCACAGGGACACATCACCTGCTGCCTCGAACTCCTCGAGCTCCGACTCGTCCCATTCCAGCCCGATGACCTCGGCCGCCTCCTGGGCGAGGGTCCAGTCGAGCAGTGCCACCGCATCGCTGATCATCAGCCGAACGCCGTCACGCACCGTGTGCGCCAGGATGAAGAACTCGTCGGCCACGCAGACGAATCCGAACACACCGCCCTCACCGGGGAGCTGACGCAGGGACGCGACGAAGCCGTCGGCCGTGACGACTGCCGCTGGCGGCAGCGGAACGACCACCCAGCGACCCTCCTCGCGATAGGCCGCGATAGCAAAGTCGATGTTCTCGGCGACGACCTGCTCGGGGCTCACCGGTAGATCGTGTCACGCGGAGCACCCTCAGGGCGACCGGACGACTACTCTCGGCTGCATGCGGACCCTGGTCATCGATCATCCCCTTGTCGCCCACAAGCTCACCCGGCTGCGTCGGGAGGAGACCTCATCGGCGACCTTCAGGCTCCTTGCCGAGGAACTCGTCACGCTGCTCGCCTACGAGGCAACCGACTCGCTGTCGGTGCAGCCGGTGGAGATCACGACGCCTGTCGCGCGCACCATGGGCGTCGAGATGGCCGAGCCGAAGCCGATCGTGGTCCCGATCCTTCGCGCCGGGCTCGGCATGCTCAACGGGATGATGAAGCTGATGCCGACGGCCGAGGTCGGCTTCCTCGGCATGGTCCGCGATGAGGAGTCCCTCCTCGCCACCACCTACGCCGAACGGCTCCCGCATGACCTGCACAACCGTCAGGTGTTCGTGCTCGATCCCATGCTGGCGACCGGTGGCACCCTCGTCGCCGCCATCTCGCTGCTCCTTGATCGTGGGGCCCGCGACGTCACCGCCATCTGCCTGCTGGCCGCGCCGGAGGGTCTGCGGCACATGGAGGAGGCCTTCGCCGGGCAGGACGTCGAGGTCACGGTCGTCACCGCGGCGCTGGACGAGCGACTGAACGAGAAGGGCTACATCGTTCCTGGCCTGGGAGACGCCGGAGACCGCCTGTACGGCGTCGTCTGACGACCTCCCCCTCCGCCGACGGGTGGGTGGGTTACCGGGGAACTACATCGCGCGGAGGATGTCCTCGACTCGCTCCTTGGCGTCGCCGAAGAGCATCGAACTGTTGTCCTTGAAGAACAACGGGTTCTGCACGCCCGCGTAGCCGACGGCCATCGACCGCTTGAAGACGATGACGTTCTTCGCCTCCCACACCCTCAGCACGGGCATGCCCGCGATCGGCGACGTGGGATCGTCCTCGGCCGCCGGGTTGACGGTGTCGTTGGCGCCGATGACCAGGACGACGTCCGTGTTCGGGAAGTCGTCGTTGATCTCGTCCATCTCCAGGACGATGTCGTAGGGGACCTTCGCCTCGGCGAGCAGCACGTTCATATGCCCGGGCAGGCGGCCGGCAACCGGGTGGATGCCGAACCGGACGTTGACGCCCTTCTCGCGCAGCTGCCGCGTGATCTCGGCGACCGGGTACTGCGCCTGAGCGACCGCCATGCCGTAGCCCGGCGTGATGATCACCGACGAGGCCTCCTTCAGCAGGTCCGCCGTCTCCTCGGCGCTGATCTCGTGGTGTTCGCCGTAGTCCACGTCACCGGAGGCCGGCGCCTCGATGCCGAACCCGCCGGCGATGACCGAGATGAAGGAGCGGTTCATCGCCGCGCACATGATGTAACTCAGGTAGGCACCGGAGGAGCCGACGAGCGCGCCGGTGACGATGAGCAGGTTGTTGCCGAGCAGGAAGCCGGAGGCCGCGGCAGCCCATCCCGAGTAGCTGTTCAGCATGGAGACGACGACCGGCATGTCCCCGCCGCCGATAGACGCCACGAGGTGCCAGCCCAGCAGCAGGGCCAGGACCGTGCCCGCGACGAGGATGCCGATGTTGGGCGTGATGACGAACCACACCGTCAGCGCCACGAACAGGACCAGGGCGCCGATGTTCAGGAAGTTCTTGCCCGGAAGCATCATCGGGGAGGAGCTGATCTTCGCCGACAGCTTCAGGTAGGCGACGATCGACCCGGTGAAGGTCACGGCGCCGATGAACACGCCCACGATGACCTCACCGTGGTGGATGCCGAGCAGGTCGTTGGCGATCTCCGTCTGGCCGGACCCGATCGCCTCGACGGTGTAGTAACCGGCCCAGCCGACGAGGACCGCCGCGAGTCCGACGAAGCTGTGCAGGAGGGCGATGAGTTCAGGCATTCCGGTCATCTGCACGACGCGAGCCCGCCAGAGCCCGATTCCGGCACCGACCACGATGGCAATCAGCATGAGGATGGCGCCGACCGTCGTGATGTCCCGAGAGAACGCAAGGCCGATGGTGGCCAGGACGGCGATGACCATGCCGGCGATTCCGTACCAGATGCCGGACTTCGCCGACTCATGCTTGGAGAGCCCGGCGAGGCTCATGATGAACAGCAGTGCTGCTACGAGGTAGGCCGCAGTCGCGACCGATTCCATGGTCATCGCTGGAACATCCCCAGCATGCGGCGGGTGACGGCGAAGCCACCGAAGATGTTGATGCTCGCCAGCAGGGTCGCGACGAACGCCAGGATCGTCACGATCGTGTCACCCTTGCCGATCTGCAGCAGCGCGCCGACGATGATGATGCCGGAGATCGCGTTGGTGATCGACATCAGCGGCGTGTGCAGCGCGTGGTGCACGTGGCCGATCACGTAGTAGCCGATGACAATGGCCAGCACGAACACGGTGATGTTCACGGCAAGCGTTGCCGGAGCGGCCGCGGTGATGAGAAGGAGCACGATGGCGCCGATGCCGACGAGCGTGTACCGACGGCCGGGGCCCGCGGGGACCTTCTCCTCCTTGACCGCAACCGCGGCCGGCTTGGCCGCCGCCGGAACGGCCGACACCTGGACAGGTGGCGGTGGCCATGTCTTCTCGCGATGTCGGGCAACCGTCATCGAGCGCTGGACGACGTCGTCCCAGTCGAGGACGAGCTGACCGTCCTTGCCCGGCGTCATGAGCTTCATCAGGTTCACGAGGTTCGTGCCGTACAGCTGCGAGGCCTGAGCCGGCAGGCGCCCCGCGAGGTCGGTGTACCCGATGATCGTCACGTCGTTGTCCGTGACGACTACCTCGCCGGGTCGCGACCCCTCGACGTTGCCGCCGTTGGCCGCCGCCATGTCGACGATGACCGAGCCGGGCTTCATGGCAGCCACCATGTCGCCGGTGATCAGGCGCGGAGCGGGCTTCCCGGGGATCAGTGCCGTCGTGATGATGATGTCGACGTCCTTGGTCTGCTCGGCGTACATCTTCGCCTCGCGGGCCTTGTAGTCGTCGCCCATCTCCTTGGCGTAGCCGGTCGCGCTGACCTCGACCTCGGGTGACTCGATCGGCATGTACTCGCCGCCGAGGGACTTGACCTGATCGGCCACCTCGGGACGCGGGTCCGTAGCGCGTACGACGGCCCCGAGGGAGCTTGCCGTGCCGATCGCGGCCAGCCCGGCAACGCCGACTCCGGCCACGAGGACCTTCGCCGGCGGCACCTTTCCGGCAGCCGTGACCTGGCCGGTGAAGAACCGGCCGAACACATTCGCGGCCTCGATGACGGCGCGGTAGCCGGCGATGTTGGCCATCGAGCTGAGCACGTCGAGCGACTGGGCGCGGGAGATGCGCGGGACAGCGTCCATCGCCATCGCGGTGACGTCGCGGGTCGCCAGCTTGTCGACCAGTTCCGGCGTGAGCGCCGGGCTCAAAAGGCTGACCAGGGTCGCACCGTCGCTGAGCATCGCGATCTCATCGTCCGACGGCGCATTCACGTGGAAGACGATCTCCGCCGCCCACGCCTCCTGACCGGAGACGATGGCGGCACCGGCCGCCCGATAGGCGTCATCCGTGAAGCTGGATGCCGCGCCGGCGTCCGACTCGACGGCCACCGTGTAGCCGAGACCGATCAACTGCTCGACCGTCTTGGGCGTCGCGGCTACGCGCGTCTCGCCGGGACGGGATTCACGAGGAACTCCGATGAGCAACGCAATCTCCAAACGTGGGGTAACCACCGGGCATGCCATGCCCGCGTCGGTCAGCCTAAGGGGGGCGCCCACAGGCAGACGAGGCCAAAGGTCCCCCCAAAGTTCGCCAGACGGCGCAACGTCGTGGAAACACGAGTTCTCTAGGGTGCCGCTAGACGAATGTGCCGAAGATCACTCGCGCGAGGCGACCGTAGGGAGGGTTCATGTCCGTCACGCCGTTCGACGAGATGCTGCTGCCCGACGCCAGCCCCCGCGAGACCCACGCCGATCTCCACCGGGTCCTCTCCGGCATGGGCAGCGACGACCTCTCGGAGCGGGCGAAGCAGCGCGACGCCTACCTGGACCGGCACGGGATCACATTCACCCTCGGGGAGCGTGAGCGCCCGCTGCCGATGGACCTCGTCCCGCGGCTCATCACGCCCACCGAGTGGAAGCAGATCGAGGCCGGCGTCATCCAGCGCCTGCGCGCCCTTGAGGCCTTCCTCAGCGATGTCTACGGCGACGGCCGGATCCTCGCCGACGGCCTCATCCCGATCAAGCTCGTGACCAGTTCCACGCACTTCCATCGGCAGGCATGGGGCATCCAGACGCCCAACAACGTGCGCATCCACGTCTCCGGCATCGACCTGATCCGCGACGAGTTCGGCCGGTTCCGCGTGCTCGAGGACAACCTGCGCAACCCGTCCGGGGTGTCGTACGTGATCGAGAACCGGCGCACCCTGGCGCACGTGCTGCCGGAGATCTTCACGGACTACCGCGTGCGCTCGGTCAGCGAGTACCCCGAGCGACTCCTCGAGGCACTGCGGGCCGCGGCGCCCAACGGGATCATCGATCCGACCGTGGTCGTGCTCACGCCCGGCGTGCACAACTCGGCGCACTACGAGCACGCCTTCCTCGCGCGCAACATGGGCGTGGAACTCGTGGAGGGCCGCGACCTCTACTGCCGCGACTCCCGCGTGTGGATGCGCACGACGTCCGGTCCCGAGCCCGTCCATGTCATCTACCGACGCATCGACGACGACTTCCTCGACCCGGTCCACCTGCGCCCCGACAGCATCCTCGGCGTGCCCGGCCTCGTGAACGCCGCGCGCGCCGGGTACGTCACCATCGCGAACGCCATCGGCAACGGCGTGGCGGACGACAAGGCCATCTACCCCTACGTGCCCGCCTTCATCAAGTACTACCTCGAGGAGGAGCCGATCCTCCCGAACGTCGACACCTTCGACCTGGAGGACGGAGACCAGCGGGCCTGGGTCCTCGACCGCATCGAGACGATGGTCATCAAGCCCAGCGACGCGTCCGGGGGGTACGGCCTGATGATGGGGCCGTCCGCATCGGACGAGCAGATGGCGGCGACCCGCGAAGCCGTCCTGGCTGATCCGCGAGGGTGGATCGCCCAACCGGTCGTCACGTTCTCCACCTGCCCGACGGTCGTCGACGGCGGCCGCATCGCTCCGCGTCACGTCGACCTCCGCCCCTTCGCCGTCAATGACGGGTCGAACGTGTTCGTCCTGCCCGGAGGGCTCAGCCGCGTCGCCCTTCCCGAGGGCAGCCTGGTCGTGAACTCCAGCCAGGGCGGCGGCTCCAAGGACACCTGGGTCATCGACGACGGCACGCTCGATCAGGCACCCGAGGAGACCCCTTCACCGGAGCCGCACGAGCGGCGCCTCTCAAGGGCGGTCGCGGCCAACTTCTCCAAGCGCTACAACGCCCCCACGAGCCACGACGACCGCATCGTCCAGCAGGAGCGCCAGCAGCAGCAGGGGCCGACATGCTGAGCCGTCTCGCAGAGTCGTTCTTCTGGCTCGGCCGCTATGTGGAGCGGGCCGAGGCCACCGCGCGTCTCCTCGCCGAGCACCATCAGCTGCTCGTCGAGGACCACTCCGTCCCCGAGGCCCTGGCCGCCCGCCTCCTGCTCGAGGCACTCTCGCTGCCGACCGAAGGCGCCACGACGGCGCGGACGATGGTCAAGCGTGTCGTCGGCACCGACGCCGACCAGTCGACGATCGCCGGGTCGGTGTCCGCCGCGCGCGCCAACGCCCGCGCGGTTCGCGACTCGCTTTCGCAGGACACCTTCGAGGCGCTGAACTCCGCGCACATCTCGCTCTCGCGGGGCATCGCCTTCACGTCGAGCCCGGGCGTCGCGCTGCATCGCGTGCTCGAGCGACTCCTCGTCGTCAATGGCGTGGTCGATTGGACGATGCCGCGCGACCAGGCCTTCCACTTCATGGTCCTGGGCCGCGAGCTGGAGCGGATCGACCTCGTCGGCCGCCTGCTCGACATCAGGCACGACGAGTGGTGGCCGGCCTCCGGTCCCGCAGCGGTCCTGCGCTCCGCGGGCGCGCTGTCACCCTTCCTGCGCACGGGCAAGCCGATGAACTCCGCAGAGGTGCGGCGCTTCCTCGTGCTGGACCCGGCCTTCCCGCGATCCATGCGCTCCTGCGCCGCCGACGCCGAGAACGCCGTGCGCGGCCTGCAGGCCATGGGGGCCAGCGACAGCTCGCAGTTGCTGCGCGAGGTGGGCATGCTGCGGTCGGAACTGGAGTACGCGCTCATCACGTCGCCGCAGGATGTCGACACGCACGTGGAGAACACGCGTGCCTCGGCGATCCGGGCGCACGAGGAGGTGCGGAAGGCGTTCTTCCGTCAGCACGGCACGATCGTGTGGAGTCACTGATGGCCGAGCGCACGGGTCGCCGACTCCTCATCCGGCACCGCACGGGCTACCGCTACTCCGACGATGTCGACGCTTCGTTCAATGAGGTGCGGATGACTCCCCTCACGTCCGATGGGCAGCTGCTCATCAGCCACTACCTCGAGATCCACCCCAGTGCTTCGGTCCAGACGTACGACGACTACTGGGGCGCGCACGTCGAGACCTTCGACGTCCATGTGCCCCACCGCGTTCTGGAGATCGTGGCCACCAGCACTGTCGACACGCCGCCTCGACCCGATCCCGCCGATGGCACCCCGTGGGAGACCGTGCTCTCCGGCAAGGTGCAGGACCGCTACGCCGAACTGCTCGCGATGACCTCGTACGTCGACAGCCCGCTCGCGGATGAGCGGGGCGCCATCGTCGAGGCCATGCGCAGTGCACCCACTCCCCGCGATGCTGCGATTCTCGCCACCGGCGCCACCCGCGACCGGATCACCTACGCGTCCGGCGTCACCGACGTCTCCACAACCGCGGCGCAGGCGTGGGTGTCGCAGCAGGGCGTGTGCCAGGACTTCACGCACACGATGCTGTCGTTGCTGCGCGCAGCGCGGATCCCCGCGCGTTACGTCAGCGGCTATCTCCACACGGAGGATCCGGCCATCGGCCAGACCGTCACCGGCGAATCGCATGCGTGGGTGGAGTACTGGGACGGGGACTGGCAGGCGGTCGATCCCACCAACGATCGAGCCGTCGGCGCGGCCCACGTCATCGTGGCGCGCGGCCGCGATTACGCCGACGTCCCGCCCCTCAAGGGCATCTACGCCGGCGGCGAGAGCGAGGGTCTTGGCGTCAGCGTCGAGATCACCCAGCTCTGACGTCCCTGCCCACCTTCCCGACGCGGGCGGCGATCGCGAGCCAATCCTGAGTTATCGTGGGGCTCCCGTTCGAGCACGGCCGCGCCATGAGACCCGAAGGAGCCGCATGCGCACCCGACGCCCCCTGGCCGTCCTGTTCAGCACGATCGCCGTTCTG
>Ga0302322_100003059_pt1 | contig 14263 bp, 15 predicted proteins | sample Fen_T0_2_FD_203757 | JGI IMG/M metagenome (GOLD analysis project Ga0302322, IMG submission 203757) | Peat permafrost microbial communities from Stordalen Mire near Abisko, Sweden - Fen_T0_2 | ecosystem: Environmental > Terrestrial > Soil > Wetlands > Permafrost | place: Sweden: Abisko... | reverse complement strand
CATCCAGTTATGACTCCATGGAGATCGCGATGTTCCGCCACGCCCTTTGCGCCGCATTGTTTGCAGGCGCGCTCTTTGCCGGCTGCGGCGTCGCAGGCGCCGAGAATCGGATGGCCCTGGTGATCGGCCAGTCGGCCTATCGCTCGGTCACGCCATTGCCGAATCCGGCCAACGACGCCAAGGCGATGGCGCAATTGCTGCGGGATTCCGGCTTCGACGTGACGACGGCGTCCGATCTGACGCAGAAAGACATGAACCGGGAGGTCGGCGACTTCGCCGCCAACATCGCGGCCAAGGGACCCGACACGGTCTCCCTGGTCTTCTATGCCGGCCATGGCTTGCAGATCGACGGCGAGAATTATCTGGTGCCGGTCGATGTCGATCCGCGTCGGGAGGCCGACATTCCGCTACAGGCGGTCAGGCTGAACGATATCCTCAACACTTTGAACGCCGTGCCGAGCAGGATGCGTATCCTGATGCTCGACGCCTGCCGCAACAATCCGTTTCCGGCCATTAATCAAAGCGCCGGCCGTGGGCTTGCGCTGGTCGACACCAAGAGCGGCGCGCCCGGGACCTTCCTGTCCTATTCGACCTCGCCCGGCGCAGAAGCCGAGGACGGCAATGGCGCCGACAGCCCGTACACGACCGCGCTGCTGTCGGTGGCGCGCGAGCCGGGGCTGCCGATCGAAGAGGCGTTCAAGCGGGTCCGCGTTGCCGTCAACAAGGCCACCGAAGGCCGTCAGACACCGTGGGAGTCCTCGTCGCTGACAGAGGATTTCCGCTTCATCGCAGCCGACGGCGCCAACGCGGCGAATGCAGGACCGAAGCCGGTGGCCGCCAAGCGCAGCGTTGCGGAGTGGCGTGGTGTGCTGCAGGGCAAGCCGATCGAGGCAGCCAACGAGATCATCGTCGGCGACGGCAGCGTCGAGGCCTACGAGGCTTTCGTCGCGCTGTTCACGCAGCCGCCTTATGGACCGCAGGCACGGGCCTGGCTCGACCTGCACCGTCGGATGGCAGCGTGGAACGACGCGGTGCTGATCAACGCCGTCGCCTCCTACAGCGCGTTCCTCGCGCAATATCCCGACAGCGACCTCACGCCGACTGCGCGCAGGCTGATCGAGCGTCTGCGTCACCGCCCGGTTCTTCTCGCCGCTGTCGTCGCAGCTAACAATGCAACGGGGCCGATTGGCGGCAATCCGGCGCAGAGCATACCGATCCCGCCGCCGGCCAATGTCGCGCTCGGCCCGACCTGTCCGTGCACCCCGGCGCCGCTGCCGATCAAGAAGGTCGACACGCCCAGGAAGCTGCAAGACAAGAAGGCCGAAGAGAAGCCGGTGAGGAAGCGGGACGACAGCCCGCAGAAACGCACCAGCTCTCGTGGGCCACGCCTGCGTGATCCCGGCGATGATGTGGTTTATGATCCGCCGGTGCGCGAATATTACGGCCCTCCCGTCGCTGCGCCGCCGATCGGCATCGGCATCGGCATCGGCGGCGGCCGGGGATATGGCGGTGGCTATGGACGCGGCCCGATCGGCTATCCCGGGCGCCGCGCTTATTGAGCCCGGCGCTCGATATGCAAAAGCGCGGTCGCCTGTCCGGGCGGGCGCTTTTTTGATTGCACCAAGCTTTGTGAGCGGAAATGGCGTAAGACGCCGTTGCAGCGCTCGTGCTGCTGGGTAAGTTCACCACGGGCGAGGGGCGGGGAGGCGTGACGCAATGAGGATCGTGGTGATCGCGGCGCTGCTGGCGCTGCTGGCATGGCCGGCACAAGCTCAGATGGGCGGTGGTGGTGGCGGTGGACGCCGGCATCAGGGCGAAGAGAAGAGTGGCGAGCCGAAGAAGTCACAGGTGGACGAGAAGGCCTACAAGGCGGCCCTCGAGCGGATTCCGGAGCCCAAGGAGAAATACGATCCGTGGGGAGCGGCGCGTCCCGCCCAGCCGGACAAGAAGCTGAAATAGAGCGCTTTGTGTTCAGTAAGCCGCGGGCCCGGCCAGCGCGCCAGTGCCGCGACGGCGGTCTTGAAGCGCATCGGTGCGATGGACTCCTGTCTGCGTGCCTTCGACGCGGCCTCAGGAGGCGAGTGTGGCAGCGATCGCTGCCGAGGTTGCCGATCCAATGACCGATCAGGGGCTCGGCGAGCAATATGCCGTGATTGCGGCCGGCGGCCATTCCGAAGCCGGTACCATGATCGGCGATAGTGTGGTGGCATTCAGGCTGGCGCGGGCGGTGAGGCGCCCTCGCTGTGGTCACGACCATTGATGATCCGGGCGGACGATTTGCCGGCGCTGCGCTCATCGCATCGTTCGTGCTGGTGCTGCTGGCCGGGCCGTGGCGCTGGCGCCGCCGATCGCAACGGCTTTCAAATCAGTCGAATGCCACGCCGATTCGCTTGTCGTGGCTCCAGACGGCGTGGCAGCGTCGGGTGAACTTGTCGGACGGGATGACCAGCGTGAAGATTTCGGGCAGGCCGACCGGGTTCACCACCTCGATCCGGGCTCCGGTCTCCGAGAGGTTGCGGACGGTGCAATCGACCGCGCCGCCACCGTCGAACGCCAGCCTGCCCTGCTTGAGCACCCGATGCCTTTGCGCAATCCGTTTGTTATCGATGATCGTCTCACTCATGGCTTGCAATCCGGAATGCCTTCACCTTTCGCATCAAAAACATGTAAAAATTACATCGGGACACGTTGCGTTCAGATGAATTCGACCAACAAAATTTCGGCCGTCGGATTGATTGGTTCTTAACGTGGCATGGGCTGCCTCAGAGCATCGCATGCACTCGAGACCATCGCGACCTGCTTGCCGTCGGCTGCGCTCGACAGCATGACCCGGCCGAAACCCATGGTGCGGCCAAGCCGGACCACCCGCGCATCGGCCAGCACGTCCGAGGAGGCGACCGTGCGCATGGGTGGTCTGGTCCACTGTTGTCATCGGTTGGTAGCCGCTGTTGGCTGCGACCATCGCGATGACCATCGCGGCATCCGCGATCGCCATCAACGCCTGGCCGCAGACGATGCCGTTGTCGCGGCATAGCCGGTCCGAGAATGGCAGCCGCAGTACCGCGCCGGGTTTTTGCCCATCCGACGGTTCGATACTCTCGATCGAAAGCGCGAGTTCCTTGATCCAAGGTGCGAACACATCGTCCAGAACGCGTCGGGCGTCGTCGATGGTGAAATGGCCGGCCGGCTGGGGCATGCGCGTCTTATCCTCCCTATTTGTTGGGCCATCTGCCACCACGGTGCGCTGCGGCCAACTGGATCGTTCCACGGGTTTTCACGAAAGCCCGTGACTTTCCAATGCTCGCGATCCCGCCGGCGCATGGCTTGAAAACGCCGGAGTTGACGCCCCATGATCGCCCGCCGTTCGAGGCTCGCAAGAGCGGGTTGCTGCGCGGCTGCGAACTTCGCAGATCGAAGGATGCCGGGCGCGCGGCGAATCCTGCAGATCCGGCCATCTTCAGGCTCAGGGGATCGGTGAAGCGCGCTTGGCGGCTGCTGCGGCGATAGATATAGATATATAAGGCATGCGACATCTGGGAGAAGGCGATGAAGAAGATTGGCGTGGCGATGACGATCGCATTGCTGGCGGGATGGGCTGCTCCCTCTCACGCTCAAATGCCGAATATCAACCTCCTTGCGGACGGTCCCTCCAAGACGCCCGAGGAGAAGGAGGCCGACGAGGCCAGGGACAAGGCTTACAAAGAGACCTTGAGAAAGATTCCGGATGCCAAGTCGACCTCGGATCCTTGGGGTGCCGTTCGCGCAACTGAGGCGCCGAAGGCACCCGGGGCGAAGGCGACAGCGTCGGCGAAAAAGCCCAAATCGGGCCCCAGCGCCAACTGATCCTGGTCGTCGCGAGCCCGTCCGCAACTTGCGTCATTCGACTCGGATTCGTCCGGCTTTCGCCTATATTGGCGAGGTTGTGGCGTGTTCGGAGTTCGCATCATGGGTTTCCGCCCGCGTGATCTGGCCAGCCGGATGGCGGCCCGGCGTGACCGAGGTGACGGCTATGTGCGCGAGACGTTCACGCTGCCGCGTGAGCAGGCGCGGGCCAAGGCGCGCGACTATCTGACCCGCTATCCCAAGGCCGGCTATATGAGTGCTGTCGATAGCTGGCGGGAGCTTCCTGACGGCGCGATTGAATTCACCATGCGGCGATTGCGCAGCGCGGACTGACCCGGGCGGGTCGGCGGGGGTTTGTCGGCTGGGCTTATCGGCAATGTCTGCGCAGCGTGGCCTTATCTATTCCTGCTCTCCGAGCAGTTTCCGCGTCCGCCGGTTGATGAAATGAAGCCGGGTGCAAGCCTTGCAGACCACGCTCTCATAGCTGCCCGGATCGCCCGTTCGGGCCTCCTCCAACCAGTGCTGCACGTTCATGCCAGTCCGAGGGCATTTGAAGATCAGATGAGCCATACACTTCAAGTATCGGCCACAACGCGGCGGCCGTGTTGATCTAGATCAAAATTCTGAAGAGATGCATAACCTGCACGCCCTCTGCGCACCGCCGGGGGCGGACTGGTACACGCCGCCGAGCGTATCAGGCGCTATCGAACGATTCCGCCACGATCCGGATACGGAACACCGGCTGCCTGGCTTCGTCGAGCAATTCCATCCGCCATTCGGAGTTTTCAGCGAGCTTGCGCGAGATGCTGCTCGCCATGTCCGCGCAGACCATGGTCAGCTCCCTCCAGGCCGCCGCGCGATCAACGCATTCGGTCCCATATTCGGCAGAACCTGAATATTGGCCGTTACTGATACGAAAGAAATAGAGCTGCATCGCCAACCGATAAGCCCTTGCCCCAGGCCGCTGGGTTCCTACTAACGAAACCTCACTGGATGGGTAAACGTGATCTGGATCAATTCCGGAAAACTACGGCGCAGCTTTTTCAACCCGAGGATGTGAGAGATGATAGCTACGTGTACTTTGTTCGATGACAAGCGCGCAGCTGATCTGTTAAAAAAAAACGAACTATGCTTCGCCCTCGCAAATTTTTTAGTGCTTGGCGGAAATGCACGCATATTTTGTAGTGTCTCGATCTCGGATCCGCGCTCTCTGTGGACCTGCAATGATCCGCTGCCGGTCCCGACCGGGACTCCTGGGTGATCGCGACAGAATCAAGGGCGAGCGTCCACGTTCAAGGCAGCCGATCGCGCGTTGTCCGACGTCTGCTCGTGTTGCAGCTCCCGCGGGGAATTTGTCGTTGCTGTCCGCCCAGCCGCATCTGGCAGGAATTTTGGCAGCGGCGCAGCACGCTGGAGTTCGAGTATGTGCAACTCCGATGATGTGGGAGATCCGATGCGGGCCGCAAGAACCAGTGAGCCTCGGACCCGCCGCGGTCCGAGGCTCGATGTCAACGTCGCAGCTTCCCATCAGGTAGTTCGGCAATGACAAAGCAATCTTAGCGGGGTTCGCGCATGACCGCCTTGCGTCAAATCAAACAACAGCCGGGTCCGGAATCACACGGAGGCCACGACGCGCATAGCCTATTCGAACAGCTTTTCCGGCGCGACGGTGAGCCGATAGGCAACCTCGGTCGACCCGTCGAGTCTCTCCAGAACCGTATTGCAAAGCGGGCAGCGAACGACGCCCTTGCTCCCCGTCCGGGAGACAAGCTCGATGCGGCGGAAGCCGGCTTTGCATGCGGAGCAGATCACATCGCCTTTTCTCATGAGCGGACTATGCATCTGGCGCGTTACCGTTCCAAGACGGTTGGTCGTCACGGCAAATTCCAGGGGGCGTGTCGCGTGTCCGAGTTCGTGTCTCCCATCCACCCTCCGCGGTCTTCAGGAGGAGGCTGCGCGATACGCGCACCTCGCGGAGCGCTTTCTGCTCTTGGAAATCCCTGCACATGCGGGGATCAGCGACTTGCCGTCGCGTCCCTGGAGTCGGACCTGATATATTTGTGATTGCGGGAGATTCCGATGTCGATCGCCCCGAGGTCTGGCGCAAACATCAAAAGCCCCGGGCGCAGGGAACCGGGGCTTTTTTTCGGCGCGGATGGAACTTCAGGGCCTAGCGCCTACAGATGACGGCAAGCCGACAATCGGCGCGCTGCAACGTCCGGTTGAAAGCGGAAAGAGGCAGCGCACTTCATTTTAACAGCCTGACAACCTTAATCTTATACCGCAACTAAAAGTTTATTACAATGGAGCTTGATGGCGTAGCCAGAGGAAATTTGTTGCGATGCGACCACCGACCATCCTTGTCTTGACCACGATCGCGCGCAGCGCCGATCTGAAGTCGTTGCGATTACGAGATGGAGATGCTCCCAAGGCTACTTGGTCATCGCACCCAAGTTTCGCCGAGGTCGATTGATGTACAAAGTCATCGACACCATCCTCAACATCTGCTGTCTGCTGATGGCCCTGGGCTATCTGTTGACCGTGCTGTGGGCGCAGCTGAATTGCTCACTGATTCCGGTGATCGGCCGCCAGTGTCGGGGACCAGAACTCGATGCCTGGATGATTCCATTCTTCCTGGCGCCGATCGGCATTCCCGCCTTGATCGGCACCGCCACGATGTTGTGGGGACCGCGCAGGCGCTGAGGCCGTAGGGCATAATGCTCCGGTCTGAGAGGACGGATCGCTGCCTCGGGTGACTGTTCCAGCCACGGCGAAGACAGGCGGCACGAGCAACGATGGCGGGAAGGTTCAATCGGAAGATCATTGTCCCGTTTGTTGCTCGCGGTGCGGGAACATCGGATGCGCGATCTGAAGTTCCGGCCGGCGGGCAGGCGATTCCGCGCATCAGCAGCGGTGATACCTGCCACAAAGTCCGGGCGCGGCAGATACAGCTTAAATCGCCCACCCCTCATTCTCCGGTTCTTCGCTCGTATAAGGTTCAGGGACCGCAACTTCGTTTCTCCGTGGTAGCCGCGCGACATATTGCAATCTGTTTGCCTAGTATCGGGCCTACTACACGTCAGGCGTGCCGAACAAAAGCGGAAAGCCGCCTGGAACTTCGTTCCCCTCAGGAGAACCACGGAGGCAAATCGTGGCTCTCTTGTAACTCCTGGCGCTGAAAGCGACGGCTGCAGCGAGCGAGCCCGCGACGTTGCGCCGCGTCCTGTTGTTTGTTTCGGGATTTGGCTGAACCCGTCGGCAGCCTCTCGTCGCCATTTCGTCGAAGGACAGCTTTGTCATCGCAAACTGTGAGGCTGACCCGTCACGGGCGTCACGGGCGTCACGGATGGCCGTAATACTTCATGTTGCAGATATGCCGCCCCTTTTCTTGCGCCGCCGCTTGTTGAGCGGGGCTGCGGTTGCTCCAGTTGATATTCATGATCTGCAGGCACTGGATATACTGCTTGTTGGCGAGCCAGCTCCAGTCGGTGGCGGAGGCCGGCGCAGGCGCCGACAGCAGGCCGAGCCCGGCAATCGTAGCGAGAGCAGACAGAGCGGTGCGTAAAGTGGTCATGGTCGTCGGTCCTCGTTGTTGAACTGCATCATGCAGCTCGATGAACGCGACAATGGCGGAATTGCTTCAGTCGCTCTGTGATGGCGTGCACACTCCGGGATCTCTGGCAGGGGAGTGGCTGAGCTGGAAGCAAGTACAGCATCGCGGGCAACGGGAGCACGCGAAGACTGCGCGAAGTCTGGTGCCAATCCCGGCCCCGCGAGCTGGCGCAACGGAAGATCCGATAACATAACGCGCAAAGCCAAAAGAACATATTGCGAACAGAGAACAAATGGCGTACGTTGATCCACGAAGATTGTCGGCCCCGTACTCGTTAACCGTTTGTCCATCCCGCGAATCCCCGCCATAAGGAGCGCCTATGTCCGCCACCGCACTGCGCATCGTCGAAGGTTCCTCCATGGATAAGAGTAAGGCGCTGGCAGCAGCGCTGTCCCAGATCGAGCGTCAGTTCGGCAAGGGCTCGGTGATGAAGCTCGGCAAGAACGACCGCTCGATGGATGTCGACACGGTCTCCACCGGCTCGCTCGGGTTGGACATTGCGCTCGGGATCGGCGGGCTTCCGAAGGGGCGGGTCGTCGAAATCTACGGCCCGGAATCGTCCGGCAAGACCACCCTGGCGCTGCATTGCATCGCGGAAGCACAGAAGAAGGGCGGTATCTGCGCCTTCATCGATGCCGAGCATGCGCTCGATCCGATCTATGCGCGCAAGCTTGGCGTCAATATCGATGAACTCCTGATCTCGCAGCCCGACACCGGGGAGCAGGCGCTGGAAATTTGCGACACATTGGTGCGCTCCAGTGCGGTCGACGTGCTGGTCGTGGACTCGGTGGCGGCCCTGGTGCCGAAGGCCGAACTTGAGGGCGAGATGGGCGAATCGCTGCCCGGCCTGCAGGCGCGGCTGATGAGCCAGGCGCTGCGCAAGCTGACCGCCTCGATCAACAAGTCCAATACGATGGTGATCTTCATCAACCAGATCCGGATGAAGATCGGCGTGATGTACGGCTCGCCCGAGACCACCACCGGCGGCAATGCGCTGAAATTCTACGCCTCGGTCCGGCTCGATATCCGCCGCATCGGCGCGATCAAGGAGCGCGACGAGGTGATCGGCAACTCCACCCGCGTGAAGGTGGTGAAGAATAAGCTGGCGCCGCCGTTCAAGCAGGTCGAATTCGACATCATGTATGGCGAGGGCGTCTCCAAGATGGGCGAGATTCTCGACCTCGGCGTCAAGGCCGGCGTTGTCGAGAAATCCGGTGCCTGGTTCTCCTATGACAGCCAGCGGCTTGGGCAGGGACGCGAGAATTCCAAAACCTTCCTGAAGGCCAATCCCGAGATGACCGCCAAGATCGAGGCTGCGATCCGCCAGAACTCCGGCCTGATCGCCGAGCAGATCCTGGCCGGCACCCCCGAGCGTGACGCCGACGGCGAGGAGCCTGTCGCCGAAGAGTGAGTCTGTAGCGACAGCGGGCAGCCTCGGACGTTGCGTTGCCGACGTCCAGGCGTCTGCTCGTGCGTGTCGAGTGCTCCGCTTTTCGCAATTCGTGCAGGGCTTGGGGTTGGCTCTGACGTGAATTTCGCAAGATGAGGCCCTCGCAGTTCCATAATTTGAGTGCGGACTGGTTTATATTTTGATAGCGCGCGCGGAACGACTGATCGGAATTCAATCCGCCGCACCAGCTTGTCTCGTATACGTTGCATGGTGGCGGTCATGACGCGCCTGATCCTCACGACGGAGCGTCATTTTCGCAAGTCGGACGCGTTAGACCCTCCCGATCTGTTTCTTCACTTCGGTCATCGTTTCAATCATCTCGATCGCCTCGTGCTTGGTCGTCCGCCAACGCCAGCTGCGCTCGATGACTGTTTCGATGTTTGGTCTGAACAGCGACACGAGAGGCCAGGCTCGCATTGGCTGGATTTTATTCCGGCGGAACGTCTCGATCTGTTCGAAATGCGAGGCATTGGCTTGGCCCAGCTTTGCACGTGCTTCGAAATTGTCGAGCTTTGGATGGATCCGACTGCGAATGATCAGCTCGAGCTGATCTGGCTGCTCGACTATTTGCAACGCCGCGGAGCCATCACGCCGCGTCTTTTCCTTCGTCCGGTCGATCTGCTGTTCAATCTCGCCAGCCAGGAAGAGTTCGCAGCGAAAGACATTCCGAGGATTCGGATCACATCCGCGCACGCCGAACTCGCGTCAAAGGCTTGGCAAGCGTATCGCTCACCAGCACCTCAAGCATGGTCGGACCTTCTGCGGGAAGACTTGAGTGCGCTGCCGCATCTGCGTGACGCCGTGCTCAGTCTGCTCGCCGAGTTGCCGGCGCCCGGCACCGGTCTTGGATCGACGGAGATGGGGCTGTTGGAGCTGATCTATCCCGGCCCTCCGCGCCGGCTCAGTGTGATTATCAATACCCTGGTCTATTTCAATGGGTTCTACCGCCACACCATATTCAACTATTGGGAGACCGCTCTTCTGGCCGAGCCGCTGGCTTTTGGCCCCATGCCGGCGCTTACCGGGCTGAATCCCGAGCTTCAGAGCGTCGACCTCGGCAATTGCCGCCGACGCGATGAGATTCATAAGGAAGGCCGCCCCGTGCTGACGGACTTCGGTGAGGCGGTCCTGACCGGTCGTGCCGACTTTAGTCGCTGCAATCCGATCCACCGCTGGTGGGGTGGCACCGAACTGAGCAATGCCAATCTGTGGCGCTGGGATCCCGTTGCGCAGGCGTTGATCGCGCCTTGAGCTCAGCACCCCTGCCTGGGACGAAAAGCAAAAAGCATGACGCGCCTGATCCTGACCGCTGATGGTTCAAGTGCCGGCGCCTTTCGGAGGGGCAGCCTGGCCGACCTTGTGGTTCCAATTCTCCAACGGTTCGTGTGGGGGCCGCTGCCATCCAATGCCGAGCTATCAGCCTACCTCGCGCTGCGCACCAGACAGTCCAAGGGCGGGCACTGGTTGGACGATGTCTCCGGTAGCGACCTCACGGCGATCGGAGGACGTAAGCACGGCCTTCTCGACCTTGTCGACCGCTGCGACAGTGTCGAGCTGTGGATGGACAGCCGTCCCAATGACCAGCTGGTTCTGATCTGGCTGCTGGACCACCTGCGCGACCCGCGGACATCGCAACGAAGATCGAATTGCTCGCAGCCGGCTATAGCCATCCGTTCGATCTGTTTCCGCACCACCGCGAGCGCTTTCAGCGGCGTGTCTACGATTATTGGGAAGGCGGCATGCTGCTGGACGGTCTGGCCCTGGCGCCGATGCCTGCAATCTCGGGCCTCGCCGAATGGCCGTTCACGGTCGAACTGCACGACAATCTTGAACGGTTCGATCGCTATAAGGCCAGTACGCTCTCGCCAACGCCGCTCGGCAAGGCGATCCTCGCCGGCGAAGAGGATTTCAGCCGGCACAATCCGATTCATCGCTGGTGGGGCGGCACGGAGTTGACCGACGCCAATCTCTGGCGCTGGGGCGCGGCGCTCATCGCCCCGGATCCTCAAAGGGATCGCGTGATTGAGTGCCGCGAGCCGTGACGCTCAATCGATCCGTCGGAGCATCGTGATGCAGCTTACTCGGCCGCCGCGGCGTAGTCGGAAACCGGCGGGCACGAACAGACCAGATTGCGGTCGCCATAGACGTTGTCGACGCGGCCGACCGGGCACCAATATTTGTCGGTGCGCGAGGAGCCGGCAGGAAAGCATCCTTCGCTACGGCGATAGGCGCGTGTCCAGTCGTCGTCGGCGACGTCGTGGACCGTGTGTGGGGCGTGCCGCAGCGGCGAGGCCTCGATCGTGAAGCGGCCTTGCTCGACCTCGGCGATCTCCTGCCGGATCGCGATCATGGCGTCGCAGAAGCGGTCCAGCTCCGCCTTGGATTCCGATTCGGTCGGCTCGATCATCAGGGTGCCCGGCACCGGAAAACTCATGGTCGGCGCGTGGAAGCCGTAGTCGATCAGCCGCTTGGCGATGTCGTCGACGGTGACACCGCTGGACGGCTTGAGCGGCCGGGGATCGACGATGCATTCATGGGCGACTCGCCCCCTGGCATTGCGATAGAGCACCGGGAAATGCGGATGCAGTCGCGCTGCGATGTAATTGGCATTGAGGATCGCGATTTCGGTGGCCTGCTGCAAGCCGTCGCCGCCCATCAGCAGCATGTAGATGTAGGAGATGGTCAGGATCGAGGCCGACCCGAACGGTGCCGCGGAGACTGGACCAACCGCACGGGTGGTCGTGCCGTCCGTCGCCGGATGTCCGGGCAGATAAGGTGCAAGATGCGCCCTGACGCCGATCGGACCCATGCCGGGGCCGCCGCCGCCATGGGGAATGCAGAAGGTCTTGTGCAGGTTGAAATGGCTGACATCGGCGCCGTAATCGCCGGGACGGGCAAGGCCGACCTGCGCGTTCAGATTGGCGCCGTCGAGATAAACCTGGCCGCCGCAGGCATGGACGATGTCGCAGATCTCGCCGATATGCTCCTCGAACACGCCATGGGTCGACGGATAGGTGATCATGATGGCGGCGAGATTGGCGGCGTGCTTCTCGGCCTTGGCCTTCAGGTCAGCGACGTCGACATCACCCCGGCTGTCGCAGCCGACCACGACGACTTCCATGCCCGCCAAATGCGCCGATGCCGGATTGGTGCCATGAGCGGAGGAGGGAATCAGGCAGACCTTGCGATGGGCGTCTCCGCGCGCGGCGTGATAGCCGCGGATCGCGAGCAACCCGGCATATTCGCCCTGCGCACCCGAATTCGGCTGCAGCGATACGGCGTCGTAGCCGGAGATCCGGCACAGCCACTCCTCGAGCTTGCCAAACAATGCGTGATAGCCGGCGGCCTGCGCGCGCGGCGCGAACGGATGCAGATTGGCGAATTCCGGCCAGGTCAGCGGAATCATCTCGGTGGTCGCGTTCAGCTTCATGGTGCAGGAGCCGAGCGGGATCATGGCGCGATCGAGCGCGAGGTCGCGGTCGGCCAGCTTGCGCAGGTAACGCAGCATCTCGGTCTCCGAGCGATGCGCGTGGAACACCGGGTGGGTCAGGAAGCGGCTCTGCCGCTTTAGTTCCGACGGCAGCGCCTCGCGCGCGTCTGCCTCGATCGCGGCGTAGGAGAGCGAACCGCCGAACGCGCGCCATACCGCCTCGACGACATCGGGTGTGGTGGTCTCATCCAGCGCGATCCGCAGATCGTTGTCGCCGATGCCGAGATTGATCCGCTCGGCGCGCGCGCGCGTAACGATCTCCTGGCGTCGTGTGCCTGCATCGACACTCACGGTATCGAAGAAGGTCTCGTTGGCGAGCGCAAAGCCGAGCTTGCGCAGGCCGGCCGCCATCACCGCCGCACAGCGATGCACGTTGCGTGCGATCGCTACGAGCCCTTCGGGGCCGTGATAGACCGCATACATGGCGGCGATGACCGCCAGCAGCACCTGCGCGGTGCAGATGTTGGAGGTCGCCTTCTCGCGGCGGATATGCTGCTCGCGGGTCTGCAGCGCCAGCCGATAGGCGGGGGCCCCGCGCGAATCGACGGAGAGGCCAACGATACGGCCGGGCAGCGAGCGCTTCAGCGCATCGCGCGCCGCCATATAGGCCGCGTGCGGTCCACCATAGCCCATCGGCACGCCGAAGCGCTGCGCCGATCCGATCGCGATGTCGGCGCCGAGTTCGCCAGGCGAAGCAATCAAGGTCAGCGCCAGCAGGTCGGCGGCGAGGATCGCCAGCGCGCCCTTCTGATGCAGTTTCGCAATCGCCGCGCGCGGGTCGCGCAAGGCGCCTCGCGTGTCCGGATATTGCAGCAGGCCGCCGAAGACCTCGGCGCCGTCGAGATCTGTTGCGGGATCGCCGACGATCAGCCGCCAGCCGAGCGGCTCGGCGCGGGTGCGCAGCACGGCCAGCGTCTGCGGATGGACGTTCCGGTCGACGAAGAAGGCTTTTGCTTTTGCGGTCGCGGCGCGCTCGGCCAGCGCCATCGCTTCCGCCGCAGCGGTCGCCTCGTCCAGCAACGAGGCGTTGGCGACGTCGAGGCCGGTCAAGTCGCAGATCATGGTCTGGAAGTTGAACAAGGCCTCCAGCCGGCCCTGGCTGATCTCGGGCTGATAGGGCGTGTAGGCTGTGTACCAGGCCGGATTCTCCAGGATGTTGCGCTGGATCACCGCCGGCATCAGCGTGCCGGAATAACCCTGGCCGATCAGCGAGGTGAAGACCTCGTTCTGGATCGCAAGCGTGCGCATATGGGACAGCGCTTCGGTCTCGCTCAGCGCTGGCCCGAACTCGAGCGGCGCGGTCTGCCGGATCGCGGCCGGCAATGTCTCGCTCATCAGCTGGTCGAGGCTGGCCGCGCCGACCGTCTTCAGCATGGCCGCGACATCGCGCGGCGAGGGCCCGATATGGCGGCGGACAAAGCTGGTGGCGGCGTCATCGAGCGGTTTGAACGGCGCGTTCATGAAGTGCCTCGCTGGAAACCCAAATTCCAAATACGGTGTCATCGTCCGCGAAAGCGGACGATCCAGTACGCCGAGGCGTCTCCGTTCGACCGCTGTTGTCGGTGGCGGCTGGATCGCCCGGTCGAGCAGGGCGACGACAGTGGAGTGTGTGGCCGCGGGCTAAGCGTCACGCCGTGTGCGCCTTGTAGGCGGCTTCATCCATCATCCCGCCGAGCTCGCTCTTGTCCGCGATCTTGATCTTGAAGAACCAGGCCTTGACGGCCGCATCGGTGTTGACCAGCGCGGGCTCATCGACGATGGCCTGGTTCACTTCGACCACTTCGCCGGTCACGGGCGCGTAGACGTCGGAGGCCGCCTTGACCGATTCGACCACGGCGGCAGCCTCGGCCTTCTTCAAGGCGCGGCC
>Ga0302322_100003058_pt1 | contig 14269 bp, 11 predicted proteins | sample Fen_T0_2_FD_203757 | JGI IMG/M metagenome (GOLD analysis project Ga0302322, IMG submission 203757) | Peat permafrost microbial communities from Stordalen Mire near Abisko, Sweden - Fen_T0_2 | ecosystem: Environmental > Terrestrial > Soil > Wetlands > Permafrost | place: Sweden: Abisko... | reverse complement strand
CATCGTGGAGCGGGGCGTCCGGCCCGCCGCCTTCGCCGCGGCGCGGGCTTCCGCGCGGGCAGCCATCCGGGCCGCCAAGGTCGCCTCGTAGCCCTGATCCGTGGGGAGGTAGTAGCGCCGAGCGGCGAGGGCGTCCGGTAGGTATTGCTGGTCGACATCGGCGCCCTCGAAGTCATGTGAGTATCGGTAGCCGACCCCGATGCCGTGCTGCTTCATGCCCCGATGGGCGGCGTTGCGGAGGTGGAGCGGGACGGGCAGCGCGCCGCTCGCCTCGACGTCCGAGACGGCGGCCCAGTACGCCTGGCCGGACCGGTTCGACTTGGGTGCGGTCGCGATGTAGGTGGTCGCCTGGGCGAGAGCGTACTGCGCCTCGGGCAGCCCGATCCAGTCGAGCGCCTGGCCGGCCGCGACCGCGATCTGGAGGGCGCGCGGATCCGCGTTCCCGACGTCCTCCGACGCGCTGATGATCAGTCGCCGGGCGATGAACTTGGGGTCCTCGCCGGCCGCGATCATCGCCGCGAGCCAGTACAGCGCCGCGTCCGCATCGTTGCCGCGCAGGCTCTTGATGAAGGCACTGGCCGTGTCGTAGTGGCCGTCGCCCGCGCGGTCGTAGGCGAGGACACGCTGCTGAGCCGCCGCCTCGACGTCGGCGAGGGTCGGGCTGACGTGGCCGTCCGCGTCGCGGATCCCCTCGGTCTCGGCGAGCGCGGCGGCGCCCTCGAGGACGTTGAGTGCCGACCGGGCATCGCCACCCGCGAGCGACACGAGATGGTCGAAGGCTTCGGTTGTGAGCGCGACCCCGCCTTCCGGCCCCAGGGCGCCGGCCAGGCCCCGGTCCGGATCCTCGATGGCGCGCCGGACGACCGCGGCGACGTCATCGTCTGTCAGTGTCTCGAGGCGCCAGACGCGCATCCGCGACAGCAGCGCGGCGTTCACTTCGAAGTAGGGATTCTCGGTCGTCGCCCCGATGAGCGTGACCGTGCCGTCTTCGACATGGGGGAGCAGCGCGTCCTGCTGGGCCTTGTTGAATCGGTGGATCTCGTCGAGGAATAGGATCGTGCGGGAGCCGTGCAGGGCCAGCCGCTCCTGGGCCTCGGCGATCGTCGCGCGGACCTCCACGACGCCCGACATGACCGCCGACAGGCTTACGAAGTGCGCCCCGATCTCACCGGCCAGGAGCCGCGCGAGGCTGGTCTTGCCGGTCCCGGGCGGGCCCCACAACAGGAGTGAGGCCAGGTGACCCCGGGCGATGCTGCGACGGAGCGGCCCGCGTTCGCCAACGAGGTGTTCCTGGCCGACGAACTCGGCGAGCGAGCGCGGGCGCATGCGCGCCGCCAGGGGCTGGCGTTCGGGAGGGGGCTGGAAGAGGGCCTCGGGGCGTGCGCCCTGGGTTCGCTTGGCGGGCGGCATCCCGCGATGGTAGCGCGGCCCGAGGGCCGTCGCGATCGCGACCTAGTGGAAGATGCCCAGTCCCGTGAACGAGACGAGGGCCCAGGCCCCGAACAGCAGGGCGACGAGCGATCCGCCGATCAGCGCGATGCGGCGGACGTCGCGGGCGACGTAGGCGTATTCGTCGGAGGCGGCCTGGGCGAGCGTGCTCGGGGCTCGAGTCGGGGTGTAGGCCTTGGCGCGAGCCGTCGCGGTGGAGGCCTCGGCGATCTTCTCCTGGGCGACGATCTGCGCCTCGAGCTCAGCCGCTCGCGCGATGTCGGCGTCGGTCAGGGTGGACGCGCCGCCGTATGCGGCGAGGGCCGTCTCGGTCAGGTCGACATCGGGCGTGGCCGGACGCGGCGCGGTGCGCTGGATCGGCGCTCGCTGGCCGGGTCGGGTGTGGCTGCCTCGGGCGCGCTTGGCCATGGATCTGGCGGGGCCTCCGTCGAGATGGTCGAGTCGACGGCGAAGGATAGCACCGGTCGCCGGTTCGGTCCGTCGGACCCGCCGTCCGGCGCGCCCGTCCAAGGACCGCCCGGCTGGTAGACTCGCCATCGCCCAGCAGGAGGACCCGGACATCGATCTGCACGCGCTCACGACGAGCGATCTCGGACCCATCGTGACCCTGCTCGGGGTCGTCACGCTCGTCCTGCTCGTGGCCGTGATCGTGCTGGTGCGGCGGACGAGCCGGCTGTCGGCCCGCCTGGACGGCATCACCCGTGGCGAGAGCGGCAAGAGCTTCGAGGACGTGCTCGAGGCGCACATCGACAAGGTCTATGCCGTCGCACGCGACGTCGACGCAGTGACCGCGCGGACGAAGGCCCTCGAGGCCGTCGTGCCGACCGCGTTCCAGCGGGTCGGTCTCGTGCGCTACAACCCGTTCGAGGACACGGGCGGCAACCAGAGCTTCGCGCTCGCCATGCTCGACGCGAACGGCGACGGCTGGATCCTGTCGAGCCTCCATGCCCGGCAGGGGACGCGCTTCTATGCGAAGGCCGTGAAGGCCGGTCGCTCCGAGACCAGTCTGTCCGACGAGGAGCAGGCCGCGATCAAGCAGGCGACGGCCTGACAGGCTAGCTGACACGGTGGCCGGCGAAGGTTCGGCCATGGCCCCCACCACCCGAACGCCAGCATCGACGATCGCCCCTCCCCGCGTCCGCTCGCGACCTCGACGCGAACCACGTCCGCTCGACCAGTTGCCGGCATGGCGAGAGCTCGTCCCGGTGATGGCGCCGACGCCGACGACCGAGGTCCCGGACGGCGTCACCGCCCTCCTCGCGGGCCTTGACCCGGACCAGCTCCGAGCCGTCACCCACGGCGAGGGTCCGATGCTGGTAGTCGCCGGAGCCGGGACCGGCAAGACCCAGGTCATCACGCGGCGGATCGCCTGGCTCATCGCCACCCGGCGAGCGCGGCCGTCGGAGATCCTGGCCCTGACGTTCACGGACAAGGCCGCGGAGGAGATGGCCGTCCGCGTCGACCAGCTCGTCCCGTACGGCTACACGGACACGGCCATCTCGACCTTCCACGCGTTCGGGGACGGGCTCATCCGCGACTACGCCCTGGAACTCGGCCTGCCGACCGACGTGCGCGTCCTCTCCCGACCCGAGGTGGTCATCTTCTTGCGCGAGCACCTGTTCGAGTTCGCCCTCGACGTCTACCGACCCCTTGGCGATCCGACCCGATTCCTCGCCGCGCTCGCGACCCTGTTCAGCCGCTGCAAGGACGAGGACATCAGCCCCGAGGACTACGCGGCGCATGCCGCCCGGCTCACCGTCGAGGCCGACGCCGTCGCGGCAGCGGCTTCGGGGAAGGGGGAGGCGGCCGGGTCCACGGCCCCGAACGTCGATCCCGCGGCGGCCGCCCGTGAGACCGCTGCCCGGCACGCCGAGTTGGCCGGAGCGTTCGCGACATATCAGCGGCTCATGGCGGCCAACGGATGCATCGACTTCGGCGACCAGGTGGCGCTGGCGCTGCGGCTCGTTCGGACCTCGGCGGAGGCCCGCGCCGCCATCGCCGGTCGCTTCAAGTACGTGCTCGTGGACGAGTTCCAGGACACGAACCGCGCGCAGGCCGAGCTCGTGGCGCTGCTCGTCCGGGAACACCGCAACGTGACCGTCGTGGGCGACGACGACCAGGCGATCTATGCGTTCCGGGGCGCGGCCGTCGACAACATCCTGGCCTTCCAGGATCGCTATGTCGGGGCGCGGACCGTCGTGCTGCGGCGCAACTACCGCTCCTTGGCGCCGGTGCTGGATGCCGCGTACCGGATGATCCGGTTCAACGACCCGGATCGCCTCGAGGTCCGGACCGGCGTCCTCAAGCGGCTGCGGGCGGAACGTCGGTCGCCGGCCGCGCGTCCGCTCCGGCTGGAGGTCTTCGCCTCGGGCTCGGAGGAGGCCGACTGGGTCGCCGCCGAGATCGGCCGCCGGATCGCCGCCGGAGCCGCGCCCCGTGACCACGCCATCCTCGTCCGCGCCAACGGCCACGCCGATCCGATCCTTCGCGCGCTCAACCTTGCCTCGATCCCGTGGCGGTTCTCGGGCACGTCGGGCCTGTACGCCCGACCGGAGGTCCGCCTCCTGCTCGCGTTCCTGCGCGTCGTGGCGGACCCGGAGTCCAGCCTGGACGTCTACGCTCTCGCCGCGTCCGAGCTGTACGGCCTGGGCGGCGAGGACCTGACCGCGATCGTGAACATGGCCCGTCGTCGGAACCGGTCCGTGTGGGCCGTGCTCTCGGAACTCGACGAGCAGCCTGGGATCCTGCGCGTCGGGCCGGAGACGCGAGCGACCGTGCGCAAGCTCGTCGCGGACCTACGTGCCTACGCCGCCGCTGCCCACGAGCAGCCGGCGGGTGAGCTGCTGTACCGGTTCCTGCGGGGGAGCGGGATGCTCGCCCGGCTCGCGGCCACGGACTCGGTCGCCGCCGAGGAGGCGCTCGGCAACATCGCGCGGTTCTTCGAGATCGTGCGGGCCCAGTCCGCGATCCTCGCCGACGACCGGGCCCTGTTCGTGGCCCAGCATCTCGATACGCTGATCGAGGCCGGCGACGACCCTGCCACCGCCGAACTCGACCCTGACCTCGACGCGGTCGCGGTCCTCACCGTCCACAAGGCCAAGGGCCTCGAGTTCCCCGTGGTGTTCCTGCCGGGGATGGTCGCCGGCCGCTTCCCGTCGTCGGGGCGGGGCGAGACGCTGCCGCTGCCGGCGGGTCTCGGCAGGGGGACACCGCCGACCCCGGCGTCGGCCCTCGCCGAGGAACGACGGCTCTGCTACGTCGCCATGACCCGGGCCCGAGACGAGCTCATCCTGTCGCACGCCGCGGACTACGGGGGCGCGCGAGCCCGTCGCGTCTCGCCGTTCGTGCTCGAGGCCCTCGACCTGCCGGCCGCCGCCGGTGTGCCCGGGGCTGGTGCCGCCGCCCCGACCGCGGCCGAGCGCCTCGCGGCATTCGAGGCCCAGCACCAGCCGTCGGCGGTGGCCCGTGGGCCGATCGAGGAGCCGCTCTCACTCAGCTTCTACCAGATCGACGACTATCTGACCTGTCCGCTCAAGTACAAGTACGCGCACGTCCTGCGTGTCCCGCTTGCGCCGCATCACGCCATCGTCTATGGCGCTGCACTGCACAAGGCCGTCCAGCTCTTCCATCAGCGCCACGCCAAGGGCCAGGTCATGTCCGACGCGGAGCTCGGCGAGGCCTTCACGGCTGCGATGACCAACGAGGGCTTCGTGAGCCGCGAACACGAGGAGGCTCGACTCGAGGCCGGGCGAGCGGCCCTGCGCCGGTTCCGCACGGCCCAGCTGGAGCCCGATGCCGTGATCCCGACATACGTGGAGCGCGACTTCAGCTTCCAGCTCGGCGGCGACCGGGTCCGCGGCCGCTGGGATCGCGTGGATGTCGTCCCGCTCGACGCGCGAGCCGGCGTCGCGGCTGCCGCGTCGGCCGCCGCCCATCCCGACGCGGACCGGACGCCGAGTGCGGATGTCGTCTCGCCGACCCTCGAGATGCTCGGTCCGGAGCGGGTGACCATCACGGACTACAAGTCGTCGGACGTGCGCGATCCGGTCAAGGCGCGCCAGCGCGCCCGGGACTCACTGCAACTCCAGATCTACGCGATGGGCTACGAGGCGATGACCGGCCGGCTGCCGGACGCGGTCGCGCTCCACTTCCTCGAGTCCGGGCTGGTCGGCGAGGTGGCGGTGGACCCGAAGCGGCTGGCCAAGGCCCGAGACAAGATCCAGGTCGCGGCGGCCGGGATGCGAGCCCGCGACTACGCCCCGAAGCCGGACTACCTCGCGTGCACCTACTGCGCCTTCCGTGACATCTGCCCATCCAGCGTCGCCCGCCGATAGGGCATTCGCCCCAGTCGACAGGTCTGCCGACGGCCCCCATCCTCCGGACTCCCCGCCGGGCGCTCTGCGGAGGGAGTGGGAGACCGTATCGACCATGGCTGACGACCGGGCCGGCGACCCGGCGGTGGGCACGCGCGTGGACACGCGCCTGATCGTCGTCGTCGACGGCGACCGGCGAGAGGTCGCGCGCCTGGCGCGGATCGTCACCGACGCCGGACATCCGGTCATCACGGCGACGGACGGCCGGTCCGCCCTGCGCCACGTGTTCGACTCGAGCGTCGCGCCCGCCCTGCTGCTCACCTCGGTCGACCTCTCGCCCATGTCGGGCATCGAACTGGCGGCCCGGATGGCCGCCGCCCGGCCGGGCCTTCGGGTCGTGCTGCTCTCCCCGGACCCGCGGACCGTCGAGCGCGCCCGGGACCATCCATCGCTTGCCGACGGGGTCGTCCTGCAGCCCGCGACAGCCGAGACGCTCCTGGCCGCCGTCGCCGAGGCGCTGGCCGCCCGACCGTGAAGGCACGGGCGGGACCGGCATGGGCGGGACCGGCGGCCGAGGCCCTAGACTCGATGGTCATGGAAGCGCGCGACCGGCTGACGAATCTGGGCGTCTTCGGCGCCGCGTTCGTCGTGTGGATCCTGGTCGGCCTCGTGGTCACGACGCAGGACCCGATCAAGGACCCGGGCGCGGGTTTCCTCGGGGCGATCCTGATGGGGCTCGCGGTCGGGCTGACGATGATCCCGCTGTTCTGGCTCGCTGCGTTCGGGCGCCACAAGCGGATCGCCTTCAAGGGCGACTGGACGAAGGCCGTCCGCCGCGGGGCGTGGGTCGGCCTCGTCATCGCACTGATCGTGGTCCTGCGCCTGCAGGGTCTGCTGGAACTGCCGATCGCCCTGTTCATGATCGCGCTCGTCGTCGTCGCGGAGGCGACCCTGTCCGGGGAGCGCTGACTCGCCCGTCGGGTCACGGACACGTCCGGTCCCGCGGGCCGCTACGATCGACGCTCCCGCCGCCCCATCGCGGCGACCGTGCGCGCCCATCAGGAGGACCCGTGTCCGCCCTCATCACCGTCACCCCCGCCGGACCGAATGCCGATGCCAAGGCCCGCCTCGCGGCGGCCGTCGAAGCGGCCCGTCCCGAGATCCTCGAGCTGTCGCATCGGATCCATGCCGATCCCGAACCGGCCTACGAGGAGCACCACGCCGCGGCATGGGTCGCCGAGGCGCTCGCCCGGCATGGGTTCGAGGTCCAGGCGCCGGCCGGGAGCCTCGCCACCGCGGTGCGTGCCGTCAAGCGTGGCGGCCGCGCCGGCGACGGTCCGCGGATCGGGATCCTCGCCGAATACGACGCACTCCCGGGGCTCGGGCACGGGTGCGGCCACAACACGATGGCCGCGTCCGGGGTCGGGGCTGCGATCGCCCTCGCGGCCCTCGCCGACGAACTGCCCGGCGAGATCGTGTTCCTCGGCTGCCCAGCCGAGGAGCGGGGGAGTGGCAAGCAGGCGATGATCCGCGACGGCCTCTTCGATGGCCTCGATGCCGCCCTGCTGTACCACCCGTGCGACCGGAACCACGTCTATAGCTGGCCGCTCGCGTCGGAGGACGTGGATGTCGTGTTCAGCGGCCTGCAGGCCCACGCGTCCTCGGACCCGTGGATGGGCAAGAACGCCCTCGATGCGATGGTCCTGCTGTTCAGCTCGGTCGGGTTGTGGCGCCAGCAGCTGCTGCCCAGCTCCCGCGTCCACGGGATCATCCAGGAGGGCGGTACGGCCGCCAACATCATCCCGGACCGCACCCGGGCGTGGTTCATGCTCCGAAGCGCGGATCAGCCCTACTACGAGGTCATGAAGGCGCAGTTCACCAGGATGTGCGAGGCCGCGGCGATCGCGACCGGCACGACCGTGACCGTCGAGTACTCCGGCGGTGCGATGACGATGCGCAACAACCGCGTCCTTGGCCGGCTGTTCACCGCCAACATGAACGCCTACGACATCGACGAGATGGGCGACGACGCCAACGCCGGCAGCACCGATATGGCCAATGTCAGCTGGGTCTGCCCGACGATCCACCCGGACCTGTCGATCGCGCCCGAGGGCACGCCCGGCCACTCGATCCTGTTCCGCGATGCCGCGGTGACCCCGCTGGCGGACGAGACGACGCTCCTCGCCGCGACGCTGGTGGCCCAGACCGCCTACGACCTGTACGCCGATCCGGCCCTCGTGGCCGAGGCATGGCGGGAGTTCCGCGAGGAGGCGTAATCCCGAACGGCCGGTGCTACCATCGCGCTGGCGCGCCCCGCTGGACGATGGATCTCGAACCGGCGGCGTCCCCAGCGAGACGGACCCCCGTCCATCCGCGGCAGACCGGTCCGCGGCCGTCTCCCGGAGGTTCCCGTGGCTGAGCGCCCGCACGACCCGGCTCTCGACAAGGACTTCGCGTCCGCCAACGGCTGGGATGCCGGCTTCGAGACCTTTGACGACTTCGACCTGCCGACCTATGTCGGGCCGTCGACCTTCGCGAAGCTACCGTGGATCACCGACCCCGACGAGCTGCGACGACGGAATGTCGACGTGGCCATCGTCGGCGCGCCGTTCGACGACGCCGTCAGCCATCGGCCGGGCACGCGGTTCGGGCCCCGCGCGATCCGCGAGGCCCAGTACACGAGCGGCTCGCTCCACTCCCTCCAGCTCGACGTCGACCCGTTCGAGGTCCTGACCGTCGTCGACGCGGGCGACGCCAACATCGTCCCGTCCTGGATCGAGCGCGGCCATGCGATGATCTATCGCAAGGTCCGCGAGGTCGCCGCGACCGGCGCCATCCCGATCATCCTGGGCGGCGACCACTCGATCACCTGGCCCGCCGCAACGGCGATCGCCGAGACCCGACGGCCCGGCACGATCGGCATCGTGCACTTCGACGCCCATGCGGACACGGCCAACGACGGTTGGGGCGTCCTGGCCAGCCACGGCACGCCCATGCGGCGCCTGATCGAGTCCGGCGCGGTCAAGGGCAGCAACTTCGTCCAGGTGGGCCTGCGCGGCTACTGGCCGCCCAAGGAGACCTTCGCCTGGATGCAGGAGCAGGGCCTGCGCTACCACTTCATGACCGAGATCGAGGAACGTGGCGCGGAAGCCGTCATCAAGGACGCGATCGCCGAGGCGCTCGACGGCCCCGACTCCATCTACCTGTCCATCGACATCGACGTCATCGACCCGGGCATGGCGCCGGGGACCGGCACCCCGGAGCCGGGCGGCATGCTGACGCGCGAGGTCCTCCGGGCGATCCGCCAGATCGTCGGGGCGGTCGACCTTGCGGGGATGGACATCGTCGAGGTCTCGCCGCCGTACGACCAGGCGGAGACGACCGCGATGGCCGCGAACCGGTGCGCCCTCGAGGCGATCAGCGCCCTCGCGCTCCGACGGCAGGCCGGTGGCCGCGTCCGCTGGGAGGGCTAGGGCCATCGATCCGGCGACGTCCGCCGCGCTCGCCCGCCTGTACGACCTCGATCTCGCCGAGGATCCGGGCGACCTGGACCTCTACCTCGCCCTCGCCGAACGGACCGGCGGACCCATCCTCGAACTGGCCGCCGGCAGTGGCCGGCTCGCAGTCCCACTGGCCCTCGCCGGCGACCGCGTCACCGCCGTCGACCTCGATCCGGCGATGCTGGCCCGCGGCCGGGCCTACGCTGCGAGGGAGGGGGTCGGCGAGGATCGGCTGACCTGGGTCGAGGCCGATCTCCTGGCGCTCCGGCTTCCGGACGCGGGCCGCTACGGCCTGGCGTTCATCGCGCTCAACTCGCTGATGGTCCTGCGGTCCCGTGACGCCCAGCGGACCGCGTTCCGGACGATGGCCGATCACCTGGCCCCAGGCGGCGTGGCCACCGTCGACGTCTGGCTGCCCGATGCCGACGACCTGGCCCGCTTCGACGGCCGGATCGTCCTCGAGTGGCCGCGCACCGATCCGGAAACCGGCCGGTTGGTCACGAAGGCGGGTTCGGCGACCCACGACGCAGCCACCGGCACCGTGTCTCTGACGACGATCTTCGAAGAAGGGGAGCAGGGCCAGGCGCCCCATCGCTGGGTCCGCAGCGACCGATTGCGGCTGGTCTCGGCGGATGAGCTCGTCGCATTCGCCGAGGAGGCCGGACTGGTCGTGGAGGTCCTCGCGGGCGGCTACGGTCTGGAGCCGCTGGGGCCCGGCAGCGAGCGCGCCGTCCTCGTGGCCGTCAAGCCCTAGTCGGTCGCCTCCGGACCGGGACCTCCGGGGGAGTCAACCGCCGAACGGCTGCGTGGTATCGTCGGCCGGATGGCATCGTCAGACGGAACACGGCTGCTCGTCGTCGAGGACGTCCCGCAGGTCGCGCAATACATCCGGGGGCTGCTCAATTCGCAGGCCCACGTGAAGCTCGTGGACGTGATCGCCGACGGTGCCAAGGCGCTCGGCCACATCGCGGAACTCCGCCCGGACGTGGTCCTCGTCGATGCGCTCCTCCAGGGGCGGGTCAAGGGCCCGAAGCTCGCCGAGATGATCAACGAGGCCAAGCTGGGCGTCCCGGTGATCATGCTGACCGTCCCCCAGAACCCGGTCGAGGTCGACGTCGAGGGTGGGGTCCACGGCGTGCTCTCGATGCCGTTCTCCGGGTTCGACCTCATGACCCGGATCGCGCAGGTCAAGAAGGACTACGCGCTCGACCAGTCCACGATGGGGACCCGCATCATGTCCGTGTTCGCCCCGAAGGGCGGCGTCGGCAAGACGACCATCGCGTTCAACCTCGCGGTCGCCATCGGCCAGCTCGGCCAGCGCACGGTCCTCATCGACGGCAGCCTCCAGTTCGGCGACCTGCGCTCGCTCCTGAAGGTCCCATCGGACGCGCCGTCCATCCTGGACCTGCCGACGGACCGGATCGCCGAGTCGGACCTGGGCGACGTGCTGTGGCGCGATCCGTCGGGCATCGACATCCTGCTGGCGCCGCCGCGCATCGAGATGGCCGAGATGATCACCCCGCGCGACCTCGACAAGATCATGTCGCTGCTCCGCCGCGTCTACAGCGTGATCGTCATCGACATGAGCAGCAACCTGAACGACGTCAATCTCGCGTTCCTCGACACGAGCGACACCATCATCGAGATCGTCACCTACGACTCGACGACGATCCACAATACGGTCGCGATGGCCGACACGTTCCGGGCGATCGGCTATCCGGCGAGCAAGGTCCACTACCTGGTCAACCGGGCCGACTCGCCCGGTGGCATCGACCCGAGCGACCTCGAGCGGGCGCTGGGTCGGGTGCCCGAGCATCGGGTCATGTCCGATGGCCTGCTCGTCGTCCAGGCGAACAACGAGGGCGTGCCGTTCGTGCTTGCGAATCCTGCCGCCACGGTCAGCCAGGACATCCTGCGGACGGCCGAGGAACTGCTGGGATCCGCCCGGGTCGCGATCGGCGCCCGCCGCTAGCCCATGTCCGACCCCCGCCCGCTCGGTGTCTTCGATTCGGGAGTGGGTGGCCTGACGGTCCTGCGGGAGATCGTCCGCCGGTCGCCACACGAATCCACGATCTATCTCGGCGACAACGGACGCGCGCCATACGGGACCCGCACCGATGAGGAGGTCCTGGCGTTCTCGACGCAGTCGCTCGACGCGCTCGCGGAACGCGACGTGAAGGCGATCATCGTGGCCTGCAACACGTCCACGGCCGTGGGCCTAGCGGCGTACCGGCGGCGCTATTCGCTGCCGGTCCTCGGCGTGATCCGGGCCGGCGCCTCCGCCGCGGCCCTCGCGACGCGGGTCCGGCGGGTCGGGGTCATCGCCACGCCGGCTACGATCCGCTCGCACGCCTACTTCGAGGCGATCAAGGACGAGAACCCGGCGGTCGAGGTCTACGAGCACGCCACGCCGGCCCTGGTGCCCCTCGTCGAGGCCGGCATCCTGACCGGGCCGGTCGCCGAGGCGGCCGTCGCCGACGCGCTCGCGCCGCTCCTCGGCGGGCCGGATTCGACCGGCGAATCCATCTTCCCGAAGCCGCCCGGCGCGACCGTGGACACGCTCCTGCTGGGGTGCACCCATTACCCGCTGCTTCGATCGATCATCGCCGCGGCGGTCGGGGACCGGGTCGCGATCGTCGACTCCGCCACGGCCACAGCGTCCGCCCTGGCCGAACTGCTGAGCGTCAACGGCATGGAGGCGCCCGGGACGACCCGCGGGACGGCCGCCGACCCGGGTGCCGCCGGACACGACCGCAACGACGAACAGGTGCGGCCCGTGACCCACCTGCAGCTGACGACCGGCGATGCAGACGCCTTCCACGCGCTCGCGTCGCGCCTGTTCGGGTCGGCGTTCCCGGAGGTCGAACACGTCGAGCTGGGAGTGCCGGCGGGATGACCGATGGGATCGGCGGCCGCGGGACACGTCGGGACGATCGCGTCTGGCAGGCTGGATTCCTGCTCGGGTCGGCGTTGGGGGTCGCCGCGACCGTCGCCGGTCGCCGAGCCGAGCGTTCCGCACGCCAGGGCCTCGTGGACTGGCCTGCCGTCGAGCGGACCGCGATCGCCCGGCTCGCGAACGCCCCCGGCACCCTGACACCCGAGGAACTGCGCGCTGCCGAGCCCGCCTACGCGGCCGCCATGGCGCGGATCGTGCCGGCCCTCTCGACGGCCCTCGGCGCCGAGCTGCCGGGCGTCGTCGAGCGCTCCGGTGTCGTGGATCGGGCCGGCTGGGTCCGCGCGAACACGGGATCCTTCGCCTCGCTCATCGGCAAGCTCGAGGCTGACCTGCTCGATCAGGTCATCCCGCCCGGTGGCGGACTCGCGAAGGCGTCGATGGCCCTGGCCAACCGCTGGATCACGACCCGCCAGCTCGGCTTCCTCCTCGGGTTCATGGGCCAGCGCGTCCTGGGCCAATACGACCTGGCGCTGCTGTCCACCGAGGCCGCCCCGGGCCGGCTCCTCTTCGTCGAGGAGAACATCCGGGCCACGGCGCGCACGCTCGGGGTCCCGCTGGAGCCGTTCCGGACCTGGATCGCCCTGCACGAGACGACCCACGCCTTCGAATTCGAAGCCCATCCGTGGCTGCGGCCGTACCTGGCGTCGCGCCTCGAACGGCAGCTGACGCTGTTCGGTTCGGACGTGAAGGGGATGGGCCGTGACGTGATGCGCGGCGTCCGCCAGACCCTCCGCGGCGAGTCCGACGGGAGCCACTGGATGGAACGGATGATGGGCCCGGAGCAACGCGCCCTGTTCCGCGAGACCCAGGCGGTCATGAGCCTCCTGGAGGGGTTCTGCGACTACGTGATGGACGAGGTCGGCAAGGAGATGGTCCCCGACGTGGCGCGCATCAGCGCCCGATTCCACGAGCGGCGGACGAAGCGGACACCGTTCGAGCGAGCGATCCTCCGCCTGACCGGCATGGATCTCAAGATGGAGCAGTACAAGAAGGGCGAGCGGTTCGTCCGAGCGATCGCCGAGGCACGGGGCCCGGCCGCACTGGATCGGCTCTGGGACGGCCCGGAGACGCTGCCGCGCGACGGCGAGATCGACGACCCGGAGGCCTGGATGACACGCGTGCTGGACCGGCGGGCAGCGGCATGACGGACGACGGACCGATCCGCACGGCCGGGCCGGGGAGCGGACCTGGCGGCGCGCCGGCGGCCATCGCCCTGAGCCCCATCCTCTCGGCTCGCTACCGTTCGCGCGACCTGGAGCGGATCCGGGCCGCCGCGCCCGGGGCGCGGCTCGTCACCGTGTCCATCGAAGGCCTCGCCGACGGGCCGCTCGACGACGTCGAGGTCATGCTCCGTGGCTGGCTGACATCCGACGCCTTCGATCGCCTGCTGGTCCGCGCGCCGCACCTCTCCTGGGTCCACTCGGCGACCTCCGGCGTCGACCGTGCGCTCACGCCGGCCTCGCGAGCTCGTGGCCTCGTCGTGACGAACGCCCGCGGCGTGTTCAGCCGGCCGATCGCCGAATACGTCCTGATGATGATCCTGTCGGTCAGCCGCAAGCTGCCGCAGCTCCTCGAGCTGCAGCGAGAGCGGACCTGGCAGCCGCTCGAGGGCGCCGAGTTGCGAGACGTGACGGTCGGGATCGTCGGGCTCGGGTCGATCGGTCGCTCGGTCGCGCAACTCTCGACCGCCTTCGGGTGCCGGGTCATCGCGGTCCGTCGTCGCGCGGAGGCCGGGACCGACTCGGTGACCGGCGACGGCCCCGGCGACGGGTCGTCGCTCGGCGAGCTGCACCTGGACCGGGTCGGTGGACCGGAGACGTTGCCCGAACTGCTCGCGGAGTCCGACTTCATCGTGCTGGCCGCCCCGCTGACCCCCGAGACCCACGAGATGATCAACGCCCGGACCCTCGCGATGGTGAAGCCTGGTGCCTGGCTCATCAACGTCGCCCGCGGACGCCTGATCGACGAGCGGGCGCTCCTTCGCGCGCTGCGCGATGGGCCGCTCGGTGGGGCGGTGCTCGACACGTTCCATGACGAGCCCCTGCCCGCGA